>Ga0302326_10034251_pt1 | contig 10068 bp, 11 predicted proteins | sample Palsa_T0_3_FD_202264 | JGI IMG/M metagenome (GOLD analysis project Ga0302326, IMG submission 202264) | Peat permafrost microbial communities from Stordalen Mire near Abisko, Sweden - Palsa_T0_3 | ecosystem: Environmental > Terrestrial > Soil > Palsa > Peat permafrost | place: Sweden: Abisko...
AAGATGTCAAAGCCGCCGATTATTTGCTCTCGCTTGGAACCGTTCGCGGCGATCGGCAAGTGTTCGTCAACGGACAAGAGATCAGTTCCAACAGCAATAAAATCCCCGTCGGATCAGTGCTGAAAGCCGGACCCAACACGATCGTCCTGGTGATCTCATCCGGCGACGCGATCGGCGGAATGATCGGCGCGACCCAGCTCGTCGCCGACAAAGCCGGCACGACGACTCCAATTCATTGGCAAATCTCCAGCCAGACGGCCGGCATCGCCGGAAAGTGGTGGGACCCCGATTTGGATGATTCTTCGTGGAATGCCGAAAAAGTCGGGCCCATTGAAGACCCACCGGGCCAGAATTCGCCAATCAATCTGGTCTGGCACCGGATAAATTTCCAGCTTCCCGATCAGGACCCGCACGTCTGGGTGCCATGGAAACTGCACCTGGCGGCCGCCGGCAACGGATTCATCTATCTCAACGGCCACAACCTGGGCCGCTGGTGGGAAGTCGGTCCGCAGAGCGATTTTTATCTCCCCGAATGCTGGCTGAATTTCGGCGCGGGCAAGAAAAACGTCATCGCCCTGTGCCTGCGGCCAACCAGCGGGCCAACCGGCATTATCTCGGCGGAAGTTGGGCCGTATGCCGACTTCGCTGAGGTGCGATGACGAGGTGACAAGGTGAGGGGGTGACAAGGTGACCAAAGGCGAAGCGTCTGCGTTTTATTTCACCTTGTCACCCCCTCACCTTGTCACCTTGTCATCGTACTTCACGCCAACGAGCAAAGAATCTCGCACCCTTCAACGAGCTTTGCGTCCGTCGTCGCGTAGCTGATGCGGAAGTGCGTGTCGCGTTCAGAGAAAACATTGCCGGGGATGATCAGGACATTTCGCTCGATGGCGGCGGCGACGAAATCGGTGGCGGATCGGCCGGTCGGGGCTTGGGGAAAGATGTAAAACGCGCCTTGGGGTTTTGCGATGTGGAATTTCTTCGACAGGCCGTCATACACCAAATCCCGTTTGTGGCGATATTCATCGACATGCTGTCGCATGGAGATATCGATCGCTTTCACCGCCGCCAACTGGAACGGGCTGGGGGCACAGACGAACGTGTATTGCTGGAGCTTGGCCATCTGCGAGACGATGGCCTCCGGCCCCGCGACGTAGCCCAGCCGCCAGCCGGTCATCGCGTGGCTCTTGGAAAATCCCCGCAGCACCAGCGTGCCGTCGTATGTTTTCGCCGGCGACGGCAGGCCGCGCGGCATGTCGTATAAAAACGGCTCGTAGATTTCATCCGAGATAATCAGCAGATTGTGCCGCCGCGCGATCTCCACGGCTGCGTGGATTTCTTCCGGGCTCATCACCATTCCGGTCGGATTGCTCGGACTATTCAGAATCAGCAACTTGGTTTTGGGCGTGATGGCCTTGGCGACTTTTTCCGCGGGGAAACGAAAATCGGGATACGAATCGACGATCACCGATTTCCCGCCCGCGATCGTGAGCAGGTGTTTGTACATCACGAAATAGGGATCGAGAAAAATCGCTTCATCACCCGGATCGATGGTGGCCAGGATCGCCAGCAGCAGCGCGCCGCTGACGCCGCTGGTGATCAGCACATCTCCCACATCCCGGCCGAATTCGGTGGAAAGATCCGCGCGCAGCCGCTGGCGAAATGGCTCGATCCCCTGCGTCGGCGTGTAGCGATTGTGGCCCGCGTTGATCGCCTCGATGGCGGCGGCTTTGGCGGCTTCGGGGACATCAAAATCCGGCTGGCCGATCGAGAGATTGATCGGATCGCGCATCCTGGCGGCCAGATCGAACACCTTGCGGATGCCCGAAGCATCCACCGCCAGCGCGCGTTGCGAGATGTAATCAGCGGGAGAAAACATGACGACACCGGGATGCCCGAAATTCCGGCGACGCCGGACTACTTCTTCTTGGCCGGCGCAGCCGGCGCCTTGGCGGCAGCGGCAGGCGCTTTACCACCCGCAGCGGCGGCCGGGGCCTTGGCTCCAGCGGCGGGCGCCTTTCCGGCGGGCGCGGCGCCGGCGGCCGGAGCGGCGCCGCCCGCTGCCACAGCTTCGGCGGCATCCGCCTTGGCGGCCTTGGCCAGATTCATCTTGCGATGCCCAACCTTCGGCAACCCAAACACGCTCTTGGATTCATTCCATTTTTCTTCATCCGTCAACTGAACCAACCGCTCCGCGCGGGTCAGCACATTGCGGTGACGAATCAGGGCGTTGGCGCTTTTCAAACTTCGATCCAAAGACATCTTGTACCTCGTTGTCGAGTGATTTCGGGGCGGGAAACATATCAGAAGGTGACCGCGGGCACAATGCGCTGGCAGGAACCCGGTTTTCAATTCAAAAAGAGATTGAACCACGAAGTCACGAAGACACGAAGCGGGCACCGACGTTCCGGGCGCTTTTTTCAGAGCTTATCCATTCAATTGAAATTAAAAATCAAAATATGTCGTATCGCAGAGTTGTTCAGGAACCACGAATGCCGCTTCGTGTCTTCGTGACTTCGTGGTTCAATCTCTTCTCCATACGGTCTTGCAAGCCCCGCCCGAAGTGGCGAGTATTTCCCCGTGCCTCAGGATCGGACGACGCTCTGGCTGCTGGTGGCCGTGGGGACGCTGACCATTATCTATGCGGTCATCCGGCCGATGTTTCGCCGCAAGGATCCGCTGCAAAAACCCCCTGCCTATGCCAGCCTGAGCCGACAACGGGCCGTCGAGCGGGAGATGCAGAATGTATTGGTGGAACTGGCGGAGATGGCTCGGCAGATCACCGCGCAACTCGACAGCCGGGCGACCAAATTGGAATTGCTCATCAAGGATGCGGATCAGCGGATCGCCCAGCTGAAAGAATCCCCGGCTCCGGCCGCGCCATCCCCATTGCAAGAAAATCCCCCGGCGCCACCCGAGCCAATGGACGCATCGCCGCCCGATCCGCGCTATGCGGAAATTTACGCCATGGCCGACCAGGGCCGAAGCGCGCGGGAAATCGCCGAACAACTCAACCGGCCCAGCGGGGAAGTGGAATTGATCCTGGCGCTGCGGCGATGAGGTTTATTTGGCGATGAAATTTTGAAAATTAAAAAACACCGTGGCATCGATCATCGGCAGAATCTTCCTCACCCTGGGCCTCGTGGCGCTCAACGCATTTTTCGTGGCGGCCGAATTCGCGGCCGTCAGCGCGCGGTCGACCCGATTGCGAGCGGAGGATGTCCGAACCCTCTCCGCAAGAGCCGCGCGAACCATCAAAATGCGGCTGGATCTGTACCTCTCCAGTTGCCAACTCGGAAACACCCTGGCGGCGCTGGCCCTCGGCGCGGTGACCGAACCCGCCGTCGCCAGCCTGATCGCCCCGCTGACGCATCTGCTGGATCTCTCCGCTCCTTCGCAGCGGATCGTCGCATTTCTCATCAGCTTCGCCATTGCCGTGTCGCTGCACATCGTCATCGGCGAGCAGGCGCCTAAGAACCTGGCCATCGCCTATGCCGACCGACTTCTGGCCGTGGTGGGCGTGCCGCTGGTAATTTTCACGTATCTGTTTTATCCCGCGATTTGGCTGCTGAATGCGGCGGCCCACGCGGTGCTGAGCGCGGCCGGTGTGAAGATCGGCCCGGCCGAGGGAGGATTGCCGCATTCCGAGGAGGAGCTGCGCGCCCTGCTCATGCAATCCGCCGCGCGCGGCGCGATCGCCAAGGGCCGCGCGGTGCTGCTGGACAATGTGTTTGGCTTCGGCGAACTGAAAGTCCGCCAGATCATGACGCCCCGGCCGGAGGTGGATTTTCTGCGCGTGAACGATCCGATCAGCGAAGTCCTGCGAACCGTGCAGCGCAGCGCCTACACCCGCCTGCCGCTGTGCGATGGGGATTTGGATCATGTGATCGGACAGATTCATATGAAGGATTTGTTCAATCATCTGAAGCTGGTGCCGGGGAAACTTAAATTTCTGGATGAGAAAACGCCGCTTGGCGAAGCGATCGCCATCCCGACGGGGTTGCCCGGATCGGCGGTGCATGTGATCGGCTCCGGCCAACTCAATCTTCGGCAGATTCGGCGCGATGTGCTGTTCGTCCCGGAACTGTTGCCGCTGCCAAGATTGCTGCGGCAATTTCAGACGACCCACACCCATCTGGCCATCGTCGTGGATGAATACGGCTCCACGCAGGGGATCGTGACGATGGAAGATGTGCTCGAAGAGATCGTCGGCCAGATCGAAGATGAATTCGATCCCGTCTCGTCCACCGATCTGGTCCGCGACGGGGATTCGGTGCGCGTCAGCGGGCTGTTCCAGTTGCACGAGCTAAGCGACCGCCTGCCCATCGGCCCGATCGAAGCTGATGGCGTGGACACGGTCGGCGGGTACATCGTTCGGCAACTGAAACGCTGGCCGAGACCGGGGGACACGGTGCGGCTGGGGTTGTATGAGGCGAAGGTATTGACGGTGCAGCAGAAACGCGTGGGGCAGGTGCTTTTGAAACCGGCGCCTGCCGAACAAAACCCCGGCAAAGCCGGGGGCTAACGGACGGATTTCCAACAACGTTCATCGCCAATTCTTTCCGTCTCCTTCCATTAGCCCCCGGCTCCGCCGGGATGATTTCCGGGTGTTAAAAATCTTCCAATTTTCCTCTTGACTCCGCCAATTCTGTTAGTATTATGTACGGACGATCCCCACCCCCCTCTAGAACGGGTAGGGGACACTCGGCAGGCTTCGTGGCCTGTCAACGGGGCCATTGCTGGCCAACCTCCGGCGGGACAGAAGGATGGACCCTCAAATCCCGTCCCGAGGCCCGCGTGCGTCCGCCTGTGAATACGTTCGGGCGACACGGGGATACTTCACTGGGGCCACCTGCGTGTGTGCGTGGCACACCGCTAAAGCTCCACGTCGCGTGGTCCACAGGAGCCATGCGAGATTCTGTATCCAGGGTTGGCGATGGCCCCGTTGATAGGCTCCGAAGCGAATAAGTCGAGAGAAATGGAAGAAATGAATGAAATGAAGAGAACAAAACAAGCCCGGCAATGCCGGATGAAAATGTAGGGTGGGCGTATTCGCCCACCAATTGGATTTCGATTTACTTCGAACTGCAAAATCGGTGGGCGAGTACGCCCACCCTATGCGGTCGTTTTCTCGTTTAATCACTATGCGAATCACCAAACTCCAATACACCCGTCATGGCCCCTTGCGCCGACTCTGGAAGAAATTCCAGGCATCTCTACCCAGCGACCGAGCCGAATACTGGCGAAAACGCGAAGACAAACGTCAAAGTGAAGTCTGGCGACATCCCTGGATGGAGGAAAAGATGGGTTGATCCGCCCGCAGATTCGTAAATTGAATTGCATCTTCCCATCTTTTCGATTGATATAGCACCGCCGGAGTCCTATATTGGATTATTCGATGCTGTGTCTCAGTCGCAAGACCGATTATGCTCTGATCGCCCTTGGCTTTCTGGCCGAGCGGCAGGATGAGGTGGTGTCGGCACGCGATGTCGCATCAGCCTACGATCTGCCGGCTCCGCTGCTCATGAATATCCTCAAAACCCTCGGCAAGCATGGAATCCTGTCGAGCGTTCGAGGGGTCAGCGGCGGATATCGGATTCGGGCGGATTTGGAAGCGGTTTCGCTTCATGATCTGATCCGAATCCTCGAGGGCAAGGTCGAGCCCGGCTGCGATCATGACCATGAGCCGGACGGCCCGCGATCCCGGCGGCGCGGCTCGGTGCAGGCGCCCATCCAGGCGTTGCACTACAAGCTCATGCAGTTTCTGCATGATGTGGCCCTGGCGGATCTGGTGATGCCCGGCCGGCGAATCGATGTGCCGGCGGAAACATTGCGACGAAGCCGGCCGAAAAATGTGAACGAACAATTGGCGCTGGTCGCCAACTAAGATTTCTAAAGGAATTTTTTCAGGAGTTGCCTATGCCGATCGAACTATCCGAAACCGCGGCTCGGGAGATCAAGACGATTATCAAGCAGCAGGACCTGCCGGAGACCCAGACGCGGCTGCGCGTCGGCGTCAAGGGCGGCGGATGCAGCGGATTCAGCTACATGCTGGATCTCACCGAGGAAGCCAAGAGCGATATGGACGAGGAAATGGAATCCAACGGGATCAAAATCCTCTGCGACATGAAGTCCTATCTGTATCTCAACGGCACCAAGATCGACTTCAAGGATGAGGTCATGGGCCGGGGATTCGTTTTCGTGAATCCCAACGCAACCAGCACGTGTGGCTGCGGACATAGCTTTAATGCCTGAATCGCCGGGCGTTCGGCCAATTGACGTATCAGGGCCATCGCCGCCGCGCCGTAGGCCCAGTCATGGCCAATACAAATGCAACCGCCGAGACGCCGAGACCGCCGAGGCAGACGCCGAGGAATGCAAATTCAATATCGCCACGGATTAAGATCAGATGAACACAGATGAAACAAAATCATTTCCCGGCATGTACCTGTGTCCACCGGTATTTCATCTGTGGCAATTTCGCATTTGTATTCTCTCGGCGTCTCGGCGGTTGCATTGGAATTTGCTTTGAAGAGATGCGTATAAAAAACAAGGCATAATGCGCTTGTAATAAAGAGAATTACCATGCCCACTGCTGAAACTGAAATCGAAACCCTCGCCAACCGCGAATATCAGTGGGGATTCGTCAGCGACATCGAAGCGGACGAAGCGCCCCCAGGACTCAACGAGGAGATCATCCGCTTTATCTCGCTCAAGAAAAAAGAGCCGCAGTGGATGCTCGATTGGCGGCTCAAGGCGTATCGGCATTGGCTGACGATGGAAGAGCCGCACTGGGCGATGGTGCATCATCCGCCCATCGATTATCAGAAAACGATTTACTATTCCGCGCCCAAGCCCAGCAAAAAAAGCATGGACGAGGTCGATCCGGAACTGCTGAAAATCTACGAAAAGCTCGGCGTTCCCATGCACGAGCAGGCGATTCTGGCGGGTGTGGAGCAGCCGACCGTCGCCGTGGATGCGGTGTTTGATTCGGTTTCCGTGGCCACGACGTTCAAGAAGACATTGGCGGAGAAGGGAATCATTTTCTGTTCATTCAGCGAAGCGGTGCACGAGCATCCGGAGCTGGTAAAAAAGTACATGGGTTCGGTGGTGCCGTATTCGGATAATTATTTTGCGACGCTCAACAGCGCGGTCTTCACGGATGGAAGTTTTTGCTACATCCCCAAGGGCGTGAAATGCCCGATGGAATTGAGCACTTATTTCCGCATCAACGCCAAGAGCACCGGGCAATTTGAGCGCACGCTGATCATCGCCGATGACAACGCGCATGTGAGTTATCTCGAAGGCTGCACGGCCCCGATGCGGGATGAGAATCAGTTGCATGCGGCGGTTGTGGAACTGGTTGCCCTGGAAGGCGCGAGCATCAAATACAGCACGGTGCAGAATTGGTATCCCGGCGACAAGGACGGCAAGGGCGGGATTTATAATTTCGTCACCAAGCGCGGCGCCTGCCGGGGACGCGCCAGCAAAATCAGTTGGACGCAAGTCGAAACCGGCTCGGCCATCACCTGGAAATATCCCAGTTGCATCCTGCAGGGCGACGACAGCATCGGCGAATTTTACAGCGTGGCCCTGACCAACCATCGCCAGCAAGCCGACACCGGCACCAAGATGATCCACATCGGCAAGAACACCCGCAGCACGATCGTCAGCAAAGGCATCAGCGCGGGATTCGGGCAGAATTGCTATCGAGGCCTGGTGAAAATTCTCAAGGGCGCGACCAACGCGCGGAATTACACGCAGTGCGACAGCCTGCTGCTTGGCGACAAGTGCGGCGCGCACACGGTGCCATATATCGAGGTGCGCAACACCACGAGCAAAGCCGAGCATGAAGCCAGCACCAGCAAGATCGGCGAGGATCAGCTCTTCTATTGCAAAACCCGCGGGATCAGTTTGGAAGACGCCATCAGCATGATCGTCAGCGGATTCTGCAAGGAAGTGTTCCGCGAATTGCCCATGGAGTTTGCGGCCGAGGCAAAAAAATTGCTGGGCGTCAGCCTGGAAGGCAGCGTGGGTTGAAACACGGAGCGATGGATGAACGCGGAATGGTCCAAAACCATCGGCACCGTGGCGATCTGGATGGGAATGGCGATCTCGATTCTGGGAATCAGCCAGATTTCCGATGGCGATGTGATCGTGCTGTGCGTGATTTCGATGGTGGTGGGCGCGACGGTTTCGACAACCGTGATCTGGGCGCCCTGGACGCTGAAAGACAGGCCCGACCACGCGCACGGATTCGAGGTCATTCAGCCCGCGTCGAAGATTGAAACGAAATGAACTTGGTTTCCTGAAGTGCGTCGCGGAAAGCGAAACGCGTTAGAAAGAATACCGGACGATGGCGGCATTACTGAACGAGGCGCCCGATTGGGACGGAGATAAGGCAAAGTATGTTGTTTTATGGCATGGATGTACTGATGTTGACCGGCAATCTATCGAAACAACGGGAATCGATTTATCGAAGAGCCGAGTCAATTTGGATTTTGGTCGCGGCTTTTATACAACGACGCGCCAGCGGCAAGCGGAACATTGGGCCGTTAAATGTTTCGATCGCCCTTCGGTCGTTAAACAGGATAATGGACCGGTGACGCTGAGATTTCGTGTTGAACGCGCAAAATTGGCGAGTCTGTTATCGCTTCATTTTGTGTTGGCTAATTACGAAAGCGAGGATTATTGGAGTTTTGTTCAGCATTGCCGGCAGAGCAGACCATCCAAGCACGGAAAACCGGCGGAAATTCACGACCACCGCGGTCCGGTGAAAGAGCGTGGCGGCAAATGGTATGATTTGGTGTACGGACCCGTGGTAGCCGATTGGAAGCAGCGGATGGCCTTTATGGACGTTGACCAGGCGAGTTTTCAGACTATCGCCGCCGTGGAACTTTTGAACGCCATGATCCAAAGCAAAGACAAGGAGAAATATCAATGGCAACCCATCAAACAATGATCGATGTCAAGACGCCGCGGCGTCCAAGCCTGCGTACTGTGGTGATGGAGTTCTGGATGAACGTCCACAGGCTCCTAGTGTCTAAATACCGTATTCCATCGTCTACAGCCATGAAGGCGTTGAAAACCTATCGCCGTCGTGTGGGCAATGTGGCGCTCAATAGCGACGCCGCCGACGCCGCCGATGCCATTGCCGCAGCCGTTAAAAGGGGCGGATTCGCTCCGATCCATCAGATTCGGGCGAAGTCCGAATAGAGGAAACCGAAAGAGAACAAGTATGAAGTCGCCCAACCATTACAGTGTCATCATTCAGTGGTCCGACGAGGACAAGGCATACGTCGTTACCCTGCCCGAGTGGGGCGGATGCCACACGCATGGTGCGACGTATGAAGAAACGGCCAAGAATGCCCGCGAGGTTTTGGAACTTCTCATCGAAGACGAAAAATCGGCCGGCAACGAATTGCCGACGCCGCACGAATTTCAGTTTCCGGGCCCAAGCGGGTTTACGTACCAGTTTTCCTCGGCTTACAAAACGAAAAAGGCAAAGCATGCCATTGCTTGAAATCAAAGATCTGCACGCACGAGTCGCCGCGCCGGGAGGGAAGGATATTCTCAAGGGCGTGAATCTCACGGTCGAGGCCGGGCAGGTTCATGCGATCATGGGCAAGAACGGTTCCGGCAAGAGCACGCTGGCGCAGGTGTTGGCGGGACGCGAAACTTACGAAGTCACCGAGGGATCGGTCGTTTACGATGGAAAAGATTTGCTGGAACTCTCGGCCGAGGAGCGGGCGCGCGAGGGCGTGTTCCTGGCGTTTCAATATCCCGTGGAAATCCCCGGCGTCGGCACGGATTATTTTCTTAAGGCGGCCGTCAACGCGACACGAAAACATCGCGGACTGCCGGAGATGGATTCCATCTCGTTCCTCAAACTCATCCGCGAGAAAATGGCGCTGCTGAAAATGGACGCCAGTTTTATGAAACGGGCGATCAACGAAGGATTTTCCGGCGGCGAAAAGAAGCGCAACGAGATTTTCCAGATGGCCGTGTGCGATCCGAAGCTGGCGCTGATGGACGAAACCGATTCCGGGCTGGACATCGATGCGTTGA
>Ga0302326_10034254_pt1 | contig 10068 bp, 7 predicted proteins | sample Palsa_T0_3_FD_202264 | JGI IMG/M metagenome (GOLD analysis project Ga0302326, IMG submission 202264) | Peat permafrost microbial communities from Stordalen Mire near Abisko, Sweden - Palsa_T0_3 | ecosystem: Environmental > Terrestrial > Soil > Palsa > Peat permafrost | place: Sweden: Abisko...
CGCTGCGTTACCATTCGCAAGTACAAATGACTGTTAATGATGCAACCTTCGATCGGGACCGGACGTGACCCTTAAAATGGGAGCGCTTCGGTATGCAGTCCGAGCCGAACGAGTGATCCGAATCCCCTGAGCGAACGCCACAGAGAGAGCGGCGTTGCGCTCACATGATTCCCTCGTGCTGCACTCCATCGCACACCTTCTCCTTGGCTTCAGGCAGCTTCCCGAATGGAACGAGGAAGGAGTCGATCACTTTCCCTTTTGACGACCCCGTAGCACTCGCAAGAGCGTTTTTCGACGCCGGTCCGGTCGAGTACCGTGATCTCACCGGCGTTGTAGCGAATCAGTCCTGCTTTCTGCAACAGATTTGTAGCCTTCGTCACCTCTGCGGGGCTGAGGCCTAGCATGTTTCCAACCAGTTTGTCTGTCATGCTGATTTGACTTGAAGACAGTCGATCCAGGCTCAATAACATCCAACGGCAAAGTTGTTGGTCCACCGGATGATGCCGGTTGCACGCGGCGGTTTGTACCATTTGCGTGATCAGGGCCGAGGCGAACATCAACAAGACACGGCTCAGCGCCCCGCCACTTCGGAACTCTTCCTTCAATACGTGTGCCTTCAGGCGGTAGGCGTGACCGGCGTTCTGCACGATCGCTCGGCTCAATGTTGATTCTCCCCCCATGAACAGCGCAATGCCGACCATGCCCTCGTTTCCCACGACGGCGATCTCTGCAGATTCACCATTTTTCATGACATAGAGCATGGACACGATGCAATCGATTGGGAAATAAGCATGCCTCATTGTCTGACCAGACTCATATAAGACCTGGCCCAGAGTCAGGGGAACCAACTCCAGATCTTTGGCGAGACGCTCACATGCCATCGCTGGCAATGCCGCGATAAGGGCGTTTTGCTCTGGCCGATGTTGATCAGTCGAGAAAGACCTTTTCATATCAGATGCACAATTCGTTGCACTTTTATGCTTCAGATTTGCGCCGCTTTCATGTTAACCCGTCTCTTTCATAATGGCTAAGAGCTCAGCGGGCGGGCTTCTACCGGCGCTACAGCATCTGCGGTAGCGTACCCCCCGGAAATAACTCAGACCCTGCGCAACAAGTAAACCACGAGAAAAACGAGGAGCACGGTACCTAATAAGCCGCCGCCGATGTACATAGGAATCTCCGGTAACTCAATCTAAGGCGTCATTAGAGCACGCGGAGAGTCAACCCGTCGGGGCGCTGCCGTACATAGTCTCGCGGGAGAGCGCCTAAGCCACCACACCTAATTATCTGAGACGTGTTATGAGAGCTACCGAACCGACGTGGATTTGAGTTCTGTCTAAGCTTCGAGAATGTACCGGGAGCGCGCCTACACACGTCCTGGCACGGCATAAGAGTTCGTACGTACCAATGGAATTCATGAAGCAGCCACAGAGACCTCGCAGTTGGTTTGCGTGATGCACAAGCGACTTTCTGTGCAGGCACAGCATGTTACGCGGGGGGCACCGGTGGCGAAGTCGATGCCGGCTGCGAACGGAAGAACGTTCATCCACACCTCGGTTGTTCTACAACGTCTGTACGACGGGGCGCCGATCGACCACTTCACTTTGGGCTGGGTAATGGCTAGCCTGCGCAAGCGCTCCTTCGGCATGATCATGCTCCTGCTTTCGCTGGCCGCGGTCGTACCAGGTGTTTCGATCGTGGCCGGCCTGCTGCTCATGATCCCCGCGTTCCAGATGATCGCGGGTCGGCCTACACCGGTCTTCCCGCGCCGCATCGCTAATCACCAGTTACCGACGCGGCACCTCGTAGCTCTGGTGCGGCGAGCTATACCTCTGCTGAGATATCTCGAGAAGATGATCCATCCGCGTTGGCACACCCCGCTCGAGGCAACTAAACTTCTTGTTGGAATCGTCGTCATTATCCTGGACGCGCTCATTGTGTTCGCGCCGATTCCCCTGACCAACGTTGTTCCCGCCTTGGTCATAGCCCTCATTTCACTCGCCTATCTTGAGGAGGACGGGTTGCTGCTCTTGATCGCCTTGCTGGCTGCAATCATCGTGCTGGCGGTCGCCTCAGTCGCTGTGTGGGAGACGGTGCGGGGAGTCGTGAACTGGGCGGGCGCGATTTTGTAGCTCGCGTAAACAATATTATTGAAGCAATAAGCCACCGTCCGTGCGGCTGCGAGGCTCGTCGGCGGCAGTTGCGAGGGCGGCAGGCTCATCGGCAGCGAGCCCGAGACATTGATCTCGGTCTCGGTGCCTGGAGAGCTGGCACATGACGCTACCCGCTACGTCGCACAGTACGTCTAGAGGCCGAGCGACGCGCGCACTTGGTGGGCTCTACAAGCGTCTACCGCCTGTCGTCATGTCTTCGCCCACCTTTCGGTGATCGGCTGCGCAGCGGCACGAGTCGCGGTTGTCGCATTCGCATAGATATGAAGTTCCAGACTGGGCCCAGAGCGATCAGACCGCGCGACAGTGCCGCGGTCTTCCGTTATTTCTTGAATAGGGGCAATCTGCCGGGCCCTGTGCCCGGCTTCTGCGGAACGGTCGAATTGGTTTGGCTCCGCTGCATCTGCGGATTCGTCCGATCTAGCTTTACCTGCCGGGGCAGATCGTTCGGACTTGGACGTATTAATTGGGCCACATTAACTCCACAAACTCTCGCGCGTGAGAGCGCTCAGGTTCAGCGTATTCAGACATGCAGCCCGACAATAGGCGGTTCCGGGTAAACGAAATCGCCGATCTACTAGCGCTGTTGCCTACCAGATCAAAGCACGGGCGGGGTCAGTAAGTCTGGGCGTTGCCGTACATAGCGTTGCGGAAAACTGCAATTTCGCAAAGTGACACACAGATCGGCAGTCACCAAGGCGGGCGTCGTTATTCCGGCGGTCGATCGCATGGCTGTAAGGGACGATCAGGCTCCTTGTCGTCCACGAATTACGCAAACTGCAAGTGATTGGCGGCCAGTATGAGCCAAACTCGGACGTCAGCATGTGTTTACCGAAAGTACCAAGCCACGGGCGCGTTTAGTGCTCCCTCGATCGAAATGCCATTGGGATTTAAGCGGCGATGCTTTGATCTCGACGCCGCGGCCCGCATCACGGTAACCGAGTCGTCTAAGTGGTACTGTTTCCGACGTAGCGGCCACAATGGCAGCGTTGATCAAGAAAACATGCACCCTCTCGCGCATTGCATTTATTCGAGTATCGCAACGCCTCTATTCCGCGAGGATGGCATTGAGGACCTACTGGCAAAAGCGCGTATGGCGAATGCCGAGGCCGATATCACCGGCATGCTATTATACGTGGACCGTGGATTCTTTCAGGTTCTCGAAGGGCACCCTCTTCGCATCGAACCGCTCTTCGCAAAAATTGGAGTTGATCCGCGTCACGAGCGAGTGACGCGGATTATCCATGAACCGATCGCGCGGCGGGTATTCGGTCAATGGACAATGGGTCATCCCAATGTTGAAAATCGAGAACTGCGCGCCCTCCTTGGGACAAACGACTTTTTCGCTTCGCGATCGTGCCTTGATGGACTTGAGAGTGGGCGCGCCAAAAAGTTATTGGCCGCGTTCGCTAACGGCCGGTGGCGTAGCCGAATCCAAAGCGGCGCGACAGCTGAGTCGGCGTCACCAAGCGTTTAAACGAGCGTGGATGCCAAGGGATCCGCAGCTGAGACGCCGGCGGCGCAGGAGCATTTTTCCTTTGCTTTCCAGCCTATCATCGACGCCCTCGATCGAACCGTCTATTCCTATGAGGCATTGGTGCGCGGGCGTGGGGGTGAGTCGGCGGCGACGGTATTTCAACGGGTCGGCCAAGCAAACCTTCACGACTTCGATCGGCGGGCGCGCGTCATCGCCATCGCGCAGGCTGCGCGACTCCGTGTGCCTTGCCGCCTCAATCTCAATTTTCTTCCGCAAAGCTTGAAAAATGGGAACGACGCGATCATTAGCCTCTTCGAGGCTGCGGCCGCTTATCAGTTTCCGATCGAGCGCATCGTACTCGAGGTAACCGAAAGCGAAGTGATTGACGATGCAGCAGAATTGGGGCGCGTATTGAATTCATTCCGCGCAAAAGGGCTCGCCGTATCCATTGATGACTTTGGTGCAGGATATGCCGGCCTTAATCTTTTGGCGGATTTCCAACCCGACAGCGTGAAACTCGACATGCATCTCGTCCGAGGCATCGAAAGTCGCGGTCCTCGGCAAGCCATCGTGCGCGCCATCCTGCAGGCGTGTGTTGATCTAGGTATCGACGTGATCGCCGAAGGCGTTGAGACGAAGGCGGAATATCGATGGTTCCTGGAAGCCAATGTCCGATACTTTCAGGGTTATCTTTTTGCGAAGCCTGGTTTTGAATGCCTCCCGAGCGTGCGCTATGAGTAAGAGCTCTCGCGAACGGCGAAGCGCAGAGGCGAAAAAACTCTGGCCTCATAGGTGGGAGTCCGGCGCCTTTCCGCACCCGGCAGTTGCACCGTTCAGAGGCGGGTGCATTTGCTGTGGGAATTTAGGGCTTGCTTTGGGAAAGCGTCCGTCTGAGCGGCATTTCTAGCGCCAAGACGATACTACCCATCGAAACGAGCCACGCGCACATAGCGAGTTTCATCACGGAGCAGCGGGGCCAGTGCTATCAGCGAAGCAGATGTTGCGGTATCTAAGCTGTGTGCCCGTCGAAAGCACATCAAGGTCCTTCCTATCGCTTAGCAAGCGGATGAAATGCCAGGACGGCCACTCGTTCAGGCAGCAGGCCAGGATCGAGCCGATCTTTGGCTTTGGCGAGGGAGGAGGTGAAAATTGCCCCCTGCAGAGTGAATTTTGTGCAACAAATACGATGGTGCATCACGTTATGAACGTGCCGTCCTTGCGCGCCACAGCGGATCCTTTGAGAATGCACCCGGGAACAGCTGAAGTCTTCGCCGCATCCGGCAGCCAGCGCCGCGACTGGATTTTGCGGCTCAGGCCAGCGAATGGCTGAAGCATATACAGCCAGCAGGAGTCGGTTATGAAGGACGAAGAAACCATCGAGATGGGTGCCGTAACCGGCAGGCTCAAGGCTATCGCACAGGACATGCAGCTCACAATCCTCATCGTCGACGACGATGAACTTGAGCGGCTTCTCATTGCAGACCGCCTCGAGGCCCGCGGCTTCGAAGTTGCGCGAGCTGCGAACGGCGCAGAGGCGCTGGCCTTGCTCGAGGATCGAGTAATTCCCGTACTGCTGGTCGATGTGTCGATGCCGGTTATGAACGGAATCGAGCTGACGGAACGGCTGCGTGCTCGCGGCATGGACGACTCATACATCATCATGCTCACGTCCCGGGACAACACTCTTGACTATGAGGCGGGATACCGGGCTGGCGTCGATGACTATTTGACAAAGAAAGTTCGCGATATGGAATTGCTTGCGCGCATTCACGCGGGCTTCAGTACATTCGCCTTGCGGCGCTCGCTGAAGACGGTCCGCGCTGAGCTGGCGGCTGCCCTGGCGGATAAAGCGGCCTAACTCCACGTCGCCAGCTTGCTGTCTTGCAGTACCTCATCTTCTCTCCTTACCCCTGACCGACTGAAGGCGCACAGCAGCGGCAAAGGCGCGCGTCATATTTGGCCGCCAGACCGCCTTCGCCTAACAGCCGGCGGCACACTCCGGGCATGGACGCACGGCGGGGTCGTATCGGCGGGCCTTAGCGCTAGCCTCGTCGAATCTTACTTTGCGACTAGAGGTAATAGTGGCTATCGTCGGTGAGTCTCAAGAGAATTGCTGCATTCAGCTCGCAGTGAGGCCGGCAGAAGCGCGCTGAGGATTAAAGGCAATGAGGCCGACCGGCGACCATTTAGGTAGTTAGGCCGCTTTCCACTGACAGCGCGTGACTGGACAACTGGGGTTATCGCGAAGGGCAGCGACGATCTCCCGACTACCAGCGACTTCGGGCTGTTATACGGACTCGCGTACAACCGGGAATTCGAATGCACCCCGCATGACGCGAAGCAACGATTGGCCTTAGCACGGCGGGACGCGGCCTACGATCGGTGTCAAATTGACGATCGGCGTCGCATGATCAAGATCCCTGTTGACAGCGCCCTGTGAAGTAGCTCCCAACTTGACGAATGCTACCATCGCTTAGTTCGCTACCGCACCGTCCGCTGCTCGATAACAATGCTTACTATATCCACCGAAGTCTGGTCCGCGCGCGTCATGTCTCAACGAATTATCCTGCTAATCCAGGAGGATCCCTCGGACGCCAAGGTCGTGCACGATGCCCTGAATAACTCAATCGATGGAACCATCAAAGTCGAATGGATAAGAGGGTGCAACGAAGGCCTGAAACGCTTGGCACGAGAAGGGAACCAAAGAGGGAACCGAATAGCGGCCATTTTGATAGATCTTTTTCTGCCGGACAGCCAGGGAATCGAGACGTTCGATAAGTTCTTTCACGCCGCGCCGCACATACCGATTCTCGTCCTCACCAACCTGCACGGTGAGGATATCGCAAAACTGGCGGTGCAGCGTGGCGCGCAGGACTATCTTCTAAAGGAGCGCCTAGACAATTACCTATTGCCAAAAGCCGTAGATAGTATGATTGGGCGGGCAGCCAACGCCGAGGCGTTGTTCGAGGAAAAAGAACGTGCCCAAGTGATGCTCAACTCGATCGGCGACGCGGTCATGAGCGCGGACACCTGGGGTCAAGTCACCTATCTGAATACGGTCGCTGAGAAACTGACCGGCTGGTCGCGCGAGGATGCAGCAGGCCATCCCGTCGAGGAAGTATTCCACATTGTCGATGCCGAGACCCGCGCGCCCGCGCAGAGTCCGACGGCGCGTGCGGTCAGCGAAAACAAGACCGTGGCCTTGACGCCCAATTGCATTCTGATCCGGCGCGACGGGCATGAATCGGCAATTGAGGATTCAGCGGCGCCAATTCACGATCGGCACGGACGCGTAACCGGCGCTGTCATCGTATTTCACGACGTGAGCGTTGCCCGAGCGCTGTCGCTCAGAATGTCTTATCTTGCGCAGCACGACGACCTCACCGATCTACCCAACAGAATATTATTGGGAGACCGGTTGGCCCAGGCGATAGCTCTAGCCCATCGTCACCGGAAAAAACTCGCACTGCTATTTCTGGATGTGGACCGTTTCAAACACATCAACGACTCCCTTGGCCACGTGGTCGGGGACTGCTTGCTGCAGTCGGTGGCGCGACGTCTAACAGCAAGCGTACGCATGTCAGACACGGTCAGCCGGCAAGGGGGCGATGAGTTTGTGGTCCTGCTGTCAGAGATGAACCATGCAAAGGATGCTGCCGTCATTGCAGAGAAGATTCTGCTAACCCTCGCAAGGCCTCACCACATCAATGAGCACGAACTACACGTTACTGCGAGTATCGGAATCGTTACGTACCCCGACGATGGGACGCAGGCGGAGACGTTGATGAAGAATGCGGACTTTGCGATGTACCACGCCAAGGATGCGGGGCGCAACAACTACCAATTCTTTAAGCCAGATATGAACTTTCGCGCTATCGAACGCCAGTCCATCGAAAATGGCTTGCGCCATGCTTTAGAGCGAGAGGAATTTCTGTTGCACTATCAGCCAAAAATAGATTTGGAGACCGGCTTGATTGTCGGAGTTGAGGCGCTCATCCGCTGGCGCCACCCAGAGCGCGGACTTGTGTCTCCGGCGCAGTTCATTCCAGTTGCGGAAGAATGTGGTTTCATCGTGCCCATAGGCCGGTGGGTGCTGCGCGAAGCCTGCCGCCAAGCACGCATGTGGCAGGAGTATGGGCTGCCGGAACTACGCGTCGCTATCAATATTTCCGCGGTTGAATTACGCGCCAAGGATTTCGTCGCCGAGGTGCGCCGCATCCTAGCGAAGACTGGCCTCGCGCCGCACTATCTGGAACTCGAACTCACAGAAACGTTTCTCATGCAGGATTCGAAGTCTACAGCTGCTGTCCTACAAGATTTGAAGGATATCGGCGTGCACCTCGCCCTCGATGACTTCGGTACCGGCTATTCGAGCTTGAGCTATTTGAAGCGTTTTCCGATAGATACACTGAAAATTGATCAGTCGTTCGTGCGCGATATTGCTACAGATGCGGACGATGCAAGTATCGTCAGTGCCGTGATTAGCATGGGGAGGAGCCTGCATATGCGCGTCATCGCGGAAGGCATTGAAACGCAAGAACAACTTGAATTTCTTCGCAGGCACAACTGCCCCTATGGGCAGGGCTACTTTTTCAGTCCGCCATTGGGAGCTTGGGAATTCGCCCAATTACTGGGCCGTAGCAAAAGAACCATGGCGGACACGACTGCGGCGTCCGTAAGCAATTGCACTTAGAGCTAGTGTGCTTTGATTATCGCTGGAACGGCATTATGCATTTCTCCGATGACGGCAATCTGCCGCGTATGATTTCGGGCCGGTGTTTCTAGGTATACTGGGTATTCCAACGACAATACGACCGATTCACAAATAATGGGGATGGATCCCTAGGCGCTACCTACCTCTGCCTCACCTTTCCGACGCACAGGCCTTAACGTAGGTCACGGAGTCGTGATTTTGCGCTTACCTGGCAGAGACCGATCAAGAGCGCTGGGTATTGCGTCACATCTTCCCGCTCCGGTGGGCAAGTAAGCGACTTACCGTACATACCGGCAAGATAAACGGGCGGATGCTGTTACGGTCAGAAATCCATGGTTTTCGCGGGGCGCAACAATGGCAGTGAAGCGGACAAATTGTTCTGCGGGTCAGTACTCTGAAGGGCTTCTAAGAGCACTCCCGATCGAGCCGCGCTCGGAACCCATTCGTCCGTTCGGAAAACCACGGCTTCCTCATTGCAAGCCCTAAGTTTTTTACGACATTCATCCACCTTCTAGATCAATCTAAGAGGAAAACCGTCGTGTTTGATGCTGCAGAATTAAAGCGCCAAACGGGTGAATCGGCAGTGGGAAAGGAGCAAACCAAAATCACGCCGCCCGCGCCCGCGGCGGGTCAAGGACTCGACGTGCATACGGAACCAAAAGGCCATCTGGAACACATGGAGGGCAGATATCGCGGCCTGTTGGAAGCCGCTCCGGACGCGATGGTTGTAGTGAATCAAGGTGGCCAAATCGTTCTGCTGAACCTTCAAGCGGAAAAACAGTTCGGCTATCGGCGCGATGAGCTTCTCGGGCAACAAGTAAGAAACATCATTCCACAGGGCTTCGCAGAACGGCTTCTCTCTGATGAACTACGCTCCGCGGAAGACGCACTGGCACAACAGATCGGTACCGGCATCGAGCTACAAGGGCGGCGCAAGGACGGCAGTGAGTTCCCGATCGAGATCATGTTAAGCCCGCTGCAAAGTCTGGAAGGTATCCTGGTGACAGCTGCCATCCGCGACATCAGTGTGCGCAAGGATGCGGAAAGCCATCTCGCGCAGATGGAAGGCAAGCGCCGGCATATGGAGGAGGCTCTTCGAGAAAGCGAAGAAAGGTATCGCATGCTCCTCGACGGAATCGAAGACTACGCAATCTTTATGATCGATCCGCTAGGAAACGTCGTGAGTTGGAACGCCGGCGCCGAACGAATCAAGGGCTACAAAGCCGAGGAGATTATCGGTCAAAATTTCTCCTGTTTCTTTCCTGCCGAAGACATCGAGCGGGGCGAGCCACAGCATCTCCTACGGATGACTGCTGCAAGCGGCCGGCACGTGGAACAAGGCATGCGCATACGGAAAGACGCCTCGCAATTTTTGGCGAGCGTCACCTATACGGCGTTGCGTGACCCCGCCGGAAATCTGCGGGGATTTTCTGAGATCAGCCACGACCTTAGCGCAAGCAAGGAGTCGGAGGCAAAGTACGCGGGGCTGTTGGAGGCTGCTCCGGATGCGATGGTCGTGGTGAACCAGGGCGGACAAATCGTTCTTCTGAACCTTCAAGCGGAAAAGCAGTTCGGCTATCGGCGCGACGAGCTTCTAGGCCAACAAGTGAAGAACATCATTCCACAGGGTTTCGCCGAACGACTCATCTCTGATGAGCTGCGCTCTGCCGAAGACGCGCTGGCACAACAGATCGGTACCGGGATCG
>Ga0302326_10034257_pt1 | contig 10067 bp, 4 predicted proteins | sample Palsa_T0_3_FD_202264 | JGI IMG/M metagenome (GOLD analysis project Ga0302326, IMG submission 202264) | Peat permafrost microbial communities from Stordalen Mire near Abisko, Sweden - Palsa_T0_3 | ecosystem: Environmental > Terrestrial > Soil > Palsa > Peat permafrost | place: Sweden: Abisko...
CATTTGCCAGTGGAGGTGCTGTATTCCCACAGATCGTTCAGTGTGCCGTTGACTCCATCCGCGTCGTATCCTGCACCACCGAACAGCCAGAAATTCCCACTGGCGTCGACCCAGCTTGATGCGGCCCATCGGCTCCCTGGGATGTTTCCAGCGGCCGCCGTTCCCTGCGTACCGTATTCGCCGGCATGCCCACTTCCTATGCTCGGAATCGTGCTGTTTCCGCCAATCCACGTCCACTCGCTGCTGCCGGGATCGAACTTCCAAAGGTCGTTGAGGTAGCCAACGGTCCCCGCAGAATCGGAGCCGTCGCCGCCAAAGAGCCAGAGCTTTCCGCTGCTGTCGGTCCATGCCGAGGAATTCTCCCGGCCTCCGGGGGTGTTGGTCGCGGCCGCAGTGCCCAGGGTGCCGTACACTCCGGGCTGATTGTTGGAAGTGCTCCCACTCACCATGGCCCATGTGTTGGCGGAAGGCTGATATTCCCAAAGATCGTTCAGGCGTGCCGGGTATCCATTGGTGCCAAGATCCTCGCCGCCGAACAACCAGAGATTGCCGCTCGAGTCTGTCCACGACGCGGCTTCCTCGCGCGCTGCGGGTGTGCCTGTCGAACCGAGCGGATTCTGCCCTGCGGCAATTGGTCTTCTGTGCACGACCGCCCCAATGGCGCCGTCGATTACGTCGCTTCCGCCGATCCATGTCCATTCCTCAGCGCTTGCCTGACCCGCAGTCACTGTCACCAGGGCAGTTCCAGCCGCGTTGGTATAGAGCGAGGAGCTTGCCGTGTCAGGTGTGTAGCTCACTGTGAGCGTGTCTGTGCCCGCCGCCAGCGAGCCCGGAGGAATGCTGATGGCGCCGATGCCGCTGGAGAGTGTTGCCGCAGCAGAGGTGTAGCTGCCGCTAGTGAGCGTGACCGATCCGGTCGGCGTGGGATTGCCGCTGCCGCCGTTGACCGTGGCTGTTACATTCAGCGCTTGCGTGAGTGTGATGACCTGGGAAGACGCCGAGACCGTCATCGTAGGGACGGTTTTTCCGGCAGGAGCAACGCCGTTGCCGATAAGCGTCACCGTTTGCGTCGCGCCGGTCTTGTTCAGCGTGTTGTCAGTGAAAATAGTCGTGCCGGTGACGGTGCCGGTGATCGTGGGAGTGAACTTCACACCCACCGTGCAGGATGCTCCTGCTGCCAGTGTGGATGAAGGTGTGCATGTGGTCTTGCTGTTGTCGATGGTGAAATTCGCACCCGGCTGCGTGAATCCACTTAGACTCATTTGCGCATTGCCGGTGTTTTCAATGGTGATGAGCTGCGTGCCGTCGGTTGTGTCGGTTGATCCAGCGGGTGTAGCCGTGGGGAAAGTCACCAACGCCCCGTCTGCTAAATCCAGCTTCTCGACTTCATTGGACTGCGCAACATAGACGTTGCCGGCTCCATCCACTGCAATGCCGTTGGGATCGCTCAAGCCGGTGCTCGCCAAAGTCTCGATGATCGCAAAACCCCCTGAGGCCTTGAATTCCAGGACCGAATTGCTGCCGCTGTCGGCAGCAATTACGTTGCCGCTTCCATCTACCGTTACGCCGCCATAGAAGCTGGAGTCCTTGCTGAGCGTCTTGATGCAGGTGGCGGTGGCGCAGCCAGCCGGAATCTCAGACAGCGCTCCGTTCGCTAAGTCGAGGTCCGAATCGCCCGTGAAGACATTGCCGCTTGCATCCACTGCGATGGCAAATGCGAAGTCCCAGGGTCCCGAGGGAGTGCTCTGCGTGCCACCGCCCAGCGGGTTGTATGTTGCGTAGCCGCCCTGTGCCGGAATTTCGTCTCCCGCGTCGTTAGCTGCGACATATACGTTGTCGCTCGAGTCCACGGCTACCCCGGCGGGTTGAAAAGGGGCGCCAAGAATATTGACTGTGTTGTAGCCGCCCGCGGCCAGCAACTGCTTCACAAGTTCGTTGCCCGAGTCGGCGACAACCAGGTTTCCATAGACATCCATCGCCACGCCGTACGGATTGTTGAAGCCGCTTCCGATCCTTGTGACGCAAGTAGCAGATACGCATCCAACACGAATCTCCTTGACCAGGCTGTTGCCCGAGTCAGCGACGAAGACATCGCCGTTCCCGTCCACTGCAAGTCCGAACGGATAGTTGAATCCGCCTCCAACCACGCTTGTCGTGCCGGGGAGGACACGCACTTGGGGACCCGAGCCGGTGCCGCTTATCTCGATCGAAGCGACGGTGTTGCTGGAACTGTCTTCGAGAACGACGGCGCCATTGCGCAGCCCGGCAAACTTCGGCGCAAAGGTCGCGTTCACCGTGCAAGAACTGCTTGAGGTGAAGCTCGTGCCGGTCTTGCAAGTGCCCCCAGTGGCAATGGCGAAGTCGAGACCGGTTGAGCCTTGCGTCAGAGCCGTGATGCTGCCAATGGTTCCGCTTCCGGCAAATGTGAATGTCAGCGTCACTGGCGCGCTGGTCTGCCCAATCGCCACCGTGCCGAATCCCTTTGTACCGGTCGGGATATAGGCATCGGTGACTGTTTCCGTGGCTGTTCCCGACGCAGTGGTGTAGGTTGCCGAACTGGCTGAGTCGGGCGTGTAGGTTGCGACTAGCGTACTTGATCCCGTCGACAATGCTTCTGCAGGGACGTCTATGGTGGCGCTTCCGCCGCGGAGCGTAGTCGCCGCAGAGACGTAGACGTTCGTGGTGAGATTGATAATGCTGCTGAGCGAGACCGAGCCGGTCGGCGTGGGATTGCCGCTGCCGCCTGCGACCGTCACTTGCACGGTCAAGGCCTGCGCCGTTGTGATGCTGGCCGCGCTGGGCGTCAGTGTTACGACGGGTGTGATGGTCGTGGGTGGTGTAGACGACGAGGGAAGCTGATATTCCCAAAGATCATTCAGGTCGCCTAGATTGTCGTTGGCGTCATAGACTTCGCCGCCCATCACCCAGAGATTGCCATTGAAGTCGGTCCAGCTGACGGCGCTGTTGCGCCCTCCGGGCGTGTTTCCGGCAGCGGCCGTTCCCAGCGTCCCGTATACGCCCGCCGGGCCTGGGCAGGTTCCGGATGAAGTCGTGCAGGTCAGCGCACTGGTCCCGCCCATCCACGTCCATTCACCGATCGTCGAGTTGTATTCCCAAAGATCGTTGAGCCATCCCAATCTGCCCTTAGCGTCGAGCCCGCTGCCCCCAAAGAGCCACAGATTGGCGGAGCTGTCTATCCAACCTGTAGACCATGTGCGACCTCCCGGCATGTTCGCTGCAGCGGGCGTGCCGAGTGTGCCGTAGACCCCGGGAGCGCTGACAGTCGTGCTGCCGCCCATCCAGGTCCACTCGTTATAGCCGGTGTTGAATACCCACAGGTCGTTGTACTGGCTGCCCCCAAAGAGCCATAAGTTGCCGCTGAAATCCACCCAGGCCTGGCTCGCGATACGTGCCCCTGGCGTGTTGCCCGCGGCGGGAGTGTCCAGCGTTCCGTAGACTCCGGTCCCGTTGGCAGTCTTGCTGCCGGCGATCCAGGCCCATTGCCCGCTTGAAGGAACGAACTCCCAAAGGTCGTTCAGACTGCCAAGACTTCCTTTGCTGTCGTAGCCATCGCCCCCAAAGAGCCAGAGATCTCCGTAGATGTCAGTCCAGCTAGTGGCTTGCGCGCGGCTTCCTGGGAAGTTGCCAGCAGCAGCTGTGCCCAGCGTGCCGTACACGCCGGCGATCCCGGCTTTGGTGCCGGTTCCGCCCATCCAGGTCCATTGATTAAAATCTGGGTTAAACATCCAAAGATCGTTGAGCGGGCCAACGGTAGCGCCCGCACCGAGCCCCGATCCCCCGAAAAGCCAAAAGTTGCCGCTGGTATCTGTCCAGCTGACCGCGCCGACTCGGGCTCCTGGAACGTTGGCGGCGGCGGCGGTACCCAGCGTGCCATAAATCCCCGGCTGATCAGCGATACTGCTTCCGCTCATCCACGCCCACTGGTTAGTGGAGGGAACGAACTCCCACAGGTCGTTGAGGACATTGAAGGCGCCCGTACTGTCGTATCCGTTACCGCCAAAGAGCCAGAAATTGCCACTCTGATCAATCCAACTGACGGCGTTGTTGCGGCCTCCAGGAACATTTCCGGAGGCAGGAACTCCCAGATCGCCGTAGATGCCGGACGGACCGTTAAATTGGCTGTTCAGCATGCTGCTCCCGCCCATCCAGGTCCACTCATTGCTAGCAGACCCGTCGCTATGGAAATTCCTGTGCGGCCGCAACCGGGATTTTTGCGCACCCGCACCGAACGGCAAGGCAAGCAACATCGCCAGAAACAGGACTAAGCCAACAGGTCTGTATTCGGAGTTCATCATCAGGGATTCCTCAGTGTTTCTGGGCGATCGGCCACTTCAGCCTGGCTGTCAGGCATGCCCGTCGAGAAGCGTGTAAACACAACGCGCCGCAGTCCGCGAGACAGAAGCCAATAGGCCGAAATCATGCTGGGTGTCCTCGCTTGCAGCAGACGTTGCCTGCCAGATTGCCAAATGCGATAATCGAGGCAACTTACCGTCGGCGCAAGTGCCCTATCGGGCCTCATCGGGCCGATTCATGCCACCCCGGCGGTACGCAGGGCCAATCCGTGCCATCGCCTTTCACAGACCGCCCTAAAGCTGAGAATCCCGGCCTTGGAGGACGTCTGGACTCGTGGAAAGAAATCGCGTCCTATCTTGGCCGCGGAGAGAGAACCGTCAAGCGCTGGGAAACCATGCGCGGGCTTCCCCTTCATCGCGTACCTGGCACCGGCCGCGCCACTGTATACGCCTTTACGGCCGAGCTGGACGAGTGGCTGCAGTCGCGCAAGGCGCAGCAGCTCGAAGCCATCGAGGAAGATGAGGAGGATAGCAAGGCGGACGAGCCTCCAGTAGCGACGACGGAGGTCACTGTCGTCCCGGTGATGCACGCGCTCGAAGAGCCCGTCCTCCGGCCCGAATGGAAGCCTAACTGGAAGCCCGGATGGAAACTTGCCGTTGCCGGAATGCTGGTCGCGGCTGTAATCGGTGCAGTCGCCTTGGCCGCGGTTGCTCGTCCCGCAGAATTCTGGACGCGGCATGGGATTCCCGCCATGTTTACCCGCAGCCAGCCAACGGCCGGCCGTTCGGCCACACCCGTTGTCTCAGAAACCGAAAAGCGCGAAGCTCGCGACCTTTACCTCAAAGGGAGATACGAGTGGGGGCAAAGAACGCCCGACAGCCTGAACGCCGCGCTACACTAACAATCTCGCTGGTTCAAAAGATCGGGCAGGCCACCATCAGCACGAAGATTGGCAGCTACGTCAGTTAGTTCTCGTCATCAACGCAACCTTAGACGCCGCCCCCATATATACAGACTTTTATTTCAACGGCAATAGAGCGGCGAAAAATTTGCCCTGTCTTCTTGAGGGAGAAGACGGGGCAAGCCCGCGTTTGACCTCCTGGTCGAAACCATCAGAATGGCCCGAATAGATGGCAGCACCCAGAGCGCAAATCAGCTTGGCTACCGTCCCGTCCCTCGCCGAAGTTACATCCTGCGCAATCGGGGCTTGTTTCTTGAACTCGGAGTTCATTCTGAATCCGATTTTTTAGCTGCGGGAGGGAATGGTTAGCGACCATGAGTCTGCACGAAAACAGTGCCGAGTCAGCGCCGCAGGGTCGTCGAGCACACCTCCCCCGCAGTCATCGTCAACTTCGATCAGGGGTGTCCGAAGCAGCAATTCAAGCAGTAGGATCGCAACGATGATGCAGACCGCCCGGCGTTGGAACGGATAGGACACTACGACCCGCATCGGAGATCTTCTCCGCCTTTCGATCATCGGGCGTTCACTCGCCGGCCGGAGATGCATTCGGTCGTCGCGGTAGAAGCGGACGTACTCGCTCATCACGGGTTTCAAATGGCGTCCGTTGAGAACGACGACATGCTAGAAGTCTCAACATACGCAGCATAAGACAATTGTCACACGAAGACATTCCACAACTCATCTGTTCGTGTCCAAGGCAGATCGGTATTCTGGAGAAGGACAACATACGAATTACAAGTTGCGGTGGAGCAGCCAGCGGCGTGAGGACTTCCCCGACGCCGCTGGTTGAGATTCATTGCACGGTAAGTGTGACGGTTGTGGTGTGGGTAAGGGCTGATGTTCCGGAACCCGAGGTGGCCGTCACCATGACGGTGCTGGTGCCCGTGGGAGTGCCGGGAACCGCCGGCGGACCGCCCCCTCCACAGCCCGCAAGGGCCATTGAGATGCCCGCCGCGCAGACGAACACAATCATCCATGCTGTACGGCGCTTGCGGCGAACGAAGGGCAGAAGCAAGAGTGCCGTTGCCACGGTCCCGGCAGTCCATGGGAAGGGCGGCACACTGTGCGCCGTGGTCCCGGTGGTGGTGATGGTCATGGTAGTGGTTGACACTGTTGTACCGCTGGGCGTGACCGATGCCGGTGAGAAGCTGCAGCTTGATTTCGCGGGCAGGCCGGAGCAGGAGAACGTCACCGCCTGGTTGAACCCGTTCTCAGGAGTGATGTTGATGGTGACATTGCCGCTGCTTCCCGCCGAGACGGTGACTGTCGCAATCGCCGGCGCGACGGTGAAGTCGGGCGGCTGCGGCGCTTCTACCTCAGTTGAAGTATCCGCCTGGGTTTTGGCGGCCTCGACGTTGCCCACATTGTCGGTAGCGATACTGTAGAACCCATAGGTATGTCCCGTGGTTCCGGTAAAGCTGGCCGAGGTTGTTGTTACGGCGTTTTGCCAGACGTTGAATGCGCCGCCATTATCGGAGACATAAATGGTGTAAGTGCCAACGCCGGAACCCGCATCGGTGCCGGACCAACTGACAGTGAACGCATCCGTAGCTGCCGTCGTAGTTTCTGCTGCCGGAAGTTTTGTGACGCTGCTCACCGGCGGAGTGACATCGAGCGTATTGAGCCATGTGGGCGTGACGATGGGCGCGTTGGAGTCAAAGACAACCGTGGCGGAGTTGGTGATTCCGGTTCCAGTTGACTGGCCGCTCTTGGGAGTTACGTTGAAGATCACGCTGCCCTGCCCGACTATGCCATTCGTGTCGGGTGGCAGAAAGCCTACCGTCGGATCGCTGGGCGGCAAGCCAGTGCTGGGGTCGATGGAGGTGAATGTCCACTTCAACAAACCTGTGCCGGCGTCCAGGCTCCCCTGGATGCGCACAGACAGGCTCGAGTTCAGGTTATAGGTTGTGCTGTAATCGGCGGTGCCACCCGGCAAATTGATTACATTTGCGCCGAACGCGATGGTGCCCAGCGTGAGCGTGCTCAGATCGACCTTTGTGGGGTCAAGTTGATCGGTCACGACAACCTGAGCCGCGGGCAGCGTGGCCGTAGGCTCGTTCTCGAAGCCGACGTTGTAAGACAACGCATTCGACCCAGATACAAACTGGCTGGTCGACCCATCGCCGACCGAGCCCGACTTGTAATTTGGATCGATGGATCCGCCCGTGCCGCCGCCATCGCAGCCGTCTCCGCCGCTGTCGCGCGGTGAAGGATCGAAACCAGGACGGGGACGCAATTCAAACGCGATTTTACCCTTCTTCCTGGACTTGCATGCGACAGGGTTGTTGGGGTTGCAGTTGACCGGATAAGGCAGGCCCTGAATGATGTTGGTGCCGCCGGGATTGAAATTGCATCCGTACGAGTTCTGGCAGATTTGAATGCCCGAATTGCAAGCGCCGCAGTTCTTCTGGTACTGGCCCGTGTAAGTACCTTGGGCGCCCGACAACGCGGCCGCCGCAGTGCAAAGATTCTGTGGCGAGTTGAATATTTGGCCGGTGATAGCATCCTGCAATTTATTGATCAATTGCTTGGCCAGCGGCCCGGTCTCAGGGTTCTTGACCAGAGGACTGTTCCCGACGGCCGGAATGGTAGTGACCGAAGGAAGACCATTGTACGTATAGGTGATGTTCCCATTCGGACCATTGTTTGGAGTCACTCCGATGTCACTGCAGCAAGACACCGTCACTCCGAGATCCGGCCGAGGCCTGGTCGATGCGCTGCGAACATTACCGGAAAGCTGAGAAGGACTTCCCGCACTTTGATTGATGCTGTCGGCCACCGCCGCTGCATAGTACTGCGTGAAGCTGGTTGTGGCTTGGGCGGTATTGAAGGTGAATCCTTCTTGCGTACCCATATCGGTGAATTCACCCAGCACCAGAGAAACGAAATTCGCCGCGTCGAGGCCCGTGCAGTCCTGCAAACTCCCGCTGGGTGCTGCACACGAGGTGCCGATGGCAAGATTGGTCAAGCCGGTTTGAGCGGCGGAGATGGAACTGTATGCCGCATTTCCGGAAGTTATGCCGACCGCCCAGGTATCGCCGTCAGTGGCGTCGGTGACTTGCAGCGGAATGGAAACGGTCTCTCCCGGCGCCAGATGGGGCGCGACGAATTGAATGAACTGCGAACCGTCGGTGGAATCGGTGTAATAGAGATCGGAAGCATTCACGGTTGATGCGTCTGCCGTTGGAATATCCAGCGCAAAGGTGCTGGGCAGCTCCAAGGTGATCGGCACCCCGTAGGCGTCCACGGTGCCGGAGTTTCCGTACGTTACATAAAAGGTGGACTCGGTGTTGGTGCGTATCTTGGGCCTGCCGATGATATTGGACCAGATGGTTGGTTGGCCGCCGCTCTGGACGGTGAAGGCCGCCGTTTTGGTAAACGTGGTTCCGTCAGGATCAGCTATCACCACGTTATAGGCACCGGCAGTTGCGCCGTTCAGCGCAAACGTGCAGGTGATGCTCGTCCCGGTCGCATTCACGGTGGTCGAAGTGGCCGTAATCGTAACCCCGTTGAGAACGAGATCGCAGGTTGCGCCGGCCTCGAAGCCCGCGCCGGTTACGGTGATGGTCGTGTCACCGGTGTTGCCGCCGGAGGTCGGGCCCACGGAGCCAATGATTCCGGACCCCAGCACGGTGTAAAACATGTCCGCGCTATCAGCTCCGGCGTCGCCGTTGGCCCAAACCGACTGAAACGCGGTTGCCGTAATGGGAAAGTTTGTTGAGGTGGTTTCGCCCGCAAGATGAATGTTTCCGGCGGGGTCGATGGCGAGTGTTCCGTCACCATCCAGGTCGTCGTCTCCGCTGCCGCCGAGATAGGTGGAGTAGAGAATTTTGGTGCCATCCGGGCTCAACTCTGTGAGCGTGGCATCGTACCCTCCGGCATTGGCCGGTTGCAGGGCATTCGACGTAACGGGAAAATCGGTAGACGCGGAAGTTCCCGACAGCCAGATGTCGTTGTTCGCATCCCAGACTGCCCGGCCAGCGTAATCGTACGCGCTTCCGCCAATAAACGTGCCGTAAAGCTCCTTCGTGCCATCGGAGCTCATCTCGAGTACAAAGTCGTCAACCCCGGCTTGTCCGTTCGTGCCGAGTTGTTTAGAGATCGCATTGGATGTTACTGGAAAATCACTCATCCCGGTGGTGCCGGTCAGCCAGATATCACCCTGAGCATCCAGATGAATGCTCAAAGCGAACTGATTGCAATCGGGCTCGCCGCCGCCGAGCGCTTCGGTTTTGCCTCCGATGACGGTCGAGTAGAGCATCTGGGAAAGATCGGGGCTGAATTTCGTCAGCGTCGGAATGGAGTTAGGCGTGGTTCCTGCGTAGCATCCGTCGCTTAGCGGAAACGGCTTTTGATAAGCATTGCTGGTGACCGGGAAGTCTCCCGACTGCGTTCCGCCGGCGAGAAGGACGTTCCCCGAACTGTCGACGGCCAATGAGCCCCAGAAAGCTTCCTCATTGTTGTTGGATCCGCCAATGAACGTAAGGTACGGAATCTGCATGATGCCGGACTGGTTGAACGTGACCTTGCCCACAAAATAGTTGTCTGCCCCATTGGGTTTGGGCTGAGCGGCGTTCGTGCTTGCGGGCAATCCCGCGGCCGATGCGCCGCCGGACATCCACAGGCTCCCATCGGAATTGAGGATCAACGAGCCGATATATTCATCGCCCGTGCCGCCGAGATAGGTTGAATAAAGCAGGCTCGAACCATCCGGGCTGATCTCGGCCAGGAAGCCGTCTTTGCCGCCGCCGTAGGTCGTTTGGAAGGCGCCGGACGTGACTGGGAAGTCCGG
>Ga0302326_10034258_pt1 | contig 10067 bp, 10 predicted proteins | sample Palsa_T0_3_FD_202264 | JGI IMG/M metagenome (GOLD analysis project Ga0302326, IMG submission 202264) | Peat permafrost microbial communities from Stordalen Mire near Abisko, Sweden - Palsa_T0_3 | ecosystem: Environmental > Terrestrial > Soil > Palsa > Peat permafrost | place: Sweden: Abisko...
CATCCCCCCATCCCCAATACCCTTGAAGAGGCCCGGCGCCAAGGCTGACATGAATATCCTGGGAATCTCCTGTTACTACCACGACGCCGCAGCTGCGCTCCTGCAGGACGGCAAGCTGATTGCCGCCTCCGAAGAAGAGCGCTTCAGCCGCATCAAGCATGACTTCGGCTTCCCGCATCATGCCATCCAGTTCTGTCTGGAAAGTGGCGGAATTCAGGCCGGAGACCTGGACTATGTGGTCTTCTATGAGAAGCCGTTCCGCAAGTTCGATCGCATCCTGATGAGCGTGTTGCAGACTTACCCGCAGTCGTACAAAGTATTTCGTGAGTCGATGATCACCTGGATGATCGACAAGCTGTGGGTGGGCTCGAAGATCTCTGCCGAGCTGGGAATTCCGACGGAGAAGATCCTGTACAGCGAACATCACATGTCGCATGCTGCCAGCGCGTTTCTGTGCTCGCCATTCGAAGAGGCGGCAATCCTGACAGTCGATGGCGTGGGCGAATGGGTGACGGGAACGTGGGGCGTGGGGCGTGGCAATCAGATCGAAATTCGCAAGCAGATGATGTTCCCGCATTCGCTGGGACTTCTGTACAGCGCGTTCACCGCCTTTCTCGGCTTCGAAGTGAACGAAGGCGAATACAAAGTGATGGGCATGGCGCCTTATGGGCAGCCGCGCTATGTAGAAAAGGTGTGGAAGCTGATCCGGCAGGAGTCGGATGGATCGTTCTCGCTGGATATGGATTATTTCTGCTTCCAGTACTCCACCGAGCGCACCTTCAACCGGAAATTCGAGCAGTTGTTTGGCGAGCCGCGCCCGCCTAAGACCCTGTTCTTCACCGCCGATTCAGGCTTCCCAACGTATTTCGGCGATGCGCCGTCGAACTTCAATGAGCTTTGCAAGTTGAACCAGCACTATGCCGACATCGCCGCCAGTATTCAGCAGGTGACGGAAGAAGTTCTGATCTGCATGGCACGGCAGCTGCAAAAAGAGACGGGCCTGACCAAGCTGTGCATCGCTGGCGGCGTTGGCCTGAACAGCGTTGCCAATCATCGGATCCTTCGCGAGACGCCGTTCGACGATATCTTCATCCAACCGGCCGCCGGAGATGGCGGCGGTGCGCTAGGCGCTGCTCTGTGGGCTGACAACATGCTGCTGGGCAACAAGCGGCGTTTCCGCATGGACCACGCGTATTGGGGCAGAGGATACTCCGACGCTGAGGTGCAGCAGTTCCTGACGGAGAACGGGATTCCGTATGAGCGTGTGGACGATGACGACAAGCTACTCGACTTAGCGGTAGAACGCCTGCAACAGGGTAACGTGATTGGCTGGTTCCAGGGACGGTTCGAGTGGGGACCGCGCGCGCTGGGCAATCGCAGCATTCTGGCTGACGCCCGCAACCCGAAGATGAAGGACATAGTCAACACTAAGATCAAGTTTCGCGAGCCCTACCGGCCATTCGCGCCGTCGGTGCTGGCCGAGCGCACGGAAGAATTCTTCGAGCTGCCCAATGCGATGGAGCATTATCCGGCGCGCTACATGCTGTACGTTGTGCCGGTGCGGCCGTCGAAGCACAGTGCGCTGCCGGCCATCACCCACGTCGACGGCACTGGGCGGCTGCAGACAGTTTTTGAGGACGCCAGCCCTCGCTATCACGGGCTGATCAAGCGCTTCTCGCAGGCCACAGGAATTCCGGCGGTGCTCAACACGTCGTTCAACCTGAAGGGCGAGCCCATCGTGAACACTCCCGCCAACGCCTTCAGCACCTTCTCGCGCAGCGAGATGGACATGCTGTTCCTGGGAAATTTCGTGGTCGAGAAAGAACGGCTACAGCAGAACCGGCAGCTCGTTGAGGCCGAGCCGGTCGAAGCAGAGTAGCAGGTAGAGCGTGCCCTCAGGCTTGATGCTCCGCGCTGGCTGCTTTGTTCGTTCTACCGTGCGCTCTCAACACTCGCTGTTCTGATTGGGGTGCCTCAGCACCTTCTGCACCTTATGCAATAATGGCGCTATGAAGCGGACTTTCTCAGCTTCGGTCTGGCGAGAGGATGACTGGTATGTCTCGCAGTGTCTTGAGGTCGACGTCGCCAGCCAGGGCAAAACCGAGGAAGAGGCGCTCGAGAACTTAAAGGAAGCACTCGAGCTCTACTTCGAGCCTCCCAACGCTACCCGCCCCCCGAAGATTCGCACCATCGAGGTTGAGGTTGGGGCGGCTTAGGCCTCTTCCATTTCGCGAGGTCAAGCAGCGGCTGGAGGCAGCCGGCTTCATCGAAACCACCCAGAAGGGCAGTCACGTCAAGTTTGTCCGCCAGATCGAAGGCGCAACCGATGTCGCCATCGTGCCGCGCAAGCGCGAGATTCCGATAGGAACGTTGCCCAGCATCCTGAGCCAGTCGCACATCGAGCCGGACGACTGGGAAGCGCTTGCCTAAGGCCGCCCCATGCGCTCGATTTACTTCAGCGACGCCATATCGATCACGAAACGGTAGTTCACGTCGCTGCGCAGCAGCTCGTACGCTTCGTTGATCTTCTGAATCGGAATCAGTTCGATGTCCGCCGTGATACCGTGTTTGCAGGATGGCTCGTTTCTGCCGGCTGCGGTAAGATTCCTCCATGACTAAGTCCTCGCCCCAATTCGAAGTTGCCTGCCCGTGCTGCGGCGCAACCCTGAAGATCGATCCTGAAGTTAAGGCCGTGATTGCGCACACGGCAAAAGCCGTTCCCAAAACATTCGAGGACCTGGAAGCCGCCGCGCGTGCCATGAAGGACCAGGACAGCCGCAAAGAGTCCATCTTCCGCCAGTCGGTGGAGGCCCAAAAACACCAGGGCGATCTGCTGGAGAAGAAATTCCAGGAAGCCCTCAAGCGCGCCAAGGAAACGCCGGATACGGGCAAGCCGCTGCGCGACTTCGATCTGGATTGAAGAAGCAGCTAGCAACTAGCAATTAGCAACTAGCCTGAAGCTGAGACTACGAAGATCACTTCTGAATGCTAAGAGCTAAAGGCTAAGAGCTAAGAGCGAAAAGCGGTCTTCTGATGCCAACCACAGGTGAACGATTTGAGCGTGCCGTGTCGATCATGGCGCGGCTGCGGGCTCCCGGCGGTTGTCCATGGGACCGCGAGCAGACCTTCGATACCATTAAGCCCTATACGCTGGAAGAAGCCTACGAAGTGGTGGAAGCCATCGACGCTCGCGATTGGGACGAGCTGACCGGCGAGCTCGGCGATCTGCTGCTGCAAGTGCTCTTCTATTCGGAGATGGCCGAGGAGGAGAATCGCTTCTCCATTGACGATGTCCTTGACCGGCTCTCCAACAAGCTGGTCGATCGTCACCCTCACGTCTTCGGCGATGTTAAGGCCGACACGCCGGGCGAGGTCCTGCGGAATTGGCAAGCGCTGAAGGCCGAGGAGAAGAAGAAGCGCCAGCAGGAGACGGGCGACGACGCGAAGAAGGAAGATCATCCCGAGTCGGTACTCGCCGGCGTGTCTTCGGCGATGCCGTCACTGATGGAAGCCTACAAGATCAGCTCGCGCGTGGCGCACGTCGGTTTCGACTGGCCGAATATCGAAGCCCTCTTCGAAAAGTTGAACGAGGAGACGGGGGAACTGCGCAAGAATCTTGAGGATTATCCAGCGCCTGGTCCGCAGCCGGAGTGGTCTGCTGGGGTAGCGGGCGCGCGCGGTATGAAGATTTCTCCTGAGTTGCGTTCGCGGATGGAAGATGAAGTTGGCGATCTTCTCTTTGTGCTGGTGAACGTCGCGCGCTATCTCTCGCTCGATCCTGAGTCGGCACTGCGCAAAACAAATCGCAAATTCCGTCGCCGGTTTCAATATCTGGAAGAGAGGCTTCGCGAGCAGGGACGCAAACCGGCAGAAGCTTCCCTGGACGAGATGGAATCGTTGTGGCAGGAATCCAAACGGCAGGAACAACCGTGACCGACGATACGATTCAGTTGCGCAATTGCACCGACGTGGAAGAGTTTCGCGCCTGCGTAGCGTTGCAGAAAGAGGTTTGGGGATTTGCCGACAACGAGCTGGTGCCGCTGCGGATTTTCTCCTTGGCGCCCAAAATCGGCGGACAAGTGATTTGTGCGTGGGACGGGGAAGCGCTGGTCGGCTTCGCATTCTCTATTCCCGGTATTCGCAATCGGCAAGCTTATCTGCACTCTCACATGCTGGCCGTCAAGGCCGGCTACCGCAACAGCGGCCTCGGCCGCAAGCTCAAACTGTTTCAGCGTGAAGACGCAATCGCCCACGGCTACGAGCTGATTGAGTGGACCTTCGATCCGCTGGAGATCAAGAACGCCTACTTCAACCTGGAGCGACTGGGGGCGATCGCGCGCCGCTACAACATCAATCAGTACGGTGTCACGTCGTCGCCGTTGCAGGGATTTCTGCCTACCGATCGCCTGGTCGCGGAATGGTGGCTGACGTCGAGGCGGGTTGAGTTGCTGCTTTCGACTGGAGAGCAGCGGGCCTTCAACGAGGAGATGCGAATCGAGGTTCCGGCCGAAATCTATGCCTGGAAGGAGCAACCCGAAACGCGACAGAAAGCGGCGGATGTGCAGTTGCGCAATCGGGAGCAGTTTCTGAAGGCGTTCTCGCAAGGCTTGGCTTGCCTGCGCTATGGGCGCGACGAGAATGGCAGCGGCATATTTGTGTTGGGCCGCTGGGACGAGGACTGGTCGTACGGCAACAAGTGAGCCTGAATTCAGTTAACGGCGCTGGTATCGCACTAATTTGCGATCACCTGCTCGCGGCCGGTTGGGTCTGCAGCAATCCCACCTCTGCCGCGATCTTTTCCAGCTTGGCGCGGGTGTCCTTCTTCATCGGCACCAGCGGTAGACGGTAGACCTCTTCGATTCGGCCCATCATCGCCAGCACGGCCTTCGCGGGGCCGGGATTCGATTCGATGAAGTTCGCCTGCATCAGAGGGAGGTATTTGCGGAAGAGCAACCGCGCTGTGTCCCACTCGTTGGCGAGTGCTGCGCCGGTCATGCGCGCCATCTCCGCGGGAATTTCGTTGGACACGACCGAGATAATCCCAACGCCACCCAGCCCGATCACCGCCAGGGTGATGGCGTCGTCGCCGGAAAAGACGAGGAAATCTTCCGGTACCGTTGCGCATACCTCGGCGATCTGCCCAATGTTGCCGCTGGCCTCTTTGACGGCGATGATGTTGGGAACCTCGGCCAGACGCAGCAGCGAGGGCGTCTCGATATTGGTTCCGGTTCGGCCGGCGATGTTGTACAGCACCAGCGGCTTGGTGGAGGCTTCGGCAATCGCCTTGAAGTGCTGATAAATCCCTTCTTGCGTGGGTTTGTTGTAGTAGGGCGTCGCGGTGAGGACGTAGTCGACACCAGGACGCGACGAGACTTCTTTTGCCTTGGCGACGGCTTCTCGCGTGTTGTTAGAAGTTGCGCCCGCCATGATGGGCACGCGTCCGCCGGCGGTCTCAATGGTGAGGTCGACGACGCGCAACCATTCGTCATGGGAGAGAGTCGGCGTCTCGCCTGTCGTGCCGCAGGGCACTAGAAAATCGATGCCCGACTCGACCTGCCAGCGGACCAGTTCGCGCAAGGCCGATTCATCGACGTTGCCATCCTGCTTGAACGGAGTAACAAGAGCGGTACCACAACCACGCAGTTTCATACGAAAAGCATAATCCTCGGAGCCGGGAATCTCAAAAATAAGAATTCACCACGGAGGCACGGAGAGCACGGAGAAATTCTTTTCACAAAGAGAGGCAAAGGAAATCGAATCTATTTTGGTGTCTGCTGGTTGAGTTAGGCTCGGGGTTCCATCAGTCGACATTCCCGAAATATCCCCAACAACGCCTCCGTGCTCTCCGTGTCCTCCGTGGTGAAAACGTTTTCTCGAATGGATCAGAGCTTGCCGAAGATGTCCTTGAAATCGTAGAAGCCGATCTTGCCAACGATCCACTCGGCGGCGAGCACGGCGCCTTCCGCAAACGTTCGGCGCGACTTGGCCGCGTGCGTTAACACGATGCAGTCGCCGGTTGCGTCCAGTTCCAGCGCATGAGTGCCTGTCACTTCGCCCTCGCGTTCGGAGGTGATATCGACACGCACGCCGACAGCTTGTTCCAAGACTCGTTGCATTGCGACGGCCGTCCCCGAGGGAGCGTCTTTCTTGTGGATGTGATGGATCTCCGTAATGTGACCACTGTAGCCGTGCGTCAATGCAGGCGCCGCGGCCTTCATGATCTGAAAGAACAGATTCACACCGTAGGAGAAGTTTGCGGCAAATACAAATCCCATTCCCGCCTGTTCGACCGCGCTGCGCACGCGCGCCATTTCGCTGTACCAGCCGGTAGTCCCGACCACCATCGCTTGCTTCGCGCGCACGCAGGCCTCGATGTTGGTCAGTACCGCTTCAGGCGACGTGAAATCAACTACCACATCGAAGTCGCGCAGATGTTCAGGCGTTAGCCACGCGCCGTCGCGATTGACATCAACATCGACGATCAGCGCCTGGTGTCCGCGCTCGCGCGCGACTTCCGCAACCAGCGAGCCGGTCTTGCCCGGCCCCAGCACCAGCAAGTTCAGCGAGGGCTTGCTCAAGCGAACACCTCGGGATCGACGTCAGAAAAAAACCTTGCATGCAGCCGGTGTACTGCTTCGGGCACGTCGGCCTCATCGATAACGAATGTCAGGTTGATCTCCGACGCCCCCTGCGAAATCATTCGGACGTTGATGTCGCGAATGGCGTCGAAGATCTGCGCCGCCACTCCGGGCGTGTCGCGTAAATTCTCGCCCACCAGGCAGACAATTGCCTTGCGTCCCGAGTACTTCACAAACGCCAGCTTCTCAAGGTCGGCGGCGATCTGCGGAATCGCTTCGTTGGAATCGACGGTAAGCGAGATGCTGACCTCGGACGTGGACACGACGTCGACCGCGCAGTGATGCCGGGCGAAGACCTCGAAAACCTGCGCGAGAAATCCGTGCGCCATCAACATGCGCGCCGCGACAATGTCAATCACGGTGATGCGGCTCTTGGCGGCGATAGCTTTGAACAGGGAGCGCGAGCGCGGCGTTCGCGCCAGAATGCGAGTGCCCGCGTTCGACGGGTTGCGCGAATTTAGCACCAGCACCGGAATATTCTTTTCAACCGCGGGCAGCACCGTAGCAGGATGCAAGACCTTCGCGCCGAAGTAGGCCAACTCGGCCGCCTCTTCAAAGCTGATTACCTTGATGCGTCGCGCGTCGGCACAGATGCGCGGGTCGGTCGTCTTCATGCCGTCCACATCGGTCCAGATCTCGATGCGCTCAGCGTTCAATCCCGCGCCGACCAGCGCTGCCGAGAAATCGGAACCGCCGCGGCCGATGGTGGTGGTTACACCTTCGCGCGTCGCGCCCACAAAACCGCCCATGATGGGAACGCGTTGCTGCTCGATCAGCGGCTGGATGCGGTCGTGCAGCCGATCGTTGATCTCGTCCACTTGCGGCACGGCGCGGCTGTGCTGGGCGTCGGTGACGATGACTTGCCGGGGATCGACCAGCGTTGCCGGAATATCGCGCGCAAGAAATGCGGCGCTAGCGATCATGCTCGACAACCGCTCGCCGAAAGAGACAACGTAATCGGATGTGCGCGGCGTCAGCTCGCCCACAGCGGAGATGCCGCGCAGCAATTCATCCAGGGACCCGAACTCGGAGCCGAGCTCGCTGTGCAATTCAGTATGCAGGCCGGTGTCCAGCAGTTCGCCTACGGTGAGGTAATGGCGCTCGCGAAGAGCGCGGCAGATCTCCAGCGCCTGATCGCGTTCGCCACGTCCGGCAGCGGCGGCCATGGCCAGCAACTGGTCGGTGACTTTCGCCATGGCGCTGACCACGACGAACGGTCGTTCGGCCAGGCGCGACTTCACGATGCCGGCAACGCGTTCGATGGCCTTGGCGTCCTCGACCGAGGTGCCACCGAACTTCATGACGATCACGGTCGCACCGCCAGCAGGAACATGGGCGTCACGGCAGCAGGCCCTGAACTTTCAGTAGCTCGGCGTTGAGCAGGGCAGCGCCCGCCGCTCCGCGAATGGTGTTGTGCGACAGCACGGTGAACTTGTAATCGAGCACGCCGCAGGGACGCAGGCGTCCGACGCTGACCGTCATGCCATTGCCGCGGTCCACATCGAAGCGCGGCTGCGGACGATCGGGCGTGGCGTCGTAAAATACGGGCTGCGCCGGGGCCAGCGGCAACTTCAGCTCCTGTGGCGTGGAACGAAACTCGTTGAACGCGGCGATCATTTCTTCCGGCGAAGCCTTTTTGTTCAGCTTGAGCGAAACCGATTCAGTGTGGCCGTCTTCAACCGGGACGCGATTGCAATGCGCCGTCATGGTGAAGTCGGCCGGCTCAATGTGATCGCCGTCGAGACGTCCGAGGAGCTTGCGCGTTTCCTCCTCCATCTTTTCTTCTTCCTTGGCGATGTAGGGGATCACGTTGCCCAAAATGTCGAGCGAGGCGACGCCGGGATATCCCGCACCGCTGACCGCCTGCATGGTAGTGACAAAAACGGACTCGATGCCAAATTTGCGATGCAATGGAGCAAGTGCGAGCACCAGTCCCATGGCAGAGCAGTTGGAATTGGTGACGATGTAGCCGCCGGATTGTTTGCGCCAGCACTGCTGTTCGATGAGCGCGAGGTGATCGGCATTGACCTCGGGAATGATGAGCGGGACGCTACGCTCCATACGAAAGGCGCTGGAGTTGCTGACCACGGCGCAGCCAGCGGCGGCGAATTGCGGCTCCAGTTCGCGAGCGATGCCGGCGTCGAGCGCGGCGAAGATGACGCGCGGCGCGCCGTCGGGGCCGGCGTTCGAAACGGTCATCGCGCGGACGCGATCAGGGACCGGTGTCTTAAGGCGCCAGCGCACGGCGTCGCCGTATGTTTGTCCGGCGGAGCGGTCGGAAGCGGCCAGCCACGCCACCTCGAACCAGGGATGGTTTTCGAGCATCTGAATAAAGCGCTGTCCAACAACTCCGGTAGCGCCAAGAATTCCGACCGAAATTTTATGCTGGGACATTTTCGTGTGGAAAAATCAAGTTATATCACGTCCGAGCAGGGGCAGGAGATAGCGCCGAAGCTACCAACTGTTCTGTTCGTGAGCAGCCAAATCCAAGGCCGCCACAATTTCCTGCACAACCTGCTCCGCCGCCTTTCCCCTGGTGTTTATGATTAGCTCCGCCTTGCGATAGTACGGCAGCCGTTGAGCATGAAGAGCGCAAAACGCTTTGGCATCGGCCGCCAATGGCCGGGGATTTTGCGCGGACCGTTCACTCGCCGTCTGGCAGCGCCGTAACAGTTCCTCGACGGCGAGATCCAGAAAGACAACGTGTGCGCCGTGGCTGTGCAGAAGGTCGGCATTTTGCGACTCGATAAAGGTCCCGCCGCCGAGCGCAATGATCGTTGGAGCGGAGGCCTGCTCAAGGACCGACCGCAAGACGTCAGCCTCGATCTGGCGAAAGTGTGGCTCTCCATGGGTGGCAAAGAGTTCGTGAATGCGCAGCTGCAAGCGGCTTTCGATTTCGCAGTCGAGGTCGAAGAACCGCCAGTGGAGATTCGACGCGAGGACCCGACCGACGGTACTCTTTCCGGCTGCCATGAAGCCGGTGAGGGCGACGATCGAACGCGCAGAGACTGGTGGGCCGGGTTTCGAGAGTTTGTTCATCTGGCCCAGGAGGCAAGGCGCCGGCAAGACAACGTAAGCCACGTATTGAGCGCTGAAAGCTTGCGAGGAAATCTTAACATCGCGCCAGACAGGAACGAGGGCTGCGTGTGTCCTTTGCCGCGCCAGACAGCAGATTGCAATCGAACGAACACAAAGCGCGCGCTTCGTTTGTAAAATCATACAATCGTGCGATAGAGGCCGGCTTTTCCCGCAGGCCTTCGTTTCCTCATGAGGAATACTGTGCCAACAAATGAAGCTTCCGTGAAAGCTGCCGGACTGGCGCCGGCGCGACTGCCGCTGTACGTCGGTACTTCCGGTTGGGCGTATACCATCTGGAAGCCCGACTTCTATCCGAAGGAAGTTGCTTCCAAAAACTTTCTGAAGTATTAC
>Ga0302326_10034259_pt1 | contig 10067 bp, 7 predicted proteins | sample Palsa_T0_3_FD_202264 | JGI IMG/M metagenome (GOLD analysis project Ga0302326, IMG submission 202264) | Peat permafrost microbial communities from Stordalen Mire near Abisko, Sweden - Palsa_T0_3 | ecosystem: Environmental > Terrestrial > Soil > Palsa > Peat permafrost | place: Sweden: Abisko...
CAAAGCGATCTCGTCGCAGAATCGCGTAAACCACGGGCTTTTCATCGACAGCTCCCTGTTACCGGGAGAAGACAAAAAGGAACTCCGCAAAGTCCTCGCCCGCGAGCTCCTCGAACACGAGCCCGAATCCCCCATCGAGAACCAAATCGTTCAGAAACTGGCCCTCTATCAATGGAAACAAATGCGCATCTGGGCCATGGAGGTCGGCGGTCACGCCGGTGAAATCCGCAATCAGGAAGGCAACCAGCTGGATATCCTGAGCCGCGATATGGCATACCGGGCCTACGTCGCCTATAAAGACACTCACGGCGACCGCCGCTGCATGGAGCTCCTCCATCGCTACGAGGTCTCCTACCTCCGCCAGTATCATTTCCTGAAGCGCGAGCTGATCGCCCTGCGAGCCGGGCAAAACGAGTCAATTTCAGAACGAACCTAGATTTTCCCAATAATCTATATGTTTTTGCAAAATAACGAACCTAGAACGAACCTAAACCGAACCCAGATGGACCCCAATTCCGCCCATTTTCGCGTCAAATGCGGGGTAGGTGCCCGCGCCTGCCCGCGAACCGCCACGAAAAAAGGTGGGACAGGCGCCTTCGCCCCAATACCGCATACTTTTTCCAGCCGGGATTCTCCAGACACCGGTCAGAGTCAGTCGCGGGGCGGGCATTCCTTCCCGCCGACCAGATCTCCGGCTGGTCGAGCCGCCTGAAAAGGCGGCTGCGGCCACGATTGGCAGCCCCACGAAGAAAAGTATGCTCCATTGGCCGAAAGCCCCACATCGTTTCGCGGCGACTCGCAAGCCTACTCGCCGACCGATATCATTTCATGTATTTTATAGTACGTTATACATACAGTTAGCGGCATTTCCTATCCTTTCATGCTCTTGCAAGTGCCGATACGTTATACTGTGTACAGATTATTGGTTCATGCCTACTAGGGCTAAAATTTATATTTCAATAGTCCTCGCTTTGGGCTGCGCAAGCCTCATCTTGCCTTTGGTGCCTCTGGCTCAATTTCAGTCCGCCGATCCGTGGATCTTCTGGGCATATTTCCTTCTCACCGTGTGCACTTCCGGCCTGAAAGTCCGGCTGCCGATGGTCTTCGCGACTTTGTCGGTGAATTTCCTCTTCATTCTGGTCGGCATCGTTTATTTCAGTTTGCCGCAGGCGGTGGTGCTGGGCGCCGCCGGAACCATTGTGCAGTGTCTGTGGCGCCCCCATGTGAGGCCGAAACTCGTGCAGATCGCGTTCAGCACGTCCTCGGTCTGTCTCGCGGCGTTCGCGGCGCACGGGGCATTCCACGGGCCGCTCGGAAGCGTTCTGAGTGTGCTGCACCCTTTGCGCATCGGCGTCGCGGCGTTCGTCTACTACATCGTCAATACCGGGCTCATCGCCGGCGTCATTGCGATGACAGGGGGCAAATCGATCTACCGCACCTGGCATGACAACTACTTCTGGGTGCTGCAGTATCACATGGTGGGGGCGGGAATTGCGTGGCTGGTGGTGGTTCTGCTTCATCAGGAAGCGTGGCACGCCTCGGTGATCGTTTTCCCGATGGTTTACTGGATCTATCGTTCCTATCGCGGCTACATCGACCGGCTGCAAAAAGACAAGGACCACGTAGAGGAAATGGCGGGGCTGCACCTGCGCACCATTGAGGCGCTGGCGCTGGCGATTGAAGCCAAAGACGCAACCACCCACCAACACCTCCAGCGTGTGCGTGTCTACGCTATCGAAATCGGCAAAGAGATGGGCATGAGCCCGATCGAACTCGAAGCTCTGCAGGCCGCCGCGCTGCTGCATGACATCGGCAAACTGGCCGTTCCCGAGCACATCATTTCCAAACCCGGCAGACTTACGCCGGAAGAGTTCGAAAAGATGAAGATCCACCCTCTGGTGGGCGCGGAGATTCTGGAAGAGGTCAAATTTCCGTATCCGGTGGTTCCGATTGTCAGGGCTCACCACGAAAAGTGGGACGGCTCAGGTTATCCGTACGGACTTGCGAACGAGGAGATCCCCATGGGCGCCCGCATCCTGGCGGCGGTGGATTGCCTGGACGCGCTGGCATCCGACCGTCAGTACCGCAAAGCACTGCCGCTCGATCAGGCAATGAACATCGTAGTCGGCGAATCGGGGAAGAGCTTCGATCCGGTTATTGTGGATATTCTGTCGCGCCGCTACGTGGAGCTGGAAAAAATGGCGGCGGGCAGCGGCGTCCCTGAAAAACCGAAGCTTTCGATGGATGTGAAAATCGAACGCGGCCTTGCGCCCGCGGCGGGCTTCGCCGTTTCGGCGGAAGACAGTCCGGCGTGCGGCGGAGAGCAGATCGGCCTCGACCCGCTTTCTTCCATCGCCGCCGCTACCCAGGAAGCGCAGATGCTTTACGAACTGACGGAGGATCTGGACAATTCACTCAGTCTGCAGGATGCGCTGGCCCTGGTGGCGGTGCGGCTGAAGCTCCTGATCCCGTACGAGACAGTGGTCACCTATATCCGCCGCGGCGACAAGCTGGTTCCCGAATATGTCAGCGGCGAGAATCTGCGGTTGTTTACGTCGCTCGAAATTCCGGTGGGCCAGGGTCTTTCGGGCTGGGTGGCGGAGAATCACAAACCGATTCTCAACGGCAATCCTTCGGTGGAAGCGGGTTATCTGAACGACCCGACAAAATACAGCACGCTGCGTTCGGCGCTGGCGGTGCCGCTGGACGGCGTGAGTTCGCCGGTGGGAGTGCTGGCGCTCTATCGTTCCGAGCGGGATGCCTTCAGCAAAGAGAACCTGCGTATTTTACTGGCGATCAGTTCCAAGGTGGCGTCGGCAGTTGAGAATGCCCTGGATCAAGGACGGCTCGAAACGTCGATGACGACGGATCATCTGACCAACCTGCCGAATGCCCGCGCGCTGTTTCTTTCGCTGGACAGCGAAGTTTCGCGGGCACGGCACAGTGGCGGCGCCTTTGCCGTGATTCTGTGCGACCTCGACGGGTTCAAACAGGTGAACGAATGCTTCGGCCACCTGACCGGCAACAAGGTTCTGCAGGTAATCGCAAACGGCCTGCGCGAGCGCTGCGATAAGCACGATTTCGTGGCGCGCACGGGCAGGGACGAATTCGTCATACTCATGGCGGACGGCAATCCCGGCGATCTGGAGACCAGGATCGAAGCCATGCGCTCGGTGGTACGAAAGGCGGGAGAGATTACTCCCGAGCCATGTCCGCTTTCACTCAGCGTGGGGGTGGCGATGTATCCGCAGGATGGCCTCGACGCCGAAGAGTTGTTGGCTGAATCCGACCGCCGCATGTACAAGAATAAGCGCGCGCGCCGCAAGGCGAACCTGATCCCGCGGGACGCTGCACTGTTCGACGCTGCATTGCTCGACGCTGCATTGCTCGACGCTGCATCGCTCGACGGTGGAGCGGCTGCGGAGCCTGAGATCGCGGCCGCCGCCTCATAAATTCCCGTGGCACATCGTCTTTCCATCCTGCTGAACCTGGTGGCCGTGGTCCTCGTGGGAGGCTTCGCGGCGTCGGCGCTGGTCCGTTTCAGCCCCGGCTTCGATGTGGACGAGAACTCGTGGAATCCGAAGTTCAGCGCCGCTACGCTCGAAGCCATGCACCGGGCTCGTGAGCGCGATAACAGCCTGCCCCGGTTCTATTTGCACTACCTTGCCGCCGCGATGCGCGGGGACCTCGGGCAGTCGGAGTCGCTCAAAATACCGATCGCAGATTTGTTGCGTGAACGAGCGCCGGTTACTGGACGGCTGGTGGCGTTGGGCACGGCGGGTGGCCTGATTCTGGGGGTGTTCGCGGCATGGGCTGCGGTCTGGCCGCGCCGGATGGGTCTGGAGATATTGGCGGTCTCGTCGGGCGGACTGCTGCTGGCAATTCCGCCGGCAGTCCTGGCGCTGGCGTTCTTTTTCCAGGAAGCCCCGCTGTCGCCGGCCGTCGCGCTGGCCGTTTTTCCGCGCGTTTTTGGCACCATGCGCGCGATTCTGGAAGACCTCTTCGCGTCCCCGGCCCTGTTGGCAGCGCGCGCTCGGGGCACCAGACCTTCGACCATCGCTCTGCGTTATGTAGTGGCTGCAGCGCTTCCGCAATGGGTCGCGCTGCTGGGCGTCGCGCTGGTACTGGCCTTCGGGTTCATCATCCCCATCGAAGCTTTGTGCGATGTTCCGGGCATCGGTCAACTGGCCTGGAAAGCGGCTTTGTCACGCGATCTGCCTCTGCTCTGCGGACTCGCGCTCATTATCACGTTCGCGGTGGCGTCGGTCCAGACGTTTGGCGAACTGATCGGATCGAAAGCATGATCTGGATCCGGCGCGTGGCATGGGCGGTGTTAATCCCGATCGTGGCGCTGGGCATTTTTGCGCCGCTGATCGCCCCGTATTCCTACGACCGGCAGTTTCGCGATGACGCCGGCGCTGCGCCCAGCCACCGGTTTCCGATGGGCACAGACGAAATCGGGCGCGACCGCTTCTCCCGTCTGGTTTACGCCACGCGGGTCTCAGTTCTGCTGGCTCCCGCCGCCGCGATGGCGTCGATTCTGCTGGCGCTCGCCATTTCCGGGCTGCTGAAATACGGACGCTCGGCTTTCACCACGGTATGCCTGTCGCTGCCGTGGCTTTTTTTGTTTATCATTCTGCGGGCGGAACTGCCTTTGAATACAGGGCCGGCAGTATCGGTGGCACTTACGTTCGGTCTGATGGGCGTGGCGGGGTGGGCATGGCCTGCGCGCGTGTTTACTGCATCGATCGGCGAGATGAAGCAATCCGGATGGCTGATGCAGGCGCGCGCGGCCGGCGTTTCGGGGTGGCGAATTGCGACGATATACGCCTGGCCGCACCTGAGGTCGATTGCTCTCGCGCAGTTCCGGGTGCTCGTGCCCGCTTACATTTTGTCCGAAGCCAGCCTGGGACTGCTGGGGTTGGGGGTGCCGGACCCGCTGCCTTCGTGGGGCAATCTGCTGCGCGATCTGCAGCACCCCGAAGTGGTTAGGTCGAACCCGTGGGTGCTGGCCCCGCTGGGACTTCTGATGCTGGTTATGCTTTGTCTTGAATTGTTGCACTCCCGCTGTGAGGTCGCGCTGTGATGCCTTCAATTCGTAGGGCCGGGGCTTCTGCCCCGCCGTCGGCCTTCCGGCCGACGCGTTTAGCGATGAATCGCGGGATTTGTCCGAAAATACCGGAAGCAATGGTGCTCCGCGCCGGGCGGAAGCCCGGCGGCAAGGCCGAAGCCCTTGCCCCACGTAAAAACACCTTTGTTTCATGTCTCCTGTTGCTGGCCTTTGCAGCAAGCGCGGCGGCGCCGAAAGAACTCCGTTTCTCGATCGCTGGAGACCCGAAATCGTTCGACCCCCTCCACCTCGAAGAGAGCAATTCCCAGACATTGCGCGATCTCACGGCGGGCGTCCTCGTGAAAGTTAACCGCGTCAGCGGGCAGTTGGAGCCGGATCTCGCCGAAACCTGGGAGATCAAAGACGGCGGCCGCACTATCGTGTTCCATCTGCGTGCCGGTCTTGCATTCTCCGACGGCACGGCGCTTACATCCGCCGATATCGTGCGCACGCTCAACCGCGCTCTCGATCCCAAAGAAGCCTCGCCGGCCGGCGACACCTTTCGCTCGGCCGATGGGCCGCCCGAAGTCCATGCGAGTGGCCCGCGGGACGTCACGATTCGCTACAAGTCACCCAAAGCCAACCTGGACCGGTTGTTCGATCAGCTCGGCATTCCTCCCGTTTCTTTTCCTCCAGCTTCGCCCGGTAAGCTTCAGGCAAGCGCCGGGCCGTTCTTCGTTTCGGAATACCATCCCGGCGATTACGTACGCCTCGCGCGCAATCCCCATTACTGGAAGCGCGACAGCGCCGGACACGCGCTGCCTTACCTTGACTCCATTCGCGTCGATATCCAGCAGAACCATGACATCGAACTGGCGCGCTTTCTGCGCGGCGAATCGCAAATTATCAACCACCTCGACCCGGAGAGCTTCGACCGCGTCGCAAAAGAGAAACCTGGCGCCGCCCGCAATCTGGGGGCATCGCTCGACAACGAGTTTCTGTGGTTCAATGAGGCGCCCGCGAAGACCCTGCCGGACTGGAAACGGCAGTGGTTCACATCGGCAGCCTTTCGCCAGGCAATAAGCGGCGCCATCCACCGCGACGATCTGGTTCGCATCGTTTACCGGGGCCACGCGCATCCCGCCGCCGGACCTATCTCCACCGCCAACAAGTTCTGGTTTAACGCGGCTTTGAAACCGCGCGCCGGAGACCCCGCCGCAGCGCTCAAGTCGCTCGCGGCGGAAGGCTTCGCTCTGCGCGACGGCGTTCTGCGCGACCGCGCCGGGCACCCGGTGGAATTCTCGATTGTCACCAACTCCGGCAACCGCCCGCGCGAACGCATGGCGCAGCTCATTCAGGACGACCTGCTGAAGATCGGCATCCGGGTGAATGTGGTTCCGCTCGAAATGAGTTCTCTGCTGGACCGCGTTTATAAGTCCCACGATTACGACGCCGCGATTCTTGGTTTTGAAAACGTGGAAATCGACCCGGTGGAGGAAATGAACTTCTGGCTGAGCGGCAGTGCGCAGCATCCCTGGTGGCCGGCGGAGAAAACGCCGGCGACGCCATGGGAGGCGCGCATCGACGAGTTGGAGCTGAAGCAGGCATCGGAAGGCTCGCGCGACCTGCGGAAGAAATATATGGACGAAATGCAGAGAATTGTGGAAGAACAGGAGCCCATTATTTATCTGGTAAATCCCGATTATCTTTGCGCCGTTGCGCCGTCCGTCCGCGGAGCGCAGCCGTCCGTCGCGCCGCCGCAGCTCTTCTGGAATATCGAGTGGTTGCGCCTTGAGTGAGGTTGCCCTTGAGTGAGGTTCTGGAATTCCACCTCTCCGCCGCTTATGGCAAGACGCGGGTGCTGCACGATGTTTCGGGCGGGATTGCGGAAGGCGAAATCGCGGCCCTGGTGGGCCTGAGCGGGTCGGGAAAGAGTACGCTGGCGTTGGCCCTGCTGCGATTGCTGCACTACCGAGGCGGGGAGATTGAAGGCAGCATCAAGCTCGAAGGCGAGGAACTGGTCGGCCTTTCGGAACGCAGTATGAGGGGATTGCGGGGAAGAAAAGTTGGCTACGTTCCGCAGAGCCCCGCGGCAGCTCTTAACCCGCGCCTGAGGGTGAAAACTCTGCTGGACGAAACCTGGTGCGCGCATGAGTCCAAAGCGGCCCCGGTCAGCTTTTACCAGGGACTTCTGGAAAGTGTGCATCTGCCGTCCGACCGCGCATTCCTGAACCGGAGGGCGGGTGGTCTGAGCACGGGACAGGGGCAGCGTTTGCTGATCGCGCTGGCGATTATGCACAACCCCGCACTGCTGCTGGCCGATGAACCAACCAGCGCGCTGGATGCTATTACACAAGCCGCTGTTTTGCAGCTGTTCCGCGAACTGAACCGGGGGCGGGGGACGGCGGTCCTTTTTATCTCGCACGATCTGCTGTCTGTCGCCGCGATTGCGAAACGGGTGGATATCCTACATGAGGGACGAATCGTGGAATCGGGGCCGCCGGGGCGTATTTTTCGGACTCCGCAGCATCCGTTTACGCGCGAACTGATCGCCGCCATGCCGAGAATGCCCACGTGAGGGTACTTAACGAGGCTGCGAGGAACAGGCGAAAGCGCCTATTCCACATTGATGCAGAAGCATTTACCGGGCGGGTGGAGTAGGCCTTTGGCCGGCACCCCCCGCGTGACATGATAAAAACTTCGCATTCATGACAACAGAACCGCATGAGCCTGCGGGCGTACTGCCCTCGCAGGCGCTCGAAAAGCTGATCGCCGCAGGCGCGATCCGGGCGCAATCGCCGATCCTGCCGGAACAAATCCAGCCCTCTTCGCTCGATCTCCGGCTGGGCGTGGAAGCCTATCGGGTGCGGGCGAGTTTCCTCGCGGGCGGGTCCACGACGGTTACCGGCAAGCTCGAAAAATACCGCCTGCATACGCTGGATCTTTCGCGGCCGGCGGTGCTCGAAAAAGGCTGCGTGTACATTGTCCCTCTGCAGGAGGAACTGGCGCTGCCCCCATCGGTTTCGGGTAAGGCAAACCCAAAGAGTTCTACCGGACGCCTCGATATCTTCACACGCCTGATTACCGATGAAGGCCGGCAGTTCGAAATCGTGCCCGCGGGTTACAAGGGGCGACTCTACGCAGAAGTGGTTCCGCGGACTTTCAGCGTGGTTGTGCGGGAGGGTGAGCGGCTTTCGCAGCTTCGCCTGTTTCAGGGGCGGCACACGCCTTCCGATCACCAGTTGCATCAGCTCGAATCCGAAGAAGCGCTGGTTTACCTGCCCGATGCAACGCGTGGGGAAGCGGCGATCCAGAACGGACTGCGGCTTTCGGTCGACCTCGAAGGCATCGATGGATCGCGGATCATCGGCTATCGCGCGAAGAGGCACGCTCCGCTGATCGACCTCGCTAAGCTGCAACATTACGAGCCCGAAGATTTCTGGGACCCCATTCCGCGCAACGAAACACGCACGCTAATCCTCGATCCGGAGGATTTCTATATTCTGGCATCGCGGGAGAAAGTCCGCATCCCAGCGCATTATGCGGCCGAAATGGTTCCTTTCGATCCGACAATCGGCGAATTTCGCATCCATTACGCGGGATTTTTCGACCCAGGTTTCGGTTACGGCGGCACGGGAGAGGTTCATGGCACGCGGGCGGTGCTGGAAGTCCGGTCGCATGAGGTGCCGTTCATTCTTGAAGACGGTCAGATCGTAGCAAGCCTGGTGTTTGAGCGGCTGCTCGAAAGGCCGAGGGTTTTGTACGGCGAAGGTATCGGATCGTCGTATCAGAGGCAGGGATTGAAACTCAGTAAACACTTCAAGGCGGCGCCCGATGCTTAACGACATGTCTGAATTCGATATGGTGGGCATCGGTTTGAACGCTACCGACACCGTTCTGACCGTGCCGCACTTTCCGGCGTATGGCGGCAAGGTGCCTTTTCACCGGGAGTTCTATTCGGTGGGCGGGCAGGTCGCGAGCGCTGTGGTCACGTGCGCGCGGCTGGGGCTGCGGTCGAAATATGTGGGGACAGTGGGCGACGACGAGCGCGGACGGCTTCAGATCGAAAGCCTGCAGGTTTCGGGCGTGAATATCGATCACGTGCAGCAACGCCGCAACTGCCCTAATCAGTCGGCGTATATCATCATCGACGAATCGACGGGTGAGCGCACGGTTTTCTGGTCGCGTCCCGAGTGTCTGAAGCTCGCGCCCGAAGAGATTACGCCTGAGCAGATCACCTGCGCCCGCCTGTTGCATATCGACGGGCACGACACTCCCGCTATGGAACATGCGGCGCGAATCGCGCGGGCAAACGGCATTCCGGTCACCGTGGATGTGGATTCGACGTATGTCGGCTTCGAGCGCGTGCTGCAGCATGTCGATTACCTCATTGCCGGTTCGGAGTTTCCGGGCCGCTGGACGGGCAACGAAGATCCGTTCGGCGCATTGGGCACAATTCAGGAGCGCTTCGGCATGAAGATGGCCGCGATGACTCTGGGAGCGCACGGCGCGCTGGCATATTGTGAAGGCCGCTTCGTTTATTCTCCCGCTTTCGTGGTGAATTGTGTGGATACCACCGGCGCCGGGGACGTGTTCCACGGGGCCTTTTGTTATGCTGTTTTGCAGCAGATGCCGATTGCCGAAGCGCTGGGATTCGCGAATGCCATGGCGGCGCTGAACTGCACGGCGGTGGGCGCACGCGGTGGCATTGCCACGCTGGCAGAAGCGAAGAATCTGCAGGCACGGGGCGAGCGTCGAGTTCAGCCCGAAATCGCTGTGCGCGCGCAGGCTTCCTGAATGTTTCCCCTGCGCGACGATCAGCCGACGTACAGCCCGCCGATCGTTACAACACTCATCATTGTGGCGTGCACGTTCGTGTTTCTTTTCGAACTGACTCTGGACGATTACTCGCGGAATTACTTCATTACGCAGTATGGCGTGGTGCCCGCGCACCTGCGGCCCGCCACGCTGGTCACGTCCATGTTTCTGCATGGCGGCTGGCTGCATATCATCGGCA
>Ga0302326_10034262_pt1 | contig 10066 bp, 9 predicted proteins | sample Palsa_T0_3_FD_202264 | JGI IMG/M metagenome (GOLD analysis project Ga0302326, IMG submission 202264) | Peat permafrost microbial communities from Stordalen Mire near Abisko, Sweden - Palsa_T0_3 | ecosystem: Environmental > Terrestrial > Soil > Palsa > Peat permafrost | place: Sweden: Abisko...
GCAATGCAGCGGAATTAGCACAAATAGCAAAAATGGCCCGATGAAATAGGGTCGCCTCAGCCTACTTTTTGCGATTTCTAACATGACTCTTGTGCCCGCCTTTGAGGCCCATTGTGTCAAGCCGTTTCGCTAGCCGATCGGCCCAGCTTAAGCGAGATGGAGATTGCGGAGACATTTCATGATTAGCCTCGCAATCAGGAATGAACCGGAAAGCTTGGACCGATGGACAAGCATCATCTCAAGATGCGAAGGGGTCCGGCTGGGCGAAAACAAACGAGAGTCAGAACCTGCAGCAGCCTCGCTACCGGAAGTTGAAGTGAACTATAGGACAGCACCTAACTTCAACCGCCCATCCCATTCGTCTTAGTTACAGAGGCAGAGACGTGTCCTGTCCCAGTGCAGCCCATCTGGATATCGAGCATCGTCAACTCAAGCAGCGTCTTCGTTCCATAGCCGCCTTGCACCGGGCATTTACTGTGCGTAAGCTTCAAAGTCGCCAGATAGATTGTGCCGAAGTGCGGAACCCGAATCACATGGCCAAAGCAGTGCTTTTCGTCGTAATCGCTGACCGAGTCGACAAGCGAAAATTCAACGACTTCCTCATCTGGTGGGGTCTCGCTAAAGCTTTCCGGGACCAGGTTAAAACGCTCCAGCAAGCCTTCGATAGGATTCTTAGATTCATTGTGAAGCTTCCTGATACTTCCATGCTGTTCCAGGATCAATTGCACAAAGCTGGGGCTCTGCGTATAGCGAGCGTCGTTCGCAGGCTTATCTTCAAAGAGATCGAGATTCAGCCTCGGTTCGATCTTGCGTCCCGCGATGCGAAGATTCTCAAACCGCGTTCCGAGGAAGTTGAGCTTCGGGATATAGCCATAGCCCCTTCTCGGATGTTCCGTGGAAATCTGCGCCACCACGCGGTCCGCCGTCACCACGTCCAGTACATTGAGCCCCTCAACCACCGCGGTGACCAACGTATTCAAGCCGCGGTCCTTCTTTTCCTCGGGGTTACCTGCGACCTGGGTGTATGCAGATGCATAAGAAAGGACCGACTCTACCCGGAAACCACAACTTCGCTGGTTGAGATATCCGCCCTCAGTGGGAAGTTCCACTAAAAGCTGGGGTGTGATCTTCTGTTTCAATGGAAGAAGAAATTCGCCGAACAAGGCTTTTGCTTCGGCGTAGTATTGATGCTCCCCTTGAGGATTATTCTGAAACATGCCGTTCTCACTTTCCCGCAAGACACTGCCGCTTAGTCTTTGAAGTGGATATCGAGGAATTGGCGCCCTATTGCTGAGCGCTGGCCTTGGGAGTCTCCCGGCTTGATGCCAGATATTGCAAGTTGATAGGAGCCCTGTCGTAAGCCTGCACCCGGTAGCATCAAAGAAATCGAGTCGTCCTGCGCTCCGATCGCTGCCGAGGAGAAATTCTGAGTCCACGCAAGTTTACCTGCAGGATCGTATAAGTCAACCGTATAAGAAGAATAGGCAGTCTGGTCGGGGACTTCCACTCGCAATATCACTCCGACCTTGCGATCTGCTTCTATAACGGGATGATCTCCTGCGCGGGTTCCTGTGTGAAGGGCGACGGATGGCAACAGCCTGGGTTCCGTCGCAGCCGTCCGCAGAGCCGGAAAAGTAACGAGATTCTGGAACCCGATCACTACCAGGAGCGTCGCGAACACGGGAGCGGCTATCGCAGGTGTGGAGAAGAGCGGACGCAGCCAATCAAGCCACGATCGCTTCTTAACAGGCGTTCCTGACCCCTTCGGTGCAATTGGCTCTGACTGCTCAGCTATCGCAGGTAATTGAACTTTTGCCTCATTGACGAAAGCTGCTGCGGCACGAACGTCGAGAGCGCACTCCGGACAATCAAAGAAGTGCTGCTCAAAAGCGTCGCGCAAATCCGGAGGCAACTCATTAAGAAGATATCTTTCAGCGGCCATTTGCTTCACGGCTTCGCTATGATCCATGTGTACCATCGATTTAATCTCCGTTAATTCAATTCCCGACATTTGCCGGTCATTCGATTAGTGTGTCTCGCAACTGAATCGTTTCACTGCAATCCTTTCAATTGTTCAAATACGGTGGAAATTGATGCCCCATGTGCTTCACATATTCCGCCTTGAACTCCTGCTTCGCCCGGTGGAGCAGCACGCGCAGATAATCTTTGTCGACGCCAAATTCTCGACAGATATCGTCGCGGTCTCTCTCGTCCAGAAAAACGGCCTTTAATAGCCGCCTGTCTCGGTCGGGAAGATCCAGCAGAATCTCCCGGACTTTCGTCTTCATCTGCTTTTCGGCGACCGCGTCGAGCGCATCAGCCCCGGTGGCAAGCGGTTCGGGCTGGCCTTCCGCGTCGAGAGACTGACTGCGGGAAGATGCTCTGTAATGTTCGAAAAGAACGTTGTTGCACACTGTGTTTACGAAGGCTCCGAGCCGCTCCGGCTGACGCAGTGTTCCCGGGGTGCAAAGTGCTTTCAGCACCCGGGCAAAGGTCTCCTGGCGTACGTCTTCGATGGCTTGCGGCGAATGTAGCCGCGAGCGGAGCTTGAGTTGCAACAGCGCAGTAAAGTAGCCGACGAAATGCTCCTGTGTCGGTGGATCTCCTGCGCAGAGACTTTCGATGTAAGTGGCATCGAATGAATAGAATTGCAAAACCGGCTCCGCGTACCTGACAGGCGGCAAGTATAGCATCGCTGTGGATTGCTTATAAGCGGAAGGCGTTGGGCGATCTCGGTCGGCGCCGGTCTTGCGAGCGCGATGTCGCGGTTCGGAGCGAAAACTTGTGGACATATCTCGAAAGGCCTCGCGGTTCATCGTGTCCGCCTGAAAAGGTGGGTCGTCAGGATTGATTCAGCGTCGCGTGCATCGACAAGCTTAATTGGAATCAGCCTCGAAAATTGATAAAGCTGACCGGTAATCGAACCGCGAATGTTCACCGCGGAGTACCCGTAATACATAAGCTTGACGTCGTTCCGATTCGAAGCCTCAAGGGCTCTCAAATCGTTTCGCCTTCGACCAAAAAACATGGTGCATCTCCTTTATGGTCCGCTTGATCAGGGACCTTTGCCGCTCGTAATATGCGCGGCATTTCTGCGAACGCCGCTGCGCACGGAAGCGTTAGCCAATGGACCACAACTCCCATCCATCCATCACGCAAATACAACTCCAGCGGTCGAGAGATGCAGTGGCCGATGCATTGAAAACCGTTGATCCAAAAACGCAGAACAGCGGCTTCTACCCAGCCCCTACGATCGGAGAATCGGGGCCGCCGTTGATTTTTCTTCGATTGAATAGCTTTCACAGTCGAAACCTTCAGGGCATCAGGTGCGGATGTACGGGAAACTCGAATTGAGTTGCTCGCGTGAATCTCTATCCCTATCTGCGTAATTTTCAGATGGAACCTGCCATTCCGCGCAGATTCCATCTGCTCTGGGGGAAGATTCATCGGACCAGGCGGCGAATCACTGTCCGATCTGTTGCGGTGAGATTTGTAGGCGTTTGTCCACTCTTGAATTCCTCAGATGGCGACCTGGCAAAGCAAAGCACGATGGGCATTCCTTAGAAGCCCAACACCGCACACTAGGAGTAGTGGCGACCAGAGTGGTTTCGTTTCAAAAAAAACGGAAACAATGCAAAGCATTTTCCCAATCTTGAAATCCCCGGTTTTGAAGCCCTGATGCGACCCGAAGTTGATTGCTCGGAGGGCGCGGTGGCGATGCGGATATACTGTGCCTTAATTGAAAAGTGCGCACTTGACTGGCAGCGACTGCCCTGACCATGTCCCCGCAATCCCGAAAGTCAAACCTGAATTCCTGGAGATTCGATGAATCGTTCTCGTTTCCTTGCCGTCGCACTGCTGCCCACCCTCATTTGTCCGCCTCCAATCGCAATGGCCCAGCAAAAGGAAGACACTCCAACGTCCGAATCGCGATCAAACACGCAATTGGGCGGATACTCCAAAACTGCTTCCGAAACAGAGCGCACCTGGGAAGAGAAATTTCGCGCCCTCCCGGCTCCGGAAACGATTCGCGAGAATATGCGGCGACTGTCAGCGCGCCCTCACCACGTCGGCTCCCCGTATGACAAAGACAATGCCGAGTGGATGTTGGCAAAGTTCAAAGAATGGGGATTCGACGCGGAAATCGAAAACTTCTTCGTGCTGTTTCCCACCCCCAAAGAGCGCCTCGTGGAGCTGCTCGATCCGTCCGGCGCAACGAAGTTCACTGCGAGCCTTCAGGAGCCTGCTGTCCCCGAAGACCCCACTTCCAGCCAGACAGCGGAACAACTGCCCACTTATAACGCCTACTCCGGAGATGGCGATGTGACGGGGCCGCTGGTTTACGTGAATTACGGCACACGCGAAGACTACGAGGAACTCGATCGCCTCGGAGTGTCTGTCAAGGGAGCCGTCGTGATTGCGCGCTACGGAGGGGCCTGGCGAGGCATTAAGCCAAAGGTCGCCGCCGAACATGGCGCCGTTGGTTGCATCATCTATTCAGATCCGGCAAATGATGGCTATGGAGTCGCCGATTCTTATCCCAAAGGCGCCGGCCGTCCCAAAGACGGCGTACAGCGAGGAGGGGTGAACGACACCGCTTTTCCTGGTGATCCGCTCACGCCGGGAGTTGGCGCGACCAAGGACGCGAAGCGCCTCGATCGCAAAGACTCTCCCATCATCACTAAAATTCCCGTGATTCCAATCTCTTACGCCGACGCGACGCCGATTCTATCGGCGATCTCCGGCCGCGTTGCACCCGCAAATTGGCGCGGAGGGCTGCCAATCACCTACCACATTGGACAGGGAGAGGGGACCTCTGAGGCTCCAAGTGCAGCGAAGGTTCATCTCAAGATGTTCTCGAATTGGGATATCAAGACGCTTTACGACGTCATTGCCAGGATTCCAGGCAGCACCTCACCCGATGAATGGGTGATCCGCGGCAATCATCACGATGCCTGGGTGAATGGCGCGGACGATCCTATTTCAGGCGCCTCTGCTGAACTGGAAGAAGCACGTTCGCTCGGGGAATTGGTCAAGCAAGGCTGGAAGCCCCGTCGCACAATCGTCTACTGCGTCTGGGACGGAGAAGAACCTGGGCTTCTTGGCTCCACCGAGTGGGTTGAGACGCACGTTGCTGAACTGAAGCAGAAAGCGGTCATGTATCTCAACAGCGACTCCAACGGCCGCGGGTACCTCTTTCTCGAAGGCTCCCACGGTCTTGAGCACTTCATCAATGGCGTAGCTGCCGATGTGAAAGACCCGGAAAAGGGGATCTCTGTTCTCGAACGGACTCGAAAGCTGGAAATCTCTCGCGGCAGGGGTAACGACCGCTCGGAAGTTCGTAATCGCCCGGATTTGAGAATTGGCGCTCTAGGCGACGGTTCAGATTACACTCCCTTTCTCGATTTCGCCGGGATTCCAGCGCTCGATCTTGGTTTTGGAGGAGAAGACCGAGGTAGCCAGTATCACTCCATATACGACGATTTCTATTGGTATACCCACTTCGCAGATACAGATTTCGTCTACGGTCGAGCGCTCGCGCAGGTCGCGGGGACTGCCGTAATGCGAATGGCCGATGCAGAGTTGCTGCCGTACACTTTCACGAATGCCGCCGACACAATCGAGACATACGTCGACGAAGTTAAAAAGCTCCTCAAAAGTGAGCAGGAGGAGATCGCAGAGAAAAACAAGGAGATTGACGAGGGAGTCTTCGAAGCGACGAGCGATCCAAAGAATCCAATCGCCGCTCCCAAGCGTGAAACGGCACCGCCCTTCTTGAATTTCGCCCCACTCGAAAATGGCGCAACCATACTCACCGAGAGTGCAAAACAGTATCAGTCGGCGGCAAAAGCTGCAGAAGCCAACGGCGGCTCTGGACTCGATGCGTCGTCGATTGATCAGGTGAACCAATTATTGATCAAGACCGAGCGCGCCTACCTCAGCGAGACTGGTTTGCCGCAGAGAAGCTGGTTCAAACACCAGCTTTATGCACCCGGAGCATACACTGGGTATGGCGTTAAGACGCTTCCTGCGGTCCGGGAGGCAATTGAGCAACGAAAGTGGTCGGAGGCTGATGCGTCCGCCACGACAGTTGGTAAGGTCCTGGAAGGAGAGGCTGCGGCAATCGATGCTGCGACCGAAAAACTGAAGTCCCTGGTTCCAGCAAAGTCCACGCCAACGAGCGCGACAGGAGGTAAATAGCCTCGGAGTTTGGCGGGGCCGAATCTCCAGTTCCGCCAAATTTCAAGTAGCATGACGTATTTCCGGAGTGGTTCGCGCAATTCTAGGTAACCGGCTAAACCGCTGGAATTCCTGGAGGAGAATCCAATCATTCCATGGACTACATCTATAGTGATCGATTGACTGCGAGAGAGTACAGCCATCGTTCCTCGAAGCTGATTCGTCGGGCGGTCCTGGTCTTCGGATTTGCGCTTGCGCTGCTGCTGGCCATTCTCTTTGGCGCGGCTTAAATTCACAAAGCGCCAGTCATCTGAGAAATGGGTTCCGTTGCTTTTCCTCGCCTACCGTGGTTATCGGACCGTGCCCGGGCAATACGGTTGTGTCCTCTGGCAGTCCCATTAATCGGCCGTGAATCGATTCCAGGATTTTCTTAGAATCACCGCCGGGCAGATCCGTGCGTCCGATACTGCCGGCAAACAGGGTGTCGCCCGCAACCAGCAGGTCAATGCGCTTGAAGTAAAGACAAACGCTTCCCTGGGTGTGGCCCGGGGTGTGGAGCACCTGCGCAGGATAGCTCTTGAGGCCCACTCGTTGGCCGTCCGTGAGATAAGCGTCAGGAGATTCGGTCTCCGGAGTTTCAACTCCCAGCCACCCCGCCTGTCTCTCCATCATTTTCAGAAGCGGCAAGTCGTTCTCATTCATCAGAATGGGCGCCCCAGTGAGGCGCTTCAATCGAAGAGCTCCGCCGACGTGATCGATATGCGCGTGGGTAATCAAGATTTGCGTCAGCTTTAGACCCAGCTCAGTCAGACGCCGGTGAATTCGCGAAACCTCATCGCCCGGGTCCACTACGATTCCTTCGTGACTTACGGGGTCGCCAAGGATCGTGCAGTTGCATTGAAGCGGACCTACAGGGAAGGTTTCAAGGATCAGCTTTTCTGGGGCCATGGAAAGATTGTAGGGCAGGGAATGCCGTGACGCGAAGGATCAATTCACGAAAAAGGCAGCCCGATCCAGGCTGCCTTTGGCGTTCAAGTTGAAATAACGGAACTATTTACCGGGCTTCGCCGGCGCGGAGACTGGCGCGCTGCCCTTCATCCCTGAGAATACCGACGAGCTTGATCCCGACGAGCGCAAATACAAAACAGTAAGTGAAAGCGAAGTTATCATAAACAGGGCGGCCGCCCAGCCCGTCAGTTTGGTAAGCAGATTCGCTGCGGCACGAGGACCGAAAGCCGTCTGCGATCCCTGACCGCCGAAGGTGCCGGCAAGATCTGCGCTCTTGCCCTGCTGCAGCAGAACGACGCCGACGAGGAAAAAGCACACGATTACATGGATTACGATCACCGCGTATAGCAAAAAATGCATTCGGATACTACTTTCCTGAGCCTCGTTCGCTGAACTCCCCGTCCAAGAATCACGGAACGGGTGCCCTGAACGGGAAATTAAGTGGTGCGGAGGAGGGGACTTTACGAATCCGACCTGCTCTTTTTTCCAGTCATCATGATAAATTTTGGCTCTCAGGAAGGCAAGTCAAATCAAGAGATTTCTAGGAGTCTAACCGAGTTTCCCCATTGTTACTGCAGATTTTGCCACATCTGAATTAGGAGGAATTGCTAGGAATTACTAGGAAAATCTGGCACTTCGCTATGAAATAAAAATTGGCACGGAGGCGCCAACTTGGCCCCATCCAAACAATTCGCAATGAATATTTTGCTTTTCATCCTCCTATGTCCCGAGATTTGTTTGGGGCGCTCCAGCACGCCTCCGCGACTTCACAATTTGATGCAAGGGATGTGCACAGAACATCTTGGGTCCGGTTGTGACGCTACCCTACAGCTAGATCACAGCGAGATGTCCGCTGCTTGGAGAACGTTATCTGCCTGAAGAGAGATTTAGGGGAAGACTGTCGCATCAGTTTCGACCCAAGCCTGTGCGATCGACTGGGTGGCGATAATGTTCGATCCCGAGAATGTTCGAACGGCAATGACCTGCTCTCTATCAGTAGGCAAACACCGCGATGCTCCGAAAGGCAGGCTGCTGGTGGAAGATCTGGGTCCGATGCCGGAATGGCTGCCATTCTTGATGGATAAGGCATACTATGGCGACGAATCCAGGCAGATTGCGTTTGACTCGGGCATGGTTCCCGTGGTCTCACCCAAGTCCAACACACTCAATCCCTGGAGCTACAACGAAGAACTCAACAAGAAGAGGAACGAAATCGATCGGATCTCCTGGCCGCTCAAAGGCTTCAGTGGAATCTTCTCCAGCTTCGAACAGCCAGACGTCGTGTTCCTCGCTTTCATCCAATTCGCGCTCATCGTCAAAGCTCTGAAGGTAGTGTGTACACGCCCTGACTGTTCCATGTACCTGTTGGAATGAATGATGGGGAGGTACAGGAAGCAGAATAAGGTGTTAGCTGAGACGAAGCTCATTTGGTTTCGTTCAGGGTTTGGGTGGCAATTTTGAGCAAGGTGGCTTCGCGTTCTATGGCTGCTGCGGTCCGGACGATCTCAGGATCCACGTCCGACCAATCCTTCTGTTCTATAGCTTCGCGGACGGCGGGCAGCGTCTTTACCCCGTAGCCTGTGTAGAGACCTGGAGCGTACATCATGTTTCCGTACCAGGGGCGCTTCGGAAGGCCTGTGGGATCGAGGAAGACGCGTTCGGTCTGGATCAACTGTTTGTTAACGGCAGTTTGACCATCTGCCGCGTGGGCAGTGAAGGCCTTCTCGAAGTCTTCTGCAGCGATGGAGAGGTCGTCCGAGGCTTGATCGAGCGGGGCGAAGTTAAAGTAGGGCGGGACCGGCTCGACTGGCGGCGTAATGCGGGTCTTCTTGGGATCGGCGAGAGCCTTATAGGTGCCGTCGGCGATCTCAGCGTTCGTCTCCTTAATTCTGGCGCGTTCGGTATCGGCGAGTTTCTTTACTTCGGTTACGTATGTGTGAAGGGTATCCGCGAGGTCGGTGAACTGAAACGGGATCACATCGGCATCGGCCAAGCGGACCACCATGATACCGACGGTCTGGGCCAGAGCCCGGCCGTAGACGAACTTGGTGTCAGCGAAGTGGCTGTAGAGGTAGAAGTCGTCGTAGATGGAGTGGTACTGGCCGTCCTCGTCTTCGCCGCCGAATCCCAGGTTGAGGCTGGCTATGCCCAGGTGATCGATGAAGACAGAAAAATCCGAGCCGGAGCCGACCGAAGGAATACGAGTATCGGCACGGGCGCGGAGTGTGACGCGATCTTCCGGAGAAGCTTTATTGATCGCGGCCAACCTTGCCCGGTCGTGGACATTCATGCCAGTCTCCGGGTCGTCGATGGTGCTGGTCACCGAGTCGATGAAGTTCTCCAGCGAGTGAGAGCCTTCAGCTCCGAAGAAACCGCGCCCGTTGCCGTCTGTATTGAAATACGCGACCGCATGTTTGGAGAGCTCGGCCGCATGGGTTTCGGCCCATTCCGTCGAGCCGAGAAGCGCCGGCTCTTCACCATCCCAGAAGCAGTAGATGATGGTACGCTGGGGGTGCCAGCCCTGCTTGAGCAGTTCGCCAAGCGCGCGTGCCTCTTCGAGTTCGGGACTGGTGCCGCTCAAAGGGTCTTCGGCGCCATTTACCCAGGCGTCATGATGATTGCCACGAATCACCCACTCGTCTGGAAGCGTGGATCCGGGAATGCGGGCCACCACGTCATAGAGCGGCTTGCGGTCCCAATTGAACGCGAGAGCGAGATGTGCCGTCGCAACGCTGGGGCCGGTCTTGTAAGGAATGGGAAGTCCGCCCCGCCAGGATGGAGGGACTATTTCTCCCTTAAGTGACATCAGGAACGGCTTTGCGTCTCCGTAGGAGATGGGCAGGACCGGGATCCTGGTAATGGTCTCAACCTTATCGAG
>Ga0302326_10034264_pt1 | contig 10066 bp, 8 predicted proteins | sample Palsa_T0_3_FD_202264 | JGI IMG/M metagenome (GOLD analysis project Ga0302326, IMG submission 202264) | Peat permafrost microbial communities from Stordalen Mire near Abisko, Sweden - Palsa_T0_3 | ecosystem: Environmental > Terrestrial > Soil > Palsa > Peat permafrost | place: Sweden: Abisko...
ACTCGCGCGTGGATGTCAGTGCGTGGGCATCCTGCATGGCGATCTGGTACTCGGCGACCATGCGCTTGCGGCGCGCCTCTGGCAGCTCGGGCATGCGCTCGGCGAGAATAGACTTCCATTCCCCCGTAACCAACAGCGGCGGCAAATCCGGCTCAGGGAAATAGCGGTAGTCGTGTGCCTGCTCCTTGGAACGCATGGGATAGGTGCGGCCCTCGTTCGCGTTCCACAGCCGCGTCTCCTGAGTCACGCGGCCGCCGCTTTCGATCAGCTCCACCTGGCGCTCAATCTCATACTCCAGCGCAGAGCGGATAAAGCGAAAACTGTTCACGTTCTTGACCTCGGCCTTGGTCCCGAACTGTTTCTGCCCGCGTGGCCTGACGCTCACATTGGCATCGCAACGCAGCGAACCCTCTTCCATGTTGCAATCACTAACGCCGGTGTACAGGAGAATCTCTTTGAGCCGGGTCAGATACTCGTAGGCTTCGTCCGGCGTGCGCAGATCGGGCTCACTCACAATCTCGATCAGCGGCGTGCCACAACGGTTCAGATCGACGTACGTCTTGGTCGCGGATTCAGGAAATCCGTCGTGCATGCTCTTGCCCGCATCCTCTTCCATGTGCAGGCGCGTAATACCGATACGTTTGATCACGCTGCCCCCGGACTCATCGAGTGCCGGAACATCAATCCATCCGTGCTCCGCCAGCGGCTTGTCAAACTGCGAAATCTGGTAGCCCTTCGGTAAGTCTGGATAAAAATAGTTCTTGCGCGCGAACACTGAATTCTGGCGCACTTCACAGTTAATCGCCGTCGCAGCCAGCACTGCGTACTCCACTGCACGCAGGTTCAGCACGGGCAGGGCGCCAGGCAAGCCAAGACAAATGGGGCAAATATGAGTATTCGGTTCGCCGCCGAATCTATTTGCGCAGCCGCAAAAGGCCTTGGTATTTGTCAGGAGTTGTACGTGAACCTCGAGCCCTATGACCGGCTCATACCGGTCCAACACTTCAGGCGAAACGCTCGTCGTCGTGACCGTCATTACTCTTGATTCTAGCAACGCCCCGGGCTTAAACGGCAGCGTTTTGCTTAATGAATTTTTCTCTGCCGGCCGCTCCCAGGGCCGCAGCCCGCCGGGAAGGGTAGTAAGATTCTGAGGCAAGTCGTGACCTCCGGAGAATAAGCGCAAAGTGATCGACATCCGTCAGGAAATAACCGCGGTGATTGAAGCTACGGTTCTCGTGGTGGCCGCCCTCTTCCCTATCGTCAATCCCTTGGGAAGCGCCGCCATCTTCGTCAATCTGGTCGGGCCCGTCGCATCCTCCACCCAACGCTTACTTGCGCAGAAGATCGCGATCTATAGTTTCTTCCTACTGCTCTGCTCCCTGCTGTGGGGAGTGCATGTACTCGCATTCTTCGGTATCGCCATTTATGCAGTACAGATCGGGGGAGGCCTGGTTGTGGCTGCTACCGGATGGTCTTTGCTCGGCCAGGACACCGGACGAGCGAAAACAGCGCCAACCCCGGAAGACCAGATCCTTGAGAATGCTTTCTATCCTTTTACTCTGCCTATCACTGTGGGTCCCGGGTCTATCTCTGTTGCCATTACGCTCGGAGCGCATCTGCCTCCTGAGCTGCAAGAGCATTCTCTCTTCTCGCCCAGGGTCTTGATCGCTGCTATCTGCGGCATCACGTTGATCTGCGTCATCATCTATGTGTGCTATCTCTATGCCAGAAAGGCTGAGCAACTTCTTGGCCGTTCTGGAACGTCGATGGTGATGCGCTTATCTTCATTCATCCTACTCTGCATAGGCGTACAGATCATTTCCACTGGCTTCAAGGCATATCTTCAAGCACTAGGTAAAATCTAGGGGGGCACGTGTACAAATTACGAACGGCCGGGAAGATGGGCTTCGCTGCACACACTGTATTGTGTTGCGTCCGGCGGCCACTACAGTTAAGGCGTTTCGCCTTACGCTGGCTCTCGCAACGGCAGAGCCAACTCCTTCACCACATCGCTCGCATAAGTAGAAAGATATTTTTTATAGGCAGTGATCCAATCTGTAGCGATTGCCTTTTGCGCCGTGGGCAGGTCGAGCTTGCCGGCACATACTAATTGGTGCAGACGCTCCTCCAGCGCGTCTTTCACGTGGGCGTTCCAGGCCGAAGAAGTAGAAGGCTCCGGCCACAGATTATGGATGTCTTCCGCGCCCCCCAAACCCGGAGCAATCAGATAATCAATCTCGTAATCTTCCGCGTGGGGATTCACGATTCCGTATTCCTTGAAGACTTGCTCACGCAAGGAGCTGGGGACATCGCGGACCACTTCCTCGTGGGCCATGGAGCATACATCCCCGATGGTGACTGGCCGTATTGCCCCCGGGGTCAGGTTGTGGTCTGGAACCGCTGCTCCCGGGGCAAAGGATAGTTCCGCCACCGCCGGCCGATGCGCTTGGGAATGCTGCAGGAGAAGCTTGCCTCCGAGCACGCTGATAAACAGCGCCACGCAGATGTAGGTTGCGGCGCGATGAGCCGGAAGGATTTGCAGAAAACGGTGCCAGCGGCTGGTGGACCGATGGGAGGCTGCTTCGGCAAGCCTGGCCTTCAAGAGCGCAAGTGAGCCGGCCGAAGCCGGTAGCTCTGGGTCGAGCGTGTGGCGATGAATGGAAATGAAATCGCCTATCGTACCCTCGAGTTCTGCCCATCGCGAACGGCATGACCAGCATGCTGCCAGGTGCGCACGGACTCGCTTCGCCGCTGTTCGCGATGCCTCACCATCGATGGCAAGCAGGATATCTTGGTCCGATAAGTGGAATGGCTCTTTTAACATGGTAGTCATCCTTGGTTTGCGCGCTGCATGCGTGCCAGAGATCGCGCCAGCGCCATCGATACGGCGCCGAGTGAAATTCCCAGAGCGGCGGCTATTTCACGGTAACGAAGTCCCTCCGCGCGCAGGTAAAGACAGCAGCGGTCCTGCTCCGGCAGTGCGCGCAAAACGGCTTCCATGCGTTGCAGCCGCTGGCTGCTCGCCGCGTGCTGCTCCGGATTTTGAGCCAGGTCGGGTTGCCGATTCGCCAGCGCCTCATCGAAATTCAACGTCGCCTCCGCTTTTTTGTTGGCGAAACGCTGCTTCAGCGCCAGGTTGTGCGCCACGCGAAAAATCCAGCCACGAAGGTTGCTCCGCGATCTTCCCAGTTGCAGGTGATTGAAAAGCGCCAGGAAAACCTCCTGGATAATCTCTTCTCCATCATGGACAGACAGTCCGATCGCCATCACGTAGCGAAGCAATGGATTCCGAAACTGCGCAAAGAGATCGACGATTTCGCATTCGATCGGAGAGGGTTTCGCCCGAGACCCGGTACCAGCGCTCGCTGGGAAAACCAGTTCACGAATCGAATCTGCAGGCGGAACTAGCATAGGTCTTCGAATATATATTCCTTTTTCCTGGCTTGTGTTCACGGTTTTTGCCGATCCCCACTCCGGAAGGCATCTTAAAACGGCGAAGATTCGGCGAAAATCGAGCGACCAAAAGTGGCGTCGCTGGCGCCTCCTCTCGCCCTCTTTGCCCGCCAGCATTGTTAAGTTGCGTTGAACGACTTATAAGGCCAACTTAACGACGCGGCATGACCCGTTGGTATCAGTCTGGTGACCCAAACGTTCACTTGCATGACTGATTTGACGGTGTCTAGAATGGCGGCGCATTCAATACAACCTATGCGCGTCCAGAGATCCCCGGCGCAAGAGAATGCCAGGGGTAGTTATGATCCACCGTACTGCGGTGCTTTGTTTTATGCTGCTTGGTCTTTCGCTCACCATAACCCAGGTAGGTTGTGGCTACAGTAGTTCTGTTCCTCCCTCTCAGATATCAACTCCATCGCAGGCAGCTAACATCCAGCACATCGTGGTTATCTTTCAGGAGAACGTCTCCTTCGATCACTACTTCGGCACTTATCCGAACGCGCTTAACTTGCCCGGCGAGACACCGTTCACCGCGCTTCCCGGCACTCCGGCCGTCGACGGCCTCTCGCAAAGTCTGTTAGCGCACAACCCCAACTTCACCAACACTCGTAACGGAAACGGGGCGACCAATCCGTTTCGGTTATCACCCCTCAGCGCATCCACGGCTGACCAGGATCACAGCTACAGCCAGGAACAGTTAGCCTTTGATGCCGGGGCCATGGATTTGTTCCCACGCTCGGTCGGTGCCGCCGATAGCCCTGGCCAGGGAAGCGGTACGGCGGCAACTACCGGGCTCACCATGGCCTATTACGATGGCAATACCGTGACGGCACTGTGGAACTATGCGCAGCATTACGCGATGAGCGATCGTTTCTTCGGTACTACGTTCGGCCCGTCGACGCTTGGCGCCCTCAATTTGATCTCCGGTCAAACCAACGGCGTCGTCAATGATGGCAACGCCGAAGGCAACATGGTTGCCGATGGGAACGGCGGATATACGCTGATGCGAAACGCGTCGCCTGTGAATGACATTTGTTCCGCTACCAGCGGTGCTTTAATCCATATGACGGGCAAGAACGTTGGCGATTTATTGAATGCAGCGGGCGTGACCTGGGGATTCTTTCATGAGGGCTTCGATACGTCGGTAACTAACATGAATGGCACAACCGGTTGCCGCAGAAGCAACTGGTCCGACATTACCAGGCAAACACCATTGGATTATTCGCCCGTCGTGAATCCATTTCAGTACTATGTTTCGACCGCGAATCCGCTTCATGTGCGACCCACGTCCATTTCGATGATCGGACAAACAGGCGACGGCGGTACAAACCATCAGTACGACATACATGATTTCTTCGACGCGCTAAAAGCTGGAAACTTTCCCGCGGTCAGTTATCTGAAGTCCGCGGCTTATCGCGACGGCCACGCCGGTTACTCAGATCCGCTGGATGAGCAAGCGTTCCTGGTGCACGTCATCAACACCATAGAGCAGACCACGGAGTGGAAGAATACAGTTGTCATCGTTACCTATGACGACTCCGACGGTTGGTATGACCACGTGAGCAATGTTGTGAACGGCAGCCAGACGGCGAAAGATGGTTTTTCGGGGCCGGGGAAGTGTGGCGACGGAACCACCGCTCTCCCCGGCGTGGACGCCAACACATTGCATGCCCAAGGCAGATGCGGTTATGGTCCACGCCTTCCACTATTGGTGATCTCACCGTGGGCCAAGCCAAATTACGTTTCCCACACCATGACCGACCAGAGTTCCATCTTGCGCTTCATTGAAGATACGTTTCTAAATCAGCAGCGAATCGGCCAGGGATCCTATGATGAAATCGCCGGCTCCATCGGCGACCTGCTTGACTTCAGTTCGACAGCACCCCAGAATGGGGCGGTGATCTTGCTGGATACTGTGACCGGGCAAGTCAAGAGACCCTGAGTGGCGCTGAATCGCCGCGACCTGCTTCGCCAGGCTGCGCTCTCCACCCTGGTGGTACGCGGCGCCGGGCTGGGTAACGCGATCAACCAGCTAGCCCATCCTTCCGTAGCCCGCGCCATCAACGCGCTTCAGCTCGAGCCCTTCGTCGATCGGTTGCCTCTTCTCCAGTCGTTGCCTCTGCAAGACCGGCGCGTCCGCATCACCATGCGTGAGATCCGTGTGAAAATGCACCGCGATCTTCCCCCGACCCGGCTGTGGAGTTACGGACCAGACGCGATCGGTCCCAAGCTCGAAGCCCGCAGTCATGAAGAACTGGCTGTCGAGTGGTGTAATCGGCTGCCTCCGCGGCATTTCCTCCCCATCGACTACAGCCTTCATGGCTCTGGCCGGGAGCTGCCGGAGTCTCGCACCGTAGTCCACCTGCATGGCGGCCGCACGCCCTCGGCAGACGACGGCTATCCCGAGCGTTGGTACCCACCCGGCATGTCGCGCGTATGCCATTACCCTAACCGGCAGGATGCAGCCATGCTCTGGTACCACGACCACGCCATGGGCACCAGCCGGCTGAACCTGTACGCCGGCCTGATGGGCGTTTATCTACTGCGCGATGCCCAGGAAGCCCGCCTCGATCTGCCTTCCGGCAAGTTTGAGCTGCCTCTGGTGCTGTACGACCGGATCTTCGATCACGACGGGCAGTTGTTCTATCCCGTTTCTCCTGTTCCGGAGCATCCCTGGATGGACGAGGTCGTCGGCGACGCCATGGTCGTGAATGGCCGGGTGCAGCCCTTTTATGAGGTCGAGCCGCGCCGGTACCGCCTGCGGGTGCTGAACGCAGCGAATGCCCGCTTCTTTCGCCTGGGGTTGTCCAATGGCGCCCCGTTCCTGCAGATCGGAGCGGATCAGGGGCTGCTTCCGGCCCCGGTTAGGCTGGCCACCCTTCTCCTCGCCCCCGGGGAACGGGCCGATCTCATCGTCGACTTCGCGGCGATGCGGGGAGAACGCATCCAATTAACCAATGGAGCGTTCCAGATGATGCAGTTTCGCGTCGCCTCCGCCCCTGCGCACGATAACAGCCAGGTTCCCGGCACACTCCTGCCCATTGTCCGTACCCCTGAGACGGCTGCGGCGCGAAGGCGCGAGATGACTCTCAACGAGTTCAAGGATCCTGCCGGCAATCCCACGGTCATGCTGCTCAATCGCACACCGTGGCACATGCCCGTGACTGAGACCGCGAAGCTCGGCTCGACAGAAATTTGGTCCCTGGTCAACCTCACCGACGATACCCATCCCATTCATCTTCACCACGTTCGCTTCCAGGTGGTCGATCGCCGGTCTTTCGATCGTGACGTTTACCTGCTGCAGAACGGTACCCTACGCTTCACCGAAGCCGCAGTCCCACCGAATCCGAATGAACAAGGGTGGAAGGATGTAGTGCAATGCCCGCCCAACATGGTCACGCGCATTCACATTTCTTTTGACGGATATCCCGGACGCTATCTCTGGCATTGTCATGTCCAGGAACACGAAGCCAACGACATGATGCGTCCCTACGACATTGTGGAGTAACGGCAAAGCTATAATAATGTTGAACTTGAGAGTACCCAGTCTACATTTCGTTCTTCTAGCCGGGTTCCTGGTCTTCAGCGTTGGGTGTAGAGCCCCTGGTCACGACAAGCCAATCGGTGAGGTTGTTGACATCAAAGCTCCCCTCGGGTTGCCACCGGTCCCCATTCCCGCGGACAACCCTCCCACCGTGGAAACCATCGCCTTGGGCCGCAAGCTCTTCTACGACCCGAGACTGTCCAAAAACAACACTGTGTCCTGCGCCTCCTGCCATAACCCGAACATCGGCTTCACCGATGGGCTGGCGATTGCACGGGGGGTCGGCGGAATGGTCGGCATACGCAATGCTCCAACCCTGTTGAATGCCGCATACTCTCCGCTTCAGTTTTGGGATGGCCGTGCTTCCAGTCTCGAGACGCAGTCCGCCTTTCCCATTGCTGACCCGGTGGAGATGAATCAGGCTCACGACGTTTCAGTGGGCAAGATTCGTCGTGATCCGGCATACAAGGCTGAGTTTGCGCGGGCGTTCGGCCCTGGAACCATAACCCTCCGACTGATCGAGAAGTCACTCGCCAGCTTCGAACGTACGTTGCTCAGCGGCGACTCGCCGTTTGATCAATACCAATATGGCGGCAACAAGCAGGCGCTCACGCCCGCTGCGATCCGGGGCTTGGCAATTTTTGAAGACCCCAACCGGGGCAACTGCGCCGTCTGCCATACCATCAACGACCACTACGCCCTCTTCACCGATGGAAAGTTCCACAACACCGGGGCCGGGGTGAATGGAGAGGGAGAGTTCACTGACCTTGGCCGCTTCGGGGAAACAAAAATAAAAGGCGACAAGGGAGAGTTCAAAACCCCCACCCTGCGCGATGTTGCCCTCACCGCTCCTTACATGCATGATGGAAGCCTGAAGACGCTCAATGATGTGGTTGATTTCTACGCCGGCGGCGGCAATTCAAATCCCTATCTCGACAAGGACATCAAGTCGCTCAAACTTTCCGCTCATGACCGCGCGGACCTGGTTGCGTTTCTCGAGTCGCTGACCGGCCAGATGCCCCGCAACGCAGGACCGCCTGGGAAGGAATAGTCTAAAGATCGAGATATGAAACCCAATCATCTTCTTACTCTCTGCTGCGCGGCCGCACTTCTTGCCGGTTGTTCAGGAAAAGACAAGACGGAACCGCCAAAGGCTGCGCAAAGCGTACCCGCGCCCGTCTACTTCAAGGTGGATCCGGATACAGCCGCCACCGTGACCGGGCAGATCCTTTTCAAGGGGAAGAGACCGGCTCCCAAAGTGATCGACATGAGCGAAGAGCCGGCCTGTGTTGAGGCGCATCATGGAAAGGCTTATGACGAATCGCTAGTCGTCAATAAGAAAGGTGACCTGGCCAACGCTTTCATCTACATCAAGAGCGGTTTGGAAGGAAAGACCTTTGAAGTTCCTGCGAACCCGGTCACCATCGATCAGAGTGGTTGCTGGTTCCGTCCCCGAGTGCTAGGTATACAGACTGGGCAAGTATTGAAAGTCGTCAACTCAGATCCGGTGACGCACAACATCCACCCGATGGCGCAAGTCAACCGGGAATGGAACCATAGCCAGGGAGCCGGCGATCCTCCCCTGGCACGCAAATTCACCAAACCGGAAATCATGATCCGGGTGAAATGTAACATTCATAGTTGGATGCACGCCTTCATCGGAGTTCTCGATCATCCTTATTTCGCGGTTTCAAAGGATGACGGAACATTCGAAATAACAAATCTGCCCCCAGGCACATATACCATCGCAGTCTGGACAGAAACACTCGGCACGCAAGAGCGACAACTCACCGTTCCTCCCCAGGGCAAAGCTGAGGCCAACTTTACATTCAAGGAACAGTAAACATGCGCAAGATTGGATATGTTCTTTTTGCCGTTGGCCTGACGATGGGGTGCAACAACTCCTCCAAGGCTCCGGAGCAGCCCGCGAAAATCGCGCCCGCAGAAACCTCAGAACCCCGGATTTATGTGACCAACGAGGTCGGCGGCGATCTAAGCATCATCGACTCTGGCAACTACAATGTCCTGGCGACTATCCCGCTGGGCAAGCGTCCTCGGGGTATCCATGCCAGCCCTGACCACAAGACAATTTATGTCGCCCTCAGTGGGTCGCCCATTGCCGGTCCCGATGTGGATGAAAGCACCCTTCCGCCGCCCGACAAGAGCGCCGATGGAATCGGCGTCTTCGACGTTGCACAGAGAAAAGTTGTGCGCATCATTCCCGGAGGCTCCGACCCAGAAAACTTCGACGTCAGCCAGGATGGAAAGCAACTCTATACATCGAACGAAGATCAGGCCGCTGTCAGTATTATCGACATCGCTTCTGGCACCGTAGTCAAGACAATCCCGGTTGGCGCGCAGCCCGAAGGTGTCAAGGTGACGCCGGACGGGAAGCAAGTCTGGATCACTTCAGAGGAGACCGGGACTATTGCTGTACTTGATCCCGTAGCGGGCAAGATCATCAAGACGTTCAAGGTCGGGCATCGTCCGCGCAACATCGCCTTCTTCCCCGACGGCTCACGTGCCTATGTCAACGCAGAAAATGACGGAACAGTAGTGCTCGTGGATGCTAAGAAGTACAAGATGATCCAAGCCATTTCGCTTGGCAAGCCGGGCGTGATCAAGCCCATGAATGTCATACTCTCCCCGGACGCTACGAAACTCTACGTAAGCACCGGCAGAGGCCACCAGGTTTTCACGGTCGACACCGCCACCAACAAGGTTTTGGGGTCGGTCGAAGTGGGAGCGCGTCCCTGGGGCATAGCCCTCTCGCTCGACGCCAAGACCCTCTATTCGGCCAACGGGCCGTCGAACGACGTATCCGTCGTCGACCTGGCGACAAACACTGTGACCAAGAAAATCAAAGCCGGCAAGGGACCCTGGGGCTTGGTCGTTTTAGCGCGATAACCTTTGACTTTCTGAAAGGGGAAGTGAAACAAGCTGCGGAGACGGCTCCCGACGAAGGGCACGGCTTCAGCCGCACAAGGCCTGGACTGACGAGGGCTTTTAGAGCGTGTGTGAGAACTCGATTTCCAAACTCAGTCCCGCAGGGACGGCTGAAAATAGGCC
>Ga0302326_10034267_pt1 | contig 10065 bp, 11 predicted proteins | sample Palsa_T0_3_FD_202264 | JGI IMG/M metagenome (GOLD analysis project Ga0302326, IMG submission 202264) | Peat permafrost microbial communities from Stordalen Mire near Abisko, Sweden - Palsa_T0_3 | ecosystem: Environmental > Terrestrial > Soil > Palsa > Peat permafrost | place: Sweden: Abisko...
GAGTACGTCCGCTTCCAGGCCGCCGTGCATGGCCTGTGCTGGACCACGCCGGCGAGATCAACAGCGAACTCCGCGGATTCTTCGGATAACCCGCCGCCAGGTCGCGCGCCGGTCGGCCCGGCCTGCCGCCAGGTCGCGCGCCGGTCGGCCCGGCCTGCCGACGGATCCTCCCGCCCCGCTGCCCGGGGGGCGGGAGCAGGGAGGAGGAGCAACCAGCCCGGTACGAAGCGCTCACATTTCTCGTGCTGGCATCGCGGCGGCGGTCGTCGCATGCTTGATATGTTTCTCACAATTAACCAGCTACAGCAGCAGCGCTAGATTTACCAAGCGATACTCGGGTTATGGACACCACCCTCGTCCCGCACCGGATCACTCTCCGGTCAGGACATCAGGTGCTGATCCGGACGCTGCACCCCGGCGACGGGCCCGGCCTCGCCGAAGCGTTCGAGCAGCTCAGCGAGACCTCACGGTACCGGCGGTTTTTCGCCGTCAAGCCCCGGCTGTCCGAGGAGAACCTGACCTTCTTCACCGACGTGGACCACCGCGACCACGAGGCCCTGGCTGCGATGACGCCCGACTCCAGCCAGCTGGTCGGGGTGGCGCGGTTCATCCGCAATTCCGGCCAGCCGGACCAGGCCGAGGTGGCCGTCACCGTCATCGACTCCTGGCAGCGTCGCGGCCTGGGCGCCGTCCTGCTGAGCGAACTGGCCAACCGGGCCGCGGCGGAGGGCATCCGGCACTTCACCGCCGAGATCCTGGCCGAGAACCGGCCCATGCTCACCCTGGCCCGTCGGCTCGGGCAGGCCGATACCAGTTTCCACGGAACCACGGTGTCAGCCCTGATCGAGCTCCCGGCGTCGGCGAAGCAGGCGGCCACCTTCAGCCACGACGGCTACGACCTGCTGCGCGCCGCGGCACGCGGGGAGTTCATCGGCCTGCCCGCCGCGCTGCGGGGATGGCTGGATCTCTCGGAGAAGATCATCGCGACCCTGATGGCGCCGGTCAGTGCCTTCTGTGACACCTCCCGGCAGGCCGCGCCGGCGGCCACGCTACCTGGCCAGCCAGCGGCCCCGCACGGGCCCGATGATCCCGATTTGTGAGGATCAAGAACCACCCTCACGAGCGCCGCCCGGCCGGCAGAGGTGATTCGGCGCGGCTGCCTAATGCCGCAACCGACGTGAATTTCACCCGGCGAGGGTGACACCGTGCAGGCCGTTGGCCGACAGGCTGAAACTATGCGCCGTCGGCTGACGGCCGAGGGCAGGCCGGCCTCCCCGGTCTCCCTCAACATCAATCCAGGTAAAACCGCCCTCTCCGACCAGGCGCGCCGCCTCCGCTGCTGACGCCAGGGTCTGGCACCCTCCGGGACCGGCCACCCGAACCAGCGCTGGCGCAGCAACATTGCCTGCCGGGGCGGGAGACATCAAGGACATGACCGTCAACCTGGGTCGGGTGTTAAATCTGGGTGCTAACTTCGATCTTGCCTTCTTTCGCGGCGGTCTTGAGTGCGGTGTAGTCGCGTTCGTTCTGGTCGGCGTAGGTTTCGGCGAAGTCGGCGATGGCCTGGTCGAACTTGTCCGAGCCGCCGAGGTAGGCGGCCAGCGCGATGCGGTCCCCGGAGCGGGCGTGCGCCCGGGCCAGGGTCGCCCCGCACAGCCGGGCGTACAGTGTCATGCCCTTCGGGACCATCAGCTCGATCGGCACGGAGAATTTCCAGTCCTTCAGCTGGCGGACGTAGAAGTCGCGGTCGATCCCGTCGAGGGGGTTGGGGACGCGGGTCCAGCCGAGGAAGATGTCGCTTTCGGCCTGCATCAGGTGCTGCCCGGCCACGGCGCGCTCGCCCTGGTTGCTGTACACGCTGCGCCCGGCGTACTCGGCCAGGACCGACGGCTGGGCCTCCTTGGCCTGCAGGAACAACGGCTCGACGCCGTCGGCGGCGTCCATCAGCAGGACCCAGGCGCGGGTGCCGACGCTGCCGACCCCGACCACCTTGCGGGCCACCTGGACCATGTCGAACTGCTCGAGCAGGTGCCGCCGGTCCGATTGCAGGGTGCGCCGGTACTTGGTCAGCACGGTGTTGATCAGCTGGTAGATCGCGTCGGCCTCCAGGTCGGGGTAGAGATCCTCGACCGGGACGATCAGCGGGGGCTGGCTGATGATCCGCCGCTGCCCGTCGACCACGGTGGTCAGCTTGCCCACCGCCTTCATGGTGTCGCTGGTGTGCGCCTTGGCCAGCATCTTCTGGGTTTCCTTGTAGCTTTTCGCCTTGATCTGGGACTGGAACTTGGCCAGGACCGGCTCGATGTCCACGTGCGTGTACCAGACGTCCATGAAGGTCTGGTCCGCGAACTCGCGCATCGCGGTGCGGTAACCTTCTCCCGCCGCGAGAGTGATCTTGCGGCAGGCCTTGGCGCCGAACCCGTTGTCCCGTCCCGCCACCGTCAGGCTCGCGGCCAGCCGCTTGACATCCCACTCGAACGGCCCGGGCAGGGTCTCGTCGAAGTCGTTGACGTCGAAGACCAGGCGCCGCTCCGGCGAGGCGAACGCGCCGAAGTTCGACAGGTGGGCGTCCCCGCACAGCTGCACCCGCAGCCCCGAGGTGGGAGTGGTGGCCAGGTCGGCCGCCATCGGCAGCGCCGCGCCCCGGTAGAACGTGAACGCCGACACCAGCATCCGCCCGTGCCGCACCGGCACCAGCTCCGGCACCCGCGTCTTTTCCTGCTCCAGCAGCAGCCCCACCGGATCCCGGTTCCCGGCCGGGGTGAACTCCGCATGCGACTCCAGCGGAGCCGCCGTCCGGGCGTCCTTGCCCCGGGCCACCCGGTCCGCGCGACTCAGATGCTCCACCGTCCCGGCCCGCACTGGCCCCTTACCGGATGACCGCGCGGCACGGCTCGCTGCCACGCTACCTTCAGTCTTCACGGTCATCGCCACTCCTTCTCCGTCCGCCTTCTCCGTTCGCCGCCAGCAACATTCCATCCGGCGGCCGAGCCAGTTCCACCCCCCTGACGGGGTGAAACACGCTCGTCAACCCCGCCAGCAGCCCCAGCACGCGGCACCGGGCAACTGGCTGGCTTGCGGGGACGCCCCCCAGGGCTCCGGCAAAGTCGTTTAGCAGTTCATGATCGTCTGGAGGGGCCGGCTGGGCCGGCGGGCGTGGTAGCGCAGGGCGATGCTGGTGGCACCGGTCAGCCGCAAGACGATGATGACAAAGTTGCCTATTGAATAACCAGCGGAGTTTTCCCAGGTCAGTGGACACTTTTCGTAACTTCAGCTACGGTGCGTGATCACGTTGGAGGACGGGAAATCGCTGGAGTACCTGGCGCGGGTGGCTGTTCCGCTCACCGGCGCGCTTGAGGAGACGGGTGACCGGTGGCTGCCGTTCCGGCTGGACTGATCCGGCGGGGGCCGCGGTGGAGGCCCGACAACGCCAGCTAGATCAGGCCAGCCACGCCACATAAAAACGCAACCAGCAGGTCGGCCGACACCCAGGATCAGGCTGTCCCCCGATCAAGGGCCAGGGTGCGCGCCGACGTCATGGCCGCGCTTCACCCGCTCCGGGTGATGCCCATCGCACCTGCGGGGCTGACCAACAGAGGTGAGTCAACCCGACCAGGGACCTTGGTCAGGTCGCCCCCTCTCGCCTGGACCCTAAACTGCAGTGGAGTGACTGGCTGTCACCCCACTGGGGGTGATTGCGGACACTGGACATGATCTTTGACTGCACGACTTCTGGCCGCCACGAAGTTCTCGGTGCCTGCGCTCCCGGGCAGCTACGTCCCGCGTCCGCGCCTGCACGCGGCGCTCGACGCGGCCGCACAGCTGCCGCTGACGGTCATCGTCGGCGTGCCCGGAGCGGGCAAGAGCGTCATGCTCCAGTCCTGGCTGCACGATCGCCCCGGGCTCCGGGCGGCCTGGCTCTCGTGCGACGCCCGGGACGCGGATCCTGTGACCTTCTGGCTGGCGCTCAGCGCCACGCTCACTAAGACATGGCCCGGCCGCTGGCTCGATGTGGTCGACCTCGCTGAGAACGAACCCGATCTCGACGACGTTGCCATCGCCGTCGTCAACGACCTCGCGGACCTCGGTGAGCGCGTCGTGCTCGCGATCGATGACTTCCAGTTCGCTTCAGCCGCGGCACCCAGCCTGGGCACGAGAGCGTCTCGATGTCGCGGTGCTCGCCGCGCGGATCGCATGCGGCCGCGAGTCTGATGACGCCGTCGCCCAGCTCACCACGGCGATCGAGACCGCCAAGGTCGAACGCTTCGTCGTAGCCGTCACCGATGACCTTATGAACGTCCGATCGCGGGTCGCCCAGATCCTGAGGTCGCGGCACATCGGGACATACGAGCAGGCGGTACTCGACCGGCTCGAGAGCCACCTGCTGCTGAAGGCGTACGGCGGGGAGGCGGGGCCGCTCAGCGACCGCGAGCTGACAGTGGTTCGCTACCTCGCCTCGCGCCTGACCATGAGAGAGATTTCCGCGGAGATCTTCGTGTCGACCAACACGGTTAAGACACATGTCAAGTGGATCTACCAGAAGCTCGGGGTGTCGTCGCGTACGGAGCCCGTCGCCGAAGCTCGCCGTCTTGGTGTCCTATAACCGCTAACCGCTTCCGGTTGAGGATCTGGACCCGTGCCGCCGGCAGGCGAGCAGGCGGCCCCGATCCATAGCGGGCCGCCGCCCGTCGGCCGACGCGAAGGAGACATGCAGCGTCTTGATCGGACTCCAGCCCACATCCCCGCGTATCGGGGCGTGGTCACCTTGGCCGCTCAGTTACCACCGGTAGCTGACCTGCCAGGGCGGATCCGGGCAGGCTGGGCCTATGAGCTTGGAAGGTTTGAGTGGCCTGGTGAACCGGATCATCGCGTGGGCGGACCGGCTGCAGCGCAAGCATGGTGTGCTGGGGTTTCCCTACGCGGTGGTGAAGAAGTACGGCGACGATGAGGGCGGCCGGCAGGCGGCGCTCATCACCTACTACGGATTCCTGAGCATCTTCCCGCTGCTGCTGCTCGGGGTGGCGGTCCTGTCGCGGGTGCTGGAAGATCATCCGGACCTGCGTCAGCGGCTGGTCGACGCGATCGTGCCGCGAGCGCTGCGATCCACGGTCGAGCACTCGCTGGTCACGTTGCCGACGTCGACAATTCCATTCGTTGTCGGCCTGATCGGTTTGCTGTTGTCCGCGACTGGTGTTGTGTTCTCCGCCTACCAGACGCTGAACCATGTCGCAGCGGTCCGGTACCGCTTGCGGGCCGGTTTTTTCTCGCGCTATGTCCGGGTGTTCGTGGTGCTGGTCATGCTGCTGGCCGGGGCGCTGGCGACCGGTGCGCTCACGGTGGTGGCCACCGCGCTGCCCGGCCAGCCCGGACTGCAACGGGCGGCCGCGGTGCTCGGGTCGGCGCTGGTCGTGTTCGCGGTGTTGCTGCTGGGTGCCAAGTTGCTGCTGGCCCGGCCCGCGCCCGTCCGGGCCCTATGGCCAGGAGCCATCATGGGCGCGGCGGTGGTGACGGTCGTGCTCAACGCCGGGGCGCCCGTGCTGGCCAGGCTGGTGGCCAAGGCCGGACCGGTCTACGGCAGCTTCGCCACCGTCGCAGGCATGTTCGCCCTGCTGTACTTGGTGGGTCAGGCGCTGGTGTATGCGGCCGAAGTGGCAGCCGTCCGCTATGCCCGGCTGTGGCCACGCGCTCTGGACCCGAACCGCCCCACCAGAGCCGATGTCCGCGCGCTGACCCTGCTGGCCCGCGAGCAGGAACGCATCCCCGCCGCCCGCATCCAGCTCCGCCTCGTAACGCATGGTTCCCCGCCGGTACCGGGTGGTTCGCCGCCGGCCAAACCCGGTCCAGGGTAGCGCGGCCAACCCAGCCGCGAGCCGGCCAACATCATTGCCAAAGTAGCGGGCGGCTCTCGGCACGGCCCAACCGGACCAAGGCCCCGTGCGGTCAAGGGAGGCAAGACCTATAGGCGCGCGACTCACATTGACGAGTTCTATGGTGAGCATCGGGGAATGGCTGGTCTCCGCGAGGAGCCGCGTTCCCGCGAGTCAAGCCGTCGGGTTGCGGAGCCGACCGTCGAAAAAGGACTCGAGCAGGCACTTACGGGTGCCGCCAAAGTCGTGAAGCGCTCGGTGGACGCCACGACCGACGAAATCAGCAGCGAGCTGCAGGAAGCCCTCAAAAGCTGAGCGCGCCGCAGCAGTCGCGGCGTTTTCATTCGAAGCACCCTTCCTCATGGGGCTGTACAGCTCATGGGGCTGTACAGCACCGTTATGACCTTAGGCGTGACTTTCGGCGCCCGGCCGTGGGGACAGCCATTCCGCGTAGGACCTGGATTGGTCCGGGCCGGGCTCTACGCTGCCGGGCAGGGCCTGGGCGAATACCAGCGCGGCGGCGGCCTGGAGTTCGCTGCGGAGCAGATCGGCGGGGCCGGTCGCCTCGAATCCCAGCGTCCACCAGTCCTGGCCGCCCGTGCGGATCTCGGTGAGTTCCACCGCGCACCCCGGCTGCTCACCCGGCCTTGGGCCGCGCGCCGCGACCGGCCCGGTGTCCAGCGGGAACCGGCTGATACGCCGCCTCTTGCGGAGCGGCTGCCAGCCGGGCGGGTCACCGCCGCCGGGGCTAAGCGGGCTGAAGGGAAAGGACCACTTGTGCCAGGTCTCCATGCGTCCGCGGGCGCGCCCTGCCACCTCCAGGATCCCCGGGCTGCCGCGGTACGCCTTCACCTCCAGTGCCGAGCCTCCGCGGACCTTCACCGACAGCCCGCGCCACTGCGGATCCAGCAGGTAGAGGTCCTCGCGCGACTCAGTCTCGGCCGGGAAGCGCCCGAACCATTCGGCCACCGCAGCCTCCAGCTGGCCGGGGAAGATCCAGCGCACCTCGAGGCTGCGGACACCTTCGGTGACCAGGCTCTGAGTCGGTTCAGTCGTCATCGTCCGCATGCCTGCGCTGCGCCAGCCTTATCTCACAGGTCGGGTTCGGCGGTGAGCCGTCCTGAGGCGACGGCGTCGACGAGCTCTTGGTGGTCGCGTTCGTTCTGGTCGGCGTACGCGGCCGCGAACTGGGTGATGGCCTGATCGAACACGTCCGAGCCGCCGAGGTAGGCGGCGATGGCGATCCGGTCGCCGGAGCGTGCGTGGGCCCGGGCCAGCGCCCAGCCGCAGGCCTGACCGTAGATCCGCATGCCGCGCGGTATCAGGGCCTCGATGGCGATGGAGTATTTCCAGTCCCGCAGCTGCCGGACGTAGAAGTCGCGCTGCTGGCCGTCCAGCCCGGCCTCGGCCCGCTGCCAGCCCAGGAAGATATCGCTGGAGGCCTGCATCAGCCGCTGCCCGGCGACCACCCGCTCGCCCATGTTGGTGTACTTGCTGGCCCCCACGAACCGGCTGAGCACCGACGCCTCCGCCTCCTTGACCTGCAGGAACAGCGGATCAGACTCGTCGCGGCCGAGCATCAGCACGATCCAGCAGCGGGTCCCGACGCTGCCCACGCCGACGACCTTGCGGGCCATGTCGGCGTACTCGTACTGCTCGAGCAGGTACCGGCGGTCGGTTTCCAGCGTCCGCCGGTACCCGGCGATCAGGTCGTTGATCTGGGCTTCGAAGGCCGCCTGGTCCGTCTGCTTGGGCAGCAGGTCGGTGATCGGGACGATCAGCGGCGGGTCGGCGATGATCCGCGGCCGGCCATCCACCAGCTGGGTCAGCTTGGCCACTTCCTGCATGCTGTCCCGGGTCCGCGCCTTGGCCATGCCCTTGTCCACCATCTTGCGCTGCCGCTTCTTCATCTGGTCGTCGAACTGCGCCCGCAGCTGGTCGATGTCCGCGTGCGCGTACCAGACATCCAGGTCGGTCATCTTGGCGAAGTCGCGCATCGCCTGCCGGTAGCCGGCCACGGTGGCGGTGACGATCTGGCGGCGGTCCTTGCCGCCGAACCCGTTGCCGCGGGCCGCGACCTCCATGCTGGCGGCCAGCCGCTTGACGTCCCATTCCCACGGGCCGGGCGTCGTCTCATCGAAGTCGTTGACGTCGAAGACCAGCAGCCGCTCCGCGGAACCGAAGATGCCGAAGTTCGACAGGTGCGCATCCCCGCACGCCTGCACCGCCAGCCCGGACACCGGAGTACGGGAAAGGTCGCTGGCCATCGGCAGCGCCGCGCCACGATAGAAGGTGAACGGGGAGACCATCATCCGGCCCCGCCGGATCGGCACCAGTTCGGGCACCCGCGTCTTGGCCTGCTCTTCCAGCAGGCCGATCGGGTCGGGCCGGCCCGGCCCCGGGTCGAACACCGCATGACTGTCCCGCGGCACCTCAGCCCGCGCTTCCTTACCCCGCGCCGCACGCTCCGCCGGAGTCAGCCGGTCCAGCCCCGACTCCAGCTGATATCGCTTCATGTCCTGCGGGGGAGCCCTGCGCGTCGTAACACTCATCACCGTCTCCTTACTCGTGCCAGTCCGTCAATCCGTCCGTCTTACTCTCGCCAGCCAACACCGCTGCAGCCCGGAACTGGCGCCCGCCGGCAGCCATCGCCAGGGCACCCGGCGCGCCGGGCACCCGGTGCACGGCACAGCCCGCGACGTCGGCGACCGCGGACCTGCCACGTCCCCTGCCGCTGAGCGCCGAACCGGCACCTGAGCCCAGGTCCCCCGAGGCCGGCCGGACATGCCCAGGCCTCGAGGGAACGGCATGGCTACCAGACCGACCGCTCATGCATCGAGCCGCCCCGGGCGATCAGGTAGACCAGCACGCCGATTATCGGAATGAACAGCACGAACAGGAACCACAGGGCCTTGGCCCAGCCGGACAGATCAGGGCTGCGGAAGATGTCGATGAATATCGTGATCAAGATCCAGAACCAGATCACCCACAGGAAGATCTCGACAATCGTCCAGAAAATGTTCAGGAGCGGATAAGAAGATGACCCAGCCGCGAGATACATTCCTCCTCCTTCATGCTTGGTGGTCAGCGATCCGCCTGATGTTGGATGTCTGGATCAGCCCCCCGTAGGGCCCGGTGTGTCTGCTGTGCGCTGGTTACTGGCAGTTGTTTGAGATGGCGTTTTGCAGGTTGCTCGCCGAGTTCTTCACCTGTGCTACCGATGAGGCGACCGCAGTGGCCGCGGTCACCGGGGGCTGGCCTTTCGCCGAGGTGATCGCGGTCTGTAGGCCGGATAGCGCGGTGTTCAGCGCCGTGGTCTGGGACGGGAACGCCGACTTGGCGTCGGCGGCGAAGGTCTTGGCGTCGGCCTGGACTTTGCTCAGCGCGGCCTGCAGCGAGCTCAGGCCGTTCTGGGCGACGTCGGTATTGCCGAGGTCCTGGACGGAGGTCTTGAGCTGGCTGGCGTCGGTGCAGTACGCCGGCGTGCTGCTGCATCCGGCGGCCAGCCCGGACAGGGCCAGGCCCAGGACGGCGGCGGCAAGCAGGCCCCCGTTGCGGCGGCCTGCCCGTTGTGCTGATCTCATGCATCCTCCCTGGGAACCTGGCCGTGCGGCCCGTGTGGCCCGCGCGGCGCGATAGTCGCCGGCGGGGGACTGGCCGGTCAGCTGACTTCGCTGGCTGCTTCCTGGACGGCCTTGTCGATGTCTTTCGGCCTCAAGAGCCGTCCTCGACGACCATGAGACGCAGGCCTAAGAGCTGGAGCCCGAGCGAGTTGATGCGTTCGATGGCACCGAGGAGCGCGGCCTGGTCCACGAACTCTCCGCGAAGAACAGTCAGGCCGTGCTCGGGTCGGAGTAGGAACTCCGGGAATGCGGCACGTAGCGCCGGCCCCGGCTCGCCGCGGAACCGGACTTCGAAGGTTTCGCTCACGCTGACCACCTAGGGGTCGGCTCAGCTCACGACTTCGTCGTGGGGTCTGGATGTAGCACTCGTTCACCGCCACAGCCTCTCCTCGGCCGAATTCGCTGGCGGGGGCAGCGCGAGGTCTGCCGCCCTCTCACCTGCAACCTAAGGTGCGGTGGGGTGACTGGCTGTCACCCTGCTGGGGTGATTGTGGCGCTGGACATGATCTTGGCTGCACGACTTCTGGCCGCGCTCGCATACGCGCTCACCTACAGCATCAAGGTCCTCGACGGCA
>Ga0302326_10034268_pt1 | contig 10065 bp, 8 predicted proteins | sample Palsa_T0_3_FD_202264 | JGI IMG/M metagenome (GOLD analysis project Ga0302326, IMG submission 202264) | Peat permafrost microbial communities from Stordalen Mire near Abisko, Sweden - Palsa_T0_3 | ecosystem: Environmental > Terrestrial > Soil > Palsa > Peat permafrost | place: Sweden: Abisko...
GAGGTGTTGCTGCCGGTGTCGGTGACCCGGTTGGCGCTAACGGTGCCCGACGTGGAACTGCTCTCCACCACCACATGGTCACCGGCTTTGATGTCCGACAGCGAGCCGGTGGTGGCCTTGGTTACCGTCGTGGCCGCGGTCGTGGTCACCGATTCGGTGGTGCCGTTGCGGCTGGACAATGTCAGGGTGGACCCGCTGATGGACTTGATGGTGCCGAGCGTGCCGCCGCCCCCACCGCGACCTTGGAATGCGCCCCCCGGGCCACCTCGTCCCCCGCCGCCACCTTCACCGCCGCCGGGGAACCGGCCGCCCCCGGGACCGTTGGCCGCCGCGTTGGAGGTTGACGCGCTGGCGTGATGGCTGACCGCCTGGATGCCGAAGAAACCGCCCAGCCCGAATACCAGGGCCGCCGCTCCGCCTGCCAACCACGTCTTCCAGCTTTGCTTCGGTGCCGCCGCGGCGGCCGGGGTGTAGGGCTCCTCGGCCGGCGGTGTCGTCGATCCGAATGCGCTGGGGGTGTCGTTTTCCATGTCCGTTCTCCTTGCTAAGAGACCTGGTAGAGGGTTCCGGAACCGCTGTCGGTGCCGTAGTTGACCTGCGTGCCATGGGCTTGCACCCACTGGCTGATCGAGGACGTGGTGCCGCCTGCGCCGCCCCCCGGCCCGCCGCCGAAGCCGCCGCCGCCGCCCGTCGAGATGAGGACGTACTTGACCTTCCCCTGGGCCGCCAGCTGCTCGAACTGGGCCAAGGTGGGGGCGGGGTCGTTGCCGTTGAAGCCGCCGATGGTGATGACCGGCTCACCCGTGGCGATGATGATGGGAGCGGAGGACTGAGACCCGAAGGCGGCCACGATGTACTCGGCGCTGCCCCGATGCGACTCCAGGTAGCTGTCCAGGGTTGTGCTGGCGGTCGAGGTCCCGCCTGCCAGCCCGCGGCCGAGGCCGGTGTTGGTGGAGCCACCGACGCTGGGCATGGGGCCGTTGTTGGCACCGTTGGCGGTCGACAGGGCGTAGGCAGCCGGGGCGGCCAGTAGCGAGGCGACCGCCAGGACGGCGGCGAAGGTCATGATTCGCTTGTGCCGCAGGTAGGTGGCCGCCAGGAGCCCGGCTGCAGCCAGGGCAGCGCCGACGGCGACGGCGCTACGCAGCCACGGGACGTAGCTGGGTGTGCGGTCGAGGATCGCCACCGCGATGGCGGCGGTGACCACAATGGTGGCGGGGAGGACCCAGCCGAGCGCTCGGTTGCGTCGGCCCAGGTGCCACAGCGCCACGCCCCCCGCCCCGGCCAGGGCGGCCACGGCGGGCGCCAGCTGCACCGAGTAGTAGGGGTGGAAAATTCCCTGGGACAGGCTGAACACGGCGACGCAGGCTGCGGCCCAGCCGCCCCACAGCAGCCATCCCGCCCGGCCCCGGTCGGTACGCTGGGCACGTCGGGTGAGCCACAGGCCGGCCACCAGGCCGGCCACGGCGATGGGGAGCAACCAGGCGACCATGACGCCGTTTTCCGTGTTGAACAGCCGCCACAGTCCGGCTGTGCCGCCGAAGCCTGCGCCACCCGCCCCGCCCCCAGCGCCCGGTCCCGTCCCCGAGCTGGTGCCGAAGATGCGAGTCAGGCCGTTGTAGCCGAAGATCAGGCTGAGGATGGAGTTGTTGGTAGTGCTGCCGATGTAGGGCCGCGACGCGGTGGGCCACAGCACGACTATGGCGACCCACCAGCCGGCCGAGACCAGGAGCACGGCGCCCGCCGCGGCCAACTGGAGCAGGCGCTTGCCCAGCTTGGGCGGCCCGGCCACCAGGTACACCAGCACCAGAGCGGGCAGGACCAGGAACGCCTGAAGCATCTTGGTGTCGAACGCCAGGCCCAGCAGTCCGGCGGCCAGGAGGAGGCTGCGGGTGCGGCCCGTTTCCAGCGCCGACCACAGCGCCCAGGCAGCCCCGAGGCACAACAGGGTGAGAAAAGCGTCGGGGTTGTTGTACCGGAACATGACGACCGCGACGGGCGTGATGGCCAGCGCCAGGGCCGCCAGGTGGGCGGACAGGTCACCAGCCCATTTGCGCACCAACTTGTGCAGGATCAACACCGAGCCAACGCCCGAGGCGGCCTCGGGCAGCAGCATGCTCCACGAACTGAAACCGAAGATGCGAGCCGACAGGCTCATCACCCACAGGGCAGCCGGGGGCTTGTCCACGGTGATAAACGAGCCGGGATCGATGGAGCCGAAGAAGAACGCTTTCCAGCTCTTGGCCCCGCTGCGCACCGCGGCGGCGTAGTAGGAGTTGCCCATCCCGGTGCGGGAGAGGCCCCACGTATACAGCGCAGCGGCCAGGATGCCGATGGCGGCGACGATCAGCTGGTTGCCGGTGGGCCTTTTCCACCCTCGACGTCTGCCACCAGCAGAAAGAGGCGGCAGGTCGGCGTCGGCCCGGTGCGGGGCTTCTCGTTCCAGGATCGCAGTCATGGCCCCCCTGGTTGGGGCCACGGCTGGGCCGCATCTCAGGCTTGCCTGGGAGTTCCCTCAGACTCGGGGGGCAGGCGCAGGGTATAGCCCACGCCCCGCACCGTATGGATCAGCGGGGGGTCTGTCTCGTCCACCTTGTGGCGCAGGTAGCTGATATAGGTCTCCAGCACGCTGGCGTTGCCTGCGAAGGTGTAGTCCCACACGTGCTCCAGGATCTGGTCGCGGGTGAGGACCCGGCGGGCGTTGGACAGCAGGTAGTGGAGCAGCTTGTACTCGGTCGGGGTCAGCTCGACCAGCCGGCCGCTGCGCCACACGTCGCGGGTGTCCTCGTCCAGCTCCAGGTCGGCGTAGCTCAGGCGGTGGTCGCCCGGGCCGATGCCACCGGCGCGGCGCAGCACCGCCTTCACCCGTTCGATCAGTTCCTCGATGCTGAACGGCTTGGTGACGTAGTCGTCGCTGCCGATGCGCAGCCCCTGGACCTTGTCGGCCGTGGTGTCGCGGGCGGTGAGAAAGATGACCGGGATGCGGGTGCCCGCCCCTTCGCTCTGGCGCAGGCGGCGGGCCACCTCGAAGCCGTCCAGGTCGGGCAGCATGACGTCCAACACGATCAGGTCGGGTCGGCGGCGCTCGACCGCTTCCAGGGCGGCGCGGCCGCTTCCCACCCGTTCCACTTCGAAGCCGTTGTAGCCGAGCCCCATGCCGACCAGTTCGGTGATGTGTTCCTCGTCGTCGACCACGAGGACCCTCGGTTGGCGGGTCTGGGTCATTGGCCCAAACGGTAGGCGCTGGACCGCTCGCCTGGTTCGCTCGTCGCTCGGGCCCTTGCCGGCACAGGCTGTCGGGCGGGGTACGCCGGAGGCGTGGGGTAGGCCGAGGTGGCGACGCGGATGGCGGTCAGGCCGGCGACGGCAGCAACGACGAGGGTGACGGCGATGGCGACCATGGGGGACCGGCTGTCGGTTCCTGCTGTCAGGCCGTGGACGGTGCTCAGCACGAAAAGCGGGAAGCTCAGGAAGTGGACCCGGCGCCACAGCGTGCGGTTGAGCCGCCGCCGCAGGAGGGACGTGATCTCGATGGCGGCCAGGAGATAGAGCGACACGACCCCGTACGCCACCATCACCGGGTGCCAGTGCGACGCCAGCGGGACCAGTACCGAAGCGAGGCCGAAGTGGACGTAGGTGTCGCCCAGGATGGCGAGCACGTGGATCCCGGTGAACACCAGCGCCAGGCCGCCCAGCCATCGGTGCAGGTCGAGCAACCAGTTCGTCTTGGCGAAGCGCCGGACCGCCTTCGAAGTCATGAGCAGACCCCAGATGACCGAACCGGCCAGGAGGGACCACGCCACCAGGCCCGAGGCGCGGGCCACATACCAAGGGAGGGTGCCAGACATGGGACCGATGCTGGCGCTCGTTGCTCAGAGGACGCTCAGCGCCCGCTCAGCGCCCGCTCGGAAATGGCCCGGGGTGTGGTAGATCTTCGGTGTGTACACCCCGAAGACCCACCACACCTCTCGCCTCAGGTGAGGAACAGGCGGATCGCCACCGCCAGGCCGAATGCCATAACGGTGTAGCGGAGCACCTTGGCGTTCAGGCGGCGTGCCAGGTTGGCGCCCACGAAGCCACCCAGCAGGCTGGCCGGCGCGATGACGGCCACGGCCGACCAGGCCACGGGGGCGAATGCCACGAACCCGACCAGGGCCACGGTGTTGATGGTGAGCGACAGCACGCTGCGCAGCCCGTTCAGCCGCTGCAGCGCGTCGGCTACGAACACCGCCAGCAGCCCCAGAAGGATGACACCCAGGCCGCCGCCGAAATAGGCGCCGTAGATGGCGCCCGCGAACGTCGCCGCGTGCAACCCGATCGAGCGGTGCGCCATGGTTTCGCCCTTTCGAGCCTGGCGTCCTTGCACCCAGGCGCTCAGGCGGGGCTGGACCCCGAGCAGCACCACGGCGCTCAGGACGAGGAAGGGAACCAGCGCCGAGAACACTCCAGGTGGCGCCGTGAGCAGGATGATGGTGCCCACCACGGCGCCCGCGGCCGACGTGGGGGCGAGCGCCTTGATCCGGTCGCGCTGGCCCTTCAACTCGGGTCGATAGGAGGCGGCGCCGCTCAGGTACCCGGGCCACACCGAGACGGTGTTGGTCACGTTGGCCGTGAGCGCCGGGTACCCCACCGCCAGCAGCGCGGGGAACGAGAGCAGTGTCCCGCCGCCGGCGATGGCGTTGGACGTCCCCGCCGCGAATCCCGCCCCGGCCAGCAGGAGGGCGTCGGGCAGGTTCATGAGCCGGTGACGATAGGCGTCGGCGGCGCCGAGCAGACTGACGAGCGTGAACCGCTTCGATCCCGGCGTCGCCTACCTGACGGCGTCGCCCGAGAGCGTCTCCTGGGGCTTCCTGCCCAACGGCGACAGCCGGCCCATGGTCACGGTGGCGTCGGGCGACACCGTGTGCATCGACACGGTCAGCCACGAGGGCATATTGGAGGACCAGGGCCGCGACCCGGTGGCGTTCTTCGGCCACCTGAGCGTGCCCGCGCACTTGGTCCTGCCCGACGCCATCGCCCTGGCCTCCTCCGGCTTGGCGCACGACCCGCAGGTGGTGGGCCCGCACGTGGTGCTGGGACCGGTGGCGGTCGCCGGGGCCCAGCCGGGCGACGTGCTGGAGGTCGAGACGCTGCGGCTGGAGCGGCGGGCCGAGTACGGGCTCATCTCCAACCGCCACGGCCGGGGCGCCCTGCCGGGGGAGCTGCCGGCGCCGCTGGCCAGCGGGGAACCCCCGCCGCCGGTGTGCCTTCTGGCCACAGTCGAGGGCGAGCGGGGCGTGATGCGCTGGGACGACGGGTCGGTGCGATTCCCCCTCAACCCCTTTCTCGGCATCATGGGTGTGGCGCCCGCTACCTCCGAGCTGGTGCACTCGGTGCCGCCGGGGCCCCATGGTGGCAACCTGGACGTGAACCTGCTGGGGGTGGGGAGCCGCCTGTATCTACCGGTGCAGGTGCCCGGGGCGTTGTTCCATGTGGGCGATCCGCACTTTGCCCAAGGCGACGGCGAGGTGGCGCTGACGGCGTTCGAGGCGCCGTTGCGGGCGTGGGTCCGACTCAGCGTCCACCGGGGGGACACGGCGAGAAGGCTGGCCGCGGCGCTGCGCCATCCCTTCGCCGAGGACGAGTCGTCGTGGATCCTGATGGGCCTGGACCGGGACTTGAACGAGGCCATGCGCCAGGCCACCCGGCAGGCCATCGCGTTCCTGGGTACCCAGGCCGCCATGCCGCCCGCCGTCGCCCTGGCCTACCTGAGCGCGGCGGGCGATTTCGAGGTCTCGCAGGTGGTGGACATCGTGAAAGGGGTGCACTGCGTGATCCGCAAGGCCGACTTCGAGGGCATCGTGTCGTTCACGCAGGGCTTGGGGTGATCCTGTCCCGGGTACCCGAGGGGCTGTTGGTCGTGCGCCAGACCGACCACGGGACCCAGACGGGATTATTTGCCACCGCCTGGGGCAACGAGGCGGTGGTCCCACCCGCTGGGCCGGCCGACGCCACTCTGGCGGCGCGCCACCACGACGATGGGTGGGCGGTGTGGGAGCGGCGGCCGACGATCGACCACGACACCGGGCAGCCAGTCCAGTTCCTGGCCCTGACGCCGGTAGAGCATGTGCCGCTGTACCGGGCGGGCATCGAGCGGGCGGCGCAGCACAGCCCGTGGGTTGGGCTTTTGGTCAGCATGCACGGCGCCGGCCTGTACAACGATCGGTACGGGACATTCCGCCTGTCCGAGCGGTCGTTCAGCCCCGACGAGCAGGCGCTGGTGGACGAGTTCCTGTCCGACATGCAAGCGCTCCAGGATCGCCTGGGCACGGCTGCCGGGCAGGGAACGTTTGGCCCGGGTCACCACGCCAGCGACGACCCCGAGGTGCGGGCCCGCTACCTCCTGCTCCAGGTGTGGGACCGGTTGTCGCTGCAATACGTCTTCCGGCTGGCGGGCAACGGGTTCATCGCGCCCCTGCCCGGGCGCGAGGGGCTCGAATGCCGCAGTGACGGATTGTTCGGGCTGACCCTCGACCCGTATCCGTTTTGCGACGACCGGATGACATTCCCGGTCAGCGCGTGCGTAGTGCCCGACCGGACCTACCGCTCGCCCGAGGACTTCCTGGAAGCGGTGGCGAAGACACCGAACACCACCATCGAGTGCCGGGCCCGGGCTGCTGCCTCGAAACATTGAGGGATTAACGCCAATATTGACCGGAATCCCACAAAGAACTGTTATCCCTCACAGAAAACGAGGCTCTGCCTCCACCAGGAAGTTTCTCGAACCGTGGGCCGCCAGAGCGTCCAGGACCGTGGCTGGGTTACCGCTCTCCACGCTTTCCAGCAGGACGCGGTGTCGGGTCACTCCAAGTTGATAGTCGCCCACCGCCGCGTTCTCCTGGCGCAGGTTGGCCGACATGCACAGCTGCATCTGGTCCATGAGGCTCTCATAGGTCATGCGCAGTCGGTTGTTGCCGCTCAGCGCGACCAGGGCCACATGGAATTGTCGATTTGACCGTACGACGCCGGCGTGATCGGAACCGTCTGACGCGCGGCGCATATCCTCAAATGCGCGTTGCATTTTTTCCAATGCTGCCGGGTCAGGATCGGGAAATGCACTTTCCACGGCAAAGCGATCCAACGCGTCGCGCAGGTTGTAGATCTCGTTCACATCCGTCGCCGTGAGGTTGACGACTCGAACGCCCCGCCGGGGAATTTGCTCGACGATGCCTCGTTGCTCGAGCACGCGCAGCGCTTCGCGCAGCGGCGCCCGGCTTATCCCCAGTTTTCCCGTGAGCTCCTGTTCTCGCAGTGGGTCGCCCGGGTTGTACGTGCCGACAAAGATGAGGCGCTGCACCTCGTCGATCGCCAAGTCGACCAAGCTCCGGTGCTTGAGCGGCCCATTGGAATCCGCGTCGTCGACCACGGGGAAACGTTACCTACCTGACCCTGGTACGCCGGAGGCCCACGATCGGGGTGGCAGAACCCTGTAACGCGATGGCAACAAGTGAGAAACCCTCAGGAGATGGACCGTTGGAAAGATTGTCGACAATCGACCGTACACGATTCAACACCATTCAGGAGCCTTCATGGACCGAAACGCCGCTCGCCCACACAGCTTGGACATGACATCGGGGCGTCCGATCTCTCGGCGCCTGCTCCTGCGGCGAGGGGCCCAGTTGGCGGGCGGCGCGGCGCTGCTCGGTGCCACGCCCAGCCTGTTGGCCGCCTGCAGCTCGAGCAAGTCCCCGTCCACCACCGCCACCACGGCGGCGAGCGGGGCGGCATTGGCCAAGGTCAGCCTCCAGCTCAACTACCTGGAGAACGCCCAGTTCGCAGGCAGCTTCTACGCCGAGACCAAGGGCTATTACAAAGACGCCGGGGTCGACGTCACGCTCCTGCCCGGCGGGCCCAACTTGTCGCCCGAACCGATCGTGGTGGCGGGCACGGCGCTGGTCGCCATCAGCCATACCGCCGAGATCATCCAGGCCATCAACAACGGGGCCGACCTCAAGCTCATCGGGGCCGGATTTCAGAAGAACCCGACGTGCATCGTCTCCCGGGCCGATGCCCCGATCAAGACTCCCCAGGAGATGGTGGGAAAAAAGATCGGCATCAGCGCTACCAACACCCCGATCTGGGACTCGTTCCTCAAGGCCAACAACATGACGGCGGCCGGGATCGACGTGGTGACGGTGCAGTTCGACCCCTCGTCGCTGGCCACCGGGGAGATCGACGGGCTCATGGGGTTCGCGGTCAACGAGCCCATCGTGTTGAAGCTGGCGGGGACGCCGACCTATTACTTCCTGCTCAACGACTTCAACTATCCGCTGATGGAGGACATGTACATCGCCACCGGTGCCAACTTGGCCAACCCGGCGAAGCGCAAGTTGATCGACGGCATCATGTCGGGCGAGTCCCGCGGGTGGTCCGATGTCATCACCGACCCCGACGGCGCCGCCACCTTGGCCGTCACCGACTTCGGGAAGGACCTGAACCTCAACGCGACCCAGCAGAAGCTCCAGACCGAGGGCGAGGGCGCCTTTGTGGCTGACGCCGACACCATGGCCCACGGCTTGTTCTGGATGACCGACGAGAAGATCGCGGGCACCATCCACTCTCTCGGCCTGGGTGGGGTCACCGCCACCACGTCCATGTTCACCGACGAAGTCCTGAGCGACATCTACAAAGGGGGGAGCACGGTGGCGTGAGCCTGGTCGCCGGGCCGGGCTCCCCGGAGGAGCGGGCGACACTCAACGTCCGCCCGGCGTTCGGCGTGGCGCTGGGCGGGGCGTGGCGGCTGGGTCGCAGGTGGGCGGGATCGGCCGCCGTGCTCACCGTCGTCGTGGTGGTGTGGGAGATCTTGGCGCTGACCGTCTTCGCCGGCCGCCACGTCGTGCCGACGCCGGTCAGCGTCGTCGCCCAGACCTTTCACGACCACTTCTACCTGACCGATGTCTCGACCACGCTGGGCGAAGCGGTGCGGGGCTGGTCATTGGGCAACGGGATTGCCCTGCTGCTGGCTGCCACCTGCCTGCTGGCACCCCAGGTCGAGCCGTTCTTGTTGTCGCTGGGCGTTGTGAGCTATTGCGTGCCCATTGTGGCGGTGGGCCCCCTGCTGGTGATCCTGGCGTCGCCCTATGACGCCAAGGTGGGAATGGCGGCGTTGTCGGTTTTCTTCGTCACCCTGGTGGCGGCGGTGACGGGCATGCGGGCCGCGCCCCGGTCGACCCTGGAGGTGATCAGCGGTTTCGGCGGTGGGCGGTTCATGGCGCTGCGCAAGGTCCGCCTGCGCGCCGCCATACCCAGCCTGGCCACGGGACTGTGCATTTCTGCCCCGGCCGCCATCTTGGGCGCCATGATCGGCGATTACCTGGGGGGGCAAAAAGGCCTGGGCGTGGTGATGCTGCAGGCCGAGACCGACTTGGCCGTCAGCCGCACGTGGGCCATCGCCCTGGTGGCGACGGTGCTTTCCGGGGCGGCATTTTTCGGGCTGGCCATGCTGGCCCGGGCCGCCACCGGCGCCCCTTCGACCGGGGTTGACACCTCCGCTCCCGCCCCATCGCATCGCCGCCCCCTGCCTGTCGCCTCGGTGCTGGCGCTCGCCCGGATCGCCCTGGGCGTGGCCATCGTGCTGGCCATTTGGACCGTTGCCATCCATGCCGGGGGGCTCAACCACTTCTTTGCCAAGTCACCGACCGACGTGTGGCGCTATGTGGTCACCGGGTCCCAGGCGGCGACGCATCGGGCGTTTCTGCTGCATCAGCTGCGGCGGTCGGTCAACGACGCGGCGTACGGCTGGGCGGGCGGGATGGGGTTGGCCATCGTGGCCGCCACCTTCCTTACCCTGTCGCGCACCGTCGCCGCCGCCGTCTACCCCCTCATCATCGTGCTGCGCTCCGTGCCCCTGATCGCCATGACCCCGCTCATCGCCCTGGTGTGCGGCCGGGGCATCCTGGGGGTGACCGCCATCGCCGGGGTGGTGACCTTCGTGCCCTCGCTCGTGACCTTGGCCGAGGGCCTGCGGGCCGCGCCCACCGCCGCGCTGGACGTGGTGGCATGCACCGGTGGCAGCAGTTGGAAGGC
>Ga0302326_10034269_pt1 | contig 10065 bp, 9 predicted proteins | sample Palsa_T0_3_FD_202264 | JGI IMG/M metagenome (GOLD analysis project Ga0302326, IMG submission 202264) | Peat permafrost microbial communities from Stordalen Mire near Abisko, Sweden - Palsa_T0_3 | ecosystem: Environmental > Terrestrial > Soil > Palsa > Peat permafrost | place: Sweden: Abisko...
CAGGAGATCTACATTGGTCATACGCCGACGACCAATTATGGATTGGATCTGCCCATGCAACGTTGCAATGTGTGGAATGTCGATACCGGTGCTGCTTTTACGGGAAGGGTGACTGTGATCGATGTGGGTACCAAAAAATTTGTGCAAAGCGATACGGTGCAGCTGTTGTATCCCGGCGAGTCTGGGAGGAATAAATAGTTCCCTGGTTGGTTGCCTTCTGGGGGTAGCTACCACTAACAGGGTAAGTATATATACGCAAAAGTGGTATTATTCAGGGTTTAACGTATTATAAATTACACGTAAGTGGTATTGCGCCGCCGTTAGGATGCAGGTAGATTTGCAATGAACAATATCATGCAAATCTAAAAACGAAAACTATGGTACGTGCAGCATTCCTTCTTCTGATCCCCATCTTTTTTATCGTATCCTGTCAGAAAGGCGACACGGGTCCTGCAGGTGCGACGGGCACCACCGGCGCAACGGGGGCGGCAGGTCCGCAAGGGCCGACGGGTTCGGCGAATGTGATCTATTCAGATTGGTTTACGCCGGACGCCTATGTCAAGGACACGGTGTTTGGCACCTGGGGGTTTTATTATGATAGTGCGGTGGCTGCGATCACACAACCGATCCTCGATAGCGGCACGGTCATCACCTTCGGAAAGTTGGACGGTTATGTTACGTCAATATGGCCGACGAACCAGGTGGAGGCTTTGCCGATCGTTATTACTTACATGGATGGGGCGACAGCCGATATCGATACCTGGTCCGCTTTGCTGACGCCGGGAAACCTGCGGATCCAGTTACAGAGCAGCCTCAACGCCTATGGCGGCATCTCCAATGCGCACCAATTCCGGTATGTGATCATCCCCGGAGGAGTGAAGACGAATGCTTCCGTACAGCCGGGAGTGGTTACTTCCAATGGAAAAAGACTTGATCAGGGAAGCGTCAATGCCGTGGTGCAGAACTACAAGAATATGAGCTATGCTGATATATGTCAGCATTTGAACATACCCGAATGATCTGAAAAGTGGCAATAGAAAAGGGCCCGGTCGGAAGCCGGGCCCTTGTGCATCAGGTGATGTCTACGTATTTTTTGTTGGCTTCGTTGTAACGGTCACCGACATCCGGGAATTTTTTCAACAATGCTTCGATCGCGGTGAAATCGGCGGCATTCAGTTGGATGTCTACGGCGCCTGCGTTCTCCAACAGGTATTGGCGGCGTTTGGTACCCGGGATAGGAATGATGTATTTGCCCTGGGCCAGTACCCAGGCCAGGGCCAGTTGTGCGGGTGTGCAACCTTTGGCGGCGGCGAACCCGGCGAAACCGGCAGCCAGTTGCCTGTTGTTGTCGGCATGTTCCTGTTGATAGCGGGGCAGGGTGCGGCGAAAATCTTTTTCCCCAAGGCTGGCGAAGTCCAGCGTATTGGTCATCAGTCCGCGGGCGAGCGGGCTAAAAGGAATGAAGGAGATATTCAGTTCCTGGCAAAGGGGTAGTATTTCATTTTCCACGTCACGGGTCAGCAGCGAGTATTCGCTTTGCAAAGCACTGATCGGATGGATGGCATGCGCACGGCGGATGGAATTGGGCGAGGCTTCGGAGAGGCCGAGATAGCGGACCTTGCCTTCTTTTACCAGGCCTGCCATGGCGCCGACCATCTCTTCCACGGGGACGTTCGGGTCGATGCGATGGGCATAATAAAGGTCGATGGTGTCGGTGCGCAGGCGGCGAAGACTTGCCTCGACTGCTTCTTTCATGTGGGCCGGTGAACCGTCGAATCCGCCCATTTTGGCATCGGCATAGGAAAGGAAACCGAATTTTGTGGCCAGGAAGATCTTTTTCCGGTTGGGCACGAGGACCTTGGAGATAAGCTCTTCGTTGGCGCCGTCGCCGTAAATGTCTGCGGTGTCCCAGAAATTGATCCCGATCCCGATCGCTTTTTCCAGGGTGGCGATGGATTCGGGGTCGTCGGGTTCGCCGTAGGCGTGGCTCATACTCATGCAGCCCAGGCCGATGGCTGATAATTTTACGTCGGTTTTGCCAAGTGTTCTATATTGCATATAATATGGATGATTTCATTATAAATGTCGGTAAAGTCGAAGAATTCCAGATGACAAAAGATGTCCCCGCGCTCGACGAACTCTTTCAACGGGCCAAACGCGTGTTGGTAGGTGGGGGTGTGGTGGTGTTGGTGCGGGAGTTGAGAAACGGCGACTCCTATAGGTTTGAGGAGTTTACTAATCTGGACGATTTTGAGACGTACCGGAAGAATGTGTACAAATATCTCGGATGAAAGTTGGGATCACAAGAAAAATGAGATGCGTACCACAAATTAAGCCTTACGGCTTATGAAATTTGATGCCCGGGATGAAATCAAAATCCTTCTTATTTTCTGTAAATAAAGGCACACCTTGGTTAATGGGTGTAGCGGCAATTAGCGCATCGGGTATTTTAATGTGATGATTAAAGGAATAGCTTAAAACAATCCCTTTGAATTCCCTTGATATATCGGTATCAAGATCTATAAGGGTCAGTTGTTCGAAAAATGTTTTGATGGAGGAGAGTTTTGCTTTCGGAGTGCCATAAATGATCTCGGCATAGGTAATGATACTGAATGCTATTTTGTCGTTTCCTATTTTATCTAACGCGGCTTTGATATTTGCCTTTCCCCTAAATAAATGGATAAATATATTTGTATCACAAAGTATTATTTCGTTCTTTGCCATGCTTTTTCCCGTATTTTCCCAAGTGTAATATCCTCTTCTTTCCATATCCCGAAAACTTCATCCAGAGGATTTTTTTTCTCAACTGCAATGTTAATCTTAAAATCTTTTTCTATTTTGGTCTCGAGTTTATTGACATCATTAGTTTTAACATAAAAAAGGTAGTACATATTATTTTTATCGTTAAAATATACAATATCGGGTTTTGGGCCATGGGCCACTCTATTCCTTTCTTCCCTAAGATAATTTGCTAGCAACAGTAAAAAACTGGCATATAGGGTATTATTAATACTGTGAACGACATTAATTCTTAATTGAAAAGGGTCCTGCCCCAGCTTGATTTTTTTATTTTTCAGCATGCCTGATAAGGAGTCCAGCCGTTGATCCTTTTCCAGATCAAGTTCTATTGTTTTCATGTAATTCTCTCTTTAAAAGTGAAAATACTTTGTTCCATCTAAGGAAACAAGTACAATGTTAGCTAAAGCAAAAATGGTCAAATTTACTAAATTCATTGGGGATTAGAAGTTCTTTTCGGACTTGCAAATTGGGCTATGCAGAATGGCGTTGGTTAAAATTGGGCCTCCGAATATGACCGGGCACTTATAAAAAGAACAGGTCGTCCTTGGATGACCAGGCGTCAAACAAAAGAGGTCGTCTGGCGACGACGGGGGCTTAAAATGCAAACAGACTGTCTTTCGACAGCCTGCGCCTGACCAATGTCAGCAGATTATTTTTTGGAGCAACCCGGTTAAGCGAAATTAACCGAAGGTTTCCATGATTTATCTGTATTTAGCATGAATACCTCCTTTTTTTTGGTGAATGATAGGTATAAAGTTACTGAAAAATTTACAATTGGTGCTTGGGTTCGAGATTTTCTTTTATCCGAACGACATGTTTTTCCGGTAGCCGGATGGCGGGTATGAGCGCAAGTGCGATGACAAAGGCTGAGATAAGGAATCCGTCCTGCAGGGCAAAATGTTCTGCTGTCCCGGCGTTATACTGTTTAGATAAATAGTGCGCATAGATGAACTGGTGGATCACGCCGAAGATGGCGATGCCGACGGAGCCGCCCAATTGTTGTAGCAGGCTGTTCATGGAGGTGGCCGTAGCCGTCTGTTCCCGGGTAACGGAATTTAACAGGGCTGTAGATACCGGGGCGACGAGCAGGCTCATGCCAAGTCCCCTTGCCATCATCAGCACTAGGATCCAGACGATAGCGGTGCCGACGTTAATGCGTGAGAAGCCGAAAAAGCTGATGGCTACGATCATAATGCCGATCACGGAAACGCTACGGATCAGGCCCTGATCTGCTTTTTTGCCTGCATAGGGTCGGGATACCAGCATCATCAATGCATTGGGCAGCATCAATAATCCGGATTGGATGGGCGTATAGCCCAGGAGTCCTTGCAACAGGAAGGGTAGAAAGAACATGCCGCCGAAGAGGGCTACGCTTCGGATGATGACGATGATGGCGGAGTGATTGAAGTCGCTTGAGCGGAAGACAGTGAGGTCCAGCAGGGGTTGGGGTCGCCTGGCGCTGCGTATGAATAGCCAGAAGGACAGGATGGTCGTGACGGTGGCCGCGATCAATTTGATGGCGCCGCCCTTGGAGACGGCGGATACAGCCACCTGTACCCCTACGATGAATAGGGCAAACCAGGCATAGCCCTGGAAGTCAAAGCGGGGTTTTGTCGTTTGCGTGCCACGCAGAAAGGAGAGGTAGCGAAAAGTAAACAGGATGGTGAGGATACCCAGCGGTATGTTCACATAGAATACCGACTGCCAGCCGAAATAGTGCGTGAGCACGCCGCCGAGCGTAGGTCCAAGGGCGGGTCCCATGACGTTGCCGATGCCCCACCAGCCGACTGCATTGCCGCGGCGTTCGGGTGGAAAACTTTCGCTGAGGATCGCCAGGGAAGTAGGGGAGATGGCGCCGCCGCCTGTTGCCTGGATGACCCTTGCTATCACCAGTACGGTGAGGCTGGGAGACAGGCTGCAAAGCAAGGAACCCAGGGTAAAGACGGTTACGCTGCCGATGAAAAGCCAGAAGTAGCCGATACGGCTTTTCAGCCAGCCGACCAGGGGGATGAACAAGCTGAAAGAGATCATATAGGCGGTGATCACCCATGCCACTTCATCGACATCCACTTTGAACTGGTGCCGGATAACGGGCAGGGAGACATTGACGATGCTGCTGTCGATGGCGGCCATGGAAGTGCCGAGCATGAGCGTGATCAGGACCAGGGAAGCATTCTTCATACCATGAAAACTGTATGGTGTGAAGATAGGTAATTATCGGACTTTGCGGCGATCAGGCCCGTTGCAAATGGAGGGCCCATTTGCGCAGTTTATTGAGGAGCTCGTCCAGTTTGAGCGGTTTGCCGATATAGTCGTTCATACCCGCTCGCAAGCATTCTTCTTCATCGCCTTCCATGGTATTGGCCGTCAGGGCGATGATGACGGGCTGGTCGTTCTTCCCCGAATCGCGGATGAGGCGGGTCGCTTCCAGGCCATCCATCTCGGGCATCTGAAGGTCCATGAAGATGATGTCGTAACCGGTATTTGCGGCGGCTTCGACGGCCTCCCTGCCATTCTCTACGATAACAGGCTGGTAGCCCATTTTTTGCAGGATGTACTGGATCACCTGCTGGTTGATGACATTGTCCTCGGCCACGAGGATATGGAGGGGGAAGGTAGCTGAAAGCTCTTCCGGCATCCTGGGCTGGATCTGGCGACCGTCGGACGAAAATCTTCCCTGGTGTTGGAGTCCTGCCAGGATATGCCTGTACAACAACTGTTGCTTGATGGGTTTGGTCATGACCGCACTGAATAGCTGATGGTAGTTCTTTTTGTATTCGTCACCCACGGAACTGAGGAGGATGACGGGAATATGCGGATGGCGTCCCCGGATGGTCTGTGAAAGGCGGATGCCGTCCATAAAGGGCATTTGCATATCCGTGAGCACGAGATCGAACCGGTCGTCGCGGGCGAGGATGGTAAGCGCTTCTACGCCGGTGGCGGCGAGTATGGGTTGCAGATGCCAATATTGCAGCTGGGCCTGTAGGATAGTAAGGTTGGTTAGGTTGTCGTCCACGATGAGCACTTTCTTGCCTGCATGCCCGGTCATGCCGTCGGCGGGGAGGGCAGGGTGCTTATTGACGCCCGCGCGGGTAAGTATGGTAAAGGAGAAGGTCGATCCTTTACCCGGCTGACTTTCCACTTTTATGGAGCCGCTCATGAGGTGGACCAGCTGTTCGGAAATGGCAAGGCCAAGGCCTGTGCCGCCGTACTTTCGGGTCGTCGAGGAGTCCACCTGGGAGAAGGCTTTGAAGAGGCGTTCCTGTTTGTCCGCGGGGATGCCGATGCCTGTATCCCTGACCTCGAAGCTCAGCGTTAGCATGCCGTCGGGTGCCGTATCGGACAATTTTACACCGATAAAGATCTCACCCTGTTCGGTGAACTTCATGGCGTTGCCGACAAGATTGGTAAGGATCTGTCGCAGACGGAGATCGTCCCCCCGGATAAAGGCGGGTACATCCCTGTCTACCTGGTTGAGCAATTCGATACCCAGTTTTGCGGCGCGAGCGCCGAAGATGTCGAGGATGTGCTCGATACTGCTCTGCAAATCGAAGTCTTCTTCTTCCAGCTCCATGCCGCCGGATTCGATCTTTGAAAAGTCGAGAATATCGTTGATGACGCCCAGCAGGGTCTCGCCGCAGGAGGCGATGGTTGCTGCATAGGCGCGTTGCTGCTCGGTGAGCGGTGTTTCGCCAAGGAGGGATGACATGCCGATCACTCCGTTCATCGGGGTGCGGATCTCGTGGCTCATGGTTGCCAGGAAGATACTTTTTGCCCTGTTGGCCCGTTCCGCTTCTTCCCTTGCTTTTTCCGCGTTGCGCCAGGCGGCTTCCAATTCGTCGGCATTGCGTTTGCGCTCCGAGAGCAGGGTGGCTTCGCGTTGCAGGGCCGCCATCTTAACGGTCTGGGCTATCTGTACCTCGCCGTATTTTTTCAACTGGTAGGCCCAGAGGCCGCAGATAAATACGATCACTCCGGCGAGCAGGATATGGATGATAAACGTCTGAAGATCGAGGTAATCCAGCCGCGTGAAATAGATGGCCGATTCACCGGTAAACTGCAGGTAGTTGAAGACGGCGTGGTGCAGGATGATAAAGATCAGCAGGGGCAGCTGCAATTTCCAGTTTTGATAGGTAATGAGGATGGCGCAGCTGACAAAAGCAAAAAAGTGCATTTCGAAGAGACCATGGAGCTGATAGATATATTGCGCCATAAAGAGGCCCAGGACGATGCTGAGCACATATTGATAGAGGTCGGATGCCGGCAGGAGAAGTTTGATAGAATAATAGGCGATGAGGGAAATGCCGCCCACGCCGATGGCGATGCCCCAGGTATCGAAATATCCCGCCAGCAGTAACCCGACAATAAAAAACCCGATGAGGAAGTAGTTCATCAACCTGTCGGACCGGCGTTTGACCATATCGCGGAAGTATGCCGACTGCGCTTGCAGATCGGCATGTTCGAGGTTCGGGATTGGTGATGCTGCGATCATTGGTTGCAGGTAGGGAGTTGACAGCCGTAGGCTTTCAGGGCCAGGGGGCTAAAGGTGAGGGAATAATTGCCGGTCAAAAGTCCGTCAAGGGCCTGGCGGGCGAAGCCTGTCTTTTCGTCGCTGCAATAACGGCTTCGGTTGTAATTGCCACGAAAGTAAAGCCGGCTGTCCCTGTCGATGAGGACGGCCTGTGGGGTCGAGTATACGCCGCAGGCCGCCGCCAGGGCGCTGTCCTGTACCACGGGAATGATGTGCGGCAGGTTGAATTTTTCCTGTAGCTGCGCCGCCGTGAATGTTTTTGCACTCATTACCACGATGGCAAAAGAGACGCGGTCGCCATATTGCTGTACGAGTGCCCTGAATTGGGGCATATTAAAACGGGAACAAGGACAATCGGGATTGAAGAAATGTAGGAACAGGGGTTTGCCACCCTGCTGAAGGGCGACCGCACAGGATGGCAGCGGAATGGAAGCGCCTCTTTCGACGGCGTGGTAATGTGCAGGGAGGGGTGTCGGTAGGCCGTACCGCCATTCCATGCGCCAATAGATGACGCCGATGGTCAAGGATAATAGGGTTAGCCAGGCGATGGCCAGCCTTTTTCGCATACTGCTGGATAATGTCATAGGAATCGACCGGAGCGCTTATAGGAGGGCGCTCCGCTAAATAGTAACGCAAATCATATAGATTTATTTAAGGGTATGCATCTAAGTTTTGACAAAGTAGACAGACTTGTCTATTTATTAAAAAAATTCCTAACTTTGGGGGTATGCGAGAATCAACAGTAAAAGACAGGATACTGGATACGGCCTCGAGGTTGTTTTATGACCAGGGGTACCATGTCACGGGGATCAACCAGATCATCGAGGAGGCGGATATCGCCCGGGCTTCGCTGTATAACCATTTTCCCTCCAAGACGGACTTGTTGCTCGCTTACCTGGACAGGACGCATATCGAATGGTTTGTGGCGCTCGATAATTATTTGGCTCCTTTTGCGACGGCGAGGGAAAAGCTGATCGCGTTATTTGATTTCCGGATCGGGCGGCAAAAGCGCCTGCGGTATAAGGGCTGCCATTTCAACAAGATCACGGCTGAAACCAGTACCGACGAAGAGGTGTTCAAAAGGGTGAAAATGCATAAGGAGCGGTTGAGGCAGTATATCCGCGCGCTTGTCAAGGAAGCCGGTCACCGGGGGTTATTGGAGGATGACGTGCTGGCTGATACCTTTTTACTTTTGATGGAGGGGGGCATTGTCCTCGGGGCCATGTTCCGGAGTTCGGAGGATGCGGAGAAGGCCAAAAGGATAGCGGAATCCCTGTTGTAACCCGGTGCGGCCGGTGAGGTTCAAAATTGCTTCAAAGTTTGTAGATAGACTTGTATATTCAAATGGTTGCCTGCACAATGAAAGAACCCTGACTTTCTCTCATTAATTAAAGTGTATGAAACTGATCCTATTTGCATTGCGAAAGCCAATTACTATTTTAGTTGTGGTGGCTGCCTTGTTCTTTTTTGGTCTCCGGGCATTGAATACCATTAAGATTGACATCTTTCCGAAGCTCGACCTGCCCGTTCTATACATCGCACATCCTTATGGCGGATTTACGCCCACCCAGATGGAGACATTCTTCGCCAAACAATATATAAATGTGTTGCTTTTCGTCAATGGGATAAAGAGCATCGAGACCAAAAACGTACAGGGGCTGACGCTCATCAAGCTCAACTTTTATCCGGGAACCAATATGGCGCAGGCCATGGCCGAGGTAAGCGCGGTGAGTAATCGTGCCCAGGTCCTGTTTCCGGCCGGGTCGAATCCGCCATTCATCATCCGCTTCGATGCTTCCACCTTGCCGGTAGGGGAATTGGTGCTCAGCAGCCAGAAGCGCAACAACAATGAACTGGCGGACCTGGCCAATGTCTACGTGCGTGCCAGCTTTACGTCCATTCCGGGGTTATTGTCGGCGCCGCCATTTGGGGGTAATATCAGGACAGTGGTCATCAAGGCCGACCCCGAATTGCTCCGGCAGCACAATCTGACGCCCGACCAACTGGTAGCAGCCATCCGGATCAACAACGAGTCTTCGCCATCCGGCAACGTGCGGATCGGGGACAAAAACTATATCACACCGGTGAATACGACTATTCATAAGGTGAAGGATTTTGAGAACATTCCACTTTATACCGGGGGTGTGCAGAACCTCTATATGCGGGATGTGGCCACGGTGGAAGATGCCGCGGACATCACGGCTGGCTATGCCCTGGTGAATGGCAAGCGGTCCGTTTATCTGAGCATTGCCAAGAATGCCGATGCCTCTACCTGGGAAGTCGTACAGCGGCTGAAGGCTGCGATCCCGAAGATGCAGGCGCTGCTTCCCGAGGACGTTCACCTGACCTATGCTTTTGACCAGTCGGTATACGTGATCAACGCTGTCAAGAGCCTGATCTCGGAAGGTACGATCGGCGCCATCCTGACAGGGTTGATGGTGCTGTTGTTCCTGGGTGATTTGAGGGGCGCCCTGATCGTGATCATGACGATCCCGACGTCGATCATTGCGGGTATACTCTTTCTCAACCTGTTTGGTCAGACGATCAATATCATGACGCTGAGCGGGCTGGCGCTCGCCATCGGCATCCTGGTGGATGAGAGTACCGTCACGATCGAGAACATCCACCAGCACCTGGACATGGGCAAGCCGAAGCGGTTGGCGATCTGGGACGCCTGTAAGGAGATCGCCTTTCCCAAGCTGCTTATTCTTTTCTGTATACTGGCGGTGTTCGCG
>Ga0302326_10034270_pt1 | contig 10065 bp, 7 predicted proteins | sample Palsa_T0_3_FD_202264 | JGI IMG/M metagenome (GOLD analysis project Ga0302326, IMG submission 202264) | Peat permafrost microbial communities from Stordalen Mire near Abisko, Sweden - Palsa_T0_3 | ecosystem: Environmental > Terrestrial > Soil > Palsa > Peat permafrost | place: Sweden: Abisko...
CTCTCCATCCTCTGCATCGCGGCCGTCGCCGCTGCCGTCGTCGCGGGCTGCGGCTCGTCGAGCAAGAGCGTCAGCACGGCCGCCGGCGTGGTCCTCGCCCCATCGGGTGGCGCCACCTCGGCCGCGGCGACGCCTGCGACGTCATCGACCTCGACCACGGCGTCGTCGACATCCTCGTCCAACGTCAAGCTTCCGACCGCGTTCAACACCGAGCCGACGATCAAGTCGCCGGGCGGCACCCCGCCGAAGAAGCTCGTCGTCAAGAACCTGATCACCGGCACCGGGCCGGCGCTCACTTCGCCGAGCTCGACGATCACGATCGCCTACGTCGGCGCGCTGTACACCAACGGCAAGGTGTTCGACTCCTCGTGGAAGGACGACCCGAGCACGCACACGATCTCGCAGGCGGCGTCGGGGTTCGTGCCCGGCTTCGAGCAGGGGCTGCTCGGGATGAAGGTCGGCGGCCGGCGTGAGCTGATCATCCCGCCGAGCCTCGCCTACGGGAAGAAAGCGCAGGGGTCGATCCCGGCCAACTCGACGTTGATCTTCATCGTCGACCTGCACTCAATCTCCTAGCGCGGTACAGCGGCGTCGGCCCTGACACGCCCTTGAGGCGGTGGCGGCCGGCGAACGACCAGTCGAACTGATCCGGGCAGGCGTCGCGCACCTCGGCGGTACACAGCACCGAGCCGGGGCGCGCCGCGCCGGTCACGCGGCTGGCGAGGTTGACCGTGTTGCCGAAGAAATCGCCGGCCCGGAGCGTGACTGCGCCAAACGCGATCCCGGCGCGGAGGCTCGGCAGATCCTCCGCGGCGACCGCATCGACGAGTTCGATCGCCAGCGCGACGATCGGAGCCTGCTCCGATGAGACGAACATCGCGGCGTCGCCGATCGTCTTGATCAGCCGCACCGGCGGCCGCACCGTGTCGGCCGCCAGCCGGGCCAGCCGCCCGGCGACCGATCCGATCTCGCCGACGGCGACCTCGGAGCCCAGTCGCGTGAACCCGACCAGATCGGCGAAGCAGATGCACAGCTGCTGCTCGGCCGGCGGCTCACCGGATGCCAGCTCGCGACGGCCGAGCATCCCGCGCCGAACGGCGTCGCGCAGGTGCGCGTTGAAGCCCGAGACGAGGATCGGCTCGGTCGCCGGCGTCAGCTGCTCGGCCAGTTGGGCAAACCGCAACGCGACGTCGTCCTCGGAGTCGCCTTTGCGCAGGAACGTCTGCAGGAACGCCGCCGTGATCGTCGACGCCAACCGTGCCATGCCCTCCCCGAGCACCGCGGTGATCTCGATGATCGCGTCCTCGGAGAAGCCCGCGTCCAGGAACAGCTTGGTCGACCGGGCGGCCTCAATGTCAACCTCTGAGAAGACGCGTTCGTCGACCCCCGGCTCGGCCAGTCCGACGAGCCTGCGCATCCGGACGAGCACGTCGGCCGGCAGGCCGGAGCGCTCCTCGATCTCCCGCGCGGTATGGGTACCCCCGAGCATCCGGTCGACCGGCAGCAGCGCCAGCCGATTCTCGGCGATCGCAACCCGTAGCTCCTGCTCGGAGAAGCCGTCGTCGGTCAGCAACTGCAGCAGCTTGCGTCGCTGCTCGCGCTCGGAACCGTCCAGGCCGTCGAGCCAGTGTTCGTCGTCGAAGTCCACCGTTTCATCCTGCCCGATGTCAGGCCCGTTCGCTAGCATCGCCTGCTCGTTCTCGCGGGCGCTTGCCTTGCGGTCCCCCGTTCCCGCCCAGCTGACCTGATGGAAGGAACTTCTGAGTTGCTTTCGATCCTGATGCCTGTCTACAACGAGCGCGAACGCGTCGAGCGGGCGATCGCCGAGGTGCTCGCGACCGAGCTGCCGACCGACTTCGAGCTGATCCTCGTCAACGACGGCTCGACCGACGGGACGACCGAGATCCTGCGCTCAGGCGACTGGGGAGACAACGTCCGGCTGTTCGAGCACGAGCGCAACCAGGGCAAGGGTGCCGCGATCCAGACCGGACTGCGCGAGGCCCGCGGCGAATTCGCCGCGATCTTCGACGCCGACCTGGAGTACGACCCGGCGGACCTGGCGGTGCTGATGCCGCCGCTGCTGGAGGGCAAGACCAACGCCTGCTTCGGCGTCCGCGTGTTCGACGGCTACACCAGCCACTCGTTCCTGTTCGTGATGGGCAACAAGGGCGTCACGCTGGCGTGCAACCTGCTGTTCAACGTCTACCTGCACGACATCATGACCTGCCACAAGATGATTCGGACCGAACTGTTTCGCGAGTTGGATCTGCACGCCAACGGGTTCACGATCGAGCCCGAGATCACGGCGCGGTTGGTCCAGCACCACGAGAAGATCTTCGAGGTTCCGGTCCACTACCGCGCCCGATCCTCAGACGAGGGCAAGAAGCTGACCGCGCGCGACGGCTTCCGCGTGATCGGCACGCTGCTGAAGCTGCGTTTCCAGGGCGGCTGACGAGTGGCCTGCGTCGTCGGTCCGACGCTCTAATATCGCCCCGCGAATGTCAGCTGTTGACCTGCCGCATCAGCGGGTACCCACAGGGCGCGACGACATCGACGGAAGCGACGAAACGGGGCGGAACGCCCCCGCCGGCGCGCTGCAGCGCGCCGTCCGCTCGTCCGCGGTCTGGTCGGTGCTCGTCTGCATCGCGCTGGGCGTGCTGTCGGCGGCGGTGTTGCCGACCGTCCCCAGCTACGACCCGTGGTCGTGGATCGTCTGGGGCCGGGAGATCACCGACCCTCACATCAGCTTCATCATCTCCGGCGGTCCGTCGTGGAAGCCGCTGCCGTTCATCTTCACCACGATCTACGGGGCGTTCGGCTCAGCGGCGCCAACGCTGTGGGTGATCACCGCCCGGATCGGCGGCCTGCTTGGGCTCGTCGCCGCATGGCGGTTGGCGTACAAGCTGGCCGGCAGCACCGCCGGCGAACGGGGCGGGCTACTAAGCCCACCCGCCCTTTCGGCCGGGGTGATCGCGGTCGCGGGCGTGCTGCTGACCCAGGATTGGTTCTACTACTTCCTGCACGGCACCTCCGAGACCCCGCTGATCGGCTGCTCGCTGTGGGCGGTGGACCGGATCGTCGAGGGCAAGCGGATCCAGGCGTGGTGGCTGATGGTGGCCGCGACCTGGATCCGGCCCGAATGGCTGGCCCCCGAGGTGCTGTATGGCGTCTGGCTGATCTGGCGCTACCCGAAGTTCCGGACCTGGCCGATGCTGGCGATGTTCGGGCTCGGCCTGGCCTCGTTCCCGATCGCGTGGTTCGTGCCGCCGTGGATCGGGTCGGGCGACGCGTTCCTCGCGGCCTCGCACGCGGCCGAGTACAACGGCAACCTCGGGCCGCATCCGTTCATCGCGGTCAACTCGCGCGGGATCAACGACCAGGTGCTGCCGATCCTCGCCTTCGCGATCGCCGGCGTCGTGATCGGATGGCTGAAGGATCGGCGCGGGCTGGTGCTGGGGCTCGCGCTCGGCGTGGTCCTGTACTACGTCGTGGTCGTCGTCGAGACGCTCAAGGGGTACCCGGGCCTGGAGCGGTTCTTCCTGCCGGCGGCGTCGCTGATCTGTGTGCTCGGCGGCTACGGGATGGTCCGGCTCGCGCAGCTGGCTCGCGAGCTGGTGTCGGCGCGGATCACGACCGGCAACGCCAGCGCGGTCGCCGCCGTCGCCACGTTCGTCGTACTGGCCGGCGCTTCGGTGCCGTTCATCACGACCAGGATCTCCGAGGCCCGGGGCGACTTCCCGCAGGCGTCGCTGGCGGTCACGACCTCGAATCAGATGACGAAGGTCGCCGCCGCCGTCGGGGGCCGCAGCGGCGTGTTCCCCTGCAAGACGAGCTTCTCGGCCGTCAACCACGGCGTCCAGTCCGAGATGGCGTGGAAGCTGAAGGTGCCGCTCGAACGGGTCGGGACCGTGATGTCGCAGCCGGGCGTCGATTTCATCGGCCCGCACAACTCGGTGACCGGCTCGGCGGCGCCGGTCGATCCGCGGCTGACCCACCAGCAGGTGCTCGCCCGCGTCGACGGCTGGGTCGTCGTGCGCCAGACGACGCCAGGCCTGTCGCAGGCCTGCGACGGGCACTGAGCGCCACTGGGCGACCAGTCGACCGGTCCCAGGCAGGCGTCCGGGGCCGCCCGGAGAATGTCTGTCTGATGCTCGTCCTCGGGATCGACCCAGGTACCGCCTCGACCGGCTTCGGCCTCGCCTGCGGCGAGGGCTCGCGGCTGCGCGCGATCGAGCAGGGGATGATCGCCACCCGGGCGGGGGTCGCGCCCGAGCGGCGGCTGGCCGCGATCCACAGCCGCGTCGGCGAGCTGCTCGATCGCCATCGGCCTGACGTGCTGGCGATCGAGGAGCTGTACTTCGGCGTCAACGTGCAGACGGCGTTTGCCGTCGGGCAGGCCCGGGGCGTCGTGTTGCTGGCGGCCGGGCAGCGTGGGATCCCCGCCCGCTCGTACACGCCTCAGCAGGTCAAGTCGGCCGTCTGCGGTTCGGGGCGCGCGCCCAAGGAGCAGGTCGGGCGGATGGTCGCGCGGCTGCTCGGGCTCGACGCGGTGCCGACCCCGGACCACGTCGCCGACGCGCTGGCGGTCGCGATCTGTGAGCTCAACGCCGCGCCGCTGGCGCGGTCGGTCGCGGTCGCCGGCGGCCGCGCCGGGGTCGCGCCGGGTGCGTCGTTACGCCGCCGCGAGGTACCTGACGCGCTGGCGGCGCTCGCCCGGGGAGAGCGATGATTGCGCTGATCTCCGGCCGGGTCGTCGTCCGCCGCCCGGACCACGTGATCGTCGACTGTGGCGGCGTCGGTTATCGGCTGGCCGTGTCGACGGAGACGCTGCGTCACGTGCCGGCGATCGGTAACGACGTCTCGCTGCACGCCCACCTGGTCGTGCGAGACGACGCATTGGCGCTGTATGGATTCGCGTCGGAGACCGAGCGGGATCTGTTCCTGATGCTGCTCGGCGTGCAGACGGTCGGTCCGAAGATGGCGATCGCGGTCCTCTCGGGCGCGCCGCCGCGGGAGCTGTTGGCGGCGGTCGCGGCCGGCGACGTGTCACGGCTGCGGGCGCCCGGGGTCGGCAAGCGCACCGCCGAGCGGATCATCGTCGAGCTGCGCGACAAGGTGGCGGCGACCGTCGCCGACGACGAAATCTCGATCACGCGCGCCGACGACCCACGGTCGGTGGCCCGTGAGGCGCTGGCCGGCCTCGGCTACGGCTCAGACGAGATCGAGTCGCTCCTGGACGGCGCCGAGGGCGACTCGGCCGAGCAGCTGATCTCCCACGCCTTGCGGAGCGCCCGCCGATGAGCACGGCGCCGCCACGCCTGCAGGATCCCGCGCCGATGCCCGGTGACGACGCGGACGACGATCGGTCGCTGCGCCCCCGGCGGCTGCAGGACTTCGTCGGTCAGGAGGGGATCCGTGAGCAGCTGGCGGTGTCGATCACCGCCGCGCTCAAGCGCGGCGAGGCGCTCGATCACGTGCTGCTGGCCGGCCCGCCGGGTCTCGGCAAGACGTCGCTGGCCCAGATCATCGCCGCGGAGCTCGATGCGCCGTTCACTCAGACCGCTGGCCCCGCGCTGGAGCGCAAGGGCGATATCGCCTCCTACCTCACCAGCCTCCAGCCCGGCGCCGTGTTGTTCGTCGACGAGATTCACCGCTTGCCACGGGCGCTGGAGGAAACGTTCTATCCGGCGATGGAGGATCGGATCCTGCCGTTCACCGTCGGTCAGGGCGCGGGCGCGAAGCTCGTGACGCTGCCGCTGCCGCCGTTCACGCTGATCGGGGCGACGACCCGCTCGGGCCTGCTGACGACGCCGCTCCGAGACCGCTTCGGGATCCAGCACCGGCTTGAGCACTACCAGCCCGAGCAGTTGGCGCGGATCGTACGTCGCTCGGCCGGTCTGCTCGGGGTATCGATCGAGGATGACGGCGCCGTCGCGATCGCGCGCCGTAGCCGTGGCACGCCGCGGGTCGCCAACCGGCTGTTGCGCCGCGTTCGGGACTACGCCGAGGTCCGCCACGGCGGCGTCGTCACCGATCAGATCGCCGACTCGGCGCTGGACATGCTCGAGGTCGACGACCAGGGTCTCGATCGCCTCGACCGCGAGATCCTGCACGCGATCTGCGACAAGTTCGGCGGCGGTCCGGTGGGTCTGTCGACGCTGAGCGTCGCGGTCGGCGAGGAGCGGGACACGATCGAGGACGTCTACGAGCCCTACCTGCTGCAGTGCGGCCTGATCGAGCGCACTCCGCGCGGCCGGGCGGCGACCCGGCGCGCCTATGAGCACCTGGGCCTGACCCCGCCCGGTCCCCCGACGCTTCTTTAGATCTTGATAAGAGCACGGCACCGCCGCGGGGATCGCTGTCTATCCTGGGCTTTCCGATGAGCCATGAGCATTACTTCATCTGCCCGCACTGCGGCAACCGCTCGATGGGCACCGACCGCAACGCCGGATTTCGGCGCGAGGCGCGGGGCTGTGAGAAGTGCGGCTTCGCGTACCTGTTCGAACTGCTCGACGACTATTACCCGGCGCCGAACGCGGCGTTCTTCGCCTGCGACAGCGACGGCCGGATCGTCGACTGCGGCCGCGGTTCGTTCGAGCTGACCGGAATCAAGACCGAGCAGGCGATCGGCCGGCCCGTGCGCGACGTGCTCGGCCTCCAGTTCGAGGACGGCTCCGACCACGTCGGCACCGCGCTCGAATGGGAGGTGCGGGTCAAGCAGAAGGCCGTGCAGGTCAACGCCGAGCACGATCTGCCGGCGCGCGCGGTGGCCGACATCTTTCCCGCGTACGATGACGACGATGGGGGCGTGCTGGTTGTGCTGACCCCCACCAACAATCACTGACAAGATGGGGATGGGGTCCTACCCGCCCGCCCCCACCCCGGCCCCTCGAGCCCGAGGGACCGGAAGCCGGCCCGACGCGGCCCGTTGACCTCGCCCTTTAGCATCCCTTCCTCGTACTGATGTCCGATCGAAAGCGCCACGGCCTTGTTCTGCTGCTCGTGCTCGGCCTGTTGGCCGCGTCGGCCGTGGCAATCGCGCTGAAGCCGACGCTGCTCGGCCTCGACCTCAAGGGCGGCGTGCAGCTGACCTACCAGGCGTCACCGACTCCCCAGACGCCGGTCGTCACCTCCAGCGCGCTGGCCGACACGATCTCGATCATGGACTCCCGGATCAACTCGCTCGGCGTGTCGCAAGCGACGATCTCGAGCCAGGGCCGCAATCAGATCGTCGCGAGCCTCCCGGACGTGCACGACATCCAGCGCGCTGAGAACGAGGTCGGGTCGACCGCGCAGCTGGAGTTCTATGACTGGGAAGCCAACGCGCTGACCCCGAACGGCAAGACGGTCGCCAGCCAGTTGGCGCTGCGAGCCCCGGCGGCGCTGACGATCAGCCAGGGCTCCGGCGGAGCCGCGCCGGGGAATCCGGGCACCGGCGGCGTCTCGTTGTACAAGGCGGTCAAGCTCGCGTCCGAGCAGAAGCCGGCGCCGTTGAGCAAGAGCCTGTCACGCAAGGGCAACCTCTACTACCTGTTCGGCGCGCCTGGATCGAAGGCGTGTACAACCGCGGCCAAGGACAAGGGCACGGTCCCAGTCCAGGGCGAGTGGTGCTACCTGGCGGGCGTCGACGGCGCCAGCTCGATCACCCAGCTCCAGAGCGCGAGCCTACCCGCCGGCGTCTCGTTCTCCGAGGGCAAGGTGCTGACCGTCCCGCAGGGATGGGTGGTGTTGCAGGCAGCGAACCCAAGCCCGACCGACACGATCAAGGCGACCAGTCCGACCGCGCAGTTCTTCGTGCTCAAGGATCAGCCGGCGCTGAACGGCACCCAGATCTCAAACCCGACGCAGAGCACTCAAGGCGCCGAGCCCGATGTGCAGTTCGGCTTCTCGCATGGGGGCGGGGCGGCCTTCCAGAAGGTGACCGCGACGATCGCCCAGCGCGGACAGCAGGTCAGCATCGGCTCGACCCATCTCTTCCAGCATTTCGCCGCGGCGCTCGACGGCCAGCTGCTGAGCGTGCCGCAGATCGACTTCACCCAGTACCCGGACGGGATCGTCAACACCGGCAGCTCCACCGCCGGCGCCTCGATCACGGGCGCGTTTACGAAGCAGTCGGCGCAGGACCTGGCGACGCAGCTGCGGCTGGGCACGCTGCCGGTCAGGCTCGACCTGATCTCCGAGACCGACGTGTCGGCATCGCTCGGCGCCCAGGCGCTGCACAAGGCGCTGATCGCCGGCGCCGTCGGGCTCGGGATCGTGGTTCTGTTCCTGATCCTCTACTACCGGCTGCTCGGGGTGATCGCGACCTCGACGCTGATCGTCTACGGGATCTACTTCTACGCGCTGATCAAGCTGATCCCGATCACGCTGTCGCTGGCGGGGATCGCCGGGCTGGTGCTCACGATCGGGGTGGCCGCTGACGCGAACATCGTGATCTTCGAACGCGTCAAAGAGGAAATACGCGCGGGTCGATCGATCCGCGCCGGGATCGCGATCGGTTACAAGAAGGGCCTGTCGGCGATCATCGACGCGAACGTCGTGACGATCATGGTGGCGTTCATCCTGTTCGTGCTCTCGACCCAGTCGGTCCAGGGCTTTGCGTTCACGCTCGGGATCGGCACGATCGTGTCGCTGTTCACGGCGGTGCTCGCGACCCAGGCGATCATGATGACGGCCGGCGACTCGCGGCTGATGGCGCGGCCGTCGGCGCTCGGGGCGGGCAAGCCCAAGCGCAAGATCACGTTTGACTTCATGGGGAACTCGAAGTTCTTCTTCACGATGTCGGGCGTGATCCTGGTGGTCGGCGCGCTGGCCGTCGGCGGCCGGGGGCTGAACCTCGGGATCGACTTCACGTCGGGGACGACGGCGCAGGTCACGCTCGATCGCAATATCTCCGCGACCGACGTCGCCAAGGTCGCCAGCGCCGCCGGCGCGCCGAGCCCGACGGTAGTCAAGGTCGGCAAGACCGGCCGCGAGTTCAAGATCTCGTTCAAGAAGGCCGGCCCGCTCGTCTCGTCGCGCCTGCACACCGATCTGCAGGCCAAGTACGGGGCGACGAACTGGAATGAGACCTCGATCGGGCCGACGTTCGGCAAGACGGTCGCCAACGACGCGATCATCGCGATCATCGCGGCGCTGGCGGTGATCTCGCTGTACGTCGCGCTGCGCTTCGAGCGCAAGTTCACGGTCCCGGTGCTGATCGCGCTGATGCACGACCTGCTGATCACCGCCGGCGTGTACGCGCTGGTCGGCCGCCAGGTGACGGTCGACACCGTCGCGGCGTTGCTGACGATCCTCGGCTACTCGCTGTACGACACGATCATCGTGTTCGACCGCGTGCGGGAGAACATCCCGCGCATGCCCCGTGCCGCGTTCTCGCAGATCGTCAACCGCTCGATGTCCGAGGTCATCACCCGGTCACTGGCGACCACGTTCTGCACGCTGCTGCCGGTCGTGGCGTTGGTCGTGTTCGGCGACTCGACGCTGCGTGACTTCGGCTTCGCGCTGCTGGTCGGCGTCGCCTCCGGCGCCTACTCGTCGATCTTCATCGCGTCGCCGGTGCTGACGCACTGGAAGGAGCGCGAGCCGCAGTTCCGCCACCGCCGCAACCGGATCATCGAGCAGTACGGTTTTGTGCCCGCATATGCGGGCGGCGGCGCGGACGTCGAGCCCCGAAGCCGCAAGCGGTCCCGGGCGACGCTGTCGGAGGTCGGCACCGAGGAGGTGTCGGCCGCCGAGTTCGAGGAGCTCAAGCGCGGGATCGCCGAGGAGGAGCGTGAGCGGGGCGGCCACACCTCGACGCTGATCCGCCGGATGGCGCGGACCGATGAGGATGAGCTGGACGAGACGCAGGAGCGCGGTCGTGACCAGCGCGGCGTCGCGTCGGGCGCAGCGACCGGCTCGGCTCCGTCGCGGCCGGCCCGCCCGCCGCGTCGCTCCCAGCGGCTGCGGGCCGAAGCCGCCGAGGCGCAACGGACCGGCACGCCGCCGCCCCAGGAGCCGTCCGGTCCGGCGCTTGACCCGGCGATCACCGAGGACGATCTGACTTCGAAGATGCCGGTCGCC
>Ga0302326_10034272_pt1 | contig 10065 bp, 10 predicted proteins | sample Palsa_T0_3_FD_202264 | JGI IMG/M metagenome (GOLD analysis project Ga0302326, IMG submission 202264) | Peat permafrost microbial communities from Stordalen Mire near Abisko, Sweden - Palsa_T0_3 | ecosystem: Environmental > Terrestrial > Soil > Palsa > Peat permafrost | place: Sweden: Abisko...
AAGCGTCGGCAGAGTGCCGACGCGGCAGGCACGAGTGCCCGCGCCACATCATCACGACAGTCCGGGTACGAATGCAGCCTAACTCCCCGCTCGAGCGAGGGCTCTTGCGGGAATTCCGGCTACGGTCGTGCCGGGCGGAACTGCGCTCAGGACTACAGCGCCTGCTCCGACCACCGCACCGTCGCCGATTTCAGCGCCGGGGAGGACAATCGCTCCAATCCCGACATGCGCAAACGCATGCACGGTCACGCCTCCCCCCAGCAGCACTCCCGGCGAAAGATGGACGTGATCGCCGATTCGGCAGTCGTGCTCGACGACCGCGGCCGTGTTGACAATGCAATTCTTTCCGATCTGAGCATTCGCATTGATTACAACTTTCGCCATGACGACGGTCCCAGCCCCGAGCCGGGCCGAATCCGAGATCACCGCGGTTGGATGGACGAGCGTGGCGGGCAGCAAGCCATGCTCGAAGGCTCTCTGAAAGCAGGCCGCCCTGGTTTCGTTCTTCCCTATGGACACCACATATTGAGTGCAACTCTTGCCCCGCAGCAGTTGCAGGCGCTGGCCGGCAGCGAAGACTTCGCAGTTACAGAACTCAGGTGCAGACTCCCCGCAAGCATCGTCGAGGAAGGAAATGGTTTCAAACTCATCCATCGCCCTGGCGACATCCAGGACCACCTTCCCGTGCCCGCTGGCGCCCCAAAGTACAAGTCCACTCATGAGCGGCGTGTGTTTCCCCTTTTCAAAGCAACTCGTGTTCCGGTTGGTCTTAATGACGGGAGAATCAAGTTGGCCCGCCGGGCCTTGCGCCAAATTGCGGAAGTTGGCGTACGACGTCAGTCCGCTTGCTGACGCGCGCGGTTCAGTGCTGTCGGCGGTTTGCACCGAATCGCGACCGTCAGGGAGCGGACGCGGACTTCCGCAACTTGGTACTTGCCACAACCCAAGTCCGCAAGACTTCGCCGGGCGCGTAGTGAATGTCTTCTGCCTGTCTCGCCGTTAGGTTGAAGGGTGGCTGATCGATGAAAACTCCGGAATGAAAGGGAACTCGCGTCCCCGGACCATGCGACTGGTCGAGGTTCGGCTTGGCATTCCGGCCGATGTAAACGTGCTCCGTGATAAAGGCAAGCGGGTAGGTGCGCAAGACGTTGTCGAGCGCAGCGGAGACTTCAGAGTTAGTGAGGTGCTGGAGTACCTGTCGTACGATGGCGGCGTCCGCCAACGGCAACCGGTCGCAGGTGAGGTCGCAGCGCACGAACGCCACTCTGGCCTTGGCATACGCGCGCGTATTGGCATGAACCACACATTCCGCAATGTCGACTCCTGTGTAACCGACCCCAAGAGCGGCGATGAGTTTTCCTGTGTTGAAGTTGCCACATCCCAGATCGGCTACCGACTCTATGCTGTACCCTCGCAAGAGATGCGTGATGAGATGGCCGTATTCCTCGGCGTACCTTCCGGTGGACCCCTTTCCGGAACGTAAACTTCCCTCTTGACCTCCGCCCCATGCTCCCGAACGGTAGATGCGATCGAACGTGTCGGCGAGGGCGAGCGGAGCGTAGCCCCGCTGAATAAAGCTTGTCCACAAACGAATGGCTGGGGCCTGGGCTCCGCGGGGCAGAAATCGCTTCAATCCGGACCGAAGGGTCTTACTCAAGGAGTTACGACCTCCCGAACCATGACAAACGCCTCGGCTGCGCTAAGGCCGACAGTCGAGCCGCGGAAAGTCGCGAGCGCCTCTATGCTGCGGAGCGAGCGCGAACTGGGGTGCTCTTTCAGTTGAGTGCGGTAGCAAGCCATCGCCTGCAACTTGACGGCAAGAAAATCGCTGATATCAACGAACACGGTCGGCGAGAAAGCACTTTCGGCAGACGGGCCGCTCCATTCTGTTTCCGACAAAGTCTCATAGCAGAGCAAGCGCTCGACAATGGGTTTAGGAGTCGGCCGCGCGGCAACCATGGTGGCCCAGTGAACCGCCTTATGGTCAGAGTGAAGGTCCCCCCAGTGGGGCGTGTACACTGTGCGCGGGCATATCTCCTGGACAAAGCGGGTCAGCCGGTCCGCCAGTGCGTGACCAGGTATGGTGTCGAGACGTGGAGCCGGAAAATCCAGGAAATGAACCTCTTCGACTCCCAACAACCGGTGAGCAGCGGCCAGTTCAGAGCGAGTCTCCTCTATTTCTTGGGACGGGAAGATATCGGGTACACCCCTTGAGACAACCACGACGTGGACCCGGTCTCCGCGAGCGCTGTGGCGGGCGATCACGCCGCCGCATCCGAGCACTTCGTCATCCGGGTGCGGAGCAATTACAAGGACGTGTTGACTGGCACTCATGAATTCACCAAAGCGATGACATCCCGGCCGCAATTCAGAAGGGCGTCGACCACGGAAAGGTTGGGCACGAAGCCCGTTTCCCGGAACTGTTGTTCGTAGGCGGGGCAGTCGAAATTCTGGAATAACACCGGTAATCCGGCCTCTTCAAAAAGAGCCATTTCCATGTAGCGCGTGCCGCCGGGTCCGGAAAGGTAGGCGTCGGCGCCCACAGCACGGCAGATATTCACCAGCAGCGAGGTGGCTCGGCCGTCCAGCCCCAATTGCGACGAATAAACCACTGGGGTGCGGATTTCCAGCGCTTCCATGCACCACGCAGTCAGGTCCATATCGAGGTGGCTAAGACTCGTGTACTCGCCGTGAAGCAATCTCTGCAACGGGTCGGCGTATGTCCGGAAGCAGCGGGCTCGGGAGTAGTTCGCCAGCAGAGCGTTCCAATGTTTCTTTTGCCAGGGAAGAGAGGAATCCATCTGGGCCTCGTTGATCGCCTGACCGAAGTTGTGCCGCATCGGAACCGTGATCCACTGCGACCCCTCTTTAGACGCAGTCTTGATGCGATTCCGGTTTTGCAGACCGTTCTTCTGGAACTGCACGTGGTCGAGTGCGACGAAGACGTCACAGTGCGCCAGCTTGTGAAAGAACCCGAGGTACGGCAGGTACTGAGGCTGATGGATGGCGACAACTCTCATGTTTTCCGCAAGCAAGACAAAGCGCCCTGAAGGCTTTCGAGAACATACTCCGCGTCTTCGCCAGTGAGCGCGCTGTGAATGGGAAGGGCAATGTGGCGCTCGAGGAGCGCCTCGCTGCGCGGCAGGTCTCCGGGCTTAGTGCCGAGGAGGCGCCGGAAGACCGGCTGCAGATGGCAGGGGGGGTCGTAGGGCCACGCGATCTCGACGCCGTATTGCTGCTGGAGGCACTGGGCTAATTTTGGGCGGCAAATCCGATGGTCCTCGAGGACGGCGAGGTAATTCCAATAGCTGTGCAGGCCGCTCGAAACCGGCAGAGAACGAATTCCTTCCACATCCCGAAGCCCGCTGGTATAGCGGGCAGCGATTCGGTTCCGATGCTCCACGAATTCCTTCAGGCGGCTTAGTTGGACCAGTCCGATGGCCGCGAGCGGCTCCGCCATCCGCATGTTTGTAGATACTTCGGTGTAGTCTAATCCGTCCGGATTTGCACCGTGGTTCCGCAGGCTGCGGGCCGCCGCAGCTAGAGCATCGTCGTCCGTGGTAATCATGCCGCCCTCGGCCGTGGTAATTACCTTGGTGGGATAGAACGAGAAACACCCCACGCGGCCGAACGAGCCGGCGTGTTTTCCGGCGTGCGACGCTCCATGCGCGTGGGCAGCGTCTTCAATGAGATCGATTCCGCGCCGCTCGCACAATTCCCGAAATTGGCCGATATTCGGCACGACCAGGCCGGCGATGTGCACCAGCATGATCGCGGCTGTGCGGCCCGTAATCCGACGCTCGACATCCTCGATATCCAGGCAATAAGTGTCCGGATGGATTTCCGCGAAAACCGGAACTCCGCCAGCCAGGATGATGGAGTTCACCGATGCGACAAACGTTTCCGTGGGGAGAATTACTTCTCTGCCGGAGACCCCGATGGCCTTGAGCGAGATCTCGAGCGCCGCGGTACCGCTACTCACGGCAATGGCGTGCCGCACCCCGGTGACGGCCGCGAACCGCTGCTCGAATTCCCTGACATGCTCACCGTTTGTCAGATGGCCCGAACACAAACTCCGCCGGATGAGGGCAAGAATGTGATCAATGTCGCGCTCCGGGAAGCAGGGCCGAGCCCGGTCGACACGTCTCAGCATTGGCCTTCCTGCTTCTGGCGGATGCATTCTTTGAGCGCCACCTCCATTGGAGTGGGTACGAACCCGAGCCGCTCACGCGCTCTGCCGATGTCGTAGCAGAAACGGAAATCGCGGGGACTGGGGTCTTCGACGGTTCCAATCGCCGAGCGGGATCCGCACAAATCCCGAATCATACCGGCCAATCGACTCACGGTCAGCTCCACTCCGGACCCGATATTCATGACTTCGAAACTGGTGCTCTGGGCGTATTGAAGCGCGAGAACATTCGCCTGAACCGCATCCTGCACCCATACAAAATCGCTGGATGGGCGCCCACCGGCATTCAGAGTCAAAAGGGCATTTTCGAGGCATCGCGCGATGAAGGCGGGCACGGCGCCCGACCTCTGGCCGGCGCCGAATATCCCCGAGTATCGAAGCACGGTGGTTTCGAGCCCTGACTCGGCGTAACACCGCCCGGTCAGTTCGGCTTGAATTTTGCTGAGCGCGTAAGGGGTCTCCGGAACAACCGGGTGACTCTCGCCGACCGGCAGCGATTGCGGCCGCCCGTACACGGACATTGAAGAACTCAACACGATGCGGCGCACTCCGCTATCGAGCGCGCACTGATAGACATTCACCGTAGCGCGCACGTTGTCGTCGAAGAAGGCGTGGATGTCTTCTCCGCGGGATTGTGGAATGCGGGCGGCGGCGTGCAATACGACGTCCGGATGCCAGCGTTCGAACAGAGCCCGCGTTTCTCCAGGGTTTGACAGATCGGCGCGTTCCACGGCGCGCCCATCGGCCATGCCGGCGCCGGTCCGGCTGGTGGCAATTACCTGGCCGTGCGCGGCGGCGCCCGCGGCACGGTGTTTGCCCAGAAAACCGGAAGCCCCGGTCACCAGGATCTTCACGAGCGCGCCTTCATCTCTCCGTCCAGGTCGTAGACGTTCGCCTGCGACAGCGCGACCGGTATGGTCCTCCCCAGAATGCGCAAGTCCAGCCAGAGGCTCCAATTCTCTACGTACCAGCGGTCCAGCTCCATTCGCTGGTCCCATGTGAGCGACTGGCGCCCGCTGACCGCTGCCAGGCTGGTAATTCCGGGCCGCATCTCCAACCGAATCCTCTCGTCCAAACGGATAGACGGCAAGAGCAGGGGCCGCGGACCCACCAAACTCATGTCACCGGTGAGCACGTTGAACAGTTGGGGCAGTTCGTCCAGGCTGCTCCGGCGCAAGAAACCTCCGAGCCTGGTGACGCGTGGATCGCGTACGCCTGTGGCGTGTCCTTGTCCGGGCGGGCCGGGCCGCATGGAACGAAACTTGATGACCTCGAACTCCCGGCCCTGAAGACCAGCGCGGCGCTGGCGAAAGAATGCGCCGCCGGGGGACCCGCAAATAATAGCGAGGGCGGTCGCCAGCATCAGAGGAGTAAGCGCCGCCAGCAGGATCAGCGATGCCGTTACGTCCACGCCGCGCTTGATAATGCCGCGCTTGATCCGCTTGGTCATATGCCGAACGAACAAGATCCATCGCTCAGGAAGCTTGAGTATTCGAAGCGCCGGCACCCGCGGGGTCAAGCCGGGCTCGGGCCGGAATCCGATTAAGCCGCGCATGCGCGTCTTCGTTCCGCCGAACCGGCCTCGTCCGCGACGCCGCCCTCCGATTCCCGCAGAATGCCAGGACGTAAAGAAAGGGCGTAATCTGGGTCTTTTCTCGCATTAGGAGGCCCAGGTTGGCAATCGTGGAAAAGATCATAATCAGCTCGATCGCCAGCACGACCGAGAAGAACGCAAAAGGCCGGGTCCTCAAGTTCCGGAGGGTATCCATCACGTCGCGACGCCTCACCGCGAGGATGCCGATCAAAATGAGGTTGTCGAGAGCAGCCAGAAACATGAAGGGCGATTTGGCCTCCCATGGCCACGGCCGGAAGAGCAAACGAACGGCGCCCTCGGGCAATTGAGAGACGAATCCCCGGGTGCCCTGGATTTCGTTCGTCGCAACATCCGACCCGCCTCCCAATTGGGTATAAACCCCCTGTTCGGAGGTTCGGCCGACGATGGACTCTTCGGAAACTTCAGTGATACCCGTCGAGTAACTCACGCCCCGCCACAATAAGAACGTCGCGGGCGCCAGAACCAGCAGAACGGCAAAGGACTTAGTGCCTGAGAGTGGCGCACTGCGCTTACGGCAGACCAGCGTAGTCAAAGCGAAACTGAGCGCGGTCGCCAGCGCGATGTGCGGTCGAAACACCCCCACGATACCCATGCCAATCAATACCTTCAGTAAGCCGCTCCAGGTGCGGTACTTGAGCCACTGAGCAACCCCCAGGGCGCTGATGCCGAGGCCGAAAAAGACCCAGGAGTCCTTCCCGAACAAGGTGCTCCAAAAGACAATCGAGGGGAGGAGCATCGCGAAAATGGCATACTCCCGAAGGTTTTTTTCCGGCAGTGCGGCCGCAGCCGCCGCGACAAAACACAAGCTCCCGACAAACCCGAGCAGGCCGGACAAAAAAGTCACTCCGTCGGAGGAAGGCCCAAAGGGCACGTAGAACAGCGCGGTAACCACGGTCACTAAATCGGAGCCCACATTCAGAGGGAGCTGCCACCAGTCCCCTGCTCGAATTGCTTGCGCCAGGTCCGCGGCCTGGTTGTTGTACCAGACTGCATCCGCGGAGTTGCGGGCTGCGTAATACGGCAGTATCCAAAATGTTACGAGGCCAATTACCACCAGGCGCCACAACAGACCTGAAAATATCAACGAGTTCAGATCGCGGTGCAGGCGGATACAGCAGGCGATGGGGATCAGCAGCGCAGCGGCGAGCAGCGACACCCCAAACGTGGCGGAAACCGTGTCGCTCATCAGGGAAAGCGCCAGGGCAGCTGACACCGCGGCGAGCATGAAAGTCTCCAGGCGGTCGTTCATGGGTGGGAACTCCGGCACTCGGTAAGGGCGTCCGTGCGCCGCGAGACATGTGCCTGCCAAACGCCATGAATGTGGCCGACAAATCGGCTAACCACCGCTCGTTGGTCATACCGTTCTACGACGCGGCGCCGGCCGGCATCCCCGAGGGAACGGCGCATTGCGCCATCGTCCAGGAGAGTGGAAACGGCTTCTACCAGACTGTCGACGTCCTTGTACGGAACCAATAGCCCGGTTTCGCCGGACACGACCAATTCCCGGCAACCACGGACGTTGGTCGCGACCACCGGCAAGCCAGTCGCCATGGCTTCTGCGATCACGCGGCCAAATGATTCTTTGTACGTGGGGTGGATCAATATATCGAAGGCGCACAAACATCCGTAGACGTTCGAAACGAAGCCCGGAAATCGAAACCGGCTGGTTAGGCCGGCGGCATCCACCTTCGCCATCAGATGTGTCTTCCAGCCCCCGCGGTCAGTGGGCAACGCGTCGCCGGCAACCACCACGTAAAGATCCTTTCGCGCTTCACACAGAGCGCGAGCCGCGGCGAAAAACTCCCTAACGCCTTTCTCCAGAATCAGCCTGCCCACCATGCCGATGACTTTGGCATCGGCCGGAAGCCCTAACTGCCGGCGGGCAGACGCAATTTGCGAAGCTGAGGGCCGGCCTGGAAACTCCCGCAAATCGATTCCGTTGAGAATGGTCGCAGCCCGGGATCGATTCCTGACGATTCGCTCTCGTAGTGCCGTTGCGTGGTCTTCCGAAGACACGAACATCGTGAAATCCGTGATTCGTCCCAACAGCCGCTCGGCCATAATGGCCAAGCGTTTGCGGATCGGGTTCATGTGCTCATCAAAATAGTAGCCGTGGTTGGTAGCGATCACGATGGGTGGTCCATGGACGGCAGCTGCGGCGCGGCCAATCAGGCCTGAAGCGGCCCCATGGCAGTTCAGAATGTCCCATCGTTCGGCTTTCAGCAGGCTGTGGACTGATCGAACCGCACGCAGAACTTTAGCGGGGTTCAGATTGCGAGAAACATAGACTTCACGCACCGGCAGACCGAATTCCCGCAACTGGCGGACATGCGGTCCGGCTGGGCAGCCTACAACGATTTCTGCTCCGTTATCGGCCAGCCCCTTCAGCCAGTGGCGGGCGATGACCCAGGGCATGAGGTCGGTGGAAAAAAGACAGAGTACCTTCATGGAACAGGGCTTTCCGTAGAAGATCGGTGGAGCTCGCCGGAAAGAAGATACTTCCGGATACCGGCGAACAGGCCTTCGCACGCGCTGCTTGCTTCCCGGACCCTGAAATGGGCGAGAGGCCGAGCCGCCAACGCCAGGTTGCCAACGAGAAACAGCGGGAATTGCCACCGCGGACAATTGTTGGCGAACAGCAGGACGCGGTCACGGTAAGCCACGAACCGCCGATCTGCGTTGACGCCACAAACCCGCTGACCGCCGGAGGGCGCACCGATGTGGTAGACAACGGCCTTGGGAGAGAACAGAATTAGATGCCCCTGTCTGCACACCTTTAGAGCCACGTCGGCCTCTTCATAGATACAGGGAAATCCAAACCTCTCGTCGAATCCACCAATGCCGCGCAAGATTCCGGCCCGAAAAGACATGTTGCCGCCCTTGACGTTATTAACGAAACCTTCCGTTTCGAGAGAGGCATCGCCAGAGGAAAGACAAACGATCGGGTATACCGAGAGCCTGGAACCGGAGGCGGTCTTGCTTCGGATGTCGGCGCGGAGCTCAACCGTCCGCCCGCAGACTCCACCCACCGAGGCGTCCGCATAGGCGCGAGCGTGCTCGAGAATGAAATCAGCCCCGGGAATTTCTACGTCATCGTCGAGAAAGAGGAGAATGTCGCCCTTGGCCTCGTGAACCCCCAGATTGCGGGAACGGGCCGCGCCCCTACCGTGGTCCCGCACGTATCGGACTGGAAGGCGGGATGCCGCAATCAGGTCCGTAACCTCCGGCTCGATGCTTTGGTCGACAATGACAATCTCCGCGTTGGTATACGACTGGGATTGCAAATCGGCAAGCGTTCGGCGCAGATACTGCGGCCGCCCGAGGGTGGGTATGATCACCGAGATGAAAAGAGAATCACTCATAGCCGGCGCTGCCCGCAAGGAGCGCTTCGACGCGGTCACGCCACTGGAACTCGTTGACAGCCCGCTGCCGGCCCTGTTGACCGAGAGAGTCGCGAAGATCTTTGCGGCTGATCAGCCGGTCTAAAGCCTCGAATAACGCTTCGCTGTCCAAAGGATTGACTAACAATCCCGTTACGCCATCGATCACAGCATCTCGAACGCCCCCGGAGTCCCCGCCGACAACCGGCTTGCCGCAGGCGTTGGCCTCCAGGTATACGATTCCGAAGCCTTCCTCGCCGAACTGGCCTGGGAGGTTCTTGCTGACCATGACAAAGATGTCGCAGGCGCGCATCCACTGGACCACTTCCGCATCCGTCGCTCTGCCGAGAAGGTGAACCGACCGCGCCAGTCCCAGCCGTGAGGCCTGAGCGGTGAGGTCACTGCGGCACGGGCCATCGCCGATAATCACGTATCGGGTGGGCGGGTGCTTAGCCAGAATTCGCGGAAGCACCGAGATGACACGGGCGTGGCCCTTTCGTTCCACCAGTGTCCCGACGGTCAGCAGGGTAATTCCGTCAAACTCGCTTTTCCCCAGTAATCTATGGGGAGCATGCTCAGTGGCGGGCTGATAACTCCCGGAATCCACGCCTGGCGTGAGAACCTTGATCCTGGATTTCTCGACACCGCGTTCCGCGAACTGGCCGGCCGTGTAGGAGCTGTTGACGATCACCTCATCGCAGCGGTTGATGGCGGCAACCACAACGCGTCGCAGCATGGACCCGGGCCGAAACCGGCTCAATTCGCCGCCATGCATCACGGCGGCGGTTTGGACGCTCCGCAGGCGGCCAACCCCAAGCAGTGTCGGCAGCAGGAACCAGTGCCCTACGATCAGTTTCTTGCGGCTGCCAAACAGAAGAACA
>Ga0302326_10034274_pt1 | contig 10064 bp, 13 predicted proteins | sample Palsa_T0_3_FD_202264 | JGI IMG/M metagenome (GOLD analysis project Ga0302326, IMG submission 202264) | Peat permafrost microbial communities from Stordalen Mire near Abisko, Sweden - Palsa_T0_3 | ecosystem: Environmental > Terrestrial > Soil > Palsa > Peat permafrost | place: Sweden: Abisko...
CCGTTTCTTCCGCGCGTTGTACGGATCCTGCCCCGCATGAATTCTCGCGGCCGCGCTAGCGAACTCGCGCAGCAGGCTGCTTTTCGTCGGACGATGGCCGGCGGTGAACCAGTGCAGTATTGCGCGCATTACATCCGCGCAGGTGGTACAGAGATCGCCTTCGCCTGGCTCCCAGCCGCACGGCGGATCGCAGGCCTCGATTTCCGTGCAGCCGCACATGCGGCAGCGCACGAAGCCGTTGCGGTCCGTTTTGATCCCGGTGGGTTTTTTCATCGTCGTCACCATCAGTCCTCCTGTTTTTGTGAGCCTCGCGGCTCCTCGGGTCCCGCGTTAAACGATATGACTGAGCCAGACTTCGTGCCACGCCGTTTCTTGCGGGCGTCTGCGGGTGCTGGGCGGTCCCCCAAGGCTTTGATCTCGTCGGACTTGAGGAATCGAAGCAAGGCCTCCGCGTACTCGTCCTCGGCGTAAACCGAAACGGATAGCAGCTTGTCGTCCTTGTCGCTGCAAATCACTTGGGTAAGGCCGGCGTTGAAGTATTTCGCGGCAGCCTTCAGCGTCGCGAGCTTCTCTTCTGGCAGGCTGTCAATACCCAGTTCTCGCTTCTTCGGTTTCATTGTCCTCCCTCTCTACGCAAGAGCTTCCCCGACCACGCTCTGCTCCACAGCCTCGCAGTGTATCGCGCGATTCGTCCCGCATCGAAGCCCCAGAATCCTAACTGCCTTACCACTGAACTCCCTTTTCTGCTGGTTTATGATCCTGGTGATAGCGCAGCGATCGCGGACACCTCTTCTCATCTGGTACGTGTCCAAGCTGTTCCATCTTGCAGGGTGAAAAGCAATCGAACACCACGGCGCACTCGTTGCCGAGCTGCTCGAGCAATACGCCCATGGACTTCAGCGCGGCATGGCTCTTGCCGTAATATCTGCAGCCATAGCCAGCGGTGATGAGAGCGGTAGAAGGGGCGCTCATGAGTCACCTGCCTTTTGTGAGCCTCGATGCGGGCCGGTTCCCTCGTCGCTCTGCATGACTGAGCCGGACTTCGTGCCACGCCGTTTCTTGCCGGCGTCTGCGGGTGCATCTTCCAGGAAGTGTGCGGCATCGAGGCGGGCGGCGCGTTCCAGTTGTTCGTTCACGGCATTGACGATTAGCGCGGCGTCCCCGACCGTGTGGCACTGGCACACCGGCCTGTCGCCCTCGTAAACGTTGATGGGCACCTTACGGCCAATTCTCCACTTCGTCATGGGTTTGCCTCCCGCACTTCGGTCAAAACTCCATCGACCGCGCCCCGCTCCACAGCCATGCGGTGCATCGCGCGATCGCGGTACCGCGAAGCCCCAAGAGGCTGATGTGTCGGCGGATCCGCTCGCGGCCGGAAGTTCACCCGGTAGAGCGGCGGCGCGTTATGGTCAAACTCTTGTCTGATGCTGAGTGGCTGGCTGCCGGCGCCGTCGAGCACGGAGTCAGGCAGTCCCAGTTCTGACGGGGTAAAGCCTTCCCGTAAGCAGGTGAATTCGAGAATGTTCATAAATGCTCCTCTGGACTCTCTACTTTGGTTATGGGCGGCACTTTGCCGAAGACCTCGCGCAGCGCGGCTTCGACGGTTTCCTCGATGACGGCGCTGTTCTCTTTGGTGTACGGCACGCCGAAGTGTTCGCAGATCTCTGCCTCGCTAACGTGCAACTGATGGCTGGCGTCCTCATAGACTCCGGGCATGAGCTTGCGCATGCCCTTGGCCCACTTCGGTGTGCGGGTGATCATCACTTTTCCTTTCTGGTTTGTGAGCTTCGCGGCTCGTCGGTTCGCTCGTTGCTTGTTATGACTACGCGGTGGTTGGGTGACATGGTAATTTCCGGCGTCGGTTTGCGCCACCAGAGATCGTGCAGAGACGTCCCAGGCGGGCACTGAGGACACCTCCGTCGCTTATCGGCGGTGCGTCTACGCCAAACTTTATGGCCGCACGCCAGCAAGAGCTGCCCGTCGCTCAAATGCTCGACAACGGTCCGAATGGGCCCCGTATTTCCTTCCGGCATACTGCCCTCCCTCTCTACCAGCGGAACTCCCTCGACCGCAAACCATTTTGCTGGTATCGGCAAAATGGTCACACTCTCGCTCAGTCATGCCAAACAACGAGCGATTGTGAAATAGCGAAGCACACAAAATTCTCATACCGCTCGCCCCTTCGTCCGCTTGGCCGCCTCCAGCTCAGTTCTTGCGTTCACTTCACGGGCGGCCTGCTCTCCCCTCCGCTTCTGCAACTCCTCAGCCCGCCACTCCGCGAGCCCCTGCTGATAGCCGTCCCGCCAATTCCGGACCAGCCCGGCCGTAAAGCCGCCATCGAGATACGGCTCCGAGGCGCCCTCGTTGCCGGCCCGGCCGGTGGCATAGCCGCGCTGCCAAGCGGCCTGGATCTGGCCGGCGTATGTGTTTTTGATACTCATGAAAGACCTCCTGCTTTCATGCCGTGGCTCCCTTCGCTTTGGATTTGCTCTTACGTAACGCTTCCTCTCTTTCGAGCCATGCATAGAGCCGGGCGTACTCGTGCCATTTGATGCGCTTCAATTCGCGTTCCTTCTGGCGCTCGGCGAATCCCTCGGCTACGAGTCGCTGAACTCTCTTCCGGGTAAAGCTTCTCACTGGGCGCCTCCCTGCAACACCTGTTTCTCGAGACGATGGCGGCATATTTCACAGATCCGCAGCCCTTGCAGCAACGGAGAGGCAAACACATTTTCGTCGTCCAGTTGATTGGGATCGAGCACTATGCGCTGCGTCGAGGCGTCGCTCGATCGGAGCATACCCGGGCAATCGGGGTGAAGGTGAATGGTGCTGATGTGCGCGCCCCCGGCTTGGTTCTTGATTTTGAGGTACACCTTCGCATCTTTCGGGATCTCGCTGACCTTCACGAGGCACCTCCGGATTTATTGGCGAATCTTTCCCGCTCCTCTTCTTCACACTTGCGGCTGTCTCCCATGCCATGCCGTGGAGTGCCGTGCTTATCGAATTTCAACTGGCGATGGCATAGAGGGCAGTGAGTTTCAGTTTGAGTAGGATCATAAGGCGGAGGAGGAACTTTGAAGAGAGTAGGCTGGTCGGTCACACAGCACCTCCAGCAGCTTTTGATTTGCTTGGGAGCTTCGCGCTTGCTTCCGCCTTCGCGTTTGCGATGGCTGAGTTACGTTTGGCTGCCATGGCCTCTTTGCAAGCCGCGCTGCAGAATCCTTCAAGGCCGACGTTGCGGGCGTAGAGCCAGTACGAGCGTTTGCAGTTGCGGCACTTTGTAATGCGATTGGGCTTGCGGCGGAATCTCACTTCCATGACTCACCTCGTTTCCGGGGTATGATAATCGTCTGTCGGGTAGCTCCCGACGAATCTTGCGGGCCGGGGCGGGGGCCTCTATCCTCCGCTCTCCCGCTGCCTATAGAGGAGGCTTCATGCCGACAAAACTGAAGAGGATGACGAACAAGCAGGTGAAGAGGCAGTTTGACATGTACCCCTCGACATGCCGGAGTATCTCGGGGAGTTGATGAACGTGCGGGGGCTCTACCCGGTGCTGGAAAGTCTCGCGCAGGCGTTGCTTTCCCGCGCCGACCATCACCGTCCGGATTTGGAAAAGCCGGATCTCTCCTGGAGTGTGCGGGTTCTGCATGAAGAAGAGATCGAGTTCTCCGAGGCAGCCGCGCGGAGAATTCTTGGTCTGCGCGACTCGCTCGCGGTGGAGTGGGACGGGCGCGCGCCAATGTTCGCGGACGGTGTGTACCAGAGGGGAGGCAATAAACGAACCGTCGAGGCGATGCGAAAGTACTTTGACGGCCTCTTCGCCACGCTGCGTGATCCAACCGCAAGCGACGATGCGAAGAGTAAAGCGCGCGCCGCGCTCATCCATGAGGGCGAAGGCACGATCTGGATCAAACGTGACACGGGAAAGCCCGACTTCGAGATGGCTGAGAAGTTCCGGAAGATAACGGCCGCGATCAACGATCCTGAGATCGGGGAAGACGAAAGAACCGCGTTGATGGAATGTGTCCACGATTTTCTCTTCAATAGCTGCGGATAGTCTCGCGGTCATTCGATCATCCTTCGCCAGTGCGTCCCGGCTTCGCAGTCGCAAAGCTTGGCACCGCCCTCTAGCAGGTGACGGGCATCACCGAGTGAATCGCACACCGCACCAGGGAAGCCGGACCCGCCGCAGAGTGCGCAACGCACTACCTCTTGCTTGGCTGCTGCCGGTTTCTGGCGCGCCTGCTCGTCGGCCCATACGTCGCCAACATCCTTGGCGAGAAGATCCGCGACGAATCCGTAACTCGTGATGGCGGCGAACCGTTGGCCGATCTTGACGTGCAGGTGTTCGAGCGGCGCGCCTTTCAGATTGGTATCGGTCCGGATGCAGATGTCCTGGTCTGGCTTCTTAAGGAGCCGTTTGGCCAGCGTACCGGCCAGCAGGTCGTGGATGGCCTGGAGTCGTGTGGGCGGGTGCGGGAGTGGCTCTTCTGTTCCACTACCTACACACTCACTCACCACTGTTTCCTGTTTATTGCTTATTAAATAAGGACAGTCCCAGTCCCACGGGCAGTATGTTGCGCTCGTCCGGCCATCCGTCTGCGGTCCCGGCACCGAAATTTGCGGGAAGAGCGCACCTGGTTGCGGGCGTTCCGCCGGCGTTTGCGTTTGAACCGCGTGCGCTGAAGTTTGCGGCGGGGTCTGGTGCGCAACAGGCGTCGTTCCGGCCGGCTGCGCAGTGGATTGCGCTCCTGATCCGGCCGCAGCAGCATGCGTTAAGCCGGATTCAGCAGCGGCGTGCGCCGGCCCGGGAGCGCAGAACTGTGCGCTCGCATTCGCCCCAGATTCGCCATTTATTGGCGTGCCGGCGGCCTCGCTAAAATTTCGATTATTGTCAACCGGGTTTACTGAAAGGATTGGACTTGTCTGTCCGGGAGCGCAAAACTGTGCGCTCGCGTTCGCCCTAGGTTCGCCTTTCTTGGCATCCAGACCGCGAATCTCTGCGATCTTCAGCTCAAGCTGCGCAACCTGTTGCTCTCGCTCCCCAGCCGTCTTGGCCGGCCGGATCCGAAGGGCGGCCTGCTCCCGTGGGCCGAGCAGCGAAGCGCTAACGACTTTCTGCGCTTTCGGTTGCCTGGGCTTAAGGAGCGGCACGCCCTGGATGCGATCCAAGCGTACCTTATAGCCGCCCTTATCATATCTCTTTCCGGGAGACTGGCGCTCGATGATGCCGCATGCCACACCTTCGGCGATGGCCATTTCGACCGCGCGCTGCGACTTGCCGGTCATCTTCCTCCATTCGTGCATTTCCACATCGGCAAATTCCGGGCGCGGCGGGGGTGCTGAGTGCGTCTCGCCGATGATGTGCTCGATGATGGACTTGCAGAGCGGCGACACGCGCCGGTCCAAGGCGTACTTGTCGGCGCGGTGGTACTCAATATGACCACCGTAGGACTCGGTCACGACTTCGCCTTTCGCGTTCACCACCGGGCGGTCTTCGCCATCTACCTTCGGTTCGCGCCCCCAACCGCGCCCTTTACGAGATTGCTTCTGGCCCGGGAAATCACGTGCCGGGAAAGCGCGGCTAGTAACCAACTCCGGAAACGGAAATAGGATTCCTGAACTCATATCGGAACATCCTCCATACCGGCCAAAGCGGACCGGCGCGGCTGCAAAACAGTTGGGATCTTGCGCGTGGAGGCTTTAAAAAATCGCACAGGACGTGCGACAATTTTAGGTGAGTCGTCTCCCCTCCACCGCTCGGTTTGCAACTCGTTGCTGCGTGTCTATCCCGCGAAGAAAAGGCGCAGCGAATGAGGAACTACAGGGTGTACAGGAGGGGCTCTCGGACGGCCAACCGCGGGCGCCCCGGGCACTTCGGATACTATATCCGTATGAAGAGCAAGCTCGGGGTGCTCGCGGCATGCGTCACTTGTCTCTGTTTCGCGCAGAGTAAGACGTTCGACAGCCCGGTGCGGCACGCCTCGCGCGGCACCCACGGCGCGGTGGCGGCGGGCAGTGAGCCGGCCGTGGATGCCGGCATGCGCATCTACCATGAGGGCGGCAACGCGGTGGATGCCGGGATTGCCACCATGCTGGCAGCCTCGGTCTTTGAGTTTTCGCATTTCGGCTTTGGCGGCGAGGCGCCCATTCTGGTGCGCACGCGCGACGGCCAGGTGCACGCCATCGCCGGCGTCGGCACCATGCCGAAATCGGCTACCGCGCAATTTTTCCGGGACCGGCGGCTGTTGGCCGGCGAGATTCTGTCTCCCCCGGAGCGCGGCGGATTGAAGGGCATGGTGCCGGTGGCGGGGCTGATGCCGGCGCTGGTGCCGGGCATGGTGGAGGCGGCCCTGGTGACGCTGCGCGAGTACGGCACGAAATCTTTCGCCGAGGTTATCGCTCCGGCGGTGGAGCTGGCCGACGGAGCGCCGCTCGATGAAATGCGCGTCAGCGCCATCGAGAGCAGCCGGCGCTGGCTCGAGCTATGGCCCACTTCTCAGCGCGTCTTCATGCCGCACGGCCATCTGCCGCAGCCCGGCGAAGTATTCCGGCAGCCTGACCTGGCGCGCACGCTGCGCTCCATGGCGGACGAGGAGAAGAAGTCGCTGGCCTCCGGAGCCTCGCGGGCCACGGCCATCGACGCCGTGCGCGACTACTTCTATCGCGGCGATATCGCCCGGCGGATCGACAAATTCAGCCGGGAGAATCAGGGCCTGCTGCGATACGAGGACATGGCCGCCTTCCGGCTCCAGCCCGAGGAAACGGTCTCCACCACCTACCGCGGCCGCCAGGTTTACAAGCCGGGATTCTGGTCGCAAGGGCCGGCCATGATCGAAGCGCTCAATATTCTGGAGGGGTTCGACCTGAAATCGATGGGCTGGAATTCCGCCGATTATCTGCACACGGTGGCGGAAGCGCTGAAGCTGGCTTACGCGGACCGCGATACCTACTACGGCGATCCGAAATTCGTGAAGGTGCCCATGGAGCGGCTGCTCTCGAAGGAATACGCGGTGGAGCGGCGCAGGCAGATCGGCCCGCAGGCATCGCGCGAGTTTCGCCCCGGCAACATCGGCGAGCACCGGCCCCGGCATCCTTCGGAAGCGGACACCGTGCGGCTGCCGATCGATCCGGCGTTGATGGCGCGCGATACCACCTGCGTGGATACCATGGACCGTGAGGGCATGATGTTTTCGTCAACGCCATCCGGCTCCTGGATGCCCTCGGTGATCGCCGGCGACACAGGCATCCCCCTGACCGAGCGGGCGCAAAGCTTTCTGCTGATCGAAGGGCACCCTAATGAGCTGGCCGGCGGCAAGCGCCCGCGCATCACGCTTAGCCCGACGTTGGTGACCGAGGGCGGCAAGCCTTATATGGCGCTCTCGACGCCCGGCGGCGATAACCAGGAGCAGTCGTTGATACAGATCATGCTGAACGTGATCGAGTTTGGCATGGGGGCCGAAGAGGCTATTGAAGCGCCGCGTTTTCAGACGCGCCACCTGGTATCGAGTTTCGACAATCATGCGATGAATCCGGGCGACCTGCTGCTGGATGAACGCATACCTCGATCGGTCGGCGAAGAGCTGGCTGAGCGGAAGCACCACGTGGGTTTGCGCTCGCGCTGGTCGAGCGGCGCGGCTCCTGTGCTGATCGAGTTGATGCCGAACGGTGTGATGGAAGCCGGCGCGGATCCTTACGGTTACCGCTTCGCGCGCGCCTGGTGAGGTTCGGCCTGGATACGCTATTCGACGACCCTTCGGCCTTCGATCGCGCTGTGCTCGCGGAAAGACTACGCAACCTTGCGGCCCAGCGCATCTATATCGGCGGCAGTTCCTGGAAGTATGAAGGCTGGATCGGGCAGATCTATTCGCGCCGCAACTATCTTTCGCGCGGCCGCCTTTCGCGGCGGCTCTTCGAGAGCACCTGTCTGAGAGAGTACGCGCAAACGTTTCCCATTGTCTGCGGCGATTTCGCCTTCTACCAGTTTCCGACGCCGGAATTCTGGGCCAAGCTGTTCGAACTGGTGCCCGAGGGCTTCCACTTCGCCTTCAAAGTGCCGGAACAGATCACCTGCAAGATGTTCCCAACGCATTTGCGCTATGGGCCGCAGGCCGGCCAGGACAACGAAGCGTTTCTGGATGCCGGGATGCTGCGCGAAATGTTCCTGCGGCCGCTTTGGCAGTACCGCGACAAGATCGCGCTGCTGATTTTCGAATTCGGCACTTTCTCCAGGCGCGCTATTGCGGAGCGGAGCGAATTCCTGGAGCGCCTGGATCCTTTCCTGGCGGCGCTTCCGCCTCAATTCCGTTATGCCGTGGAGGTCCGCAACCCGGAGTTTTTGCAGCCGGACTATTTCGGCTGCCTGCGCGCGCACGGAGTAGCGCACGTATACAATGCGTGGGCGCGCATGCCGGACCTGGGGCGGCAGATCGTAATGCCGGAGTCGGACACGGCCGGCTTTCTGGTGTGCCGCGCGCTGCTGCGGCAAGGCCGTCCGTACGAAGAGGCGGTGGCCATGTTTTCGCCGTACACGGAAATTCGCGATCCCAATCCGGCGGCACGCGACGCATTGCGTGTGCTGATACAGCGGGCCAGGGACCAGCGGCACATGGCGTTCCTGTTTGTGAATAACCGGCTGGAGGGAAATGCGCCGCTCACCATCATGGCGATTACGGAGCCTGACTAATCCGGTGCCGCAGTTGTGGCGTACGCTTCAGCGTGCTGACGTAGGCTTCAGCCTACGGGCCACGGCGACCTGAAGTTCGCCGCAGCACGCTGAAGCGTCGCTGAAGCGTGCGCCACCAGGTTGCCGGATCTGTTACCAACCGAAGTCTACCGCGCCGCTAATTCGGGCTCCGGCTCCCGCAGCATGCGATCTCGCCGCAGCCAGCTTTGGAACCGTTCCATATACAGGTAAATCACGGGCGTAATGTAGAGCGTGAGCAATTGCGATACGACCAGGCCTCCGACCACCGCCAGGCCCAGTGGTTGGCGCGCATCGGCGCCCTCGCCGTAGCCGAGTGCGATCGGCAGAGTACCGAACAGCGCCGCCACCGTGGTCATCATGATCGGACGGAAGCGCAGCAGGCAGCCCGAGTAAATGGCCTCCAGCGGCTGCTTGCCCCCGATCCTTTGCGCCTCCAGCGCGAAGTCGATCATCATGATGGCGTTCTTCTTCACCACGCCGAAGAGCATGATGAGTCCGACGAAAGCGTAGAGATCCAGTTCCTTGTGGAACAGCTTCAGTGTGAGCAGCGCGCCGAACACCGCGGAAGGCAGTCCCGAAAGAATGGTGATGGGATGGAGGAAGCTTTCGTACAGGATGCCCAGCACGATATAGATCACCAGAATGGCCACGATCAACAGGATGGAAAGGCCTTGGAACGACTGCTGGAATTCCTTCACGGTGCCCTGGAAATTGAAGCTGATGGTGGGCGGCATGCGCAGCGCCTGCACGGCGCTCTTCACCTGATCGGCCGCATTGCCCAGCGAAAAGCCGGGCTGCAGATTGAACGATATGGTCACGGCCGGCAGCTGTCCGAAATGATTGATACTCAGCGGTCCGACGCCGCGCGTCAGTTTCACCACGGAATTGAGCGGCACCAGTTGCCCCTGCGAAGACCGCAGATATATCTTGGCCAGCCCTTCCGGGGTGCGCTGGTATTGCGGCGCGACTTGCAGGATGACCGCATACTGATTGGCCGGCGTGTAGATGGTGGAGACCTGGCGGTCGCCATATGCGGCATAAAGCGAATCCTGAATCTGCTGCGGCGACAAGCCCAACGCGGCGGCATGGTCCCGGTCGATGTCAACCAGCACCTGCGGGCTGGCAATCTGCAGGTCGGAGTTTATGTCCAGGAACCCGGGCAGGGTGCGCATCCGTTCCATGACGCGCGGCACCCAGGCGTAGATCTCCGTGAGATTGGCGCTCTGCAGCGTCATCTGGTAGACGCTGGTGCTATATTGCCCGCTCACTGTAATGGGCGGCGGATTCTGCAGGAATACCATGACTCCGGGGATCGAGGACACTTTGGGCCGCATCTCCTCGATGATCTGATCCACCGACA
>Ga0302326_10034277_pt1 | contig 10064 bp, 7 predicted proteins | sample Palsa_T0_3_FD_202264 | JGI IMG/M metagenome (GOLD analysis project Ga0302326, IMG submission 202264) | Peat permafrost microbial communities from Stordalen Mire near Abisko, Sweden - Palsa_T0_3 | ecosystem: Environmental > Terrestrial > Soil > Palsa > Peat permafrost | place: Sweden: Abisko...
TAACGCAGGATTCTCAGGGGTCCCAAATGGCCCGTATGCTCACGTCTTCAACAAGGGATCAGATTTGGTGCATAAGCCGGCTGGCAACGCATGCTGAAGGCAACCCTTCGCGCCGGCCTAGCTTGACCTCTACTGGAATGGCCCGGATCGTAGTGGTGATCTCGGCGACGATGAACTTGTTCAGATACTGATAGGCGTCATTGCGGCTCAGTAGCAGCACGGGGCGCCGGCCTGCGGGCGCGGGCAGGTTCGCCCACCAAATCTCGAACTGTCTCACGGTTCGTAGTCCTCGGGCGTCGACCATTCGTCGGCGTCCGCGATTGAATCGGGCTGTCTACGGTAGGCTTCACGCATGGTCCGGTACTCCGCCTGGCGGATCGCTTTACGGATGGCTTGCCGCACGAACTCCGACCGCTGGCGTTTTCCTGGCGTGGCAATGCGGTTCAATGCGGTGAGCGTCGGTTCATCCAACTGGACTAGCAGCGGCTTCATATACATTCATTATATCGAGCATTGGTATGGCCGGTGCATCTCCATGGTCCCGCCTAATCCACGATCGCCTGATACGCCAGAACGTGCACCCGCCGGTCAATCGTGAAATCGCCCGCCGGATGCAACTGCGCCATGAAAATCGTAATCATCTGCTCTTTGGGATCCACCACAAACTCCGTGTAATAGAATCCGCCCCAGAAGAATTCGCCCGGCGAGCCCAATTCCTCCAAAGGCGCCTTCACCCCACCCACGCCGAATCCCAAACCGAAGCCCTGGTCCGGCCCGATCTTGCCCAACCGGTCGGATGTCATCAGTTCCACCGTCTTGCGGCTGATCAGCCGCGTGCTCCCGGCTTTGCCGCCATCGAGCAGGAGTTGGCAGAACCGCGCATAGTCCATGGCGGTAGAACATAACCCGGCGCCACCCGCGAACAGCTTCTTCGGCCCGCGGTACGGATAGTCTGCCGAATAGCTGAATGCGCCTTCCCCGATCGGCGCATCCGGAAAGCGGTTCAGGCCCTTGTCCCGATACCACGTGTAGGCCGTGGCCAGCCGCTTCACCTTGTCTTCAGGCAGATAAAAATACGTATCCTTCATCCCCAGCGGCTCGAAAATACGCGTCCGGAAAAATTCGTCGAGCGGCTTGCCCGACAGAACCTCCACCAAATAACCCAAAACGTCCACCCCCAAGCTGTATTCAAACCGGTCGCCCGGATTGAACAGCAGAGGCATCCGCGCCAGGCGCTTCACGCTGTCTCCGATGGTGCCGTCGTACGGCAACAAACCGTGCGCCACGTTGGCGCCTTTATACATCTGGCCCACATCCCCGTTCCAGTGATAGGTAAGCCCGGAAGTGTGCGTCAACAGATTCCGGATGGTGATCTCGCGCGCGGCGGGAATCGTGTAAGGCTGCCCGGAGGCGGGCTTCACCAGCACTTTCGGGTTCTTGAACTCCGGAATGTATTTGGAAACCGGATCGTCCAGCAGGAATCGTCCCTCTTCGTACAGCATCATGGCGGCCAGGCTGGTGATCGGCTTGGTCATCGAGCAGATGCGAAAGATCGCGTCGGGTTGCATCGGCGTGCCGGCCTCGCGATCCTGCATGCCTTGCGCCCTCAGCCATACAATGCGGCCGCGCCGCGCCACCAGCGTCACGGCGCCCGCGATCTGCTTGTCGTCGATACTTTGTTGCACCGCCGCGCCGATGCGCTCCAGGCGTTCCGTGGAGAGCCCCACGGATTCCGGATTGGCTACCGGGAGTTGCTGCGCCGCGGCGACCCACGCCGCGAGCAGGCAGGCCGCCACCGCGGCATGCGTATAGAACCGCCGGTGTTTCTTCATCGCTTGGAGTATAACGCCAAAACGTGCCGAATCGGGTACCATGTGATTCGTATGCGACGTTATCCGCTCGCCCGCCCACTGGCATGCGCGCTTGCCATATCCGCCCTGTTGCTTGCGCAGCCGCGCCCGGCCCCCAAGCCGAAGCCGCAAGGTCCCTGGATGGACAAGACCCTCCCACCCGACCAGCGCGCCGATCTGCTCATCGCGGTAATGACGCTCGACGAAAAGATCCAGCTCGTGCACGGCACCGGTTGGGGCGCTCTGCGGCCGGGCGCGCCCGTTCCTCCCGGATCGAACGAAGGCGCCGGCTTCGTGCCCGGCATCGACCGCCTCGGCATTCCGCCTGTCAACATGGCGGATTCGGCGGTGGGCGTGCGCATGGCCGCCGTGGAGAGCCGCTATGCCACGCTGCTCCCCTCCACGCTGGGCGCGGCCGCCAGTTTCGACCCCGAAGCCGCCTGTCTTTACGGTTCGGTAATCGGCCGCGAACTGCGCGATCAGGGCTACAACATGTCCATCGGTGGCGGTGTCGATCTCATCCGCGAGCCGCGCAATGGCCGCAATTTCGAGTACGCCGGTGAAGATCCGGTGCTGGCTGGAACCATGGTGGGACAGCTCATGAAGGGCCTGCAAGCCCAGCAGGTGATGGGCGACATCAAGCATTACGCGCTCAACGATCAGGAAACCGGCCGCGGTATCCTCAACGCGATTCTCGACAAGCGGTCCATGCAGGAAACCGATCTGCTGGCCTTCCGCATCGCGCTGAAAATCTCGCAGCCCGCCGGGGTGATGTGCGCTTACAACAAGGTCAACGGCGACTATTCCTGCGAGAACGACTATCTGCTGAACCAGGTGCTAAAGAAGGATTTCGGCTTCCAGGGCTGGGTCTTGTCCGATTGGGGCGGCACGCACAGTACCGTCAAGGCTGCCCTGAACGGGCTCGATCAGGAGATGCCGGGGGACGATTTCTTCGGCGCGCCGTTGAAGAAGGCGGTCGAAAGCGGCGAGGTACCCGAGGCGCGGCTGAACGACATGGTTCACCGGATACTGCGCAGCATCTTCGCCACCGGGGTGTTCGACAATCCGCCGGTGCGCAGCGTGGTCGATCCGTTCCGCGGCTTGGAAGATGCGCAACACATCGCGGAGGAATCCATCGTGCTGCTGAAGAATGCGGACAACCTGTTGCCCCTGGATGCGGCGCACGTGGTATCCATCGCGCTGATCGGCTCGCATGCGGATGTGGGTGTTCTCTCCGGCGGCGGCTCGGCGCAAGTGGACCCGCCTGGTGGCGACGCCGTAACGCACCGGGCCGGAAGTGCGCCGTGGATGCGGCCAGTCTGGTTCCCGTCGTCGTCGCTGAAGTATATTCGCGCGCACGCCCCGCAGGCCACCGTAGAATACAACGACGGAACCGATCCGGCCGCCGCCGCTATGCTGGCCAAGGTTTCGCAAGTGGCCATCGTCTTCGTGAACCAGTACATGAGCGAAGGCCGGGACGCCGCCACGCTTTCACTGCCGGACAATCAGGACGCCTTGGTCAGTGCGGTGGCGGCGGCCAATCCGCACACCATCGTGGTCGTGGAAAGCGGCGGACCGGTTGCCATGCCCTGGGTGGACTACGTGAAAGGCGTGCTGGAAGCATGGTATCCCGGCATCGGCGGCGCGCAGGCTTTGGCGGCCATACTATTCGGCGATGTGAATCCTTCCGCCAGGCTGCCGGTCACTTTCGCCAGGACCGATGCCGACCTGCCGCATCCGCAAGTGACGGGGATCGATCTGAAACCGGCCAACCGCCCGCCGCCCTTCGATGTCCCGTATACCGAAGGGCTCAAGGTGGGCTACAAGTGGTTCGAGGCGGAGCACAAGGAGCCGCTGTTCCCGTTCGGATTCGGGCTTTCCTACACGAGTTACACCTATTCCAGCCTGGAGGCGGATGGCAAGACGCGCACGGTCAGCTTCCGCTTGAAGAACACCGGTAAGCGCGCCGGCACGGAGGTCGCCCAGGTGTATGTGTCGCTGCCGGCCGCGGCGGGCGAGCCATTCAAGCGGCTGGTAGCCTGGGAGCGGGTAGCGCTCAAAGCCGGCGAAGCGAAGACCGTGACTCTGCAGTTGGACCCGCTCTACCTTTCGGTTTTCAATGCGCAGAAAGACGCTTGGGAACTCACGCCGGGCGAGTATAAAGCATTCGTGGGAACGCTTGGGACGGGGTTCCGCATCGATTAAGTGGCCGAATTGTTTTGCACCGTGGGGCGGGCAATTTTGCCCGCAGCCGGCTTTCAGCAAGGGCGGGCCGGGGCGGCCCGTCACAGGGTTCAGAAACCCACAATATGCGCCTCTTTGGAATCAGCGGTTTACGGGTGGGTTTCTGGAGAGCCGGCTTTTGCCGCCTAAAAGGCGGCTGCGGCCATGATTGGCCGCCCCACGGTGAACGCGCAATCGCGTCTCTGTCAAAACACTCGCTCACGCTCGCGGTTCCGCGGCGCTTGTTCGGTATCCAATATCCCCCGCATGCGCGCCATGAAGTGCCCTTCCGAGAATTGCTCCGCCCAGTCCTGCAACTCGCGCGGACGCACCCGCGCTTCGATCGATTCGAACCGTTCCACCGCCTCCGCCAGATGCGCCTCTTCCGGCTCGTCGTAGAATACTCCGCCCAGCGGGTCGGCGGTCGGCACGCTTTCGAGCGATCCGCCGCGGCCCAGCGCGATGACCGGTTTGCCGCTGGCCAGCGCCTCCACGGGGGTCATCCCAAAGTCCTCTTCGCCGGGCACCACCAGCGCACGGCAACGTGCCAGCAGGTCGCGCAGTTCGCCGTCGGGGACGCGTCCGCAAAACTCGACATCCGGCGTGGCCATGCGCTTCAGATGTTTGTACTCCGGCCCGTCGCCCACGATGCGCAAGCGCCGGCCCATCTTCGTTAACGCGCTGACAGCCATATCCACGCGCTTGTAGGCCACCAGTTCGGAGACCACCAGGTAGTAATCTTCCGGCTCGCGCCAATAGAAATTTTCGACCGCCACCGGCGGGTACACCACCTGCGCTTCGCGCCGCCAGGCTCTCTGAATGCGGCGGCGGACGTTCTCGCTGTTGGCCACGAACTCATCCACCCGCACGGCGCAGGCGAAGTCCCAAAGCCGCATATAACTGCTCACCGGCGCGAACAGGGCGCGCTTCCACGCTGGCATCCATTCCTTCAGGTAAGCCGGATACAAGTCCCACAGGTAACGCATGGGCGTGTGACAGTAGCAGATGTGGCGCGCTGAAGAAGACGTGAGCACGCCTTTGGCGGGGCCGGATTCGCTGCTCACCACCAGATCGTAGCCGCGCAAATCGAATTGCTCAAGCGCCAGGGGCATCAGCGGCAGCAGGTTTCGGTACTGCTTGCGCAGCGGGTTCAGGAAAGACGGAGTAACCTTGTGCCGCCGGATCTCCGGGCTGACAGTGCGCGGATCGTAGAATAGTGTAAAAATATCGGCATCCGGCAGCAGCCGGCAGAGCGACTCCAACACCTTCTCTCCGCCCCGCCAGTTCAGCAGCCAATAATGTACGATCGCGGTGCGCATTTCATCCAGCATACCTGTTCCAGGGGCGGCCGGCCACGTTTGGCGCATGTTTTTACGCTTCTTACTTACCCTGATGTGCTATTACTAGTCGAGTAGATGGCTGGAATAAACGCTGTAGAAACTAAGATCAACGACCCACTCCTGTACATGGCGGCGCTGCCGCACGTGGGCCGTTTTTATCCATACGGATTTCCGGTGGATATCGCCAGTGACATGCGGGAAGTGCTGGATGCCGCGCATGAGAGCTTCGGCGCCTATGCTCCGCGGTTCGACCGGCCGCCCATCCGCCTGCATGTTCTCACCAGCGAGGGAAGCGCACAGACACCGCCGGCGCCGGTCCTGCGCGGTCAGCGCCACATGCTGACTTGGGTCTCGGACCACGAGAACTTCGCCGTCTGCGATCGCCTGCAGCGCTTCGGATACTCCTGCGTCACGCGCGCTACGGTCGCGGACCGCGTTTTTTTTCGGTGGCATTTTGTGGATGCTGTCGTTTACGTGCTGCTGGAACTGAACTATATCACCTCGCTGCATGGCGCTTGCGTGGCTCGGAATGGCGCGGGCGTTTTGCTCTACGGCGAGTCGGGGGTCGGCAAGAGCACCCTGTCGTATGCCTGCGCGCGGCGCGGCTGGACCTACATTTCCGACGATGCCAGCAGCGTGGTCTGGGACGGCGGACGCAACGTCATCGGCGAGCCGCATCATTTCCGGTTTCGCGCCGAGGCGACTGAGCTATTTCCCGAACTGCAAGGCCTGACGGTGGGCCGCCAATTGGATCGCAAACCCACCATCGAAGTGTACACGGCGAATCTTCCCATTCGCACGGCGCCCGAATGCCGGGTGGAGCGCATCGTGTTTTTGAACCGGCAGCCGGGTAGCCGCACCAGCGTAGCGCGGGTTGCGCGGGAAGAGGTCCAGGAGCGTCTTTGTCAAGACATGGCCATGTTCGACCCGGCGTTGGAAACCCGCCGCAAGCAAGCCATCGAAGCGGTTGCCGAGGCCCCCGCTTACGACATACGCTACTCGAGTTACGAAGAAGCGGTGCTGTTGCTCGAACAACTGGTACAAGAAGCGGGCCCGGCATGCTAAAGGCTCTCCTGCTAGTAACGTTACTGGCCGGGGAGGCGCTGGCCCAAGTGGCTTCCGCCAGCCTGTTTGGCACCGTGGTAGACGAATCGTCCGCCGTGGCGCCGGGAGTGACGGTCTCGGCGCGCGAGGAGAGCACCGGGTTCACCCGCAGCACGGTCACCAATCCGGAGGGCGGCTACGCCATCGAGGCGCTTCCGCCCGGCTGGTACGTAGTAACCGCCGTCAAGCCGGGCTTCCGCGCCACCGCGGCGGAGCACGTCCAGTTGACCGTGAGCCAGAAGGCGCTCCTCGATCTGAAGTTGTACGTCGGAGAAGAACGCCAGAGTGTCACCGCGACTGGTACGGTGTCTCCCGTGCAAACTAACGAGGCCTCGGTTGGTTACTTGTTCGACTCGCAAACGGCGGAGGAGTTGCCCTTAGATACCCGCAACATCGTGGGACTGGTGACCCTCGGGCCGGGCGCCATTCCGCGCCAGTTGGGCGGTTTCACGCACGATGTAGTCAACGACGTGCAGCAGGGATCGCGTGGTTCGGTGGCCTTCAATCCGCCCATCAATGGAAGCCGCTCCTACATGAACGCATTCGTGCTGGATGGCGCTTACGATACGGATCGCAATACGTTCGCCATCGCCGTTTATCCTCCCATGGAGTCGGTGGAGGAACTGCGCGTGCAGACTTCGCTCGCGCCCGCGGAGTTTCCGCAAGCCGGCGGCGGATCTATCGATGTAGTGACCCGCTCCGGCAGCCGTCATTTCCATGGCAGCGCTTTCGAGTATCTGCAAAACGAAGCCCCCGACGCGCAGAATTACTTCGAGGATCCCACGCTGCCGGCGCCGCTGGTGCGCCAGAACCAGTTTGGCGGCTCGCTGGGCGGTCCGCTGCCGATTGCGAATACTTTCTTCTTCGGCACCTACGAAGGGCTGCGGTCGAAAATCGGTACCCCGGCCGAGAGCGACGTGCCGCCCGCGGCCCTGCGGACAGGCGACTTCACCGGGCAGAACGTGCTGTACGATCCTTTGACGCTGGATTCCACCGGCGCACGCGTACCGTTTGCCAATAACATGATTCCGCAATCGCGCATCGATCCCATCGCCACCCAGTTCCTGAACACCTACCAGCCGTTGCCCAACCTCAATAACGGGAGCTACAACAACTTTGTGGACGAAACGCCCGACACCAATCGCAACGACTCGTTTTCGACGCGCATCGACCACCAGTTCGGCAATCAGAGCCAGTTGAGCGGACGGTATACCTATAACGGCGAGCAGAATATCATTGCGGGATCGTTCCCGCTGCGGCCGACCGAGGAGAACGTGCGCGCCCAGCAGGCGGCGCTGAGTTACACCTACGCGCGGGCGTCCTGGCTAAACGAAGCCCGGCTATCCTTCACCCGGATGAGTATGTACGACACGCCGGAGAGCGCTTTCCAAACCAATGTGATCCAGCAATTGGGAGTGGAAGGCCTGACTAACTCACCGGCGAATTACGGGCTGCCTTACTTCCAGTTAGCCGATTACTCGCTGGTGACCGACGATCCCACCTTGCCGCAGGTACAGCGCGACAATTTGTGGAATGCGTCCGATAGTGTCTCGTGGATGCATGGCGCGCACACTGTCAAGACCGGATTCGATTGGATTCATTTTCAGTTGAATTACCAGCAAAACGAGATGGCGCGGGGCTCCTATACTTACACTGGCGCATTTACCAGCGCGGACGGCGTGCCCGGTTCGACCGGCGATGCCATGGCCGATTTCCTGTTAGGCTTCCCGCAGGATACCAGCCGGGACGTCGGCGATACCCAAGCGTACATGCGGCAAAACAGCTTTGCCGGATTCGTACAGGACGATTGGCGGGTAAGTTCGCGGCTGACCTTGAACTTCGGGCTGCGTTATGAGTATGTCACGCCGTTCACCGAAACGCGCGGAAATCTGCTGAATCTGGTGTATGCGCCCGGACCCAATCCGCCGCCCCCGCAACTGGAGCGCGTCAGTCAGGCCGTGCACCCGGACACCCGCAACTTCGCGCCGCGCGTGGGACTCGCGTATCGTATTCCGAAGCTGCCGTTCGCGCAAGGCGAAACTGTTTTCCGCGTGGGTTATGGTATCTACTACAGTCCGGAGATCGCCGTGGAGGTCTACGATCTGCTGCTCAACGGAATTCTGGTGCAGAATAACGTGACCGACGGCAGCCAGATGCCCATCCTGACTACCCGCAACGGCTTCCCGCAAACCGCGTCCACCGGATTTCCGACCTATTTCGGCATCGATCCGGGCGCGCCCACGCCGTACGTGCAACAGTGGAACGCCGGCTTCCAGCACGAATTCGCCGGACACCTGCTGGGCGAAGTCTCGTATGTGGGCAGCAAAGGCACGCATTTGGGCCGCTTCCGTCAATTCAATACCCCATTGCAAACCGAGACCGGGGCGGACCTGTCTCCGCGGCCGGGCGATCTGCAGTCTCTGCGCACGTGGCCGACCTTGGGCCAAATTATCCAGCGGCAGCACATCGCCAACTCATCCTACAATGCGCTGCAAGTGAAAGCCGAGAAGCGCCTCACCGGACGCGTATCGCTGCTCGCCAGTTTCGTATGGTCGAAATCCATTGACGACGCCGATACCGTAATTCCGGGATTCTATGACAGTCTCGGTGCGCAAGACGAAAACAATTTGCGGCTGGAACGCGGTCTATCGTCCTTTAATTCCGGACGGCGCATTAGCGGCGGCTACGTCGTGGGTCTGCCTACGGTACATGCATTCGGGCCGGTGCTGCGCAACTGGCAGTTGACGGGCACCGTCACGCTGCAGGACGGCGTGCCCGCCAATGTCTTCTACTATGCTTTCGACCCCGCCAACACGGGCTTGCCCAACCGGCCCAACATTGTGCCGGGGGTCAGCCTGACGCTACCGCGAAACCAGCGCAACATCGGACAATTCTTCAACACGGCGGCCTTCACCGCGCCCGCGCCCTACACCTTCGGCGATGCGGGACGGAACATCGTGAACGGTCCGGGCAACAATGTTTTCGACATGGCCTTGCACCGCCGCTTCAATATCCGAGAGCGGGGCTCGCTGGAGTTTCGCGCCGAAGCCTTCAATATTTTCAACCATCCGAACTGGGGCATTCCTGGAACATACGCCGATTTTCCCGCGCCTTACTTCGGAGGAATTTTGGGTGCGGGCCCCCCTCGCCGTTTGCAGTTCGCGATTCGGTACGATTTCTAGTACGTGTCAAAGGTTATCATCTCAGCATTGTGGGGCAGGCCCTCGGCCTGCGGCGGCCTCTCAGGCCGCCATTGGAAGCGGGTCCAGGGGACCCGCTGCAGGCCAAGGGCCTGCCCTACGTGACGCCCCGGGTTCCGCGCGCGGTGTCGGCGGTGATGGCGGCGCTGCAATTTCCCCCTGAAACCGATCTGCTCGACGCCACTCTGAACTGGCAACAGGTCCTCGATTTTTGCGACCGCTCATCGCTAACGCTGCTTTTCGCCGCCGCCGTGGATCACGCCCTGCCGGAATGGGTGCGCCAACGCATCGCGGTAAATCTGGCGGAAAATACGGAGCGGCTGGCGCGCTCGCGCGCCCTGCAGCTT
>Ga0302326_10034278_pt1 | contig 10064 bp, 8 predicted proteins | sample Palsa_T0_3_FD_202264 | JGI IMG/M metagenome (GOLD analysis project Ga0302326, IMG submission 202264) | Peat permafrost microbial communities from Stordalen Mire near Abisko, Sweden - Palsa_T0_3 | ecosystem: Environmental > Terrestrial > Soil > Palsa > Peat permafrost | place: Sweden: Abisko...
CGACAGCTCGCCGGTGCAGGAATTGGTCGATGCCAAGGAGCAGCAAAAGCATCTCAGCGACGCGCCCCACTGGGCCGACAAAGACCATAAGACCCTGGTGATCCCGATCGAGCAGGCGATGGCGATCATCGTTCAGAACAACGGCGTGTTGCCGACGACTCAGCCGGCGAGCGGCCCCGCGACTCAACCGTCCGCCGGAATGAACTGACCCGATGCGACACAGCTTGCGAAATCTTCTTCTGACCGCGCTGCTGGCGAGCCTGTTTGCCGGCCCGGCGCTGAGCCGCGCCGACTCGGTCGGTCCGCTGCCCGAAGCGGTGCGCGACGTCGGCATCGACGAGCACCCCAACGCCCAGCTTCCCCTGCAGATGCGCTTCTTCGACGATCACGGCCAGGCCGTCAGTCTCGGCGATTATTTCCACGGCAAAAAGCCTGTCGTGCTGCAACTGGGTTATTTCGGCTGTCCAATGCTCTGCGGCCTGATCTCGCACGGACTAATCGACTCGGCCAAGGTGCTGGGGCTCAAAGCCGGCACGGATTACGACCTGGTCTTCGTCAGCATTCACCCCGCGGAAACCCCCACTCTGGCGGCGCAAGCCCGCCAGAGCTTTGTCAGCGATTACGGCAAGCCCGAGGAAGTCAATGGATTTCATTTCCTCGTCGGCAATCCGGTGGACGTGAAATCGCTGGCCGACACGGTCGGGTTTCGCTTCCACAAAATTCCCGGCACCGAGCAGATCGCCCACCCCGCGGTCCTCTTCATCTGCACAGCCGATGGGCGCGTCTCCCGCTATCTTTACGGCGTGCAGTTCGCCCCGCGCACGCTGCGTTTGTCGCTGGTGGAAGCCTCCGATGGAAAGATCGGCACCACCGTCGATCGCATCCTGCTCTTCTGCTATCACTACGACCCCAACAGTCAGGGGTATAAGCTGGCGATTGGCGTGATGCGCACCGGCGGAATTCTCTCCATGCTCTGCGTGGGTCTGGGCATCACCTACTTGGTCCGCCGCGAGCACGCCGGCCACCGAACCGTCCGGGGGGAAGACTAAACCCATGCACAGTTTGCAGTCCATCCCCGCCTTGCTCGCCAGCAGCTTCTGGATGCCGCAGGGAGTCTCCACCGTCTCGCCTGAGATCGACTGGCTCTTTTATTTCATCTTCTACATCTGCGTCTTTTTCTTCTTCCTGATCCTGGGTCTGCTGGTCGTCTTCTCCTGGAAATACCGCTACCGCCCCGGCTACACGCAGGCCAGTGCCCCCAAGCACAGCACGGCCCTGGAATTGACCTGGACTTTCATTCCCACGGTCATCGTCATCTTGATCTTCTATTACGGGTTCAAGCAGTACCTCGACCTGGCCGTCGCCCCGCCCAACCCCTATGAAGTGATCGTGGACGCCCGGACGTGGAGCTATGCGTTCGAATACCCCAACGGCTACATCGACACCACGCTGCACGTGCCATCCAACACCGCCGTGCAGATGATCCTCACCTCCGAGGACGTCATTCACGGCTTCTACATCCCCCAGTTCCGCGTGAAAAAGGACATCGTCCCCGGCAGGTACAACAAGCTCTGGTTTCAATGCGACACACCCGGCGATTACGACCTGTTCTGCACGCAATACTGCGGTCAGGGTCACTCCACAATGCGAGCCAACGTGGTGGTGCAGACCCCGGCGGATTTTCAGGCGTGGCTCAAGAAAGCCACCGACGCTGCCAACAATGGTCCTCCCGCGTTCCTGGGTGAGCGCCTCTATCGGACGAAGGGGTGCTCGCAATGCCACTCGATCGACGGCACCCGCATCATCGGCCCGACGTGGAAAAATCTGTGGGGCTATAACGTCGATTTCGAAAACGGAGTCCCCAGCCTGACCGCCGATGAGACGTTTATCCGCAGTTGCATCCTCACGCCCTCGGCGAGGATCGTCAGAAGCTATCAAAACGTCATGCCCAGCTTTCAGGGAAGCGTGAACGACAAGGACATCAACAACATTATTGCGTTCATGAAGACGTTGAGCGACAAATACCATCCCGAGCCGACGACCAAGCCGGCGACGGCCCCCTCGGCCGCCACGGCCACGAGCAGCCCGGCCACGATGCCGGCGACACAATGATCAACTGTTTGCGCATCAGACTGGAGTCGTAACAATGTCTTCCTCATCCATTTCGACGGCCGCGCCTCCGGCGCAGATTTATCTCTCGCCGCCGGAGGACAATTACCTCACCCACGACAAGGGGATCAAGTCGTGGATCTTCACGCTGGACCACAAGCGCATCGGCATCATGTACATGATGGCGATCCTCAGCTTCTTCTTCGTCGGCGGCATGTTCGCCATGCTGCTGCGCACCGAGCTGCTCTGGCCCACCGCCTGGATGATCCATGATGCGTACGGCAAGGTGGACACCGAAAGCACCCTGACGTTTTACAACAACATGTTCACGCTCCACGGAGCGGTCATGGTGTTCCTGTTCATCATCCCCGCCATCCCTGCGATCCTCGGCAACCTCATCCTGCCGCTGATGCTCGGCGCGAAAGACGTCGCCTTCCCCCGCCTCAACCTGATGAGCTTGTGGGTTTACTGGATCGGCGCATCGTTCTTCCTCTACGTGCTGCTGGGCGGCGTGCTCAGCTCCGGATTTGGAATCCATCTGCCCGGCGGAATGGGCCTGGACACCGGCTGGACGTTCTACGCTCCCTACAGCACCACCAAGAGCCTCGCCGGCGTCGTGCCGGCAACGTTCGGGGCGTTTGTCGTCGGATTCAGCTCGATTCTCACCGGCGTCAACTTCGTCACCACGCTCCACATCCTCCGCCCCAAGGGGATGACCTGGTTCCGCATGCCCCTGTTTCTCTGGGCCCTCTATGCCACCAGCATCATCCAGATTCTCGCCACGCCCGTGCTGGCGATCACCCTCCTGCTGGTCATCGCCGAGCGCGTCCTGCGGGTTGGAATCTTCGACCCCGCCATCGGCGGCGATCCGATCCTCTATCAGCACTTCTTCTGGTTCTACTCCCACCCGGCCGTCTACATCATGATCCTGCCGGGAATGGGCGTCATCAGCGAGGTGATCTCGGTCTTCAGCCGCAAGCATATCTTCGGCTACAACTTCATCGCCTTCAGCTCCATCGCCATCGCCCTGCTGGGCTTTCTCGTCTGGGGCCATCACATGTTCGTCAGCGGCCAATCCGCCCTGACCGACTCCATCTTCAGCCTCCTCACCTTCAGCGTCGCCATCCCCTCGGCGGTCAAGGTCTTCAACTGGATCGCCACGCTCTACAACGGCTCCATCCGCTTCAAGACGCCGATGCTCTATGCCCTGGGTTTCATCCTGCTCTTCACCATCGGCGGGCTGACCGGATTGTTCCTGGGCGCGCTTTCGATGGACGTACCTCTGCACGACACCTACTTCGTCGTCGCCCACTTCCACTACGTGATGATGGGGAGCATGCTCTTCGCCTTCCTGGCGGGGATGTATTACTGGTTCCCCAAGATTTTCGGGAAGATGTACAGCGAGAAGGTCGGCCGCATCGCCGCCCTCATGGTCTTCACCGGGTTCAACCTGGCGTTCTTCCCGCAGTTCATCGCCGGCACCAAGGGCATGCCCCGCCGCTGGGCGACGTACCCCGAAAAGTACGTCGTCTATCACCGCACCTCGACCTGCGGGGCGTATCTGATGGGTCTGGGTCTGCTGACCGTGGCCGGTAACTGGGCCCACGCCCTCCGCCGCGGGCCCAAGGCTCCGCCCAATCCCTGGGGAGCCAACACCCTCGAGTGGCACTGCTCCTCGCCGCCCCCCTACTACAACTTCAAGAAAACGCCCGTGGCCGATGACCCCTATAACCTGGGGGCATGGGAATACGAATCGCCAACCGAGGGTTGGATTCCGCGCCACACCGCGCCCGATCCCAGCAACGCGACCACAGCCGACCGCACCCGGCCCGTGACACACTGACGACCGACGAAAGGGACAGCCCGACGATGAGCACCGCAACCGACACTCATGGCCCAGCCGTAGCCGAGCATGATGCGTCCGGCCACGTCCATCATTCGCCCCACCTAGCCCACCACTTCGACAGCCCCGAGCAGCAGTTCATGAGCGCCAAGCTCGGAATGTGGGTCTTCCTCGGCACCGAAATACTCATGTTCGGCGGGCTCTTCTGCGCCTACTCCGTCTATCGCCGCTCGCATCCCCTGGTCTTCGAGTTCGCCGCCGACGAGTATCTCAGCACGCCACTGGGAGCCCTCAACACCATCATCCTGATCAGCAGCAGCCTCACGATGGCCTGGGGCGTGCGCTGCGCCCAGCTCACACAAAAAGCCGGGTTGATCGTCTGCCTGATCCTCACGCTCATGGGGGCGTGCGGGTTCATGGTGGTCAAGACCATCGAATACACCCGCAAATGGGACGAGCACGTCTTCGTCGGCGAGATGTTTGAGAAAAACCCCAACCGGTACATCATCACCGGCACAACGGTGCCACCCAAGGCGCCGACGTCCTCGCCCCTGCCGGCGACGCTGACGCCGCCCCCCAACGTCGCCGACGGCAACGCCGGCACCTCCGATGTCGCGATCATCCGCCCCATCACCGCCGGACCCGCCGGAATCTCGCCGGATTATCTCGTCCCCCCAGCGCCCGTCGCCGAGGAACGCTCCCCCACCTACGAGCAACTCTCCGCCGCCGACAAAAAGGAAGTCTCCACCTTTTTCAGCATCTACTTCCTCATGACCGGCCTCCACGGCATTCACGTTCTGGTCGGCATGGGACTCATCACCTGGATTCTCATCCGGGCCACCAAGAACGAATTCTCCAGCGAATACTTCACGCCGGTTGACCTCGTCGGTCTTTACTGGCACCTGGTCGATCTGATCTGGATTTTCCTCTTCCCGCTCCTCTACCTCATTCACTAGACTCAGAGGCAATCATCATGGCCAGCAGCCTCGTCCAATCCAACGAAATCCCCGCTCCGGTGGCCGATGACATCGCCGCCCATCACCCCGCAGGCGTCCACGCGGTTCCCAAGCGGGTACTGCTGGGTGTGTACGGGTTGCTGTGCGTCTTCACCGTCCTGACGGTCGGCGTTTCCTACATCCCCCTGGGCCCGGCCAACATCTGGGTCGCCCTCTTCGTCGCGGTCATCAAGGCCAGCCTGGTCCTGATGTACTTCATGCACCTGCGCTGGGACAGCCCCTTCAACGGCGTGGTGATCATCGCCGCCATGTTTTTCGTCTCCCTGTTCATCGGGATCGCCATGCTCGACAACAAGGAATACCAGCCCAACCTGGAAAAGCCCGCCGCCGTCCAGGCGGTGCAGCAGTAGCCTGTTCCCCGCCCTGCTGAACCCTGAACCCTCTTCGAGCCTGAGCCTCAGAGCCGAAGGCTGACCCCTGAACCCTCATGTGGCCAGGCCATGACGCACCCGACCGCTCCTCGCCCGGCCTTCTGCCGCGCGCGGGACTCGTCGCCATGGTCCTCATTCTCATCTCGCTGGGGATGCTCTTTTTCGTCAGCATTCTCGGCTACGTGCTGATCCGCGTCGGTAGCGCCAAGAGCCCGCCGCTGGGCGCGATCAGCGTGCCGATGGGGCTCTGGCTCAGCACCGCCGTCGTGATGGCCGGCAGCTTCACCATTCATCTGGCCGTGCGCGACGTCCGCCGCGAGCGCCAGGCCGGCCTGCGGCAATGGCTCCTGGCGACCCTCGTCATCGCCGTCATTTTCGTCGCATTGCAGGTGATCTTTCTCCGCCAGCTCCTGGCCATTCACATCGAGCAGCAATCCCACGGCATCGCCCTCTATGGCCTGATCTTCTTCCTGGTCCTCCTCCACGGCCTGCACGTCGTCGGCGGAGTCATCTCCCTGCTGCTGGTCTACCGCGGCGCCCGCCTCGGCAAATACGACCACGAGCAATACTACCCCGTCCGCAACGCCGCCCTCTACTGGCACTTCCTCGACGGCGTCTGGCTCACCATGTTTTTCGTCTTCATCGCTCTAAGATAAGAGCCGCGAAGACGCTGGATGAAAAAATCAGAATGACCAATGACTGAATGAAGAAGTGCGCTCCATACCGCTTGCGGTTTCGCATGGTGGATAGCCGAAGAGGCCGTCGTACGCTGATGCCGGTGCCTTCCGGTTCATCCACGCTGCGAAACCGCAAGCGGCGATCGGATGCCGATCCGTCATTCAGCCATTCGTCATTCGGTCATTGATTCGGGGATTCTGGTTTCGTCATTCCGATTTTCTACTTCTTCCCAAGTTTCACATCCGCCCAGACCGCCAGCACCAGCACGATGCCGCGGGCGATGAGCTTGATCTCGAACGCGACCGCCAAAAGCGTCATACCGTTGAGCAGCGCGGCCATGATCAGCGCGCCCACCAGCACGCCGGCGACGGTACCGCGGCCCCCCTTGAGGCTGGTGCCGCCGATCACGCACGCGGCGATGGCGTCGAGCTCCATCGTGTTGCCGAGGTCGGGCGTGCTGTATCCGCCGTAGGCGGTTTGCAGAAATGCGGTAATGGCAACGATCACGCCCATGAGTGCGAAGGTGGCGATTGCGACCTTGTGCACGGGAATGCCGCTGACGATGGCGGCTTCCTCATTGCCGCCAATGGCATACAGGTAGCGCCCATACGGCGTGTGTCGGGTCAGGATGTAAACCACCAGCACCGTCGCCCCCAGGACCACCGCCGACAGCGGCACGCCGCGGTATCCGTTGCAGATCAGCACGAACAGCAGGATGAGCTGCGCCGCGATGAAGGTGTGCATGAACGCCAGCTCCCCATCGACGCCCTCTCCCGCTTGACGCTCCCGCCGGTAGCGCAGGTAGCTGGCCAGCGCCATCGCCGCAATCACCAGCCCAACCAGCGGCAGATCGATTGCCGGGCGAAGGTAATAGGTCGTAAGAATTGAATAGAGGTTTTGCTCGCTGCCGCGAGTGACAGGAATCGTGCTGTCGTCGATGACCAGATCGTGAATGCCTCGAAATGCCGCCATTCCGCCCAGCGTGATGATGAAGGCGGGCACGCGCTCCTTGACGATGATCGTCCCCATCAGGGCCCAGATAGTCACCGACACCGCCGCCGCCGTCAGCAGCGCCAGCGGCGCGGACCATCCGTGCTGGAACACGAGCACCGCCGCGATTCCGCCGATGAGTCCCACGCCGCTCCCGGCGGACAGATCGATATAGCCCGGCAGAATGATCAGAAACATTCCCAGCGCCAGCACGCCGGTGATCGACACCTCGATGGCCAGGAACGACAGATTCCGCGACCCCAGAAACTTCGTCGAGCGGAACTCGAAATACGCGCAGATCAGCACCAGCGCCAGCGGCATCGCCAGCTCGCGCAGAGACAGCCCGCCGCGCCGAGAGGCCAGCCTGGGTTGCGGCGCGGCCAGCGCCGGTTGCGAAATCGTCTGCGTCATGGAAACACTCCTTGGCTCGGAACCAGATCTGCCGCTTCGCCGGCTGGGTGCATCGCGGCGGCCAGCAGCTTTTCCTGCGTCGCCTCCTGCCGCGTGAAGAGCCCGCCGACGCGACCCTCGGACAGCATCAGAATCCGATCGCTCATCCCCATCAACTCCGGCAGCTCGCTGCTGACCAGCACCACGGCATATCCCGACGCGGTGAGCTGGTTGATCAACTCATACACCTCGACCTTGGCCCCCACGTCAATTCCGCGGGTCGGCTCGTCGAGAAAAATCACCTTCGGGAGCGTCATCAGCGCCTTGCCGATGACGATCTTCTGCTGATTGCCGCCGGAGAGCGTGCCGACCGGCGTGGACAAGCCCGGGGCCCGCACGCGCAGCGAATCGAACAATTCCCGGTTGCGGCGTGCTTCCCGCATCGAATCGATCAACCCGGTCCGCGTGAGCTGGCCGAGCGACGAGAGCGACAGGTTGAACCCGATCGACTGTTCGAGCACCAGCCCAAAGCGTTTGCGGTCCTCGCTCACCAGCGCCAAGCCGCGGCGGATGCTTTGCACCGGCGTGTTGCCGGGGCCCAACGGCTGGCCGTTGAGCAGCACCTGGCCGGCCGTGCGCCGGCCGAAGGCGCCGAAGATGTGCATCAGCAGCTCGCTCCGCCCCGCCCCCATCAATCCACCGATGCCCAGCACCTCCCCGGCCCGCGCCTCGAAGCTGATATCGCTCAATACATTCTCGCCGTCATCGTCGCTGACCGAAACGTTCCGCACACTCAGCCGCGCTTCGCCGACCGCGCCGGCCCGGCGCGGGAACAGATCGGAAATCTCCCGCCCCACCATCGCGCAGATCACCTGGTGCTTGTCCGTCGCCGCGGCATCGAGCGTTTGCACCGTCGAGCCATCCCGCAGCACCGTGATCCGATCGGCAATGGCGAACACCTCGTCAAGTTTGTGGCTGATGTAGATCAGCGAGATCCCGCGGCGGCGCAGATCGCGGATGATCTCCAGCAGAATTTTGACTTCCTGCTCGGTGAGCGCCGCGGTCGGCTCGTCGAGAATCAGCACCCGCGTTTTCTTGGACAAGGCCTTGGCGATCTCGACGAGTTGGCGGTGCCCGATGCCCAGCCGCCGCACGTTGGCCATGGGATTGATCCCCAGCCCGAAGCGGTCCAGCAACTCGCGGGCTTCGACATAGACGCGCTCCCAGTCGATGAGCAACCCCCCGAATCGGCGCGGCTCGGAGCCGAGGAAAATGTTCTCCGCCGCCGTCATCTCCGGCACCAGCGCCAGCTCCTGGTAGATGACGGCGATGCCCAGTTTTTCCGCGTCCTTGGGACCGGTGAACGCCGCGGGTTTGCCGTCGACGAGAATCGTTCCCTCGTAGCTTCCCGCGGGGTGAATGCCGCTGAGGGTTTTGATCAGCGTCGATTTGCCCGCGCCGTTTTCACCGCAGATGGCGTGAATTTCGCCGGGGCGCAGGTCGAAGCTCACCCCCTTGAGCGCGACGACGCCGGGAAATCGTTTGACCAGGGCTTCGGTGGCGAGGATCGGCCCGCCCTGAGCCTGCCGAACGGGACCCCGCGACTCACTTGCCGGGGCCATAGATCTGATCCTTGGTGTGGAAGCCGTCGGCAATGACCGTTTGCATCATGTTGTTCTTGTCCACCGAGTAGATGTCGCCGAGGATCGACGGGACATCCAACGTCCCGTTGTTGACGAACTGCGACGCGATGATCGGCTTGTGGTGGGCCATCTTCACCGCGATCTCCGCCGAGCTGGTCGCCAGTCGCTTCAGTGGCTTGTAGATGGTCATCGACTGCGTGCCGGCGATGATGCGCTGACAGGCGACGATGTCGGCATCCTGCCCCGTGACCAGCACCTTGCCGGTCAACCCTTCCTCGCTCAGCGCCTGCACCACGCCGCCGCTCACCACGTCCGCCGCCGCCAGCACCGCGTCAAACCCGTTGGGGCCAAGCTGCGTGATCGCGGCGTTCACGATTTTCTTGCCGTTCTCGGGCTTCCAATCGTCGGCCCAATCCTCCCAGACAATTTTGATGTCGCCGCGATCGACGTACGGCTTGAACACTTCATCCGCGCCCTGCTTGAACAGCTTCGCATTGTTGTCGGTCGGGGAGCCGTCGACCTGGACGATTCGTCCATGCCCCGGCGGAGACAAATGATCGACCAGCCATTGCGCCTGCAGCCGGCCGACTTTCACGTTGTCGAAGCTGAGATACAGGTCCAGGTCGCAGTTGCGGATCAGCCGGTCGTAGGCGATGACCGGAACGTTCGCCTGATGTGCCATCTCGACGGCCTTGGCCATCGCTTCGCCGTTGTGGGGAACGATCACCAGCACATCGATTCCGCTGGTGAGCATCGAAGAAACATCGGTGATCTGATGCGTGTCGTCCCCATCGGCGGAGCTGACCAGCACCTTCGCTCCCAGCGAGTTCGCCTTCTCGATGAACAGCTTGCTGTCAGACTGCCAGCGCGGCTCCTTGAGTGTATCCAGCGACAGCCCGATAACCGGCTGCGCGTTAGCTCCGGCTGCGCCGCCGCCACCACCCCCCGACCCAACGGTCTTGTGAGACAACACCAGCCCAATGCAGGCGCTGATCGCCAGCGATAAAAACATGAGTGTGGTTTT
>Ga0302326_10034280_pt1 | contig 10063 bp, 5 predicted proteins | sample Palsa_T0_3_FD_202264 | JGI IMG/M metagenome (GOLD analysis project Ga0302326, IMG submission 202264) | Peat permafrost microbial communities from Stordalen Mire near Abisko, Sweden - Palsa_T0_3 | ecosystem: Environmental > Terrestrial > Soil > Palsa > Peat permafrost | place: Sweden: Abisko...
GACATCGATAAACGGCGCAGTTTCCAATCGCAAGCGTTTCTCGTCCCTGTCGATACCCCTCGAAGACGCCAAGTTGATCCGCCATTCCTTCGGATGCACGGTGAACGACGTCATTCTGGCCGGTGTGTCCGGCGGGTTGCGACGCCTGCTCGAGGAGCGCCGGGAAGCCGTGGAGCACGCGCTGGTGGCCATGGTGCCCGTCTCGACGCGGAGCGAAGGCGAAGGCGGCGCGCTGGGCAATCAGATTTCGGCAATGTTGGTCTCCCTGGCCACCGATGTCGACGACCCCGTGCAACGACTGACGGCCATCGCCGATTCGACTCGGGTGGCCAAGGAGCAGGAGCAGTTGCATCGTGGACGTTTGCTCGGCGACCTGGCCCAGATCGCCGCTCCGGGGTTGGTCTCGCGGTTGGCGCGTGCCGTTGCGGGCACCAAGCTGTTCGACCGGGTCCGCCCTCCATTCAACGTCATGGTCTCCGGGGTGAAGGGCCCGGAGTTCCCGCTCTTCTGCGCCGGCAGCCGCGTCACGAGTATGTGCCCCGTCGGCCCGGTCGCCGAAGGCGTCGGGCTGAACGTGACCATCTTCTCGTACCTCGACCGCCTCCATTTCGGGTTCTTGGCTTGCCGCAAGCTCCTCCCCGAACTCGATGACCTGGCAGCGGCGGTCGATGACTCCCTGGCCGAGCTCGTGGGCCATGCACTCGAAGCCCGGGGAGCGGTCGGTTAGGAGTCGCACGCCCTTAAGGGCTCAACGCCCGATTCACTTCTCCGGGCATGCTCCGCTTCCTGTAAAAATCCAGGTGGTTACCCTGCTCGCGAACCGGTTTCATCGCAGATCGGGCGCAAGCTAGTCTTGGCGTTCCACGCGGAAGTGGCGCAGCGGTAGCGCATCACCTTGCCAAGGTGAGGGTCGCGGGTTCGAATCCCGTCTTCCGCTCCAAAAAATAGGGCCTGAACAGGGTAGAATTGAGATGTGCCGCGCTTCGGCCCTCGATTCTTGCCCATCACTGCCCATCAGTTGCCCATCACGCAAACTCGTCCGGGCAAGAGGTCATCAGGGCGATTCAGGTGAAGGGTTCGATCCGTCAGCGGGGGAGTAGCTCCTTTGAACTGCGGGTTTATGTCGGCACCGACCCTGACACGGGGAAACGCCGGTGGATCACGCGGACCGTACGCGGCACTCGGGCCGATGCGCAGCGGGAGCTCAAAGCGCTGGCAGCGCACGCCAACGTCGCCCCGGCGGTCGGGTCGCACACGACGGTCGGAGAACTCCTCGACCAATGGTTCGCCCGGGGTCGGACAGCTGGTCACCGACCACGGTGCGTAATCTCGGCTCCATCATCGAGCGGCACCTCAAGCCGGGGCTGGGTGACCTTTTGGTCGGTGACCTCACGGCGGCCCTCGTCGATCAGTTCTACGAGCGCCTGCGCACCGAGGGCCGCATCGACGGTAAGCCATTGGCGGTCGGAACCGTGCGGCGCGTCCACTCGACCCTCCACGCCGCGCTGGCGCAGGCCCAGCGCTGGTCGTGGGTCTTCGACAATGTGGCCGATCACGCCAGCCCACCCCGGGGCGAGCCCGTCGAGATGCGACCGCCCACCCCAGCCGAAGTAGCGCGACTTCTCGAGTCCGTCGCCGACGATCCACCCCTCCGGCTCTACCTCACGCTGGCCGCAACCACCGGCGCCCGTCGAGGACAGTTGCTCGCGCTTCGCTGGGCCGATGTCGATTTGGCGGCCGGAAGCCTCTCCATGCAGCGTTCGGTCGTCGAGGGGCCAGAAGGGCCGGTCCTCGTTCCGACCAAGACCCGTCGTTCGCACCGCGTGGCGCTCGACCCCTCGAGCCTCGAGCTCCTGCGGACCTACCGTGAGCGTGTGGCGGATGAGAACGGAGAAGGCGCGTTCGAACAACGCTTTGTATTCTGTGCCGATAGGACAGGGACCCGACCATGGCTGCCGAACTTCGTGACCAAACGATTCATCGTTGCCCGTCGGGCCGCTGGCCTTGGGCATTTTCGTCTTCACGATTTGCGCCACTTCATGGCCACCGAGATGCTCGACGCCGGCGTACCGGTCCCGATCGTGGCGGCTCGCCTCGCCCACGCCCGGGCCTCTACGACGCTCAACGTCTACGCACACGCCGTGCCGGGCGGAGTCCGCTTGGCTGCTGAGGCATTGTGGCGAAAGGTCGAAGAGGCGAGGAGGGAGAGTTCCGTTTCGTCACCTGACTCGAGCTCCCCTCCGAGATAGCGCGGTAGGTCTGGTAGAAGAGATCCATGGCCCGATCGTCAGAACCCAGCTCGGTGCTGGAGGTGTTGTTGACCGAGAGGGCCCTGCGTCTCAAGGCCGGACCCGCGTCCTATCAACGGGGTGAACGGTACGCCACCACCCAGAGGGTGAAGAAGGTGAAGGCGACGGAAACCGAGCTCTCGGCCACCGTGACCGGTACGAGCCAGTACCGGGTCCGCATCTGGGCCGAAGAGGGTGACCTCAATTTTTCCTGCACATGTCCCGTGGGCGAGACCGAGGAATTCTGCAAGCATTGCGTGGCTGCCGGGCTCGTCTGGTTGAGAGGGGCGAGAGCGACCGAAGGTGCGACAGAGTGGTCAGAACCTGATCAACCCGCCGTGGACCTTCGTGGCTTCCTGTTGACCCGTTCCAAGGAGATGCTCGTTGAGCTTCTTATGGAGCGGGCGGCCCAGGACGAACTGTTCGGCGGAAGGCTTGCCCTGCAAGCAGCCAAAGCGGCCGCGGTACCCGCCGACCTGGAGCCGTACCGACAGGCGATCGAAGCCGCAATCGTGGTGGACGATTTCGTGCACTACCGCTCCATGTATGACTACTCGCGCAACGTGACCGTCGCCATCCGTTCCATCGAAGAGATCCTCGAAGGGGGTCTCGCGGCTGAGGTGATCGGACTCTGCGAGTACGCCCTCGAGTGCGTGGAGGACGCGATCGGACGCGTCGATGACTCGGACGGCTATATGGGCGAGATCAAAGAGGAGCTCATCGAGCTCCACCATCGAGCGTGCCAAGTTGCTCATCCAGATCCCGAAGAACTGGCCGCCCGCCTTTTCGACTGGGCCATTCACTCCGAGTGGGAGACGTTCCTCGATGGAGCCGATCGCTATGCCGACGTGCTCGGTGATGCCGGTCTCCTTCGTTACCGTTCCCTCGCCCAGCAGGTATGGGACCAGGTGCCTGCCCGCCAGGCGCCTGAGCAGCGCGTTCACTCGAGCTCGAACTTCCGGATCACCTACATCATGGAGACCCTGGCTAAGGTATCGGAATCGGTCGACGAGTTGGTCGCCATCAAGGCACGCGATCTCACGTACGCCTATCACTATGTAGAGATCGTCGAACTCTTGGCGGATGCCGGACGGACCGACGAGGCCCTCGCATGGGCCGAACGAGGAATCGCCGCGTTCCCCAATGGCACAGACGTCCGACTGCGCGACGTCGCTGCACGCGAACTCCATCGGGTTGGTCGCGACGATGAGGCCATGAGTCTCATTTGGGCCGAATTCGAAGACAGGCCCACGTCGAAGTCGTACGAGTTCCTTCACCGACACGCCACCGAAGCAGGCGCGTGGAGCGAATGGCGGACGCGGGCTCTGAACCTCATGCGCCAGAACGAAGCCCGAGCACGCTCAGCTCGCTCGGTCGCCGCGACCACATCGCCACGGAGAGGCTTGGCCACCTGGAAGCCGCCGCGTGGCTATGACGAGCACCCTGAAAGCTCTGAGCTGGTAACTGTCTTCCTCTGGGAGAACGAGACTGAGTCAGCCTGGGCACAGGCAAAGGCCGGAGGATGCTCGCCGCGTCTATGGATGCGGTTGGCCGAACTTCGCCAGTATGAGCACCCCAACGACGCCATTCCGATCTACCAAGAAGAGGTCGAGCGGGCAATCGGTGCCAAGGACAATCGGGGCTATCGAGAGGCAGTCGACACGATGATTCGGGTGCGAACGCTCATGCAACGAGCAGGCCATGACGGAGAGTTCCCCTCCTACGCGGCTCGAGTGCGAGCCGCCCATAAAGCCAAGAGGAACCTCATGAAGCTGTTCGACGGTCAGGGTTGGTAGGTAAAACGTTGTCTTACCAGCGATCTCGGGCTCGACCTCCACTGAGGTCGGTGAGTCTTTGGTCGGTACTGAAAGCATTTCTACCTATTTCTACCCCTCCAAAGTACGCCCGTATTCTGGTATTATTGGGTTCCGGAACCCGGTGACGAGGAACTTCTACTGACTTCTACCGAACCTCCCTACAGCCCAACCTTCGGAGCAGACCCGCCCTGGTTGGCTGGGCGCGACGCGACGCTTGCCACGATGCTGGGCGGCCTTCGAGCCGGACCCAAGTCCCGGTACTTCGGCATGGCGATCATCGGCGAGCGCGGAGTTGGGAAGACCGTGCTGCTGAACGAAATCGAACGCCAGGCGAAAAGTAGCCTGGGCTGGCAGTACATCCAGGAGCAATGCTCGGCAGGGCCAGACTGGATCGGGACCCTTATCGAGCGCGTCATAGAGACCGCCAGTCCTTGGTGGCGCATGCGTCGTGTGTTCAAGGAAATGGACAAGCAGTACTCGGCCGGTGCGAACCTCGGGGTCTTATCGGCTCAAGCGACGGCGACGAGGAGGGGGGCCAAGACCCAACCGGAGCTGGCACTGGAGCGCCTCTTGATGACGCTGGGTGAAGCGGCGCGTGCCAAAGGGGTGGGAGTTCTCGTCACACTCGACGAAGCACACGTCATGGAGCCGTCCGTTCTTGCGGCCATCGGCAAGACCATGCAGCTCGTTTCGCGCCGGAGAGGGATGCCAGTTGCGGTAACGCTCGCAGGGTTGCCGGCACTTCAGCGGAACTTCCGGGGAGGCGGTACCTACCTAGAGCGTCTCGAGGTTTCCGAGCTCGGTCACCTGGACGCTACGGCCACCCAGTTGGCACTCATCAAACCCGCTGCCGATCGCGCTGTGGCCTTCGAGGATTCAGCTATGCAGCGGCTGGTTGAGGCCTCTGCCGGCTACCCGTACCTGGTGCAGCTACTGGGTTACGAGGCGTGGATCGCGGCCGACGGGTCGAGCCCGATCACCGATGCCCACGCCCGAGTGGCGGTCAAGCAGGCGGATGCGCGCATGTCCGCGCTCTATCGGGCGCGCTGGGATGCCCTGTCCGAGCGCGACCAGGCCTACCTGGCCGCGGTCGCCGCCCTCGGCCCCGGGCCCGTGCCCGTCGGAGGCGTCGCCCGCACACTCGGCGCCACCAACAAAAGTCTCTCGCCGCGTCGCCAGAGCTTGGTGGAGCAACGGCTAATCCAGGCGGTTCGATTTGGCGAGGTGGAACTCACGACTCCGGGCATGCGGGCGTGGATTCTCCGAACGACTGGCCGTCAGTAGCTAGGCGGCAGCCACCATGGGCAATCGCCGACCCATGGCACACCCTGGGCTTGTTGACAGGCGACGTTTGTGGGATGTCGGCGCCGAAATCAGACCGGTAGGGGTTGTCGGACTAGCTCGGCATGGAGGCGGTCAGCGATGTCAAGCACCGGGATGCTGATCTCGCCGGCTCGGGCTTGCCGCAGACGCTCGACGAGGTGGTCGATCACCTTGACTTGAGTTGCACAACTTGGGTCACCCAGCAATGTCGGGCGCAGAAGATTGGAGTAGGCGCGGAGCATTTCGGCGTATGTCTCGATCAAAAGGTGGTCGCCCACGCGCGACACACGTAACTCGTTTACGGAATCTGCCAGAGCGGCGCAAGCGTTGGCAACGAAGTCCAGCGGATTGTCCCGCCTCAGAATCAACACCTGATCACTCATCACGGCCCTCTCTATTTGTGTCCAGTTCTCCTACGATACGTCAGTGTTTTCCGCGTCGACGACTGATGGTTCTCTCCCAAAGAAACAGACCCTGACCACGCTATTTCCCGCATCCGTCGTGCCACATACGTGCCACTAGCGCGCAGGATTTGGTCGCATGGTGTGGACGCAGACGGACGAGCGAGACTGCGTGACCTGCAGTGATTCAAATCCTCCCTGGTAGAGACCTTCGGGTGATCGAATTGCCAAGGTGAGGGTCGACAGAGAGCCCTGGCACCACATCGGCATCAGCCGCGACAGTTGAATCCGTGTGTGAGCGTGGCGGTCAGTAGATCGAGGAACACCTGACGCAGCGCTCGCAAGCTGCCGTCAGGCCCGATACCGAGTCGACAGAGTGTGGAGGGCAGCCCCTCCACCTACCGAACGAAGAGCGACGCCAGCGCATTTTTGGCGTCGACGCGGTCGGACCTCGAGCGAGGTACCTGGATGCCACCCGGGCAGGGGCGCATCCGCCTTCGCGAGTACGGCGAGCACCGGTTCCCCGGTCCATCGGCACAGAAGGGAGCACACGGTTTGTGTAACCAACGTCTTACCCTTCGGGATCAACCGTTTCGGCGCCAGCCGAGGGTCACGGCGCTCGACGGTCTCGATCATGTCCCAGACGACGTTGAACGACCGCACGGAGATCGCGTTGAAGCGAACGGGCCAATCAGCCAAGACGACCGGGGCTTCCGACGGGTGCGAAGGTTGTCCGGGAGGGTCGACGCTACATATAGCTGCTTCACACGAGGGCGGGACGCCCCAATGAAGTCAGCTTGCCACTACTGCAGGAGCCGGTGGTTATGAGAAGTCACATCACGCATCACGACACTCGTCTGCTCCTGATCGCAGGAGCGTTGATCGGATTGGCCGGTCTCTTCGTAACCATTTTCTGGCGGGTTGCATTTGCCATCGGCGTCCTCGTTGTTTTCACCACTGCGCTTACGGTCCTTGCCCTTGTGGGACTCATCATGGGACCGCTCCTTAATTGCGCGGTCGCGTCGTGGAGAGTCGTTGGCAGACGTCCGTTAGATAAACGCGCAACGATGTGAGTTTTGTTGGCGCGTCAAGAGAACCTCATCAGGATAGTGACAAGCCGGTCAAGACCTCGTCGGGCAGAAGTCCGGCGAGGTCGCGCCTCGAAGAGATTCCCAGCTTCTGGAATACGTTGCGGAGGTGATAGTCCACCGTATTGGCACTGATGAAGAGTTGACCGCCAATCTCCCGGCTCGTCTTTCGTTGACCCGCCAACCGCGCGATCTGAAGCTCTCGGAATGTCAGGTCATGGGCCGTTTCTGCTCTTCGGGTGCGGGCGCGCTCACCTGTTGCCAGTAGTTCGACCCGGGCCCGTTCGGCGAACGACCCGGCTCCCATAGTGTCGAACATCTCATACGCCAACCGAAGTTGCTCGCGGGCCTCACCGCGTCGCTTCTGACGCCGGAGCCACTCCCCGAAGACAAGATGGGTCCACGCCACCTCGGTGCGCCACGAGGTCTTCCCGAGATGATCTAGTGCTTCTTCGTAAAGCGACGCGGCACTCGAACCGTCGGCCACCAACGCCCGGCAGCGCGCTAAGAGTCCGAGGGCCCACGGGGTGCCGGAGGCGGTCGCCCGTTCAGCAAGGCACGCCAGTGCACCGGCGGCGGCGTCGCGGTTGCCGCAACGCATGCCTGCCTCGACGACGATTGGAAGAGCCTGACAGCTATAGCCCATTGCATCCGCGTCAGCTACCGATTGAGCGGCGGCTAAGGCATGTTCGTATCGCCCTTCACTCAGCTCGAGTATTGCAAGAGACAGGTTGGCATAGCGGGTGATCGCTGCCGAGCCAGAGGCGGTGCCGCCTTCCACCAGCTGGGCGGCCTTGGCTCGGGCCTGCTCGTCCCCTTGCCAGCTGAGTAGGTCTACATCGAACAGGCCATAAAGTTCGACGAAGTCACCGATCGCCATGGTCACATCCTGAAGCTCGGAGTAGCGCTCCCGTGCCTCAATGAGCCGTCCCGCCCGGACTTCGATTGCTGCCAACCCAATCAGCACGGTCTGGAGAGCGGACAGAGCTCCCAACGAGCGCGCCGCACCCTCAAGCCGCTCCAGTGTGCCCCGGAGCCCCACCTCGTCCCACAGTTCAAAGGCCATAATGGATACGAGATAGGTCCATCGGTTGATCTCTTCGGGAGTCATGTTGGCTTGGGCATGAACCGCGTCTCGCATCGCCGGCACCGCATCGGCATAGGTGCCGGCATAACGCAGTGCCACCCCCTTGAGGAGGATGTCAGCCGCCGTTGTTGGCGTTGATTGAGCATGAAGAGAGCCCAGCGCGGCCTTGGCAATTTCGACCCCGGTCGTTCCCTCGGTGAATTGTTGTGAGATCACGGAGTCCAAGAGCGCCCCGAGAAGCGAGTGGTGGCTCAGGACGCGGTCGAGGGGTTCGAACGCTCTGGCTGCCGCGAGTAGAAGAGACGGGGCAAGGTGGGGTTGGCCCAGGGGAAACCGGAGGTCCCCATCGAGGCGTTGGGCCTGCGCTATCTCGATCGGATCGACCAGGTTGGGGCGGGACTCCTGCAAAAGGGACTCCGAGTAGCGGGTATTGCCGGCCAGCAGTGCGGCGTGGGCTGCTGCGAGGAGCCGGCCCGCCTTTCGTTGAGGGTCAGGAGTGAGGCCGGCGGCCCGAACGAGAAGCGAGGACTCGGCGGTGTAGCCGCCACGGGAACGGGCATGAGCGGCGGATTGTTCTAGGGCCGCCGCTAGTTGCACGTCCGGACCGACGGCTGCGAGCGCAAGGTGCAGCGCCCGCCGATCTGGGTCCCGCTCGGTATCCATGACAGCAGCAAGGGCGTGGTGGGCGCGTCGACGGTCCTCGGTCGTGGCGCCGCCGTAGACGGCTGAGCGAACGAGGGGGTGGCGGAACTCGACCCGGGGATGAATGACCAAGACCCCGGCGTCCACCGCGGGTTCAATGGAGGCGGCCGGGAGGCCCAGACCCTCGGCGGCACGACGCACAGCAAGTGGATCCCCCTCCGGGTCCGCCGCGGCGACGAGCAGGATCAGTTGCGTATCGGCCGGCAGCAGCCGGACCTGGCGCAAGAAGCGGGCCTCGATCAGGTCACTGATGGGAAGGGGGTCAGGCAGAGGAGCGTGATCCAAGAGGTGTTCGGACTTCAGCTCGCTACTCAGCTCTCGCAACGCTAGGGGATTCCCACGGGTGACCGCGATGATCCGTTCCGAGACCCGGTAACTCACCGGGTCCGATACGGACGCAGTGAGAAGGCTGCGTGCGAAGTCAGCATCGAGTCCGCTGAGCCAAAGTTCCGGAATGCCCTGGAAGGCTGCGGTGATCTCGAGCGACTCCCGGGCGGCAAAGACCAGGCCGATCCGGTCGGCGTGCAATCGTCGAGCCACGAAGACGAGGGCGTCAACTGATTCACGGTCGAGCCATTGGGCGTCGTCGATGATGATCAGCAAGGGGACCTCTTTTGCAACGTCACCGAGAAGAGTGAGCACGGCCAGGCTCACCAGGAACCGGTCCGAAGGGGCTACCGAGGTGAGCCCGAAGGCGGACTGCAGGGCGCTTCGTTGGGGCTCGGGTAGGTGTCCCAACCGGGGAAGGTAGGGCAGCATCAGTCTGTGTAGGGCTGCGTAACCCAACTGCATCTCGGACTCGATGCCCTCGAGTCGGATCACCGAAAGGTCTTGAGCTGACTCGATGGTCGCATTGAGGAGAGCCGACTTTCCGATTCCAGCCTCGCCCCGGAGCACCAAGGCGCCGCTCATTCCCTCCCGGACTTGGTCAAGGACGGTATTGAGTTTCGCAATCTCCTCGGTTCGTCCGATCAGCATCTCTCTCCGTAGGGTGTCAAACTCCGGCTGGGGGGGGACGATATGGGCTTAGATCAAGAGTGGTCGCCCTAGCCTCAATCGGCCAGAAATTCCCAGCCAGCTGCACGTTACGGCCGTGGGAGCGAGGGTAGCACCCACTATTTCGGATGCCAAGCCCTAGATCGGGAACGTTCGTTGGTGTGTACGTCTATTTGGCGACAGGTAGCAATGGACGGCCACAGCCCGGGCTGGGTTTGACCGCCGCGTCGGCCGGTGCGTGCCCGAAGCGCGACTTAACCTGGGACTTCACCGGCTCATCCCCGCGGCACGCGTGTGACAACCCGCCTCATCCCATCGCAGCCCGCGATCGTTGTTCCGCTAAAGCCTTTTCCAGCGCGCT
>Ga0302326_10034282_pt1 | contig 10063 bp, 13 predicted proteins | sample Palsa_T0_3_FD_202264 | JGI IMG/M metagenome (GOLD analysis project Ga0302326, IMG submission 202264) | Peat permafrost microbial communities from Stordalen Mire near Abisko, Sweden - Palsa_T0_3 | ecosystem: Environmental > Terrestrial > Soil > Palsa > Peat permafrost | place: Sweden: Abisko...
GCCCGTCCTCAGCAGCGCCGTAAGCGGTTATTTTCATTGCCCCGGGTGCCCCATTCTAACGTCGCGTCCTTTGCGACGTTAGAGTGGGATTCCACCGACGCATATAGTGTAGGGAAAAAGACCGCACCGCCCGGCAGTCGTGAAGTTTGAATTGATTTTCGGCCCGTGTGGTGACGGGCTTCTGGCACGTCCTCAGTCGCGCCGTAAGCGGTTATTTTCATTGCCGGGTGTGCAGCCGCCGAGGGACCGTAACTTTCGAACTGCACCACTACCCCGAAACGATGAGGCTTGTGATACCCCGCTCCCCGACCGTATAGTGAACGGTTGCTTTTGTAATCTCATGGCGCGACCCATCCCCATCGGCGTGCGTGGCGAGGCGGCTGAAACCGTTGAATCGAGGCACACCCTCGCCGCTCATCATCCCGAACTGCCGCCCGTGTATTCGACGCCCGACATGATTCGCCTGATGGAAACCGCATGTTTCCACGCCCTGCAACCGTATTGTGAAGAGGGAGAAATCACCGTCGGGATTTCGATCCACGTCGAACACCGCGCGGCCAGCGGGATCGGAACGCGAATTCACGCCGAAGCGGAGTTGGAATCGTTTGACGGGCGCTTCTACATCATGCGTGTTCGTGCCCACGACGGCACGCGTGAAATCGGACGAGGCACAGTGGGCCGCGCCGTCGTGCACGTCCCCAGTTTCGTGGAGCGCATGCGCGAAAAAGCTCGCGGCGGCTGAAGCTCACGTAGGGACGGACGCATTCGTCCGTCCAGCCGAGCCACCCAGCCGAGCCGCCCACCAGAGCAAAGCTCCGCACCGTCACCCGTTAATCAGATCCATCATTTGCTGCGGGTAGCGCATCCCCGACGCTGCACCCGAGGGAAAGACTTCGGTCAGGTGGCGCAGATCCTCGGAACTCAGTTCCAAATCCACAGCGGCGGCATTCTCCTCGAGATATTTGCGTCGCTTCGTTCCAGGAATAGGGACAACGTCGTCTCCCTGCGCCAGCACCCACGCCAGCGCCAGTTGTGATGGCTCGCATCCCTTCTCGCGCGCAAGCTCTTCAACTTTCTTCACCAGATCCAGATTTGTCTGAAAGTTTTCGCCCTGGAAGCGCGGCGACAAACGGCGATAATCATCGGCCGCCAGATCTTCGAACTTCTTGAGTTGGCCGGTAAGAAAACCTCGTCCGAGCGGACTGTACGCCACGAAGCCGATGCCGAGTTCGCGGCACGTTGGCAGAATTTCCTCCTCCGGATCGCGCGTCCAAAGCGAATACTCAGTCTGCAGCGCCGCGATCGGATGCACCTTCACAGCGCGCCGGAGAGTCTTAGCCCCAGCTTCCGACAAACCGATATGGCGGATCTTGCCCTCCTGAACCAGTTCTGCCAGAGCGCCAACCGTTTCCTCGATCGGCGTATCCGGATCGACGCGATGCTGGTAGTAGAGGTCTATGTGCTCGACCCCCAAACGCTTCAAACTTCCTTCGCAGGACTTCTTCACATAGTCGCGCTTGCCGCTGACGCCGCGGATATTGGGCTTGCTCGGATCGCGGACAATCCCGAACTTTGTGGCAAGCACAACCTGGTCGCGCTTCCCTTTGATGGCGCGGCCGACGAGTTCTTCGTTCGTGTGCGGCCCGTAAACGTCGGCGGTGTCGAGAAACGTGATGCCAAGTTCGAGCGCGCGGTGGATGGTCGCGATCGATTCCGCGTCATCGCGCCCAGAGTAAAACTCCGACATGCCCATGCACCCCAGGCCAAGCGCGGAAACTTTGAGATCGGAGCGTCCAAGATTGCGGGTTTTCATTCCAGATACTTCCTTCCAGAAATTAATTAAATGCCGTTCACGAGCCAGCTCTCACAAAGCAGTCCTATAGATGCAACAACCACGGAAAAGGTTACGCCACCGGACGTAGGCCGACGAATTGCATCGCACACGCCGGCACTGGCATCCTGTAAGAGACACGATCCTTCACCTGTACCCATGAATCCAGCGCCGATCTGGTTTGAGCGAAAGTTTGAGTTTACGTTTCCCGCGGAGCTGCATCCGAACCTGTGCGCGCGCTTGCGAGGCACGCCGGCGCGGCTTGAAGAAACCGTACGCGGCGCTGCTCGCGAACTTCTGGTGAGTAAGCCCGAAGAGAAATGGTCGGCCCAGGAACATGCGGGCCACTTGCTGGACCTCGAACCTCTCTGGATCGCCCGAATCGATGATTACGTAACCAACGCGGCAAAACTTACAGTGGCTGACCTGACCAATCAGAAGACATACGAAGCGCAGCACAACCAGCGCACGATCAGCGAGATTCTGGCCGACTTTCGAGCCGCACGCTTACAACTGGTGAGCCGAGCGGAGAAGATCGACCCGGGAGTTTTTGCCCGCGCCATCCCCCATCCGCGGCTGCAAACACCGATGCGACTGGTCGACCATTTGTACTTTGTGGCCGAGCACGACGACCATCACCTGGCCCACATCTGGGCACTAATCAGCGGGAATTCGCAAGCCGCGTAGTCACCAAGCTTTGTGTGGAGCGGACACTCCTGTCCGCTGCCTTTGCTTTTGATTTTGCTTTTGATTTTGCCTTTGCTTTTGACCTTGACTTTGACTTTGACTTTGACGGTGAACAGAACCGAGCCGCAAGTCGGGGCACAGATCGACACGAGTCAGCGGAAGCGACGTCATCAGAAAGTAACTAGAATCAACGGCGTCGTGCGCGCCACCACTTCGCCAACTTCGACCGCGCGAACATCGGCGGCACGCAGAGCTGAAGTGAGCCCCGAGGAATCCCTTCCAGCAACCGAGATCAACAACCCCCCAGCAGTCTGCGGGTCGTAGAGGATCGTTCTCAAGTCCCCTGAGATTCCGTCTTCATAGGCCACCAGGCATTCAGCAAACTCCCGATTAGCTTTGAGTCCTCCGGGAATAAAGCCCGCGCGAATGCAATCGAGCGCGCCATCCAGCACCCGAATGTTGGAGGAGTGAAAAACAAGGCTGACGTTCGAGGCGAGCGCCATTTCGCGAGCGTGGCCAATCAGGCCAAAGCCGGTGACATCGGTCAGAGCGTGGACAGCAAAAGCGCCGTCGATCGCTCCATCCCGGCCCGCGGTGATTACTTCGGCGGCCGCCTTATTCAAAGTTGTCATCGACTTCACGGCAGCGTCGATCCACTCCTGCCTCGCGACGCCCTTCTTGATGGCCGTAGAAATTACACCAGTGCCGAGCGCCTTGGTGAACAGCAGCCTGTCGCCGGGTTGCGCCCCTTGATTGGCGAGCACGCGCTTGGGATGAACCACTCCCGTAACCGAATAGCCGAATTTCGTCTCATCATCCCGGATGCTGTGCCCGCCGACCACCGTGCACTTGGCTTCGATCATCTTCGACAAGCCGCCGGCAAGTATGCGCTCCAGAATCTCGACATCGCTTTTTTCAGGAAAACAGACCAGGGCCAGCGAAGTCAGCGGCTTTCCACCCATGGCGTAGACGTCGCTGAGCGCGTTGGTGGCGGCGATCTGGCCGAAGGTATAAGGATCGTCCACGATCGGCGTAAAAAAATCCACCGTCTGCACCAGTGCCGTCTCAGGCGTGAGCAAATACACGCCCGCATCGTCGGCGTGATCGAAGCCGACCAGTACATTCGGGTCCTGTTGGCGGGGCAATTTCCCCAGCACTCGGTCCAGCACCGCCGGGCTCAGCTTGGACGCGCACCCTCCCGCCTTTACCGTCTCCGTGAGCCGAATTGTTTTCACATCAGGCACGAAGCCATTGTAACGGAGGCGGAAAAGGTGGCCGTGGTCAGGTCACGGGCACTCGCTCGACCCTTTCTTCCTCACACCCGATCCGGTAGTGGGCCAGTTTCAGTGGTTTTCGGTAGTGGGTCAGTTTCACGATGGAGCCGATGAAATCCTAAACCACCAAGGGCACAAAGGATCACGAAGGCTTTTGGCTCCAGATATTTCCTTCGTGTACCTTGGTGGCCTTGGTGGTTCAGGATTTCGCAAATTGCACCACTACCCAATCCCGCCAATTAGACTTCCAACCCGCAGTGTGCTACAATAGCCCCTGATTTGGGGCAGTTTCGAGACCCGTCCAAACCAAGACGGACCTCGAAGCTGCCCCAAAACCATTTTCAGCGTTCTTTGACAACATAACTCCTTATTCCGGAATATTTTGCGAAATGGCCCTGTAGACTCAAAGATTTGGAAGGAATTTCCTCCTAACCCAATGATTCTTAAGGTCACGTAAATAAAAAAAATCAATGATCTGAGGGGTAGATCCTGCCGGGAGGCGAAAAGGCAGAACTAAGTCCTTATTATTGAAGACTTTACAATTAACTCCTTATTTTTGAATACTTTGCAAAAAAAACAGGGGGGGGGTACCCCCCCAACCGGCGATCTTTGCCAAATTCGCGGGGCGCTTACTTTACGCTGACCTGCGTGATCCGCAGATCCGGATAGGCGTGGTTCCACTGAGCCGAGATATTTTCGAAAATCAGTCGGAAAGGCTTGCTCTGGCCGGGCGCCAGCGGTGACAGGTTGAAGTCCACGGCTTCGTCGTACGGTCCTCCGCTGCGCAGCACCCGGATGGGCACTTCCTCGCGCTGGGCTGTCTGTCCCATGTCGTCCTTAAACGTGATCTGCACCACGGCGTGGATGACGGTCTTATCGCCGGCGTTGGTGATGGCGCCATCGATATAACTGACGGTCGCGCCCACAAAATTCTGCGCCGCGCTTGTCTTCAGGTCCGAGAATTTCAGGTTCGCGGCATAGGCTGGAGGCGCGACCGGCTTGGTCTGCTCGGCCCGGAAAATCAGTGCGAGAATGCCAACCACCGCCCCCACGAGCACGATCCCGACCAGGATTGGACGCACGCTCGACTCCTGCCGCTCGGTCGTGGGGTTTGAGTTCGGCTGGAGCAGGCCATCCATGGCGGGATTGTACTACTGCCGGTTCGCTCTCAGTCACCTGGTCTCACGCCTAGCGCGCCGCGGTGCCAGCCGGTGATGCTTTCGGTTTTCCCGATTCTCGCGAGTCGACAACACGGTAGTTGTTGTATTCAATCGCTAGTGTGGCGCGCCCTCCGAAACGGATATCGCTTACCGACTCGTTGCGCCGGGGAAGCCAGAAATTCTGGACCTTCATGTACTCATGATGAACTTTATTTTCCTTGGTCCAGAACGAAGGATTCAGGGCCGGCTCGGCCTCAATACGGGTCGCCGCGAAGTCGGTTGCGTCGACCCACACTTTGCCTCGATAGACATACTTGCTTATCGTTTTCGGGCGGACGGCGAGCACGTATTGGTTGCCCTTGTCCGAGGACTCAAAGCCAACGAGCGCAAAGTCGTAATTGTCACGGTTCAGTAGCGTACGGGCGTGCTCTGCCGGTTCGGCGGCTTCCTTTTCGCTGTCCAGCAGCCGTCTGAATGCGTGCTCGACTATCGCCTTCGATCCAGTTTCGGAGATGATCTTAAAGCTCTTGGTGGAAGGGCTGTCATATGTGCAATCCACCGTCATTTCGGCGTCGCGATCGCCCAAAAATCCGCGATAAGAAAGGTGATAAACGCGGGTGGATTCGTAGTGCCGCAATGCCTGTGCGCGCTCTGCATCTTTGCGGATGAGATTGTTAACGACCTGGTCGACGGAGAGTGGCGCCGTAGTGATCGAAGGCGGGAGCGGTCCGGAATCAGCGTCGACCGCAAGTCCGCCCGCGGCTGTGGTCGCGAGCATAAGGAAAAGCCCGATCGCGCTCTGCATCGAAATCTGTATCGAGTTCAAGGCTGCACGCATGAATCATCCGTCGAAGGCTTAGATTATCACCATCGCTGAAGTCGCGGACTAGGCGTGGGCGCGACGGCGAAACGACTGGCATGTGTCAAGATTTCGGCCCCAGGTTCGGCAGCGAGAGCATGAATTTCTCGGATGCATGGCGATTTGACCCAGTTTTAGCAACTTAGCCGCCATCCCTGGGAACCTTTTCAACTACTTGCACGCGAGGAACAACGGGCAAATAATTGCTAGCGCTTGTAGTGCAAAAAAGGAGCCCTCCCCCATGTGGATCCGTGAAAGTGATAGGCATGTTCATTGGAACTGGATTGCGATCCTCTCCTACAGCGCATCGCTAGTCGTTAGCGTCGCGATCTGGAGAGGTCTATTCCGTGCCGTCGAACGCCTGGTAAGGTAAGTTTACCGATCGCAGCTAACGATCAACGCAGTTAACGATCATAGTGCAGCAGTGAGAACACGTCGTACTTTGCCAGTTTCTCGCGGCCTCTCAGGAAGTCGAGCTCAACCACAAACGCCAGTCCAGCAATCTGAGCCCCGAGACCGCTGGCCAGGTCCGCAGTCGCCACCGCCGTTCCCCCGGTAGCCAAAAGATCATCGACGATCAGAATGCGCTGGCCTTTGGTGATGGCGTCTTTGTGAACCTCCAGCGCATTGCTGCCGTATTCGAGCTCATAACTGATCTTCACCGTTTCGGCGGGCAACTTTCCTGGCTTGCGGACGGGAACGAATCCCGCGTTCAGCCGATAGGCAAGCGCTGGTCCAAAGATAAATCCACGAGCCTCCATGCCGAGCACAAGGTCAATGTCTTTGCCGATATAGTGGACCGATAGCGCGTCAATCAGCCGCGCAAAGCCGAGTTTGTCCTTGAGCAGCGTCGTGATGTCGTAAAACAGGATGCCTTTTTTCGGGAAGTCAGGCACCTCCCGGATCAGCTTCTTCAATCCGTCGCAATCGATTGGGTCGGTCGGCATCTGGTTTGACATCCTGGTTGACATCTAGAGATTAGGCTCCTCGAACTTGAAATGAACTGAGGCCCGCGACCGGCTCGGCGTCGGATTCCTCTACATCATCCACTCGCGCCGCGCGCGGCCCTTCCTGCAACCTCGACCGCAGTCCCGCCAACTGCTCGCGCGTTCCCATGGCCAGGACTTCGACGTTGCCATCGGCATTGTTGCGGACCCAACCGGCAATGTGGAGGATGTGCGCCTCACGCTCGACAAACCAGCGGAACCCGACTCCCTGGACGCGTCCGCGCACCAGAAAACGACGAGCCTGAGTCGGGGATTTCTCAGTGGAAGCCATCGTTCGATTGAAGAGGTGAGAGGTCAGATTGCAGAGGTGAGAAACAATCCCAAAGGTTTTACTTCTGCAGTCTGACCTCTCACCTCTGACCTTACCCTACGCTCGCGACAAATACGTGCCTTCCGCAGTGTCGACTTTGATTTTTTCGCCTTCATTGATGAACGGAGGCACCTGCACCACAAGCCCGGTTTCGGTTTTCGCCGGCTTGGTCACACTCGATGCGGTTGCGCTCTTCAAGCCGGGTTCGACTTCGGTCACGGTCAACACGACCGTCTGCGGCAACTCGATACCGACAGCTTTGCCATCAAAAAATTCAACTTTGATCTGGAGGTTCGACGTCAAATAATCCACGGCGTCGCCGAGCGTATCGCGGGTGAGGTGGGTCTGCTCGTAGTTTTCTGTGTCCATGAAGTAGTAGCTGTCTCCGTCGGAGTACAGAAACTCCATATTGACTTCATCGACGTTGACCTTCTCGATGGGGTCGGGCGAGCGGAAACGGTGTTCGAACATGGCGCCGGTACGCAGGTTGCGCAGCTTGGCCTGGATGAAAGCGCGCAGGTTGCCCGGCGTGCGGTGCTCGACGCTGAACACGGAATGCAAGTCATTGTTGTGCTTGATGATCATGCCGGGACGGAGCTGGGTCGCTGGAATCGACATTGCTGGTTTACATCTCCTTCACTCTGCTAGGAATTTCTGGGCAGCGGGACAGGTCGCCATGGCTTCCGCCGCACTTGGGATTAACAGTTTATTTTACACAGGCGAAGCGGATTGTGGGAACACCGTGATGTCCCCATGCATTCTGGCATGTTTTTGCCAAGCCATCCGCCGACGCTGGTAGTCTAGAATAGAAGGATTGGGAGGTTCTTATGCATAGTGGAAAATATGAGAGTTCTGAAGGAACGACTGGCACTGCAATCACTTTCTTGCTGATCGGACTTGGCGCGGGCGCTGCCCTCGGTTTGTTGCTCGCTCCTAAGACCGGAAGGCAGCTGCGGAAAGACCTGCGGCGCTCTTACGATGATGCCCGGGAAACGGCCTCCGACTGGACGGATGAAGCAAAAGATCGTTTTGAGGAAGCCGTAGAAAAGGGAACCGATCTCGCCGAGGAACTGCGCACGAAAACCAAGCCGCTGAGCGATTTACTGCGCCGCCTCTAGGTTGCCGTGAAGTTCGCAGCGAAGTTCGCGGGGAAGACTGCCCCGAAAGCTCGCGGACGGCGCCACTCCGTGGATTCTTATCCGATTGGCGCCCCTGCCGCGGCCCGTTCTCCCGCAACAAGTCTCGCAGAAGAGTCCGTCCGGGAGGTCACCCGACGATAGCCCGGCGCTTCAGCGCCGGGTTGGACCGCTGGAAGAGCCAGCCCCGGAGGGGCGACTGAACCCGATGTCACACCTACGTCTCTCTGCCGCTTAGTCCCCGAACAGATCTTAAGGTCCGGGCTGAACATCCTCGATTGTGCGCTTCTTTTTGTGCACACTCCGGATAACGACGCCCGCCGAGAAACGGAAATTATCCTGCTTCTGCTTGAACGAACCGGTCTGCAGGTAATCGGCCTTGAAGCGCAAAGCGTATCGCTGATTGATTTTGCGCTCGAGGCCGGCGCCGGCCAACAGCGCTCGCCCAGAGCTGACTTCGTCGAAGGTTTCGCCTTGCGCACTCGCTCGACCGCGCGTGCCTTGGTGTCCGTACATGAGCTCCGCGATCGGCGTCCAGCGTTCATACTTGCGGCGGGCAAACTGCACGCCAAAAAGAATGTTGAACTCTCGCGTCGCCACATTGAAAGTGGGAGTAGTGCCCGGACAGAAGGGTGTGCAGGTGGGAAATGGCGCGGGCACGGCCGTCGGGATTTTTGAAGTTCCGAAGTATTGGCCGCCATCCACGATCACACCCAGCCAACTGGTCGCGTTCGCGCCCAGGGAAGCGTCCCAGCCAGGCAACCCCGCCCAGTGTCCGGCGTTGAAAAGACCCGCTTCGGCATACGAACCACCAGCAAAGAATTCGAAGCGCGGATACTGGAGCGCAGCTGGTGCCGGCTTCTCCGCTGGCGTTGGAATCGTCGTTGCCTCAGGGGGCGGCGCTTGCGCCGGAGCCTGTGCCGGAGCTGATGCTGGCGCTTGCGCCGGAGCTTGATCCGCAGTGGGAGCTGGAGTGGGAGTCTGCGCCCACGACATCACACATAGCGCAGCCATGCCAGCCAAAACTCCCAGGTATCTCCTCACTGTTCCTCCTTGAAATGTAGTTGCCGGTACCCGATCTGGTATCGAGTCTCTCTTTGTCGCCGCTGGTACTGGCTACTGACTACGCGGTGCTGGTCTCCCGAAAGCCGTGTTGTAGTGGAGCTGGATTTCCCCGCATGTTCCTTGCTCGGGAGAATAGACCACGCAGGTGTCGAAGGGACGCGAATAGACGTGCAGCGATACGGCCCGCTGGTTCGCTTCGCGCGGATTCACCACCCGGTGCACCGGTTCCCGCGGATCGACGGCGCAGGGCTTGGCCGCCGTTAATTCCACCGTGTTAGATGCAAGCAACTGGCACTTGCCTGCCCCTATATCCTCAAATCCGACGTGGAAGTTCTCGACAAGCAGCCTGCCGACCGGCGCTGCCATCCAGCAATTCTGATCGCGATGATTGTGCACCGAACTGTACTGACCCACTTCCCAACAGATAGCCATCAGTTCGTAGAGGCTCGTCTTGTCGATCAGGTTGCGGGTGTAGTGCTGACGGTCCCACGTCAGATAGGGTGCAAGACTGGCTTCTTCGACAGGCGACTTCGCGAGAAACGACCGGATCTCTTCCGTCGTATCGAAGGCCGATGCGGGAAAGACGCGAAGCTGCCTGACCAGTTCGTCAATTCGAACGCGCGGCGGTGCTGCCTGCTCATTCATGCATGTACTCGACAACAATGTGTTTGACAAACTATTGAGTATACCGTGTGCGCCCCAGACGCTCACGCGGGAGCGGACGCATTCATCCG
>Ga0302326_10034283_pt1 | contig 10063 bp, 13 predicted proteins | sample Palsa_T0_3_FD_202264 | JGI IMG/M metagenome (GOLD analysis project Ga0302326, IMG submission 202264) | Peat permafrost microbial communities from Stordalen Mire near Abisko, Sweden - Palsa_T0_3 | ecosystem: Environmental > Terrestrial > Soil > Palsa > Peat permafrost | place: Sweden: Abisko...
GCTTTAGAATGAAGGTCACTCCAAACGTGGGCGTGTAGCTCAGCTGGGAGAGCACCTGCTTTGCAAGCAGGGGGTCACCGGTTCGATCCCGGTCACGTCCACCAACTTCTTCCTGATTGCAAAAGAGTTAGAGAAATCACCTCGGCCCGAACACTCCGTTATTCGTGCACACTGTGCACGAACTGTGCACGAATGCGTCATTGGAGCACCTCGGTGCACAATGGCGCGGTCGAAAAAGCATCGGCCTCCCCCACCGGTGCCATTTCGTTTGCTCGACGGTTGAGCTTCTCCAGGGCTTCGCGCTTCATCCGCAACTTCATCTGGGAATACTTCTTGAAGACTTGCGCGTCGCTCTGGCGGAGCAGCTGCGTTACCCACTCGTCGGCTACGCCTCCTGCGCTCAGCCGTGTGGCATAGGCAGAGCGCAGGTCGTAAATCCGAAAATAGGGAATCTTTGCCCGTCGCAGAGTTTTCGTCCAAACGGTCTTGAGTTTTTTGAGATGTCCGGTCGGATTCAGATCGCTCGGAAACAGATACGGTCCTTCACCCGAAATCGCCATCTGATTCTTGAAGGCCTCGATGGCGAGCGAGGTGAGGGGAACTTCGGCCGTGCCGTTTGGAGTCTTCGAATCCGGTATCCAGACCACCGCATTTTGCAGATCCACTTGGTCTCTTCGCATCGGAATCAGTTCCTTGTAGATCCGCAACCCGGTCTCCGTAATGATTCGAACCACGTTCCGCAAGTACTGCGGAGCGTGGGATTCGATCTTTTGTTGTTCGGACCACGAGACGTAATGCGGTCTGAACAAACCCTTCACGGCAACCGGAAACTCAACACCAGAACAGGGATTTACAGCTAGGAGTTTCTTGCGGACCGCCACGTTCAGCATACGCCGGAGAACTCTGAACTCCTGGTGTACCGTTGTGGATTTGACGATTCGCAGTTCCTTGTAACCGAGCTTCATCTTGACGACGACGGGTGCTCGAAGGCGTTCGCGAAGGTACATGTCAACCGAATCCGCGGTGACATCCACCAGTCGAGTTGCGCCAAACGCAGCCTTCAGGTGTTTAATGCACCTTTCGTTTGCTTGGTGCGTGCCTTCGGCGCGCATGGGCGGCTTGGAATAGTTCTCCAAGAAGGAATCCGACCATTGCCCGTAAGTCAAGGTTTCGCCCTTTCGTACGACTTCCAGGAGATTGGCGTCCCTCGCTAGAAGTCTTTCCCTGAGTTTCTTATTTGCTTCTTCCCAATCGGCGGTCTGGCTGGACTCTCTCCGCGCAATTCCCTTGCGATCCCGATAGCGAATCCACCAGATTTGTGTGCCATCCCGCCGGTAAACCACACCGTCGTACCTTCGTGCTCTAGGCATTCTCCATCTCCTGTTTGAAGGACGCGCGGAATGTTTCGAGATCCGATTTGAGGAACCGGATGTTGCGACCCATTACGCGGAGATGGGGAATCTGCTTTCGCTCAACCCAAAGATATACAGTTTGAGGGCTGACGCCAAGATAATTGGCTGCTTCTCGAACTGTTAGCGGGTATTCCTCTTTAAGTTTTGAGGTCTGTTGTCGCGCGTCAACGAGGGCGGCACGAGTCATCGGATCTCCCTCTGATCTTCGCTGAGTTGATCGCTTTCGATTCGTTGTGGATCGTTTGTCCCCAACGTAGCCGTTCCTCGGTGCAGGTCAGCTTGGGCCTTTGTCACGGTGCGCCTTGCGTAGTAATTCGGGTTGTCCTTGCCTTCCGCGCGGTAGTCGGCGATACGCTGGATGATTAACTCGGGATCGTCGCCACGGGCGAGAGCGCGTTTCGCGTAGGCCCAATCGTGTTCGGATTGGCTTTTGTGGTCGCTGGGTGCCGCGCGCGAGCGATCTTGGTTGCCGCTTGTATGCTGAGGCCTTCCGGGTGAGTCTTCGTGAATCGTGAAATCGCGGAGCGTATAGATGGCATCGCCCTCTTGCCGCGCATGAACGATAAATTCCTCTCGGAGCTTTTGATTGGCAAATCCCGGCAACCGCAGCACGCGCGTCGAGTCGGTTGCCGCCAGATCGCCATCGAATCGATTAGCGAGGCTGTGTAGCAAAGATTCCGCTTCATCCTGGCTGAACCCGGTCACTTTCCACACGACCTGGTGCTTGCCGGGCGAGGTGTCGAGAACGAAGTTTGGCGGGGGGACTTCGGTCGAATTCCGAATCGCGTCGAGAGAGTTGTCACCGTTTTTGTCGAGGTCGAGATAGACGTGACGAATGTGTTTTATATTTTCCTTCGTTCGGCTGTATGCGCCGTCCTTGATCGGATTCATGCCCACATAGACATCGGAACCAGCAGCACTGCGGGCAGCGAGCCATGCTTGAAACTCGGGGCTTGCGATCGTCTCGGCCTTGGTGATCCTTTGAACCGTCTTGCCCGTTCCCCTGTTCCTTGCAAGGACCGCGGCGTTGTCGGTGGGTTCAAACAGCTCCCGGACATACTCTGAAGCGGTGAGAGATCGCGGCGCGAATGCGTTGTGGGTGTTCATGGGTGATCCTGCTTGGCCAGGAACACCGCGCCGTAGTCGAACAAGTCCGCATCCGGGTCGTATCCGTTGACAAAGAGAACTTCAGAAATGTATCTGCGCCCCGGCCGGCGCTCGATATGGATAACGACGTTGAGGGAATCGGCGATGTTTGTCTTGATTGCTTTGAAAGGTAACTCCACGCCGCTCTGCAAAACACAGCTGGTGAAGCGCGCGAGGCCCTGTTGCGCGGAACTGGCATGAATGGTGGATAGCGTTCCCGAATGTCCCGTGTTCAGGAGTTGCAGGAGATCGAACGCCTCGCTTCCGCGGACCTCGCCCAAAACGATACGGTCCGGGCGATGTCGGAGGGCTGCTTTCAGGAGATCGCGGATGGCCACTGCCGGAAGCCCGTTTTGTTCGCGGCGTGCTTCGAACCGAACGAGATTTTGCTGCGGCAATTGAATCTCGGCCGTGTCTTCGATAACGAGCACCCGTTCATCTTGCGGAATGAATTTTCCGAGGATCGAAAGTAGAGTCGACTTTCCAGTGCCAGTTCCACCACAAATCAGGATGTTCTTGCGCGCGAGCACGTAGTCTTCGAGGTGGTTTGCGAGGGGACGGTCGAGAGTGCCAACCCGAATCAGATCTTCCATCTCGAAGTGGCGGGTGTTGAACTTGCGGATTGTGAGTGTCACACCGCCTAAACTGCACGGCGGGATGATCGCCGCGACTCGACTGCCATCGGGCAGCCGGGAGTCGAGAATGGGCTTCGATTCGGAAATGTCGTCACCTAGACGCCGGGCGATATTCTTGACGGCGACCATAAGGGATCGCTCGCCGATGGAAACGCCCGGCACGTGTTGAAGGAAGCCCTGTTTCTCGATGAACACGCGGTCGGGACCGTTCACCATGACTTCGCTGATCGAATCGTCGAGAATGAGGTGCTCGATGGGCTTCAGAAACGGCAGAATCATTTCAAATCCGTTCATCAGAGTCCCCCTTTGGCGAGTTGGACAAAGTAAGAATCGTTGGGGTCGTTGTAGTAGGGCTTGAGGTAGCAAAACATCGGCGGCGCGGGGTTGATTCCGTCGTAGGCGATGGTGACGGACTGTGCGTTACGCAACTCCATGAAGGTCTTCATGTCGAAGCGGTAGTCGCTTTGCGTGTTGTAGCTCTTGGAAGCGATGATGTTGGCTTTATGGGAGAGAGCTTTTCCGGTAAGCCAACTGACCTTGGTGTCGTGGCCGCTTTCCGACAAACTGTAGCTGACTTTGAGCTGGTCTTCGCGGCCACACAGATCGCTGGCCGTTCTTGCGGAGAAATCATCCGACAACGAAAGGAAAATCTTGGTGCGGAAGGTCTGAAGAAGCGTACGCCAGCTTTCAGCGGGAAGCGCGGAGCGAAGCGAGCTGATGCTCTGGGTGGCGACGATCGGGATGCATTTCGGCTGACGCGACAAGCTGAAAAATTTCTCGTCGCCTGTCGGGTCGCTCTCACCTACGGTCGCGAAGTGTTGGTACTCATCGCAGAGGAATAAGACCTGCCGGAAATATTGCTCGGGATGCGCTTCGATTTTCGGTACGCGATTGAGCACGGCGCGCTCGAAATCGAGCTTCATCATTACGCCCAAAGCCTTCGCGAGTCCGGCGTTCATGCCGATTGGGAAATTGAGCGCACAAACAGCCCCATGCTCGATCAGCCAGCTGAACGAGGGCAGCGGCTTTCCGAGCTGGCCGGCGGCATTCTTCTGGGGGTCGTAACACTCCTTCTTCGGGCAGAAAACTCTTTTCACCTTGGGGCTGTCATCGAAGAGCGAAAGGAAGACGGAAACACCCTCGACGATGGAAGTCCGTAATTTCGGCTCGATCCTCCTCCAGTCGTCCTGGAACCATCTCTTCACGGCCTCGAGTTGCGCAAGCTTTTCGGGATGGGCTTGAGCGGGGTCCAGAACCGTACGGGCCTCGGACTGAATCCCACGTATCCTTAATATGTCGCGCAGCTCGGGCGTACCGGGTGCAAGAAAGCGGTCTTCCTTCTCGTCGTGCACAAAACCGAGGCCCGCGAGGTCGGCGGTACGCTCGCCGTAAGTTTTCGGTGTAACAGCCACATAATGGCGCCCGAGAATGATCTCCTCGGCCTCCGCGATCCGTTCTTCGAGGAGCGGCGGAGAGATCGCGCACTGATAGACATCAAAGAGTGTGACGTAGTCGTAGGCGACCTTATGAAGAAGGATGATGAACTTGACGAGGTTCGTGTACGCCTGCTGCCAGAATGGCTCCTTGCCACGGCCGAAAAGGTTGGTCAGCAGCGAGGCTATGTTGTATGCGAGGGCGTAAGCGTCGAGGTCGTTGTGCAGGGGGTTATAGCAGTACTCAGAATCGAGGCTGATTTCGACGTAATCCTCGGCCCGCTGGTGACGTGCGAGGATGTCTTTTACTTTTCGGCAGAAGTCGCCTTTTACCTCCAAGACAATTCCGCCGATCCTCTTTTCTTTGTCGGCGGCTTTGTAGGCCAGAATCTGCTCCGCGAACGGAAGCATGCAGCAGGAAGTTTTGCCACTGCCAATAGCGCCCAAGATGGCGATTCCCGTAAACAAACCGCGTTCGGGAATCGTGAGCCAAGAGGGAGCCTTCGCGGGCACCGGCTTGCGCGGGTTGTGTACTTCGCCTACGACGAGAAACAAGTCGGATCTCGTGCTGGGATCGGGGTATTCGGGAAGGCGTCCTGGCGAGACGGTGCGGCGCGGTTTGAGGGTAAAGATGTAGAGTCCCGAAAGCGCGGTCGAGCAGACCAGGTAGGGTGTGGTGAACAAGAGCGCGTAGTAGATGCATTGGAAGCTCAAGAAGGCTTGCGGAGCGCGCACGGCAATAACACGCAGAAAGATCTGATGTTCGGGGAAGGGCTGCGTGTAAAACAGGAACGCCCCGATAGCCATGGCGAGAATGGCCGCGATGAAGGCGCGCGATTCGAGCAGTCGCTGCATCAGGCTCTCCCGCGTGCGTCTGTCGATTGAACCTTGTCAGTGCCTTGCTGTGCCGTTCGGCGCACTTCGCGCCACTTGCGGTAGTCCTGGTCCCGCCAAAGCACCTTCTTCAGGACGGCGTTGATGACGTGATCCGCGTTGCTCTCGATGAACCGAGCATAGTCTTCGAGCAGATCGTTGACCGGCTCTTCGAGTTTTACCTCCCGGGTCATGATCCCAGGTGCTTTCTTAACGATCGGCATAGTGTTCCTCCGCTGATGATGTGTCTTTCCTCGACGCCCATGTCACCGTGGAAAAAACGGCCGGCACGATTTACCGTGCCGAAGGGCGGGAGCGACCCCACGAACTTTTTGGGCGGCTGAAAGCCGAAAAAGTGGGGTCGCTCCCGCCCGATTTGGTGTTTTTTCCACGGTGACTTTCGGTTGCATTGCTTTTCTATCTCCCACGCTTCCAAGAAATTGCTCGCACCACAGGGTGAAGAACTTGGCGAAGACGAGGCTGAAGTGTGTACTTCTTACCCTCTTCATGGTTTTCCCTCCGTTTCGTGTCCGGAAACCTTAGGACGGCAAAGCACCTCGGCAGCGAAATGCACGGCGACATGCCGGCTGCTACCGCCGAAGTCGTGGCGTACCTCGGAATCCGCCACTCGTCCAGCCTTCCATCCGCGATAGAGATGCTCGAAGCGTTGCCCCGCGAATCGAGCCTTGGCCTGATTACGGAAAATCAGGTCGGCCTCGGTTAGAGACGTGTACCGGCCGAGGTCCCAGGCCTTGCGGATTTGGAAATAGCGGAGCACGTCCAAAGAAACGTCCGATCCGAGCGGAATGGTCACCAGAGAATCGAAAAGTTCTTTGGCCTTTTCGAAATGGCAGTCGACTCTCGCGAGATAAAGAAATCGGAATGCTGAGAGCTGCCGAAAGAGCGCGAGGTAGTCTTCGAGATGGTGCACAAATTCCGTGAGGCTTGCCTCCCTTCCTTGGAGGTAGGTGAACGTGACCACGGTCGGACAAGCGTCACCCGCGAGAAACATCGGAGACTTGTCGACGAAGTAGCGAATGGTGGGTTGGGAAGTTCTCTGCCCGTGATAGATCTTCGAAGGAAGGAAGTGAATCGGGACTTTCAGCTGATCGCGGAAAAAACTGACTTTTTCCGGCTCGGTTTCCAAGTACTTCCACTGCGGGTTCGAGAGGACAAAGTCGAGCATTCCGATGCGCCGATGGATGTATTCGATTTCGTGTTGCCGGCGATTGCGGATGTTCTCGCGGTCGATCTGGCGGTAGAGACGGCGGGAGAACAGATGATAGACCGTTCCGCTCTTTGGAAAGCGCTCAGTCCTCGCGTGTTTCTTGGTGTGAAGCTTGTTCCAGAAGGTGGCTGTGCGCTGACCCCAATGAGTGCCGGTGAAGGTGAGGAATTGCCGTGCAACAAAGTAGCCTGAATGCGTCGCCACAATGTAGAGGAAGCGGGCCTCGGCTTCGGTGTAGCCGAGAGCTTGGAGAGCGTCGAGGTGGACAGGGGAAATATTCATAGCGTGAGAATTCGCGCGGTGATTTCGCGTTCGTCGAGAACCCGGCGCAAGCGCGATGTGTCTTCCGAACGCCCATAGAGCGAGAAGCCCGCGGCGGCCTTCGCGGCCATCGCCCGCGGTTTGTAGTCGCGTGTCGCGAGTTCCAGGTCGACGTGACGCAACTCGAGTTCCGGTGTTTCGTACTCGACGCGCAGATCGGGCACGGGAATCTTTCCGTTCACAACTTGCAGGCCGTGCTTCTCGGCGATTCTTTCCTTTGCGTTCGGGTCGTCTTTTTCCGGCGCCATCCGGGCCAGGTCGCGATTCAGATTCCGCTTGAGTTCATAGTCGAGGACCACGCGGACGGGGCGGCCTCCGCCGCGCTCGATGCGGGCTGCCTCTTTTTGATAGAGCCGGTAGAGATCGGCGTCGTGTCTGACCTCGCGCGGTTTCAGCAAACCGTGGTAGATGGGCTGATCGTCGGGAAGTTGGTTCGTGTTCTTCAGGAGCCAGTGACCGGCTTTCGTAAGTGTCACAATTCGCAGCGTCTTTTTCTGTGAGATTTCAACGGTCTTGTCACTAACCAGAGAGTGTCGGGCCAGCCGCCGAATATCTTCGTCCATCCGCTCGCGATTTCCGCCGTAGGCATACTTTGCGAGGTCTGGCACCGCAATCACCCGGAACTTGCCGATTTCCTTAACGGAGTGCATCTCGGAATCGCGGAGGAGATAGGCGCGGTCCCGGACGAAGTAGGCGCGCCGAGAATCACTGCGTTCCTCGCGAGTGGATTGCTGCTCCCGAGCGTCAGTGCTATCGCTGCGGTCAGCGGCGTCCGGCGCAGGATTCCTACTGGCCGGCGCGTCGGGAAGTGGTGATCTGCGTTGGCGGACGGAGCGGCTTGCGGACGTGTCGCGACTGTCACGCGTGTCTTGCGGATCGTGCGAAAAGGCGTCGCGCGACACTAGTTGAAATCCTCCTCGTTCGCGGGAACGGGCAAGTCCGCATGGCTGACGTTGAACTGCTTGTCGAGATGCGAGAGTTTGCGCCCGGTATTCTTGAGGAAGAAGCGGCGGCCAATGGCCAGCGCCGCACCAAACAGGTTGAGGAAGAGGACGGTGAGGAAGATCAGGATCGTTGTTCCGTAAGAGTGGTACAGGACCGCTTTGTAGCGGGCCATGAACTTCAACTGGTCGAGGAGCCAAAAACCGTAGGCGAGCAACATGACGATGGTAAAGAGCAGGGCGTTCGCGATCATCGTGACTCTTCCGGTTTCCGTGAGGGTTTTGCCACCAACCTTTTGAGCTTCTGGGAGCGGGCGGAAAGCGGGGCGAAAAGGAGGCCCTCGTGAGGTGCGCCGGTTGTTCCAGTGGCAGAAGCCCGTGAGTTGGGATGTGGCCGCGCGGAAGAGTACAGCTGCGGCAGCAGGTCGGCGGTGGCTCGCCGAGGTTGGGACGACGTTGCCCTGCGTCCGCCCGCGACCTCTTGGGTTTGCGCGTGGACCGGGATTCTCATTTGAACGCCTGGTCTTCGCGGAAGTAGGTGATGGTCATTCCGAGCGGATTGATTGGAATCAATTCGTTGGGCACCTGAGACTTGAAAACGAAGACAAAATTCGCGGTGTAGAGATCGCGCTTGATCTCGCTGTGATCGGCGGGCGAGTAATAGACCATGTAGAAGTCCACTCGCGCGCGGAAGGGTGGTGTTTGCATCTCCTCGAGCGCGACCTTCTTCACGTCCACATCGATCTCGGGCGCCGCGGTGTTGGTGATGAATTTCTTGATGATGTCGTCCTTGCGGTAGGCATCGAAGATGCCGTCGGCGAGCTTGCCGTCGAGGAAGTACAAGGACTTCGAGAAATCGTCCTGAATTGTGTAGCGGTTGCGGCGGTAATACAGGGCGCAGAACTCGGAGAGAAAATATTTCGCTTCGGCATCCTGCGGCTTGTATTCAAGGTTGTGGTAATTGATGGCCTCGGCGCGGCCGAGATCGTCGATCCGGATGACGAGCGGGCGAAAGTTCTGGAACGTGCGGATGGTCCGGAGGTCGATGAGAGCGAGGGCCACGCAAACGATGGACAGCAGGGCGAGGGCAATCTTGAGATAAGTATTCGTCACCATCGGATCACCGCAGGATTCGAGATACAAACGTTTCGCGTCATGGAAGCTCGGATCTTGATCCATCACATCACCCTGTTCAGGACTGCGGCGGGCGCTTCGAGTAGGCCTGCGGACGACCCTCCGGCGGTGCCGCTGAAGATATGATTGGTAAGGGACGGGATTTTCAGGAGGACATAGATCGAAGCGAGAAAGGTGATGAAGAGGACAGGAAACCAGCCAATCAGCTGGGCGGTGGAGAGCGTACCCGCCGGCGGGAGGCGCAGCGCGCCCAGGATGAGGTTCCCGATCACGTACACAACGGCTGCGGCGATCACCTGATAGAACGCATATTGAATGAAGCAGCGGAACCATCCCCAGAAGAGCCACTCCATCTTCGGAACGATAAAGAACGGTACGAAGACAGGGCCGACCAGCACGCAAACCGCAGTAGCGATGAACCCGTAGGCAATGACCACAATCGCTATGGCCTGCGCAGCGGCGAGCAGGATGGTCACGATAACGTAGATCGCAGTCCCAAGAAAATCTCCCCAGCTGGGGGAGTCCATGCGGGACTCGAAATCCGCAACCTGGGAGACCACTGTTTGCAGCTGGGCCTGATCGATCTGGCTCGACAGAAACTGCGCCTCGTTGGTGACGAGATTGTGGAAACTGATTCCAACGCCGGGAATGGGCGTGCTGTAGTAATTGACCATCGCGAACCCAAAGCTGATGGTGAGAAGCAAACTCGCAAAATGGTCGAACTGGAAGGAGGGCCTGCCGCTCGCGGAAGCGAGAGCGGACTTGATTCCGAACCAAGCGATAAGGATCGTGGCGAACGATCGGAAAAGATTCTGGCCCATCGCGTCGAAGAAGCCGAGGTTCTGGGTGAGCAAGTTGTTGATCGCCTGAAAGATGTACTGCAGGAAATCGGTTTGCATTGCCGTCAGCTCCTTCGACGCCGGGTCTCTATCTCCGCACG
>Ga0302326_10034287_pt1 | contig 10062 bp, 8 predicted proteins | sample Palsa_T0_3_FD_202264 | JGI IMG/M metagenome (GOLD analysis project Ga0302326, IMG submission 202264) | Peat permafrost microbial communities from Stordalen Mire near Abisko, Sweden - Palsa_T0_3 | ecosystem: Environmental > Terrestrial > Soil > Palsa > Peat permafrost | place: Sweden: Abisko...
CTACGAGAACAACGTCGTCTGGAACTTCAATAAGCTGACCATCGCCCGGGCCTCGGGGGGCGGGAACGTCTTCGGCTACAACTATTTCCAGGACGGTTACGGGGCGGGCTACCCGGACTTCGTCGAGGTGGGCGCTGGGCCCAACCACTACGCCGGCGCGCACATGGAGCTCTTCGAGGGCAACGAGGGCTTCAACTTCGACACCGAGTCCCAGTGGGGCAACTCCACCTACGGGATGGTCTTCCGCAACCACTGGACGGGCCTCCGCCGTTCAGCAGCGCCGTTGAAGCTGGCCGACACCTCCAACCGGCGCGCGGTGGGCGTGCAGACGGGCGGGTGGTGGTTCTCCTTCGTAGGCAACGTCCTCGGCTTCCCCGGCATGCCGCTGGCCGCCGGGCAAAGCCGTTTCATCTTTCAGTCGGACGTCACGGACATGAATGTCGAGGGCGCCGTCCCGATGTGGAAGCTTGGCTATGACACCGTGACGTGGCCGAAGGAGGCGGATGCGCTCGTCATCCTCCGCACCTACCGGCATGGAAACTTCGACTACGTCTCCAACCGCGTGGCCTGGGAGGAGAGAAACCCCCTCCACGCGCTGCCCTCCTCGCTGTACCTCAGCAAGCGGCCCGCCTTCTTCGGCAGCAACAAGTGGCCGTGGGTGGAGCCCACCGGCACCACCGATGCGGGACGGCTGAGCATCCTTCCGGCGAAGGTCCGGTTCGACACCATTCACGGTGCGGGGCCATAGACGCGTCGCAGCGGTTGCTCGCTTGCGTCTAAAGTTTTCCCGTCCCCCTTTATTTGGAGAAAACACCGTGGGTTGGCAATTGCCTCTGCCAACTGCGTGCGCGCCGGCTTGAATTGACGAGTGGCGCGGGGTAGCTGTCGAGCGCCAACAGAGGTGCGGGCCCGCGTGTCACGTGGCGCCAGGCCCGGCTCTCTTCGAGGACGCAAAAGATGATGCGGAAACCCGCCACAGCTCTGTGCGCAGCTCTCCTCGCCCTCTCTGGGCTTTCCTGTACTGGCGCCGTCGGTGGCGGAAGTGGCAGCGCCGGCGGGCCAAGCGGCAACGGTGTGACGGTGTCTCCGGCGGCCGCCTACCCTGTCCTCAACGCCAGCGTCAGCTTCACCGCCGTCGTCACGGGCCTCAGCGCGGGGCAGGCCACCACGGTGACGTGGTCCGTCCAGGAGTCGGGAGGCGGCACCGTCGACGCCACGGGGAAATACACGGCGCCGGCCACGCCCGGCGTGTACCACGTGGTGGCCACCAGCGTGGCGAACCCGTCCTACAGTGGCGCGGCGCTGGTGACGGTTGGCTCCAACCCCGTCATCTCCGCGGACCGGCTCACCGTCTGGAATCCCGGCCTCAACGCGGTGGGGGGAATTCCCAGCCAGACCACCATTTACAAGACGCTCTCGCCCAGTGGCGGAGACGACACGCAGGCCATCCAGTCCGCGCTCGACTCCTGCCCGGCCAACCAGGTGGTGCTGCTGACGGCCGGGAATTTCAACATCTCCGGCCAGGGCCTGCAGATGACGAAGTCCCACGTCGTGCTGAGGGGTGCCGGGCCCACGGCCACCTTCCTCAACAAGAAGCCGGGGACGAATTACCCCGTCATCAGCATCGGCATTCAATTCTACGACTACACGCCGTCGGTGAGCCTGACGGCGGACTCGGCCAAGGGGACGTACAGCGTCACCCTGGCCAGTAACCCCGGCTACAAGGTGGGGGAGATTGTCGTCATTGACCAGGTCTCCGACGAGAACCGCTCCTACACCGTCCCGCCCCTGGCCACCGTGTACTGGGGTGTCAACGCGCCGCCGGGCGACGTCTCGCGCTCCTGGTTTTGCGAGGACAACCGCCCGGTGGGCCAGGTGGTGGAGATTGCCTCCATCAGTGGCAACACCCTCACCTTCAGCACCCCGCTGCACGCCACCTTCGAGGTGGCGCTCGAGGCGCACGTCGTCCGCCTCTCCAACACGAGTGGCGGCTCCCAGGTGGACGCCACGACGTACGACGGCATCGAGGACCTCGCCGTGACATACGGCGAGGGCGGGGACGGGGGTGGAAACATCCACCTCTTCGCCACGGCCTATTGCTGGGTGAAGAATGTGGAGAGCTCGCTGAGCAGCGGGCACAGCGTGAACCTGGACGGCACCTTCCGCTGCGAGGTGCGCGACTCGTACCTCCACACCACCGTGGACCCGAACCCTGGCGGGGCCGGCTACGGCATCGGCGTCAACCAGTACGCCTCGGACAACCTCTACGAGAACAACGTCGTCTGGAATTTCAACAAGGTGACGGTGGGACGGGCCAGCGGAGGAGGCAACGTCTTCGGCTACAACTACCTCACCGACGGCTACGGCGCGGGCTACACCACCTACGTGGAGGATGGCCTGAGCGCGAGCCACTACACCGGCGCGCACATGGAGCTCTTCGAGGGGAACGAGGCCTTCAACTTCGACAACGAGGTGTACTGGGGCAACGCCACCTACGGGATGGTCTTCCGAAACCACTTCACCGGGCTGCGGCGCTCGGCGTCGCCCCTCGTCCTCGTGGACGTCGACAACCGCCGGGCCGTCGGCCTGCAGACGGCCGCCTGGTGGTTTTCCTTTGTCGGCAACGTCCTTGGCTTCCAGGGGATGGCCCTCATGCCGGGCCAGGACAAATTCGTGGCCGACGCTGACCCCAACAACCTCAACGCCGACGATGGGGCGGTCTACATGTGGCAGATTGGGTACGAGGAGGGGACGTTCCCCAACGTGGCCGACCCCACCGTCGTCGCCCGCACCTACCGCGACGGCAACTACGACTACGTGAGCAACGTCGTCACTTGGGATTCGAGTGACCCGAACCACACCGTTCCCCCCTCGCTCTACCTGACGAGCAAACCGGCCTTCTTTGGAAGTAGCACCTGGCCCTGGATAGAACCCACCGGCGCCACCGACGCGGACCGCATTGGGACATTGCCGGCGAGAGTCCGCTTCGACGCGGACCACACGTCGACGTACCCCTGAGAGCCGCCCTCGTTCCGTTGAATTCCAGCGGCGGCGGTTAGCCGGTGGCCCCAGGGCTGAAACCCTCCGTCCGCCGAAAACGTCCGGGCACCTCGACGGGCTGAAGAAGTAGCTCCGCGGAGAGTTGCCCTCGCCCCTCCCATCGCCGGACTCATCGGTTTACGCCCTGGCGCTCCCGGGAAGCTCGATTCCACTCCGGAAGCGTCTCGTTCCACTCAGAGTCTGTGTTGCTGAGAAGAGCGTGGCCCTTGAAGGCGAAGTCCGCCCGAAAGGGGTCTCTCGGTCGTGCATGCCAGGGTGAGCCTCCATATGCTCGGCCCTTCACCTCCCAGCACTTTGGTGGCGCGTGTTCATTCGTCCTCTTCTTTAGGGCGGCCAGTCGAGGCGTTATGCCCAACGAAGACGCACTGAAGGATAGATGGACCGAAATTCTCGCTCACAAGCTCCGAACAGGTGAGCTTCAGCCCATCATCGAATGGCTCTTCAGGCGAATTCACGACCCTGCGGTGCGCGCTTGGGTCGATACGCTCGCTGCCAGTCATAGCGAAAAGGTCCTTGCCGCAATAACGCGAGTCGTACAGGAGTCGAACGCGAACGGGACAGTTTCGGAGAAGGCAATTCTGGAGTTTTCCCGAAACGCCTGGTGGCTCCCAGAGGTTGTTCCTATTCTTCCACCGAACCTGCGCAAGGTCGCGCAGACGCTTCGGCTTGATCCTGACGGCGCTTGCCTCCGCCGATGATTTGTCTAAGGAAATATGAGGCAGAGTGCCGGCGCGCGGACCTTGGTGCGTCGGTAGACAAAGTCGTCCTCAGGACATGCACCGTGGGCTCCGTATCGGGAGGGTGTACTTGACACCTTCCATTCTTGTAACGGCACCTGACCCGGAATTACCGGCCATCTTGCGGATGGCGTTTAAGCGCACTTTCTTTGCGACGGCAGAGCAGGTCCGCGCCATCATCAGCGTCAAACCTGGTTCAATAGTGGTGGTCATCGACGAGGGGCATACCCATCTCGTCTCGGGGCTACTGCGAAAGGATGTCCGCGCCGTAGCCCTCGTTACGCCCAAGACGGTTCCCATGATTTTTCGCCGGCCTATTGTGGCGGTAATCGAGCGGCCGCTGTTTGCCCCGCGTGTCGTCATGGCCATCAAACTCGCGCTTTCTGAATTGGGGCCGTAAAGCGCCTGGTGGGATCGCTGAGATCCCATCGAGGAGGCTCTCGAGTCTCGAGCAGACTTTCTTCGCCGTCCTCGCCTCCGAGGGCATTCCTCAGGAGAGGATCCGCGGTGGGGGAATCCTCTCTAACTCATACCCGCATTTCGCACCCACACACTGCGGCGCTCGCTTGTCGCAGGACACGGTGCGCTCACTGCTGGGGTGTCCACCTCGGTTGACTACGGCTTTCGGGTGGCGAGTTTGCTCGCCGGTGTCCTCGCGCTCGCTGAGGAAGTCGTCCTCAAGCGGGCCAGCTGGCTGGCGTCCCGAGGGCATTGGGCTTTCCTCCTCGAGGTATCGAGTGTGACGGAGCATCCTCTGCCGCCGCTGTCGGCAACGGACGCGAGTGCTGCCTTGGCCTTCCTCCTAGTGGTGCGCCTGAGCCTCGAGGCCACTCTCCACGATCTTCGGAAGGGCGAACGAAACTGATGAAATCTTCGGCAGTGAATGCCTTGGGAGAGCCGGCGGTGGTTAGCTCTTCAGTGAAGCGGCTACGCCGAGAGCCTGGAGCGATGCCTCGGCAGATCGACTGTGAACACGCATCCGCGTCCTGCTTGACTCCGCACCTGAATCTTACCGTCGTTGACCCGAACACCGTTCGCGCAGATGGCAAGGCCAAGACCGAGCCCGGTGCGATCGGACCCTTCTTGTGCGAAAGGTTGAAACAATCTATCAATCTTCTCGACCGCCAAGCCGCCGCACTGGTCTTCGACTTCGATGAGCACGCGCTCATTCGTTGCTCGGGCACGGAGATTCACCAGGCCGCCTGCTCGAGTAAACTTGAAGGCGTTCTGCAATAGGTTTGAAATCACTGACGCGAGAATCTGTCGGTCGGCAAACACGTATACGTCTTCAGAGACCGACCCGACTGAAAACTCGAGCCCGCGAGCGTGTGCATCCAAGGTAGCCGCGACCTCGACATCTTCTATAAATCCGCTCAACGCAAGCGGTTCTCGATGAAGGATGCCAGCACCGAGGCGGACTTCGGCGAGTTCCCGATCGAGAAGATTCCGCAGGCCGCCCAGACTGCTGGCGAGGACGGCACCGGTACTCCCACCCACTCCAACACTGCCCGACTTGAGGACTTCAAAAGCCAGGAGCGAAGTATTGAGAAGGTTGCGCAATTCGTGGGAAAGTCGGCCCAACCGCTCCGTCCCTTCGTGCTCGCGCAACCTGCCATATTCGGTGACCGCGCCGGCAATGGCATCGTCTAGACACAGATTAAGGGTTTTAAACTCTTGCGCGGTGATCGGAGCCGATTTCTCAACGGCGAGTTCCGTAATCGACTGACAGATGCCGCCGTAGTCACGAACAACCTGCGCTATGGTGAAACCTCGGTGAAGCAGCTCGCCTCCGTGCTTAGCCCCGCTGTTGCCAATCGCCGGAGCGGGGTCGAGCGCCAGACGCAGGGTATTGGCGAGTTGATCCAAAAACAGCGGGACACCGTGTTCGAGTTCCAATTCGGTGGGCCGAGGCACGGGCCGGCCAGAAAGCTTCGCTCTACACCGCGCTATGATTTCCGCGCGATTGCTAGTGACAAACTGGTGAAGCATCGTCTTCCCTTCGCCGCGACCTTGAGATCACCCGCATCTCTCTTAACGGGTGCCGGCAGGCATGAGAAGCCTGACCGGAGAAGCGGCCTGGATGGTTGCTACCTCGTGCGTGCCCGCGAGTCTCACAGTCGAGCGGCGGTTTTCGAGGCTCGCATGACGAGTGGGAGGCCAAGTGAATCATCGTCAAGTACCTCACGCCTAACGGTAACCGGTGCAAGGTCGATTAGCCCAGACGTTGTGGGACGCCGGGAGTCGGGGGGATGCCCTTTCGAAGTAATTCCGCAAAGTCTTGTGACGGTACCGCGCGACTAAAATAATACCCTTGAGCCTCGTTGCAGTCGCTCGTTTTCAAAAACGCCAGTTGCTCTAACGTCTCTACACCCTCCGCGATTACTCTGATGTTGAGATTCCGTGCCATCCCTAGAATGGCAGTCACGATGCTGACATCGCTCTGAGCGGTGGTGATTTGCGCGATGAACGACCGGTCAATTTTTATTGAGTCAACAGGAGAGGCGCGAAGATAACTCAAACTCAGGCTTGAGTACCCGCTGCCGTAGTCGTCCAGCGCGACTTTGACCCCCCTCTGTCGAATTGTACGCAGGGCAGTCTTCGCCGATTCAGAGTGAGTCAAGAGGACGCTCTCGGTTAACTCCAATTCGAGCAAACCCGGATCGAGTCCTGTCTGAGCGAGAGTGGCGAATAGGCCATCGCAAAACTTCCGATCACGGAACTCCAGCGCGGACACATTCACGGCCATGGTGACGGGCGGCAAGCCGGCGGCTTGCCAACGCTTCGCCTGCCTGCAGGCTTCGCGGAGAACCCAGTTTCCAATTGGAAGAATAAGTCGGCAGCTCTCCGCGACAGGAAGAAACTTCAATGGCGGAATGAGCTCTCCACCGGGCTGTCGCCACCGAAGGAGTGCCTCCGCGCCGGCAATCTCGCCGTTCCTGAAATTCATCTTCGGCTGAAAATGCAAGAGTAATTCGTCCCGCTCGAGCGCTCGCCGGAGCCTATCCTCTATGGACTGGCGCTCGATGGCGCGCAGATTCATCTCGGGTTTGAAGAAGCGGAATGTCTGACGTCCGCTCTCCTTGGCTTGATACATGGCGATGTCAGCATTCTTCATGAGGGTCTCGGCGTCCATTCCATCCTCGGGGTACACGCCGACGCCGATGCTGGTTGTTACGTGAACTTCATTGCTCTCTACAAAATGGGTCTTTCCGACGGCGGCAAGTATTCTACGAGCCGCGATGGCGGCATCTTCAGAGCGTTCCATTTCAGAAAGAAGGACGACGAATTCGTCCCCTCCCACTCGACTAACGGTGTCCGATGCTCGGCCACAGTCAACAAGCCGGCTGGCAATGGACTGGAGGAGCCTGTCGCCAACGAGGTGCCCCAACGAGTCATTGACGTGCTTGAAACCATCCAGGTCAAGTACGAGCACCGCAACGCGCTTCGTGTGACGCCGTGCAAATGCGATTGCCTGATTGAGGCGATCATTCAGAAGCGCTCGATTGGGCAAACCCGTCAGGCCATCATGCTGAGCTGAGTAGGTCAGCTTGAGTGACAGGGCGCGAGCAGCGGTGACATCGCGGAATATCACCACAGAACCAGTTGCGTGTTTGACTCTATCGAGGATAGGCGCGAGGGAAGCGTCGATAGCAACGTCAATTCCGGTACGGCTGACCAGTATACGATTATGTAGTAAAGGCTGCTCCCCTGACGGCAAACCGGCTGGCAGCGAGGATTCCTCACGACTCGCGAGATCGAGAATTTTAAAAACATCTGAAAGCGGGTGGCCTTGCGCCTCCTGCGAACTCCAGCCGGTCAAATGTGTAGCCACGAGATTGAGGAACGTTATTTTCCCAGCAGTGTCGGTCGAAATGACTCCGTCCCCGATCGACGCCAGGGTGATCTGCGCGCGCTCTTTTTCAAGGAATAGGGCTTCTTCTAAGTTGCTGCGTTCGATTGCGTAACGCAAGGCTCGAACGATATTGCGAGCCTCCATATTCCCTTTGATCAGGTAGTCTTGTGCGCCTTCCTGCAGCGCCTGTATCGCCAGTGCCTCGTCATTTAAGCCGGTGAGGACGACAACCGGGACCCTCGGCGCGAATGCCCGCAAGCTGTTGAGCGACGCCAGCCCTTTGGAGTCCGGCAACTCCAAGTCGAGCAAAACGGCATCGATGGTCCCAGTCCCTACGATGAGTTCGGCTTCAGCCATCGTTCCCGCGTTGCTGAGGTCAATGTCACCGCGGTCTTGGTTCTGAAACAGCTCACGAAGCAAACCTGCGTCGACCAGGTTGTCTTCGACCATCAGGACATTAATCATAGAAACGCTTTGAGCATCGACCCGGTGTGTCGCAATTGCGATATGGCTTTTGGTCGTCCATAATTATCATCGGTCCGTACCCCGCCGCGAGCGCCGCTGGTGGCAGCGAGGCTGGCAAGCACGGTAGGGTGGGAGGGCGGTCGGAGAGCGTCGGTCTTGTAAAAAGGTGGCGTGTTTCGACTGAGCCTACTCCCATTTGAAACCGTCCACTTCCACTCGGAGTGTGGCCGTGCGCTCGGTTTCGAGGAATTGAAGCCGGGATTATGTTTGTGCCGGAATGTCAGGATGTGCGGCCCTAGGCGCGGGCACGCAGAATCATGCGACTCGACGCTCATCGTTCGCGTTCGCTGGAACGAAGCGTCCATTGCGGGCTCGCGGGGACAGCGAAGAGTCATCGGAATCGTCTGCCTCGTAATGACTGCAACCGCACGGACGTTTTTGCAGTTAAAGCAGGAAACAAGATCGTGTCCGAGCGTTGAGGATTGCGCGGAGTTTGCGCCCGGTTGCTGTGATGACGGCGCCGATTCCGCGTTTCTGGCAAACGAATCAAACGTCGCCGCCGAGTCCCGAGGACGGTCGCCCACGGCTTCTGAGCGTTCGCGAAGCCCCTGCTGGCAACGCGCATTTGCAGAAAGATTGTCTGCAAGACAGTGGCCGAGGAAGGGCTCGGCGCCGTTCCGTCCGATCGGTCGCGTGTTCAATTGCTTCGAACGTCGTGCTTCGTGCGGGATGGAAGGCCAAGGGCTGTCTGAGGGCGGCCGGGCAGTCGCTGCACCGGAGGAAACGACTTCACGCGCCCCGGGTGGCGCGTTTCGGCTTGTTCGTCTCGGCGATGCGCGCCTTGAGAAGCTTACGGACGAGACTCGCCGGCAAGGGCCGTTCGGGGTTGAAATGGAGGGAGGACTTTGTCCCGCCATAGCCAGCGAGCTCCGAGGCCAGCGTCTTGAGCGTCGAGCCACTGAAGGGGAAGTACGAGCAGCCGTTCGCCGTCTTGGAGAATCCCGCAACCACTGCGTCCCCGAGTCGAAACGCAGGAATGCCATAGCTGATGCATTCCTCGGCCTTGGGAAGCGCTTTCCGGATGGTCTTTCGAAGCGCCTCGAGTGCAGCCCGTCGCTCGCCCGTCACCGTGGCGAGGTAGGCGTCGATGGTGGTGGGCTTCCTGGCCATGGGTATCCTCCTCGGGCGTGTCCCTCCAGGTGAAAGCACTTCCCGAAGGCGTGTGCGACGGTGCGTTTCAGATTTCACGCAAGGCCACACGTTGGGACAAGGGGTGTGCGCGTCGTTGACGTCCGAAGGACACGTGCCGAAATTAAGGCTGGCCAGGGCGCAGCGGACGTATTTCACTCGGCGTGCGCTCCCTGTCTGGAGAGCCGGCATGTCGTCCGACGTTCGCGAGGCTGCGGGCGAAGGAGTGGCGGGCAGGGCCGAACCTGTCCATTGCAGTCCGTACGAGGGAGGCGAGATGGGGTTTTTCTCCGAATTCATTTCCTCGCAGACGTTCATGCCCCACGGCATGTGCTACCTGTGGAAACCGGGCCTGGTCGCGCTGGAGGTGACGTCCAACGCGCTCATCGGTCTCAGCTACCTGGCCATCTCCACGACGCTGGTGGTCCTCGTGTACCGGTTGCGGGACATCCCCTTCAAGGTGATGTACCTCGCGTTCGGGCTCTTCATCGTCACCTGCGGGCTCACCCATTTCCTCGACATCTGGGTGATTTGGTTTCCCATCTACTGGGTGGATGGCTTCGTCCGTGGCATCACCGCCCTGGCCTCGGTGGGCACCGCCATCGCCTTGCCGGCCCTCGTCCCTCAAGCCATCACCCTCGTACGCGCCTCTCGCGTGGCGCAGCACCGCGGACTTCAGGTCGAAGGCGCGCTGCGCGACCTCGGGACGTCGCTCGAGCGCGCGAAGCAGCTCGATGCGCTCAAGAGCACCCTCTTCGC
>Ga0302326_10034288_pt1 | contig 10062 bp, 8 predicted proteins | sample Palsa_T0_3_FD_202264 | JGI IMG/M metagenome (GOLD analysis project Ga0302326, IMG submission 202264) | Peat permafrost microbial communities from Stordalen Mire near Abisko, Sweden - Palsa_T0_3 | ecosystem: Environmental > Terrestrial > Soil > Palsa > Peat permafrost | place: Sweden: Abisko...
CGTCGCGAACAGGGCGCGTCGCCGGCGACCCGCCCTGCTCCTCTCCGTTTTGGAAACACGCTGGCGCGTTTTTGATCGGCGCTGCAGACTGCGCAACGCAATTCGAACCGCAGTCACGGAAATCTTGAACCGTGCCATGAGACGCCGTGCCGCCTTCGCCGCACTGGTGGTCGCGCTCCTGTCCCGACCGTCCGCCGCCGGGCCTATGCGGGCGTGGCCGGACGACTTCGTCGGCCGGCTCAAGGTATTGGCGCTGATTGAGGCGCTTAATGGCGCGCTCCTGGCGAGCCCAAGCGCCACCACGGCGCTCGAGACCTGGTGCGCGGAACATCACATGGCGAAGCCGGCGCGGCTGGCTGCCGCTCTCGACAGAAAAGCGACAAAGCAGGCGACCCCGGCCGATCGGCTCATCCTCGGCGTGGGACCTCTGGAGCCGATCGGATATCGCCACGTCGCGCTGGCCTGCGGCACGCACGTGCTCTCCAACGCCGATAACTGGTACGTCCCGCAGCGCTTGACGGCATCGATGAATCGCGCACTCGAGACGACGGATGCACCCTTCGGTCGGGCGATCCTCGACCTGCACCCGACGCGCCAGACGTTATCGGTGGACCGGCTCTGGTCGCCCTTGCCCGCCGATTGGGATCGCTCCGTGGCGGGCGGGCCGTCGAAGGGAATCATCGCCATCCCCGCCGATCTGTTCCGGCATCGCGCCGTCGTTTACGACGCCCGGCATCGGCCGATCGCCCTGGTCGTCGAAACCTATACGCGCGAAAATCTGAACTTCTGATCCGCCCATCGGAACGCCGACACCGCGAATGGAGGTTGCAAGTGGCCCGGAATCCTTGAGGATGGCGCGGAAGAGATATTCGCGATAAGGCCGACCGGCCATCAGTGGAGGCGTCAGCATTGCACTACGAAGAATTGAAACAGGCCTGGGCCGAACTGACTGCGCCCGGCGCGCAATTCGAAATCGAAATCAAGACCGTCGGCGGCGTTCCAATCCGTTGCTTCAAGAACGCGCCTGCGAGTGTGCGCGAATTGTGGGGCTCGACCGAGGCGTTTTCGGCGCGGACCTGCATGGTCTACCAGGACGAGCGCATCGATTATGGCGAAGCCCATCGCCTGACGGCGTCCATCGCCAATTGGCTGCTGAGACAGGATGTCGCTCCCGGAGACCGCGTGGCGATCGCCATGCGCAACTATCCCGAATGGCTGCTCATCTATTGGGCCAGTCTCTCGATCGGCGTCGCCGTCGTCGGCATGAACGCATGGTGGACGTCCGAGGAAATGGCCTATGTCCTCGCGGATTCGGAGCCGAAAGTGACCTTCTGCGACGCCGAGCGCCTCGCGCGAATCGCGGAGCGTCCGGACATGGCTGCGAAGACGAGGCTTGTTGCCGTCCGCGCCGACGCACAGGGAAGCGCAGTCGCCTGGGCCGACGTCATCCGGCAGGGCGGCGCAATGCCGGAGATAAGCGTCGATCCGGATGCCGACGCCTGCATCTTTTATACCTCCGGCACGACGGGATTTCCCAAGGGCGCGCAGCTCACCCATCGCGGCTGCGTGTCGAACCTGATGAACATGATGTTCTCCGCGCAGGTGGGCGGACTTGCCACGCAGCGCGCTACCGGCATCGTGCCCGATCCGAATGAGCCCTTGCCCATTCCCGTCACCCTCGTCACCACGCCGCTATTCCATGTAACGGCGAACAATTGCGCGGCCTACATCACGACCGCCGCCGGTGGCTCGCTGGTGCTGATGTATCGCTGGGATGCCGGCGAAGCGCTCAGGCTGATCGCGCGCGAACGCGTCACCGGAATGAGCGGCGTACCCGTCATGGCGCGCGAATTGCTGGCGCACGCCGATTTTGCCGCGACGGACACTTCGAGCATGCTGACACTGGGCGGCGGCGGCGCGCCCCTGCACCCGGACCTCGTCCACAAGATCGATTCGAGCGTGAAAACGGCGCGGCCCAACACGGGCTACGGCATGACCGAAACCTGCGGCATCATCACCGCGGTCTCCGGCGATTTCTTCGTCGATCGCCCTGCCAGCGCGGGGCCCGTCATGCCGAGTTTCGAGGCGAAATGCGTCGACGATGCGGGTCGCACCGTGGCGCAAGGCGAAATCGGCGAATTGTGGGTGCGTGGCGCGCCGGTCATCAAAGGCTACATCAACCGGCCGGAGGCGACTGAGGAGAGCATCACCGACGGTTGGCTCCATACGGGCGATATCGCGCGCATCGACGAGGACGGCTTCGTCTTCATCGTCGACCGCAAGAAGGACATGGTGTTGCGCGGCGGCGAAAACGTCTATTGCGCGGAAGTCGAAGCCGCAATGCACCGCCATCACGCCGTCGCGGAATGCTGCGTGTTCGGCGTCCCGGACGCGCGGCTCGGCGAGGAAGTGGCGGCGGCCGTGGTGTTGCGGCAGGGCCATCGCGCGACGGCCGGGGAACTGCGCGAGCATTGCGCGGCCAACATCGCCAGGCACAAAATTCCACGCTACATCTGGATCCTGAACGAGGCCCTGCCGCGCAACGCCAACGGCAAGTTTCTGAAGCGCCAGCTGCGTGAAACGCTGAAACTCGAAGCGGCGGCTTAACCGAAACCTCCCGTCCTCCACCAGATCGACGATGAGAGGGGCGGCGCGAAAGCGTTCCGCAATCCGTTGCAGCTCCGCTTCGGATTGCGGCGCCACGATCACGAGGGTGTCGGCGCTGGCACAAAAAACGTGTCGCCGCGCGAAAGTGCCTCGTCGAGATCGTGAGTGCTCTACCCGGCGTCCGGCGTCAGATCCAGAAACAGGAACCGCACCCGATAGAGCGAGCGGATCAGACTCAGCGTGGCTGCTTGGTCGAGATGCCGCGCAAGAACGGAGTCACCAATGAGCACTCCGGGCCTCGGGGAGGCCGCGCGCGCCCCCCGCTCGTGGCAAGTTCTTTCGAGATGAGCGGGAAGCGGTGGTCAGTTGTGCAGTTTAATTGATTTCGCGGCCGGGATCGGTTATTCGAATATTACATGGGATTTATTCCAACGCTGATCGCCGATTACATGTCTTCAAACCCGGCCAAATCCAATGACGAAAAAGCCTCCCCGGCCAGCTGGGTCTTCCCTACCCACCAGCGCCGCAGCCGCCTCAATCGCGATCGCCTGCTGAAGGCCGGCGAAAGCGTCTTTGCGATGCATGGTTTTGCCGATTCCCACGTCTCGGATATCGCACGCAAGGCCGGCTGCTCGATCGGCAGTTTCTATCGCCGCTTCAAGGATAAGGAAGCGCTGTTCCTCGCGCTCCAGGGGGAGTTTCATGACAGGGCCCGTGTCTATATCGACAAACTCTTTTCACACCCGACGAGCGATAAGGCGCCGCTGACCGAAGTGTGCTTCAGATTGTTCGAGAGCGTCGCGTCGAGGACACTGAAGAACAAAGGCTACTATCGCGCCCTGTTCGAAATCAGCTTGCGTGGAAACGATGTCTGGGGCCGCATGCGCGAGTTGGAACGCTATCAGGCGGAATGTCTGAAACAGCTGTTCTCCCGGCGCGGCCATGGCGCGCTGCGGCGGGACTTTGTACCGGCTGTCAGCGCCACGCTCCGCATGATCTCGGGCAATCAGTTGAGCATGATGCTGCACGGGGCCGGCCCCTTCGAGCACAACGATTACGCTTCGAATTGCGAGTTCACCCGGATATTGATGGCCGTCGCAGGAATTCCGGTCGATGAAAAGGTTTTGAAGCGCATCAAGGCGGCGCGCGATCGCGGGCAGAAGTAGGACTACGCGTAACCCATCGGGTCGGGCCACGCGGTTCGGTCAACTGTTCGCATGCACCAGGTTCGGCCGCGGCCGGCCGTACGATGCGGTGCGATCTTCGGCGCATAACCGGAAGATGTCTTTGCTGCGACGCGCGCCACCAATAACCTGTTGGCGAGCGACGCCCTCACGCGCGTCCGCGATCGTCTCGCCGCCGGATAGGAGACCTCCATGACAGGCAATTACAGAATATTCGGATCGGAAATGTCGCCCTATTCCGTCAAGGTGCGCTCCTACTTCCGCTTCAAATCCATTCCCCATGCCTGGATCCCGCGCAACGCCGACACCGACGAGGACTACAGGAAAGTCGCGAAGCTTCCGATCGTGCCCACGGTGGAAACGCCGGAAGGCGCCGGGATCCAGGATTCGACACCCATCATCGAGCAGCTGGAGACGAAATTTCCGCAACCCTCCATTCATCCCTCCTCGCCCGAACTCGCCTTCCTCTCGGCGCTGGTCGAGGAATTCGGCGACGAGTGGGGCAACAAGCTCATGTTTCATCATCGCTGGTACGACGAGGTCGACGCGCGTGCCTCGGCGCGCACGCTGGCGCGTCTGAGCCTGCCGCACGGCTTGCAGCAAGAGGTCGCCGAACGGGCCGGGATGGTCCTGGCGCGCATGTCCGGCCGCGGCCATTTCGTGGGTTCGAGCACCGAGACTGCGCCGCTCATTACCGAGTATTATTTCGAACTGCTCGACATTCTCGAACCGCATCTGGCTTCGCGGAAATACCTTTTCGGCGCCCGGCCGTCCTTCGGCGATTTCGGCCTTGCAGCACAACTCTATGAAGCCTCGGTCGATCCGACTTGCGGCGGTATCGCACGGGCGCGTGGACCGAATGTCCTCGACTGGTGTTTCCGCATGATCGAACCGCGCAACGACGGCGCCTTCGAGAGCTGGGAATCACTGGCGCCGATGCTCGCTCCGCTTCTGGCCTATGTCGGACGCTACTTTCTTCCCTGGACCACGGCGAACGCCCGCGCGCTCGAGGCGAACGAACAATCCTTCTCGGTCGTGCTGGCCGGTAAGACCTACACCCAGCCGCCGCAGAAATATCATGCGAAGTCGCTCGCGGCCCTGAAGCAGAAATATCGCGCCGTCGCGGACAAGTCGAAACTGGATCCCATTCTCGAAGCGGCCGATTGCAGGCGCTATCTGGCGTAGCACGTTCCCGATATAGTCTGGTCGTCGAAACGCAACGGGGCATCGATCATGAAAACCAGAATCACGGAGTTGTTCGGCATCCGCCATCCCATCATCCAGGGCGGCATGCACTATGTCGGCTATGCGGAACTGGCGGCGGCCGTGTCCAATGCCGGCGGTCTCGGCATCATCACGGGATTGACGCAATCCACGCCCGAAAAACTCGCCCACGAAATCGCGCGCTGTCGCACGATGACCGACAAGCCCATCGGCGTAAACCTGACCTTCCTGCCCGCTTTCGCCGCACCGCCCTATCCCGAATATATCGACGCCATCATCGAAGGCGGCGTGCGCATCGTGGAGACGGCGGGTCGCAACCCGCAGGAGCACATGCCGAAGCTCAAGGCGGCCGGCGTCAAGATCATCCACAAATGCACGTCGGTTCGCCATTCGCTGAAGGCCGAACAGATCGGCTGCGATGCGGTCAGCGTCGACGGGTTCGAGTGCGGCGGTCATCCCGGCGAGGACGACGTGCCGAACATGATCCTGCTCCCACGTGCGGCGGAAGAGCTGAAGATTCCGTTCGTTGCGTCCGGCGGCATGGCCGATGCGCGCAGCCTGGTGGCCGCGCTGGCGCTGGGTGCCGACGGCATGAACATGGGCACGCGTTTCATCGCCACGAAGGAAGCGCCCGTACACGAAAACGTCAAACGCGCGCTCGTCGAAGCCGACGAACTGCAGACGCGCCTCATCATGCGTCCCCTGCGCAACACCGAGCGCGTGCTCAACAACGCCGCCGTCCAGAAGGAGCTCGAAATCGAAAAAGCCAAAGGCTCAGGGCTTACCATTGCCGATATCCGCGAATTCGTGGCGGGTGGCGAAGGCCGCAAGGTGCTGCACGACGGCGAGATGGATGCGGGCGCCTGGAGCTGCGGCATGGTCACGGGTCTCATCCACGATATCCCCACCGTGAAGGAGCTGATCGACCGCATCATGTCGGAGGCGGAAGCGCTCATTCGTCAAAGGCTGGAGGGTTTTCTGGCGGCGTGAGCTCTCGGGCAAGACGCGCCGATCACCGCCCCGTGAATTTCGGCTCACGCCTTTCCAGGAACGCCTTGATCGCTTCCTTGTAGTCTTCGCTCGTTGTCGTCAACGCATATTGATCGAGGTCCATGAAGGTCGTCGCGTGGTGGAGTGCGTTGGCGGCGGCATTGACCGCGCCCTTGGTCATGCGCACGGCATTCGGCGGCAATGCAACGGTTTTCGCGGCCCAGGCCCGTGCCGCCGCGATCGCCTGCCCGTCATCGGCCACTTCGTCTGCAAGCCCCCAGCCCAGCGCCACTTCGGCATCCAGCTTCTCGCCATAGATCACAAACTGCTTGGCGCGTGCGGGCCCGATGAGCGAAACGAGGCGCGGCACAGCGTGCCAGCTCATATTCATTCCGAGCGGTATCTCGGGAAGGCGCAGATGGGCGGAGCGGCCCATGACCCGGAAGTCGCATGCCGCCGCCAGCGCCACGCCGCCCCCGATGGCGTAGCGCTCGATGGCGCAGATCGTCACCTGTTCGATCCGCTCCCAGGCATCGCACAATTCGGGTCCGATCCTGACCATGTGACGGCGCGCGAGAAGACCGTCGGCGCGCCTCCGATCCATCGAGGGATCCTTGAGATCGGCGCCCGCCGTAAACGCGCCTTTGCCGGCCAGAATCACCGCATGAGTCTCGAGATCGTCGGCGAAGCTCTTCGCGGCCTCGGTCAATTCGAGAATGGCCTGCCGCGAAAGCGCGTTGCGTCCATCGCCACGGTCGAATGTCACTTCGGCCACGCCGTCGGCGCGTGCGATCGCGACGAATTCGCCGATCTTCGTTGTTCCGCTCATGCGGGACTTTGCATGTTGTGGACGATGCCGAGCAGGCGCTTGCGCGGCAGGAAGGGCGCGAGCGTCGCCAGCATCCTGTTGCGGAAGCCGGTCACGACGACGCGCCGGTTGTCGCGAAATCCGCGATAGCCGAGTTTGGCGACCGTCATCGACGGCATGGGCGCGCCGATGCGGCTGAGGCGCGTCTTGCCGGTGCCGGCGCGTTCGCGAAATCGGCTCGTTGTCGGTCCCGGACACAGGCAGCTGACGTGAACGCCCGTGCCTTCGGCTTCCTTCCACAGCGCCTCGGAGAAAGACAGCACGAAAGCCTTGCTCGCATAATAGACGGCCATCAGCGGTCCCGGCTGGAAGGCCGCCGTCGATGCGACGTTCAGGACGCCGCCGCGTTTCGCTTTCAGCATGCCGGGCCAATAGATTTGCGTCAGTTCGACGAGCGCGCGGATGTTCAAATCGACCATGCCGAGCTGCTCTTCGGCTTTGGAGCCGTCGAGGCCGCCGGCGATGCCGTAGCCGGCATTGTTGACGAGCACATCGACGTTCAGCGCCTTCTGCGCGATTTGCCGGGCGAGCTCCGTGCCGGCACCGTGAACGCCGAGATCGAGCGCCAGGGGTGTCACCGTCACGCCGTATTGCGTGGAGAGTTTTTGCGCAGCGGCGTTCAAGGCCTCCCCGCTTCGCGCGGTGACGATCAGATTATAGCCGTCTTTCGCAAAGCATTCCGCGAGATCGAGACCGATGCCGTATGAGGCGCCGGTCACCAGCGCGGTGTGACCCTCGCCGACTTTTTTGCGTGCCATTTTCCCTCACAATGCCCTGCCCGAAGAGGATATTGCTCCCGATGGGCGAGCGAAACAAATCCTCGCCGTCAGGTGCGGCGCGTCAGATGCCTTATGGCAATGGCAAGCGCCACAATCGAGCCGATCAGCGCGGCGGTGAAGACGCCCGCCACGAGGTCGTTGCCGGCGCTGGAATCGAAAATCATTCCCCGCACGCCCAGAAGCGGTGCGAGCAGGGAGGCAACCGCGTTGCCCCAGCCGGCGATCAGCAGCGACGCCACGAGCCAGCGCTCGCCGGACGATGACAACGGACGAAGCCGCGTTGTGCCCGCGATCGCAATCATCAGGATGCCGTTCAGCAGGCCTTCCAGATGGGCCATCATCCAGGCGCGATAATCGCCGGGCAGATGGAAAAGTGCCTGCCCGTAGGCGTCGTGTGCGACCACGCCGACGAGGGGCAAGCCGCCGGCGAACATCCCGAAAACGACCACGAGAAGCCCATTCAACGAAACGATGCGAAAACCATTGTCGGACATGACGGCCTCCCGAAGGGTGCGGCGCTAGTGAGCCGCAAGTGTGACGGTATTCGCCAGAACGGTTTCGTCGCCGCTTTGCGACGCCATTGCGGTCGCCGGACGCGCCGCCTGCAGCTTTGCTCCGAAAGCGGGCAGGCCATAGCGCACTTCGGCAAATTGTATGGAGACGGCACCCTTGTTGGCCAGCACAACCGTGATGTGAAGATCGCGGCAATCGGGCGAAAGGCACAGAAGGCGCGTTGGGCCCGAATATTTTCCCGTCTCAAAATGCTGACCCCTGAGATCGGCGGATACGAGCTTCGCATCCGCGGGGATCGCGACGATCATCCCGCTCGCAGCATTCGAATTCCGGAAGCCGAGTTCGACCGTGCGTGTGATGGCGTCGACGCGGTCGCTGACGATCGTCGCTGTGGGAAGCGGAAAGCGCGGCGCGCCGGCCGCTGCCGTATATCCGTCGCCGGGAATCAGTCCTTCCCATGCATCCCTGCCCAATCGGAACGGACCTGCCTGCTTCAACTGCAAAGGAATGGGTTCGGCGCCGATCCCTTTCCACGACGTGTCGGCAATCCAGCGGGCCGGCGCCTTTCCGTTTTCGAGATAAATGATGTTGATCCGCTGCGGCGAGCCCTTGCTGTAGGCAGGCTGAAGCCCCGATCCTCCCGCCAGCGCGATCGCAGCGACCGCGCTCACCGCGATGCTGATCGCGGCCGCACGGCGCGACATCGGACGCGATGCCAGAAGCGGGACGACGGCAACGAGCGCAAACGCCGCCGGAATCGTGAACATGGGATGCAGACGCAGACCCATCAGCGTTTCCCCGCTGACGACGAGCGGTATCCAGACGAGAAGGGCGCCGAGCGCACTCACGAACAGCACCACTTGTCCGAACGTGCCGGACCAGCCGCCGCGCGCGGCAATCGGCAGCAGTACGGCAGGAACCAGCGCCGGGAACAGGAAATAGGGGCTGAAGCCCGGGAGGAACGCGGCCGTCAACACACCAAGGCCCGCGACCCATAACCACGCCGAAGCGGCCGCGGACTCGAATCGCACCATGCGCGATGCCAGAAGTGCTGCGGTCCAGACGCCGAAGCCGAGCGCAAAGCGCATGGTGTTGGGATAGGCATAGGTGGGATCGGGATGCCCCGAGACCAGTTGCGCAAGGAAACTCAACAACCAGCCGAACAATCCGCTGCCGAGCAGCAACAACAGCGGCATGGCGGCGGCGGACGCAATGCCGCGCCACCCTGCCGTGTCATTGCCGCGCGCAAACCACGATGCCACACCGATCGCGATCAGGATTAGAATCGAGAGCGGCAAAGCCCAGCTTGCCGGCATACGCGGCAGGAACCGTCCGAACATGGTGATATAGACGTCGTTGCCGCCCTTGAGTGTGACGTAATCCGCCTTTTCCAGTGCGGCTGCGACGCCCAGCATATTGTTTCCGTGCATCTGCAGCGTCGCCGGATCGAGTTTGGCGCGGATGTCGAAGGGCGAATGGTAGTAGCGCACATTGTCCGCAAAGGCGAAATTGAACGACGGAAATCCCTTGCGAATGAACAGCGTCAGATCCGTGTCGTTGGGAAGGATCTTGTAGATTTCGGCATAGAGCGAGCTTGTCGCATAACTTGGAACGTTGGCGGCATAGAGATCGATCAGGCGCCCGTCGCCCGGACTGGTCTGGAACAGAAGGCTTGCTCCCCGTGTGCCCCGCGCCTCGACATTGACGACGATGCCGACGCGATCGCTGAGTTGCGCATTCTGCAGGAAGGCATTGGCGCCGAGCAACCCGCCCTCTTCGCCGTCGCTGATGAGCGCGATCACGGGATGCAGGCTTTTCGCCCCGCGGGCTTTCAGGGCCCGAATCGTCTCGAGAACCGTGGCGACGCCGGATTCATCGTCGGACGCACCGGGACCGG
>Ga0302326_10034289_pt1 | contig 10062 bp, 5 predicted proteins | sample Palsa_T0_3_FD_202264 | JGI IMG/M metagenome (GOLD analysis project Ga0302326, IMG submission 202264) | Peat permafrost microbial communities from Stordalen Mire near Abisko, Sweden - Palsa_T0_3 | ecosystem: Environmental > Terrestrial > Soil > Palsa > Peat permafrost | place: Sweden: Abisko...
GTCCACCTGCGAGTCGTCGTCGAAGGTAAGGCGGTAAGTTCCATCGATCTGTTCCACACGTTGGACGTTTCGGGAGTCGGCGCTGTCCCGAAGCCGAGCGTAGCAGTCCATCCCATATTCGCAGAAGAGCTTAAGAGGCACTGGCCATGCAACATGGCGGTATTCGTGACCGACCTCCTTGCAGTAACTCTCGAGAGTCTTGCCGGATGGGTCAAAAATCGTAGAAGCGTAACCCTCAGACTTGAGGTCCATTCCCTTCGGCATTCCGTCCCGCCACGTCTTCATCGGCGGACCGAAGACCCGAAAACCGACGCCCCGATGCTTAAGCATCAGGCCAAGCGAGATCCCGTACGGGCCCGCACCCACAATCGCTACATCAAGAACCTCTGGCACGCGCATACCGTAAGAACCTGCAAGTTTCGTACCGGTCTAAAGCATCAGCCGCAACTTTGGCGAACGAGCCGGAAGATAAACTCCAGGGAATACCAATGCTGCTCTACGGTCCTGCCGCTCTGCACGCCCAAGGAGTCGACGGGCGCCTCCACTATCCGCTCCGAGAGGCTTCGGGGAGGGCACTGATCCTCGTATTCATCACCCGCGAGTGCCCGGTATGCAACGAATATGCGCCCGAGATCGAAAGAATCTATCGGACCTACCGTTCCAAAGCCATGATCGCCCTTGTGTTCTCCGATCGATATGTGACGGCCTCGACTGCCAAGACACATGCTGGAGAGTTTGGGCTGAAGGGACCCGCGCTTTTCCTCGACCCGGTCGGCAAATTGGCCACCGCTTGCAACGTTGGGGTCACCCCGGAGGCGGCGGTGTTCTCCCCGGGCGGGAAGGAAACCTACACTGGACGTATCGACGATCTGTTCTATAGTTACGGCAGCCATCGAGATCGGGCAACGACCCACGACCTTCGCCGCGCCATCGATGCGACCCTGGCCGGTGACTCCGTCCCCAAAGCCTCCGGTCCCCCCGTTGGCTGCGCAATCGAAACCCAATGAACCTCCTCACACCCACCTTATTCGCCTCGCTCGGAATACTTGGCGCCACCTTCGCGGGGCCACCCTCCGCAACCCCCGTCAAAACGAAGAAGGTGCCAACCTTCGCCAAAGATGTCGCTCCCATCATCTACTCAAAATGCGCGGGCTGCCATCGCGCCGGAGAGGTTGCCCCCTTCACTTTGACCAGCTACCAGGACGCAAAATCCAAGGCGCTCACCATCGCGTCGGTGGTGAAGCAGAAGTACATGCCGCCATGGTCGGCCGCCGGCCACGGAGAGTTCACGAACGAGAGAACCCTCTCCACAGACCAGATCGCGACCCTCTCCGCATGGGCAGACGCGGGCGCGCCGGCGGGCGATCTCACTAAAGCGCCCCCTCCCCCGGCATTCACGAAAGGATGGAAAATGGGCACGCCGGAATTTGTAGGTGCGCCCGATCGCCCGTACGCGGTCACTGCCGATGGCTCCGATGACTACCGCTGTTTTATCATCCCCACCAACTATCCGGAGGATCGGTACGTCACCGGCATCGAGGTCCGGCCGGGCAACAGCAAGATCGTCCACCACGTGCTGATCTACCTGGACGGACGCCACGCAGCCCGAAAAATTCCGTCTACCGATGGGAAGCCCGGGTTCGAGTCGTTCGGCGGACCGGGCTTCGCCCCGACCGGCTCGTTGGGCGGTTGGGCGCCTGGGCTAGAGCCCCAAATTCTGACCCCGGGGCTGGGATTCCGCCTAACCAAGGGGGCGGACATCGTCGTCCAAGTCCACTATCACAAGGATGGGAAGCCGGAAACCGATCTGACGAGGATCGGGCTCAAGTTCGCCTCTGCTCCGGTTGACAAGCGCCTGCGATCAGACGCGCTAGGGGACCTCGGGTTTGTGATTCCGCCCGGCGCCAAGGACTATCCTATCCACGCCGGGATGACCATCAACCGGGATGTGACGGTGATGGACGTGATCCCTCACATGCACTTGCTTGGCAAAGACATGAAGGTGGATGCGACCCTTCCGGACGGGCAGGTGAAAAATCTAATTACGGTGGACCACTACGACTACAACTGGCAGACCCGCTACGCGTATAGGGAGCCGATCCACTTGCCGACGGGAACCCGTATCACCCTGGTGGCACATTACGACAATTCGACGGATAACCCGAAGAACCCGAACAACCCACCCAAGCAGGTGACCTACGGCGAACACACCACCGACGAGATGTGCTTTGCGTTCTTTACCTACACGCTGGATTCAGAGCACCTGACCAAGGGGAAATCGGGAGGAGACAATGAAGACGCATCCGATCACCGGGATGAACTCGTCGGCATTTTCAAACAATATGACACGGACCACGACGGGTACCTCGACGCCACCGAACTTGCAGCGTTGATCGCGCACTTCGACGGCCCGGCCGTCAAGAATCCGCTCGCGGTGGCCAAGGGCGCGATCGCGCTGTTCGGCCACACCGTGAAAGACAAGGTAACCGTGGACGAATTCCTGAAGATGGTCGCGGCTAGCAGTAAGGGCTGATGAGCAGGCTCCGACTCGGTTTCGTCGGGGCCGGGAGTATGGGTCAGGCGGCGCATCTACGCAACTACGTGACCTTGCCGGATTGCGAGGTGGTGGCGTTGGCGGAAGTGCGCCCCAAGCTCGCTCGCGGGGTGGCGGACCGCTACGGGATTCCGGCAGTCTACGCGGATCACGGAGAGATGATCCGGGATGAGAAGCTGGATGGGATTGTCGCGATCCAGCAATTCCAGAACCACGTTCGTTTGATTCCGGACTTGGTGGAATTCGGCCTGCCGGTCATTACCGAGAAGCCGCTCGCAGAATCCGTACAGAACGGTCGCAAGATCCTGGAGTCCGTCAAGGGATCGCTCTATCTTGCCTATCACAAACGGTCCGATCCAGCCACGGAATACGCGGTGCAGACGATCACCTCATGGAAAGAGTCCGGAGAGGCCGGCCGACTCCGCTACGTGCGAATCACGATGCCGCCCGGCGATTGGGCTTGGGACGGCTTTGCGTCCAACGTCACGACCGACGAAGCCTACGAGAGCACTCCATTCGATTTGTCCAGCCCCTACGTGATGTTCGTCAACTACTACATCCACCAGGTGAACCTGATGCGCTTCCTGCTTGGGGAGGACTACGAGGTGGTTTATGCCGACCCGGGGGGAATCACCCTCTGCGTTCGCACCGGATCCGGGGTCTCAGGGACCCTGGAGATGGCGCCCTACGAGACGCCCCACGATTGGCAGGAATCGGCGTTGGTGGCGTTCGAGAAAGGCTGGATTCGGATCGACCTCCCTGCGCCGTTGGCATACGATCAGTCAGGCCGCGTGACGATTTACCGGGAGGGATATTCGCAACCGGCTCTGCCCCACGTTCACGCCATGAAGGCGCAGGCTTCGAACTTTCTGAAGGCTATTCGCGGCGAACCTCATCCGCTTTGCGGCGCAGAGGAGGCATTCAAAGACCTGTTGGTTGCCGAGCGTTATCTGGAGCTGGCCGCCGCAAAATAGGCGGCTGGCCTACTGGATACTTACAGATTTCAGCTCTTCTCCTTGAGACGGGATCACGATGGTTGGCGTTACATCCGGATTGACCGATCCCTGCGGGTCGTACGTCGGAACCGGAGGATGTCCGGCTACCCTGATCAAGGGATACCGGAAAGGGTAATAAACCGCGCTCGACTGGGACGACACGTGCCCGGTGTCCTGTTGGTCGCCGTAACAGTTGCCACAGGGCTCCGCCGCTGCGGTGTCCGCCTCATGCGGCTCACTCGGACGAACATGGGCTGACAGATGGGCGAGCCCGTAAGTCATCACGCCGACAAGAACCGCGACAAGTGCCGCGCCGAGAGGACGCTCGGGATTCTGGTCTTTGCAGGAGTTGCCAAAGAGGGCCCCGGGGGTCTAGAGCTTGTCCTTGCCCACATTTTTGAAGCTCCAGTTGGCGAACTTCGCGTCAGGCCCCCACGACGGTTGCGGATGAAGTGCGGCAGTTGGGCTAATGTCAAACCACTCCCCGCCGCGGGAGGGGCTGTAAAAGCATTCGAGGAAAGTTTGACCCTGCCTAATGATCGAATGCAGGCACGCAATTTGGTTGCATCAGAGCCCTTACCTCTTCCCGCCGCGGGAGAGGTCGGTGAGTGCAGAGGAACGAAGCCGAACCGGGAGAGGGGGACTTCCGGTTGGAAGCGGAAAAAGTCCGCCTAATTTTATTCGGTTCCGTCTTGCAATAAGTGAATTCTGTTACAGCCCCCGGAGGGAAGGGATATGACATTAATCCACCTGCGACGCTCCCGTACTGCAGCGCCGCGAGGCGATCATATGCTGAGGTTTCAAAAATGTGGGTTCGGGCAAGGGGCCTAGGGTCCGGCGCCAGCCTGAATCACCACCGTGGGCTGCTGCGACTGCGCAGGTACGGCCTGCGGGGAGGCTATGGGAGCCGCGGCCGCAGGCCCAACCTCGACAGGAACCATCGCCGCATCATCGTACACGCCGAACTGAGTAAACCTCGGCATGTGGGCGAGCCCGTAACCCATCACCCCAACCATGACCAAGATCAAGGCAATACCCAGCGGCCGAGCCGGGTTCGCGGTGGGGATCCTTTGTGAATCTGTCTTCAAGTTAATTGACCTCCCGAAATCGCCCGGGTGCATTCATCATAACACCGAGTGAGCCAAGCAAGAGAGAGTTTTGAGATTCCTGTGGCGCAAGCATGAGGAACTCGGTTGCGTAATGGGTCAAAAGGCATAGGCACAGCCGAGTTCGGAGAAGTCGGTTACTGAGGCGCTTGTCCAGAAACGTGCCTCGTCACGGCCGTCCCAGTTCAAAAGGGCAGCGCCGTCTATGCGACCAAGCGGGCTCTGGCGTTACTTCGACCAACCCGAAAACTGCGTAGTGACGCCCGAAAATGGCTTGTGGCGTAACTCGTCCGCAACCCGTGCCATCGTCACGTCGGTTACCAAGAGTGGACCCGTTCCATTTGGCTTCTTGTGTGCCAACCCAAAGCAGAAAACGGTTACCAAGCAAGCGAGAAGGAAGAAACCTAGCGGCCGCCCCGAAACTGCAACACTACGTCCTGCTGAATCCACCGCACGGGGCCCTCGTAGGCTCACAATTTGCGGCGCATCTCTTCGATAGCTCGGTCCACAGCTTCCGGAGATCCATAGACGCCGTGCGCGGCGCCGAAATAAGAAGCATAGGTTCGCGTCGGCTTCGGCCTACTGGCGCTCGAAAGACGAATCACCTGTTCTGCGGCGACTTCCTCAGGTGAAACGTGCCTTCGCGCTGCCTCAGCAATTAAGTCGGCTGCGACGTCATCCGGAATCTGTATCGTAAGGTCATGCATTCCTGAGTTCTCTATACGCTACACCAATCTCTACAAGGATCTATTGAGATCGTAGGCGCATACGCATAAGAGCTGTTTCCGGCCAATACGCGCCGGATGGGATACGCTCGTGAAGCCCAGCGGGCTACTCTTGCCCCGAATACCACGGCACGTCGATCACAACCACCTGCTTCATTCGCGAGAAGAGAAGGACCGTCTTGAGCATATTGGCCCGCTGGTTGTGTACGAACAGCATCACTCCCGTTTCCACTATTTCCGGGATGACCACCGCGATTATCCGATCCGGCTCGGCCTTCCTTACCTTCTCGACCTCCTCAATCACAGGGCGGATGAACCTTCGGTATGGCGATCGAATGATCTGGAGCTTGGGAACGGTCGCGTTCGCTTTGTTGGCTGGCTCCTCTACAAAACGGTGCCACTTCATCAGCAGTTCTTCGAGGTCGGCGTCCTCTGAGTCCACGTGCACCGCGAGCACGTCCGGCGAGATTGACATTGAGAATCGGAGAGCCCGCTCCGTCACCACACTCCAGTCCTTGACCGGCGTCACAACATATGGGGCTTTGAGGGTCGATAGATCCATCGGCCGATCGAGCACCGTCTTCTTCTCAAGGTCCTGGTAGTGGCGGCCAATGTACGAAAAGAGAAAGACAAGTGAAGGAATCAGCAGCACCGTGATCCACGCGCCTTCGACGAATTTTGCGACGAGCACGATGCAAAGGGTGACGCCGGTGCAGATCCCACCGGTCAGGTTGATGGCCATCGAAGCCTTCCAGCCGGCGCCCTTGTTTTTGCGCCAATGCTCGACCATTCCGGCCTGGGAAAGAGTGAATGCAAGAAAGGCGCCGATCGCAAATAGCGGAATCAACCGGTCCGTAATTCCGCCGAATGCGATGAGCAGCAAAGCGCAGATGATGGCCAAGACGAGGATGCCGCCGGTAAACACTAGCCGGCGTCCCCGAGCCGCGAACAAGTGGGGCAGAAACCGGTCGTCCGCAACCAGGTGACACAGCCGTGGAAAGTCGGCAAAGCCGGTGTTCGCGGATAGGGCGAGCACGCACACGACGCTTCCGAGGGTCACGTAATAGACCGCATTTCGACCGACGATCGCCGAGATGAGCATGGAGAGCACGCTCTGATACTGCGGCGAATCCGGATCGGTGGCGCCGACGTGATAGGCACTGCATAAGTAGGCGATCAGGCCGAGAAGCACGGCGAGGATCGCGATGATCGCGGTGAGGCACTTTTGAGCCCGTTGAACCCGAGGCTCAGAAAATGCCTGCACACCATTGCTGACCGCCTCTACGCCGGTCATGGCGGTGCAGCCGCTGGCGAATGCGCGGAGGAGAAGCCATGGGGTGACCGACGCAATGGCGCGCGGCATTGCGGGAGGCATCTCGACGGGCACTGGATGATGTCCCGGCGAGACCAATACCTTGTAAACCCCGTAGAGAAGCACCCCAATCAGGCTCACGATGAACAAGTAGGTGGGAACCCCGAACGTAATACTGGACTCGCGCAGCCCGCGCAGGTTCACAATGGTGATCAGGACGAGAATGACAAGGCAGAGCGGCAGGATGTACTTGTGCAGGTCATGCCCGCCAACTGTCGGGACCATCGAGATCAAGGCGCCGACTCCGGAAGAAATCCCAACCGCGACGGTCAGGATGTAATCGACCATAAGAGCCGCCGCCGCGAAGAGCCCGGCGTGTCGTCCCAGGTTGGCAGAGGCGACGATGTACGAGCCGCCACCGTTTGGATAGGCGTGGATTGTCTGTCGGTAGGAGAAGTAGAGGATTCCCAGCAGGACGAGAATGCAGGTGATGATCGGCCCTGCCTCGTAAATGCCGAGGACGCCCAACGGGAGCAGCAGGGTGAGCGCGGCTTCAGGGCCGTAAGCTGCCGAACTTAGGCCGTCGAGACCGAGCACGGGCAGTCCGCCCCAAACCGAAATCTTTTGCTGTTCATCCGCATTGGAAGGCAGCGGCGGGCCGAATAGCCAGTCGGAGAGCGTCATAAGTCAAGCAGTTTAGACTAGAGGTCACCTCAACCAAGTTTGGATTGGGCGCGGGAATTTTCGATCCACGGCGGTCCGGTGCTGTAAAAACGGAAGAGAGGTCTCACCCGACTCGTCGGCTGCCGAATCTTTATGTAATCTTTATACGGTGATGAAGCGCAAGGTCGCTTGGCAGCTCAGCAAGCATTTTTAAGGTTGAACTCGGTGCTTGCTCGGTTATGCTCATCATAGCTTCAATGAGTCGACTCGCGAGAGCAGTGAGTAAGCGATCTGGGCGATTCCTTTCCGCCGGATTCATGGCGCTCAGCCTTATCGGATTGGCGTCTCAGCAGCCGCCCGTCCATCCTCCTCCGACGCCTGCGCAGATCACCTTTTTCGAAACCAAAATCCGGCCAATCCTTGCCGACAAGTGTCAGACCTGCCATGGGAAGTCGACTCAAATGGGCAACCTTCGGCTGGACAGCCTGGACGCGCTCAAGAAAGGCGGCGACTCCGGGTCGGCGATTATTCCCGGCCAGCCGGATAAAAGTCTCCTGATCGCCGCAGTTCGCCAGACTAGCTCGCTCAAGATGCCCCAGGGCGGCAAGCTGACCGACGAACAGGTCGCCGATCTCACCCAATGGGTCCAGATGGGTGCGCCGTGGCCCGACTCTTCGTCCGCTGAACTGGACCCGAAGGCAAATCTGTGGTCGCTGAAACCGGTGGTCCTGCCAGCCGTGCCCAAGGTCAAGAACAAAGCTTGGGTTCATGACGGAATCGATGCGTTCGTGGTTGCCCAGATGGAATCAAAGGGGCTCGCCCCGGCCGCGCCCGCCGACCGCCGGACGCTTATCCGCCGTGCCACCTACGACCTGGTCGGTCTGCCTCCGAGCGACGCCGAGGTCCAGGCCTTCCTTCAAGACAAGTCGCCCGATGCCTACGCCAAAGTTGTCGATCGCTTGCTCGCCTCGCCCGAGTACGGCGAACATTGGGCGCGCCACTGGATGGACGTGGCCCGATATTCGGACACGAAGGGCTACGTATTCAACGAGGATCGGAACTACCCGAATGCCTACACCTATCGTAACTGGCTGATCGACGCCTTTAACAAGGACCTTCCGTACAACAAGTTCATCGAGGAACAGCTCGCGGCGGATCTGATGCCCGAGGTCAAGGATAGCGAAGACAAGAAGCCGCTCGCGGCCATGGGTTTCCTCACGGTGGGGCGACGGTTCCTGAACTCGGAGCCGGACATCATCGACGACCGCATCGATGTCACGATGCGCGGCATGGAGGGTTTCACGGTCGGGTGCGCCCGGTGCCACGATCACAAGTTCGACCCGATCCCGACTCAGGACTACTACTCGCTGTACGCCGTCTTCGCTTCATCTGAGGAAAGAGCCCAGCCGATTTCCGAACCTTCCATCACCCGTCCATGGGAGGATTACAACAACAGGGTGGAATCCGCCCAGAAACAGATGTCGGACATCGTCTCCGAGCAGGTGAAGCTGCTCCGCGATCGGAACAAGACGCAAGACCTTGGGCCGGATGTGAAGGGAATTCTCCAAGCGGTGCGGGAAGAGGACTCCCCGAACAACGAGCAGTTGAACAAGATCCTCAACGCATTTGACCCAGAAGCCAAGGCGAAGTACATCTCGTTGCGGGACAGCCTTACACAGATTCAAAAATCTCCCCCGCCGACTCCGGAGCTTGCGATGGCGATGCAAGATTCGGCTCACCCACATGACGGCGTGATCTTTAAGCGCGGAAACCCCAATCTTCATGGGGACCAAGCCCCGCGCCGCTTCCTACAAGCGCTGTGCAAGGCGGGCGAGGAGCGGCCGCACTGGACCGATGGCAGCGGGCGACTGGAACTGGCAGAAGCGATCGCTTCAAAAGAGAATCCACTCACCGCGCGAGTGTTCGTGAACCGGGTCTGGCTTCAGTATTTCGGGGCAGGGATCGTCCGTACCCCTTCAGATTTCGGTCACCAAGGCGATCCGCCCACCGACCCCAAGCTGCTGGATTACCTTGCCTCCACGTTCATGAATGACGGCTGGTCGATCAAGAAGCTCCAGCGGCTCATCGTGATGTCGTCCACCTACCGCCAGTCATCCGACGTCTCGCCAAAATCGTTCGCGGCCGATCCCGACAATCGGCTTTGGACCCGAATGAACCGTCGCCGGCTGGATCTCGAGGAGATGCGCGATTCGATCATGGACGCTTCCGGGCAACTGGACAAGTCCACTCTCGGTGGCAAATCGGTCGACCTTTGGTCGGAGCCCTTCACGAAGCGGCGCGCCGTCTACGGTTTCATCGAGCGGCAGAATTTGCCCGGAGTCTTCCGAACCTTCGACTACGCTACTCCTGACGCCACAAGTCCGAAGCGCTTTACGACCACTGTCCCCCAGCAGGCGTTGTTCTTCATGAACTCTCCTTTCGCGGTGGATGCGGCCCGGGGAGTCGCGAACCGCCCCGAAATCCACGACGCCACAGACGAGGCACAGCAGATCCGCCGACTTTATCTCTTACTGTTCGATCGTCTGCCGACCGCCGACGAAGCCGCCCTCGGGAAAGCCTACCTCGGGGCCAATCCGGGGGGAACGGTCCCGCAGCCCGGTTCTGTCTGGAGCTACGGATATGGCGGCTACGACGAAGCCGCCAAACAGACCCGAGGCTTCACGTCGTTCGCGGTCTTTGAGGGCGG
>Ga0302326_10034290_pt1 | contig 10062 bp, 9 predicted proteins | sample Palsa_T0_3_FD_202264 | JGI IMG/M metagenome (GOLD analysis project Ga0302326, IMG submission 202264) | Peat permafrost microbial communities from Stordalen Mire near Abisko, Sweden - Palsa_T0_3 | ecosystem: Environmental > Terrestrial > Soil > Palsa > Peat permafrost | place: Sweden: Abisko...
CCCTCGGCCCCGAGCACCACGCCCTGCGCGAGCCGCTCCACGATTGTCCGCCCTGCGGTCATGCGGCTGTCCCTCCGGCCAGATCCTCTGTTGCCCGATCCCCTGGTGGCTGAACGCTGTGCGCGAATCGGCCCGGCGTGAAGCGGCTGATGTCGTACACGGTGCCGCGGGCGACGGCGAGCTGAGCCAGCACGCGGCCCACCCACGGCGCGAACTTGTACCCGGTGCCGCGCCAGCCGACGCCGACGAAGGCGCCGTCGGCCCCCGGCACCGGGCCGAGGATGAAGTCGTCGTCCCCGACCAGGTCGTAGAAGCAGGTGTCGACGCCGCTGGCCTCGGCCACGTCGACGGTCGCGGCGTCGCGCAGCCCGGGCATGCACTCGGCGACGAAGTCTTCGACCGATCTGATCGTCGAGGGCACCACGGTCGCGTCCGGCGGGTGGTAGAAGCCGATTTTCACTCCCGGCGTCCGCCCGCTGTACATCGGGTGCCCGTAGATGCCCACGTCCAGGTAGGCGAAGACGGGCAGGGCCTCCTCGGTATACAGGTCGCGGGCGGCCGGGTCGGGGATGAAGTACCTGGACTGGACGGGGCGGTCCGGGCTGAGCGGGAAGCGCACCGGGCACCCGTCGATCAGCTCGAGCAGCTCATTGGTGCCCAGGCCGGCGGTGATCACCAGGACGTCGGACTCGACCGGTCCGGCGCTGGTCTGCACCACCCAGCCGCCGCCGGACCGGGTGATCGCGCGGATCTGGGCGTCCTCGCGGATCTCGACCCCGCGGGCCGGCACCACCTTCCGCAGCAGGGACGTCACCGCGGCTACGTCGGCGAACCCGGCGTCGACGTCCAGCCAGCCGCTGTCGGCGGCGAACTGCGGGAAGCGCTCGGCCAGCTCGGGGCCGGCTAGGGCCTCGCGGCGCAGCTGCAGCTCTTCCAGCACGGCGAAGCTGCGCACGGCGTAACTCGCGGCCGCGTCGGGGGTTACGGTCGACTTGACCAGGTTCAGGCAGCCGCAGTCGACGAGCAGCCGCACGCCCGCGCGCTGCTGGAGGTCCAGCCAGAGCTGCCGGGCCCCGAAGGCCAGCCGCGAGTAATGCGGATCGAGGTAGTCGTTGCGCACCGACCGGGTCAGCCCGAACGAGGCGGTGCCCGGATCACCGACCCGCGACTTATCCAGCACGGTGACCGAGGTCGCCAGCGGCGCTGCGTAGTACGCCGTCATCAGGCCCATGACGCCGCCGCCGATGATGGTCAGCCGGCTGCCGCGAGTTCCGGTCAAATCCGCGCTCCTCTCGCCCGAATGCCGAATGCCGAATGCCGAATGCCGAATGCCGAATGCCGAATGCGTGACCTGCGGGGATCCGCGGTCACGCGTGCACCATGCTACGACCTGCCTGTTTCGGTGCGATGTCCCGTGCCGCCGCTTTGGCAACCGGGGCATCCGGCGAATCGCTGCCGGCAGGTTGCGGCACGCGCCGGGCCGGCCGGCCGCACACCGGGCGGGTGGCAGGACGACCTGAAGGTGTCCTACCGTCGCCGCAGCTCAGTCTGAGCTCTTGCGGCCAGCGGATAGGTTCTGGACAAGGCCAACCGGCAAGGCGGGAAAAACGGGGGATCGATGATGGAGCAGCTGCCTGTTATCTCAGTCCGCGGTGAGACGTGGCTGGAGGCCGAGCCGGAGATCGCCGCCGTCGCCGTCACGGTGCAGGCTCGTGACCGCGACCGGCGGGCGGTACTCGACCGGCTCGTCAGCCGCAACAAGGAGGTCCTCGACCTGGTCCGGGGATACGGCGAGGCGATAGAAAAGCTGGAGAGCGGACCGGTCACCGCCCACCCCGAGATCAAGCAGAAAGGGCAGGGGGAGCGGGGGACGCGCTATTCCGGCCTGGCCCGGGTGGATGTCACGGTCCGCGACTTCACCGTGCTCGGTGAGCTGGTGGCCAAGCTCGCGGACCTGGAACTGGTAAGCGTGGCGGGCCCCTGGTGGTCGCTGCGGCCGGACAGCCCGGTTTACCGGCAGGCCCGGATCGCCGCCGCGCGGGACGCGACCCGGCGGGCGGGGGAGTACGCGGAGGCTTTCGGCGGCCAGCTCGGGGAGCTGATCGAGGCGGCGGACGCGGGACTGCTGCACGGGCAGGGCGCCCAGGAAATCCAGGGCTACGTCCCGGCCGCCGCGCGCCCCGGGCCGCCGATGGGGGCCCGGCTCATGAGCACGGCCGAAGAGGCACCCAGCCTGGACCTCGAACCGGTCAGGCAACCGGTCGCCGCACAAGTCGATGCCCGGTTCACGATGATCCTGCCCGGGCCGTCACCGCAGTAGCGCGTGAAGGTCCACCTCGCCGACCCTATTGCCACCGCGGCCCTGGATGGTCCGATGAGAATGAGCCCGCCGCGGGCCGTGGTCCGCCCCTACGGGATGGCGCCGCGACTGAGATCGCACTTTGCCGGCAACGCGCGTCGCGTCTTTAGCCTTGTCTCTAGGTTCCTGTATTGGTCAACTCCTGGCAGTGAGCAGCGGCATCCGTCCTGAAGGCCTCATACGACCGATTACTGCCTATCTGGGGTAGATCCTTGCTGAGTGCGACAATGTGTTTTACTATGGCTGGAGCGTCGGACTCCCTGTAGCGTGTCCCAGCCTTACTGATTTCGTCTTGAAAGATTCGCTTTGGATCCTGAAACTTGCCCGTGTCCCGACCGCGACGCTTAGTCGGCACTTTCCATCCATTGGCGAAGCTCGTGACCGCATCAGGGAAAAGCAGAAGCCAGGCCTCTATCTCCCAAACAGCCAGTACATAGTGCGCGTTCTCCAGTTCACGAGCCAGTGCGCTCTCAACGCGCTTGCGGACCGTCTCATATCGCTTAGAGTCGACGTCATCTAGATCCTCATGGAGGAATACCGCGGCGATGGATGCCCGCTCTCGTGCCGCTCTAGCTCGAACCAGCAAAGCCAAGCGCCTAACCCGGTCATTTAGGGTAGCATCACTGGCATCCCGCAGTGGGACCTTGTCGTTTAGGAAGACGATCCTCCCCCGCATCTGCGGGCAGAACGTCTCAAGAAAACATCGCAGAACCTCTCGATCATTAGCGCTTTCGCCGGCGACTACGATGATCGGCTTCTTGGTCGCTCTAGCGCTCGTGCCTCCCCGACGGGAACTCACAGATCACCGCCAAGTGCGCCGGAGAACCACAACTCGCCCAACGGGAGACCTTCACTCTGCCGGACAATGCGCCTGACTTCCGCGACCGAGATCGCCGGGATCGCCGACGATCCATCGGGCAAACGCTCGCAAACAATGAGTTCCTCGGGCTTGAGCCTGTCTGCGAGCGCTGGTGAGTGGGTCGCGATGATGAACTGCGACCGTTCGCTCGCCTCGCGCAGTCGTTCAACGAGCAGTTCGAGGGCTTGAGGATGAAGTCCGTGATCAATTTCTTCGATACAGGTAAGTGCCGGTGGATTCGGGTCATAGAGCAAGGCGAGTAGCCCTAGAAGGCGCACCGTTCCGTACGAAGCATCAGCTAGCTGCGTCGGACTACGCAGACCAGTTTCCTCAAGCATGACGACAACCTCGCGCGCGGCGCCAGAGGGAAAATCGAACCTGATGTCACGCAGGTTCGGCAGAACGCTGGTCGCATCCTCTATGAGTCTCTGCCAACTCTCCTCGTGTGACCTGCTAAGAACGAAAAGGAATGACGCGAGATCGCTCGCATCCTCATTCAGCTCCAGAAAATCATCCGCGAACTCATCAAGTCGTGGGACCCTTGCCGCCCGCCGAGCGGCGGACACGTTCACATCGAATACTCGAAATGAGGCTAGTCGATCGGCGAATGCCGACACTTCCGTGCCGCCAGCCTCGTCTACCAGTCGCGGGAGCGTAGACAGTCCACTGCTCAGCGGACGTATGCCAATAGATGTCTCAGACTCCGCCTGGTCCGTTCCCCTGGTGTCAGCGACCGTCACTCGACTGCCGTCGATCGTGATGCGGCGCCCACTGCCCCTAGTTCGTTTAAACTGAAAAGTCTCGCGCCGTGACAGCCGCAATGGCGCACCTCTGACGCGACGCCGTGTTATGCGTAGCTTATAATCGTCCGGGGCATTGGGGCTGCTATGCGTGGTCCATGTCGCAGTAAGACCAATCTGGATGAACGCCCGGTTGCTTTCACCGCCGCGAAAGACGATTTCGTCGAAACCCTGTCGGCTTTGAAGTGCTGGCTCGAGATCTGTGCGGATGATGTCGGCGAGGAACCTGAAGACCTCAAGAACGTTCGTCTTGCCGGCGCCGTTCGGGCCCACAAGCACGTTGAGATCGCCCAGCGGCAGCGAGACCTTCCGCAGGCTTCGAAAGTTCTCCACCGTCAGGCGGAGCAGTCGACGGTCCACGTTCGTGACCTTAGCCGAAAGGGAAGCCGAAAGCCGCGAAGCAGTCATCATGTCTTGGCACATTCGGGGCTTCATCATGCCGGCCTGGTGGGCGTCTGGGGCAGGCGGCCACAGCCTGACCTCGTGCGGCTCGTGTGGTCCCTGCATGAGCTGATTTGCTGAGAAACGGAGTGGGTTCCCCAGAGCAGGTCGCCGCGATGCTGGGACCGTCTCGTCGCCGACCACGAGGCAGATCTAGCAGGCGAGCGGCTTCCCGCTGACTGCGGGCAGCTCGCAAGGCAGGGCATTCACCTCGGCTGCGGACCGGGTGGGGTGCCTTGCATGCCGCCGACCGGCTGCCGCAGGTCGGCGAGTGCACGCTGCATCAGGACGGTTAAGAGATCGACAACGCCGGACGGGGGACCGAATGGACCCGGCAGCGGCGGCCAGGCTCAGCCAGATTAGGGATTCCCTCCGCCGACGGACTCAGCGAGCCGGAGAAAGAACGGATCTTACTGATAACTAGGTGGACTCGGGCGCGAGGCGCTGATCCTCGTCGAGGTCTGCGATGAGGCCGGGCCGGGCCGGGGCCCAGCCGAGCAGGTCGCGGGTGATCTGGCTCGAGGTGGGATTGTCCAGGCCGACGAAGCCGCTCAGGTAACCGAAGTGCTGCCCGGCGTTCTCGGCGGCGACGGGAGCGGCCGGGACGCCGAGACGGCGGCCGATCACCGCGGCGATGTCGCGCAGGGCGATGCCTTCCTCGGTCACGGCGTGCAGCCGCGACCCCGCGGGCGCGGACTCGAGCGCCAGGCGGTAGAGGCGGCCGACGTCGCGCGTGTCGGCGGCCGGCCAGTGGTTGGTCCCGTCGCCCAGGTAGCCGGCGACTCCGGTCGCGCGGGCGATCGCGATCAGGCCCGAGACGAAGCCGTAACGCCCGCGGCTGTGCACCGTCGGCGGCAGGCGGACGACCGAGGACCGCACGCCCTGCTCGGCCAGCGCGATCACGCTGTTCTCGGCGTCGATCCGCGGACCGCCGGGCAGCCCGTCGCGCTCGGTGAGCGGCCCCCGGAAACCGGCCATGATCAGCCCCAGCGTCGCGCCGGTCCCGATAAAGGGTCTGTCTGACCCCTTGAGACCGGCCCCCATTGCCGCGATCGCCCGCATGTCCGCGGCAACCGGGCCGGCCAGGTCGCCCGCACGCTGCTCATCGTGCTTGAACGCGAGGTGAATGACGCCGTCGGCCGCGCCGGCCGCGGCGCTCAGGCCGTCGAGGTCGTCCAGGTCGCCTCGCCGCACGTCGGCGCCGAGGGACTGAACGGCGGCCGCCGAACGATCCGAGCGGGCCAGCCCGGTGACGGCGTGCCCTGCGGACACCAGTTCGGGGATCACTGCCGCGGCGATGTGCCCGGAAGCGCCGGTGACGAACACGCGCATGGTTGAACCTCCTTGACGGCATCGCCGGTACGGCGAGCCTGCCCACAGTGACTGCAGATTATGCAATCACTCTAGTCGGGTCGACTGCACAATGTGCAGTCGCTATGCTCCCAGGTGTGGCGCGATGGAAACCAGATGCGGTCGACCGCCTGCAAGCCGCCGCGTTTGCGCTTTTCGCCGAGCAGGGGTTCGAGCGCACGACGGTCGCCGAGATCGCCGAGCGGGCCGGGCTCACCAGCCGGACGTTCTTCAACCACTTCGCTGACAAGCGAGAGGTGCTCTTCGGTCCGGTCTCCGAAACTCAGCAAGAGATCGTCACCCGCGAGATCGCCGCCTGTCCCGCCGGGCTGCCGCCGCTCGACGCTGTCGTCTACGGCCTGCAAGCCGCGGGGGACACGCTGTTCGAGCCGCGCCGCGCCGCGGCGGCGCGGCGCCAGGAGATCATCGACGCCAACCCCGAGCTGCAGGAACGCGAGCTCCGCAAGCGGGCCGCGCTCACCGACGCCGCCGCCGCCGCCCTCGCCACGCGAGGTACCGACCCCGCAGCAGCGCTCCTCACGGCCCGCGCGGGCATGCTCGTGCAGCAGACGGCGATGCAACGCTGGACCCAGTCAGCCGAGAACCGTCCGCTGCGAGACTTCCTCGCCGACGCGCTGCTCTCGTTGCGCACGATCGCTGCCCAGACGACCGATCAGGAAGACGTAACCCTCCCGTAGCGACCTGCCCGCAGTCCTTCGCGGAGAACGCGACGTCGCGGTGCGTCGAGTTCGGCGGCTCCTAGATGTCCCGCGCCGGCGGTTGATTGACATGTCCCGCGCGGAACGCCGCGGCCGGCCGCTTGAGTGACTTACGTGACACGGCGCTTCCAGGGGGGAGCACGCACGCGCTCCAGCCGGGATCGCCTCCTCTTGCCGGAACAGACGGGACAGAACATACTTGGTTCCTGTTTGGCGACGAGGGGGCAATGATGCCGCGACGCAGGTCCAGATCAGCCCGGACGCCGGCCCTGGGGGGCGTCCTCACCACCCTGCTCGCCGTCGGCGCTCTCGCCGCGGGCGCCACCGCGGCCAGCGCCGCTCCCGCTCCGGCCAGGTCAGCCCGGGCCGCGTCCGCGGACCACGGGCCGGGCGGGGCTTCCTACTACGTCGCGCTCGGCGACTCGCTGTCGCAGGGCGTGCAGCCGGCGACGCCGCCGCTGCCGCCCGGGGTCACGCTCGGGGAGTCCGTCGAGACCGGCCAGGGGTACGCCGACGACCTGTTCGCGCACTACCAGGGCGTCTTCCACGGCACGCTGCACCTGGTCAAGCTCGGCTGCCCGGGCGAGACGACGACCTCGATGCTGACCGGGGCCGGTTCCCCCTGCACGTACCCGCAGGGGTCGCAGCTCGCCGCCGCGCTCGCCTTCATCAAGGCGCACCGCGGCGAGGTCAAGCTGATCACGATCGACATCGGCGCGAACAACGTCGACGGCTGCGTGACGGGGAGCACGCTCAGCGAGCCCTGCGTCGAGGCCGGGTTCGCCGCCGCGGAGCATGACCTGCCGCTGATCCTCGGCGCGCTCCGCCAGGCGGCCGGGAAGCACGTGGTCATCGCCGGGATGAACCTCTACGACCCGTTCCTGGCCGACTACCTCGCCGGCGCGGCCGGGCAGGCCGCGGCGACCCAGAGCGTCACCCTGGCCGAGCAGCTCAACCAGCTGCTCGCCGCCGCCGACCAGGCCGTCGGCGCCAAGACGGCCGATGTGCAGGACGCGTTCGGCACCGCCGACTTCACCGACACGGCCACCCTGCCCGGCGTGGGCACCGTCCCGCTGAACGTCGCGCGGATCTGCGAGTGGACCTGGATGTGCGCCCCCGCCCCCGTCGGTCCCAACATCCACGCGAACGCGGCCGGCTACCAGGTGATCGCCCGGGCGTTCGAGCAGGCGATCGGCCCCCTGCCGCCGCGCCGCCGCTAACCGCGCGGGGTGACGCAGGCGGACGGGATTGCCGGGCCGGAGGCCGTCCACGGACCAGAGTGCGACTAGGTTCCCGACGACGGGGCCAGGAGACCGAAGAACTCGCCGATGGCCTCCGCGGCGTTCAGGTCGTGGCTGGTGCGGCCCAAGACGAACGGGGCGCTGTGCGGGCCGGGGACGGTGTGACCGCCGCCGTGAACGGTGTACAGCGTGACCGGGAACCGGCCGTCCTGCCGGTAGTCCGTGCGGGTGACCGAGGTTTTCCCCGGTTTTCCGCGGTGCGGGAGATCCGTGCCGGACGGAGGCTCGGTGATCGAGTTGCGGGCGGCGAAGTAGGCCGCGGTCTGCGGCGCCGACAGGGAAGTCCCGCCGACCTTGAACACCCAGCGGACCCACCCGCGCATCGCCCCTCCCGCGTAGGAGACGAGCGGGTCCCGGGTCCCGTGGATCAGCAGCACGGGCAGCGCGGCGGCGGGCGCGTCGGCCAGCAGGAAGTTGTCCGGGGACGGCTGGGTGGCCCCGATGACGGCCCCGCCCGCCAGCAGTCCGGGCACCTGGTGGATCAGCCGGATCACCAGCTCCCCGCCGTTGGAGAACCCGGCCGCGTAGACCTTCGAGCGGTCGATCGCGCGGCTTGCCGCTAGTTCGCTGACCACGGCCTCGGCGAAGGCCACGTCATCGATGTTCTCGGTGCGCGCGGCGAAGCCGCTGGCCGCGCGGGCGTCGTTCCACTGGGCTCGGTAGCCGTCCAGGTAGGCCACGACGGCTGCGCCGGAGACGGCCAGGGCATCAAAGGAATTGCCGGTGAAGGCGCGGAACTTCTCGCCGGTCTGCTTCGAGCCGTGAAAGATCAGCACCAGGCTGGCGCCGGCCTTGGTGCCGCCCGGGGCCTCGACCAGGGTATAGCTGCGCGGGCGCCCGCCCACGTCGATCCTGCCGCGGGTGATGCGGCCGACAGCCGGTGACGTGCTGTCGTTGCCCGGGCGGCTGGCCTTGACTGCGTTCATGGCCTCTCCTTCGGATGTCCTGTCTGGCCGGGCCGGAGACGGTCAGGCAGCGGCCGCTCGCCGGATAAGTTATCCGTTTCAGCCTAACACATTCGGATGGGCTATCCGTTTATCCTTGGTGCATGACCACGGCACCGCTGCGCCGGGACGCGGCCCGCAACTGGCAGCGCATTGTCGAGGTGGGCCGGGAGCTGGTCGACGCCGGCGTTCCGCTGCAGCTCAACGAGGTCGCCCGGCTGGCCGGGGTCGGGGTGGCCACCGTCTACCGCCACTTCCCGACCCCCGAAGCCCTGCTGGAGACGGTCGCCGCCCCCGGCCTTGAGGCCCTGGCCGCGCAGGGCGAACAGGCCCTCGCCGGCGGCGACCCGTGGCGGGCCCTGTCGGGTTTCCTCTTCGCCGGCGTCGACGCGATGCTGACCGACGCCTCGATCTCGCCCGTCACCACCGCGCCGGACAACGCACTGCCCCGCACCACGGAACTCAAGGTCAGGCTGGCAGCCCTCTGCGGCCAGCTGGCCGCCCGCGCCCACGCCGCCGGGACACTGCGGCCGGACCTGACCCAGGCTGACCTCATCCCGCTCGTCTGCGGCGTGGTCTACGCGGCCAGGGCCCACGCCGGCGGCCCGGAGCCCGCACCCGCCACCGGCCGCCGCTACCTGGCGGTGACACTCGACGGACTGCGCGCCTCACCCCCGGGCGAGGCCGCGGGCCCCGATCACTGACAACGAGCCGCGGTCACAGACCAGCAGCAGCCCGCCGGCGCCGTCAGCTCCCCAGCTTCGAGTGCCACTCCGTGATGGTGGCCGCGAAGAGCTCGGGATCGTGCTCGTGCATCGAGTGCGGCATGGTCGGGAACGAGCGGTAGGTGAACGGCTGGCCCGCGGCCTCGACGAGCTGCTGGGCCCGCCGGGCCTGCAGGTCCGACAGGGCGCCGATGATGGTCCCGGTCGTCTCCTCCAGCTGGCGGAAGTGGTGGGTCAGCAGCACCGGCACCTTCACGTGCTCGAGCAGCGTGGCGTGATCGGAGGAGGCGGTCGCGAACCCGGAGACGAACGCGCGGCCCCATTCCGGGTCGTACTCGCGCAGGTTCTGCGGTACCCCCGCCGGGGGAGCGTCTCCCTTGACCGGCGGAAACATGTGCTGCAGGGCCACCGGCAGCCACGCGGGCCCGTCGAAGCGCATGGCCTTCATCAGGCCGCCCACGTCGCCGATGGTCCACTGGTCGCCCAGCCACTTGTTCCACAGGGCGAAGAGCGGGCCGACCCCCTGCCGGATCGACTGCCCGGTCGCCGGATTCAGCTCGGAGG
>Ga0302326_10034292_pt1 | contig 10061 bp, 8 predicted proteins | sample Palsa_T0_3_FD_202264 | JGI IMG/M metagenome (GOLD analysis project Ga0302326, IMG submission 202264) | Peat permafrost microbial communities from Stordalen Mire near Abisko, Sweden - Palsa_T0_3 | ecosystem: Environmental > Terrestrial > Soil > Palsa > Peat permafrost | place: Sweden: Abisko...
GCGCGGTTCAGGGCAAAGCCGCCGACAGTGCCATGGCTGCGAAAATGAGTTTTGTTGCGAGGGCGGGCCACCCTTGCGGCGCGGATTTTGTGGCTGCGGATTACCTCGATCGGCATCCGGAGTTTTCCTGGCAAAAGCCGTTGTTGCACGACATGAAGGCGGGACCCTGGACGGTATTTACAGCGGGGCAGAAGCAGTAGCGAGTAGCAGAAAAAGGCAGATTCCTCCCTCGCCTCCGCTCGGGAGTCGCAATGAGAACGCTTAAGGGTTGCTCAGGCTTTAAGGTTAGGACAGGCAACCCGAAAACTGAATCGGTGGCATAGGGAATTTCGATTGGACTCCGCGCAGTGAGCCCTCTAGAGTCCTAGGGTGCCGCCTAGCCGGACACGAACTCGCGGACTTGTGCGCCGGATGACCCCACCTGAGGCCCCGCTTACGCTGTTTCGTCCTCCATTCCGTAATTACCAGTTCGATACGGCCTACGACGAGATGTTCGCGTCTCCCGGAGTGCCGCGTCCTCACTATAAGGCATTGTTTCAAACACTTCTGGAGCTTCCGCCCGAGGAGTTGCGCAAGACGCAGCAGGCGGCCGACCTGTCGTTCTTGCATCAGGGTATTACCTTCACGGTATATGGCAATGACGAAGGAACGGAGCGCGTCTTTCCCAACGATCTGCTGCCCCGGATCATTCCCCACCTGGAATGGCGCAAGATTGAGGACGGGCTCACCCAGCGCATTGCAGCGCTGAATCTCTTCCTCGAGGACATTTACCACCACGGCAGAATTCTCGCCGATGGCGTCGTTCCCCGCGAACTGGTCTACAGCTGTCGCCACTTCCGGCGCGAGATGCGTGGTCTAACGGTCCCGCGTGGAATTTACGTGAGCATCTGCGGCACTGATCTTGTGCGCCTGCCCGACGGAAGCTTTGCCGTGCTGGAAGACAATCTGCGAGTGCCCAGCGGCGTCTCTTACATGCTGGCCAATCGCAAGGTGCTGAAGAAAGTCTTCCCGACTCTCTTTCAGGACTACGGCGTGTCCCCCGTCGATAACTATGCGCAGGCGTTGCTGGCGACGTTGCGGGCGCTGGCTCCGGCGAATTCTACGACTCGGCACGAGCCCAAAGTGGTTCTGCTGACGCCGGGAGTTTTTAATTCCGCTTACTTTGAGCACACCTTCCTGGCCCAGCAGATGGGCATCGAACTGGTTGAGGGCCGCGATCTGCTGGTGCACGACAATATTGTCTACATGCGGACTACCGCCGGCCTGCGCCGCGTGGATGTGATCTACCGGCGAGTCGACGACGATTTTCTGGATCCGCTCTCTTTCCGCAGAGATTCTGGTCTCGGTGTTCCCGGACTGTTCAACGCGTACAGGGCCGGAAATGTGGTGCTGGCAAACGCCATCGGAACCGGCGTCGCCGACGATAAGGCAGTCTACGCGTACGTTCCGGCGATCATTCGCTATTACCTGGGAGAAGATCCAATTCTGGCCAATGTTCAGACCTACTTGCTCAGCGACAAATCGCAACGCGGCTATGTGCTGGAGCATCTTGACGAGTTGGTCGTGAAAGCCGTCGGCGAATCCGGCGGATACGGCATGTTGATCGGCCCCCACAGCAGCCAGGAGGACAGGGAAGACTTCCGCCGCCGGATCGAAGCCGAGCCCCGAAACTATATTGCCCAGCCCACGCTGAGCTTGTCGCGCGCGGCCTGCTTTCTCGAAGGCGAAGTGCAGGCGCGGCATGTGGACCTGCGGCCTTACATTTTGTATGGCGAAAACGTCACGCTGGTGCCGGGAGGATTGACTCGGGTGGCATTGCGGCGGGGATCGCTGGTGGTGAACTCGTCACAAGGCGGCGGCAGCAAGGACACTTGGGTTTTGCGGGGATGAGGATAAAGGCGGGGACGAGAGCAGGGACTAGGGGCAAGGGTCTAGGGAGTCAGCCCTTTGAAAGAGTGCCCAGGTGTTCCTGGCCCCTAATCCCTAAGCCCTAGCCTCTGATTAAAAATGAATGAACGCGGACAAACTGCAATGCTTTCCCGGGTAGCCGACAGTCTGTACTGGATGAGCCGCTACCTGGAGCGCGCCGAGCATACTGCGCGCCTGCTCGATGTGGACCTGCAACTCCGGCTCGACCAATCCCCCGAACAAGGCGCCGGACGCTGGTTGCGGCTGCTGGAGGCATCGCAGGTGGCGCCGCCGGAAGATGGCAGGATCGACGTCAACTCGCTGACCCATATTCTCACCCTCGACCGCACGAATTCATCGTCCATCCTGTCCTGCGTGGCCGCGGCTCGCGAAAATTTGCGCCAGGTGCGTGAGCAGTGCAGCACGGAAATGTGGGAGCAGCTCAATCGCCTTTATCTGCAGGTTAACAGCACGACTGCCAGCGAGGCCTGGCTGCTGCATTCTTACGTTTTCTTTCGCGCAGTACAAGAGGGCGCTTACCTGTTTCAGGGCGTGACCGACTCCACCATGTCCCACGGCGAGGGATGGCAGTACATTCAGCTCGGGCGGTTTGTGGAGCGTACCGAGGCATTGGCGCGGCTGATCGGCACACACTTTCGAGGGTTCTCGCATCCCCTCGATCAGGCGGTAGAGAGCGAAGAATATCTCGAGTGGGTGGGATTGCTGAAGTCCTGCGCGGCATTTGAGGCTTACTGCAAGGCCTACACAGCAGAGCTTCGTCCGCTGCGAGTGGCAGAGTTTCTGCTGCTGAACCCGGAGTTCCCTCATTCGGTTCGGTTTTCAGTCGACATGGTGCATGCGGCTCTGACTGCCATTGGCGAGTTGACCGACCGGAAAGAGGAAGAGCCAGTGCGGCTGGCGGGGCGTTTGCGCGCGACGCTGCGTTTCAGCCAGATCGACGAAATCATGGCCTCAGGCGCGCACGGTTACGTCGACAGCGTGCGCTGGCAATGTGGTCAGGCGCATACGGCGATCCAGCAAGTCTACTTCGATTACGCGGTGGAATCGGCGCTGGTCTCGTAGAAATCGAGTGATGAGATGATTGAGCCATTTAGCGATTGGGTGACTTAATGGCTTGATAAACAGGCTTTCAAAAATTCGCTAAATCACTGAATGACTCAATAATCCAATGATCTACTCCGTCCGTCACACTACGACTTTCCGCTACGAGCCCGAAGTCCGCGAGAGCCTGATGGAAGTGCGCTTGCATCCCCGCAGCGACGGTGAGCAGCGCTGCCTGAGCTTCACGCTCGACGTCGATCCGGCTGCGAACATCATGAAATACCGCGATTTTACGGGGAACACGGTGCATCATTTCGACATTGCGGGCCGCCACTCGCAAGTGAAAGTGACCGCGCAGTCTTCGGTGGAGGTGCAATCGGTGCCGGCTCCGCGTGTGGCCGATAGCGGCGACTGGGCCGACCTGGACGCACTGGTCGCGGGCAACGATCATTGGGAGATGCTTTTGCCCAGCCACTTCGCGCACTCGAGCGACGAGCTGCAACGGTTGGCGAGAGAGTTGAAGTGCGAACGCCGGGGAAATCCGCTGGCCCTGCTCATCGAGATCAACGAATCGATCTACAGGCTGTTCGCCTACGTTAAGAACAGCACCAAGGTGGATTCGCCAATCGAAGAAGCATTGCAGGCGCGGCAGGGCGTGTGTCAGGATTTTGCCCATATCATGATCGCCCTGGTGCGGCCGCTGATGATTCCGTGCCGCTACGTCAGCGGTTATATGTTCCATCGCGACCGCGGCGAAAAGGAAAAAGACCGCTCGCTCCAGGGTGCGTCCCATGCCTGGGTGGAAGCTCTGGTGCCCGGCTGGGGATGGGTGGCGTTTGATCCCACGAACAATCTGGTGGGAGGCGATCGCCACATCCGCGTTGCCATTGGCCGCGACTACGCCGACGTCCCGCCGACCCGCGGAGTCTATAAAGGCGAAGCCGAGAGTGAACTCAGCGTAGCAGTGACGGTGACCCCGGCGGATGATGTTGCTCCGGAGCCGATCATGCCCAGCTTCGTGGTGCGGTCGAGACCGGTCCTGGTTCGCGCCGCAGCGCGCGTCCAGCAGGAACAACAGCAGCAGCAGTGAGATGATCGGGCCACGACCTCACTGCACCACCACTTTCCCGGTCATCTTGGGATGCACGGAGCAATAGTAGGGATAGGTGCCGGGCTTGTCGAAGGTGTAGGAAAACTTCTCGTCGGTGTCCCGTACCTTGGACTTGAAGACGCCGTCGGTGCTTACAACCGTATGCGGGATGTCGTCACGATTCGTCCATGTGACCGTGGTTCCAACCGCCACGGTGAGAGTCTGCGGTCCGAAACTGAAGTTATCGATTTTCACATCCGCGTTCGCGGCGGAGGGCTGGTCACTCGCTGCCGCGCTCGGTGATCCAGCGATTAGCAGTAACACGGCGATTATTGCTGGAGCGGCCAAACAAGCAATCCATACTTTGTACTGGTTCATAAATTTCTTCCTTTCTGTGATTTTGTCTTGTCCACCCTGTCTTTGCCCGGCAGCGACTCGCGACGGTGCTTCACCGGCCAGATCAACGAGCCGCGGCGCCCGGGACTGGGGTCGTAGGACCAGCATCCGCAAGTGGCGAATCGATGACTGCGAGGTTGCGACCGCTGACCAGATAGTTCACGTCGGTAATTCCCAACACGCGTTGCAACTGGTCGGCGGGCACCTTCATGGGTCCGGCGGAAGGAGCGGTGCCGGGCGCAGGTTGCGGAAATGCCGTCGACATGGCAGTGTGAAACGAAACTTTGCCTTCGACCTTCTGCATAATCTGGTGAATGTGGCCGTTCAGCACAGTCACGGAGCCGAAGCGCTTGACGTAAGACAAAGCCTGCTCACTGTCGTCAGTTCCCCAACCCCAATCGGGATAAATAGTCCACAGCGGAATATGTGCAAAGAGCACAATGGGAGTACTGGCCGAGCGCCCCTTGAGATCGTCTTCCAGCCACTCGAGTTGTTCGTGACCCAGCGAGCCCATCCCGCCCGCTTTCAGATTGGCGACATTCACCAGGCCGGCAAAATGCACGCCCTTGTGATCGAAGCTATACCAGCCGCTGCCCTTCGTACCTTTGCCGTAGCGCTGGAGATACTCCTCGCCGTTGTCACTGAGCATGTCGTGCTCACCGGGCACAAAATAAATCTGTTTTGCGGAAGCGCCCTTCAGCACCTGGTCTAGCGTGTCGAATTCACCGGGCTTGGATAGCTGGCTCAGATCGCCGGTGTGAATGATGAAATCAGGCTTACTCGGCAACGCGTTGATCTCGTCGATAGCTTTCTGCAGCGTGGCTGTCACGTCCGGATTCGCCGGCTTGTTGAAACCGATGTGGCTGTCGCTGATCTGAACGAAGCTGAAGTCGCCTTTCTTGCCGGCATCCTTGCCGTGGCCTTTAGCGAAGGCCCGAGATGCCGGAATGCCCCCAGCCATGGTCCAGACCATTCCTGTGCCGGCCCATGCCATGCACTTGAGAAACCCGCGACGGTCAACCCCGTCGTTGTTGAGATCTTGCAGGCGCTGATCGATCAGATCTTGCTTTTTGTTCGTCATTTTTCCTCCGTGTGTGTTGCCCTCGACGCTGATAACCGGGGCTGGTAATTTTTATTCCCAATTAAATTTCCGAGCGGCGAGAAAGATTGGCGGCGGCTATCCGGGTCCGTTTACGCCACTCAGAAATCCGCCCAAATGCCCGGTCAGTGCGATGACGCCGACGGCCAGGAATTCGAGCGGGAGGCGGTAACGGGGCAAGGCGCCGGCGCGCCGTCGGGCTCGCCAATGGATCCACCAGATTAGCCAGATCATCGCGCTCGAGGCGCATGCCAGAACCAGATGCAACAAGAGAATTCCTTTTAGTGTTTGCCCCTCGAGCTGAAACTGCCAAGCCAGAATGCCGGTAGCAAGAACAGGCAAAGTGGTGATCGCTGCCGCCAGCAGGTTGTAATAAGTTGCGTCCTCCAGGCCCCGGCGCTTCGTCCTTTGCGCGATGAAATCGAAAGCCACGGCCGCAATAAACAGCCCGATTGGGAAATGGATGAGCACGACGTGTTGAGCGTGCTTCGCGAAGAGTGCTGTTTTGAGATCAAAAGGATGCATTTTCGCCGTATCTTCCGGGAGTGGCGCGGGTCGGTCCTCGCGTGCCGCTGTGCATCCGCTCTGCCGCCTACTCTCGAGGGAAATAACAGGCTGCAGAGCTTTTTATTCCCGCCTTGGCTTAAATAAATCGCGGGCTAATTGATCGTGGCTGGCAAATTGTGGGGTAGATCGGGCAGGCGACGATCGCGTCATCGCTCGTCAGGCTGCGGCGAACAGGTCGGGCGAACAGGAGACGGTTGCTAGCGCAAGTTTCCGTGCAGATCTTCGCGCCTTTGTTGAGCTTCTGTCATGCCCGGCGCCAGTTGCAAAGCAGCGGAGTAGGCATTCGCGGCTGCCTGGGTTTGCCCCTTGTCTTCGAGGGCGCGGCCTAGCCAGAAGTAGGCCTGAGCGAGCGGCGCGATAGCAGCGGCCCGGGACAAGTCCGTCACAGCTGAGTCCGGATCGCCCTGCCGGTACTCTGCGATGCCGCGGCCTAGCAGGCTATTTTGTTTGTCAGGATTGATCTGCAAAGCGGCAGTGAATTCTTCGGCCGCGGATTTCGGATCATTTTGGTCTAGCAGCAAAAATCCCAGGTTGCTGTGGATTTGTGCGGCTTCGGTTGCGTCGGAGCTGTATTTGAGCGCGACGTCGTATTCCCGGCGCGCGGCGTCGGGATGGTTTTGTTGTTGCTGCAGCACGCCGAGGTTGTAATGCGCGGTCGAAAGCTGGGGGATGTACTCGGCTGCAGATTCGAAATGGGGTTCGGCCAGGTCGGGTCGTCCCATTTCCATGAGTGCAGTGCCGAGATTGTCTTCGGTAATACCGTTGTGGCTGGTGACAGCCAGAGCGTGCGAGAAGAGCGTATAGCTATTGTGCCAGTAGTTGATCTGCAGAAATGCCATGGAGGCGTAGGCGACCAGCACCGCGGCCGTGATCGTTCCCTGGGCAAACTTCGAAAGCTTCAGGCGCGTGAACAATTCGGCCCCGCCCCACACCGCGATTACGAACAGTCCCACGAACGGCAGATAGGCGTAACGGTCGGCCATTGCCTGCCGCCCAACTTGCACGATGCCGATCATGGGTATCATCGCGATCAAGTACCATACCCACCCCGCCAAAAGAAAAGGATGGCGCTCACGATCGAGCCAGGCCAGCGCGCTGATCGCCAGTAGCAGTAGTGCGGCAGCCAGGACTCTCCACATCGCCAACGAGCCCTCGGGATGTGGATAAAAAACCGCAAGGCCCGCAGGCCAAAGACCTTTTCCCAGATAAGCCGCATAAGAGTAGATGGCGTTCTCGAGGCGTTGTGTAAATGGCAGAAGATCGGCGTTGCCTAGCGCACCCCCGACGCGTTGCGCGTAAAGCGTGATCCACGAACTGGCGGCTGACAGGGCGAGGAGAGGAATCTTTTCGGCGACGAGTTGCAGCATTGTCGAGCGTGCGCTTGATGCATGCTGTTCAGAGGAGAATCGCCGCAACGGCCAATAGTCCCACACCAAAAGCAGGAGCGGCAGCGTAACGATCATCGGTTTAGCAGCTAGCCCCAACGCGAAGAGAGCGACCACGGCCGCATAACGCCAAAGATTTCTTTTGCTCGAGTACCACCCATAGGCTGCCAATGCCAGCAACAGGAACAGCATGGAAATGAGCGATTTTCGTTCCGCGACCCAGGCTACACACTCAACATTCAGAGGATGCACCGCAAACAAGGCCGCCACGACTGCACTGCGAAGTACATGCCTCACGCTCTGCAGCAGCACGAAGAAAAGCAGCACGACATTCAAAGCGTGAATACTGACACTAACCGCATGGTGTCCGCGCGGATTCTTCCCAAAAAGCTGCACGTCGGCCATGTGGGAAATCCAGGTCAGGGGATGCCAGTTGGCCTCGACCGTAGTGGTGCCCGCCCAGGCGATATCGCTCCACGAAAGTCCTCGCAGGACATGCGGATTGGCGGTGACGTAGGCCGGGTCGTCATAGTTGACGAATGCGCTATCCAGAGTAGGGAGGTAGAGAACGATGGTGCCCAGAAAAAGTATCAGCGCGATCACAAGCGGCGAACGCATGGGATTGGAGCCTGAAGGGTGGTCTACGGGATCGGGAGCCGATTTCGATCTGGGCACTGTGCTCGGTTGTGGATTACGCTAGGCCTAAAAATATTGCGGCGACGATGGGTTGAACCCACAATACCCGTTAGGGTATACGCGCTTTCGACGCGGCCCTGATCCGCATGCAGGCGATTCTACGTCAATGGCTTCGGGTGAACCAAGTCACAAACCGGATCCCGGGCTGAAGTGAGGAAGTTCTGCCGAGCCCAGTTCAATGATGCGCGGAGATCGAAGCCAAGAGCCTTCCTGATAAAATAAAAACGAAACGAGTGAGCGCGGAGAGATGGCCGAGTGGCTGAAGGCGCGCGCCTCGAAAGCGTGTATACCTTAACGGGTATCGGGGGTTCGAATCCCTCTCTCTCCGCCAGTATTTGAGCCTACTCTGGTCCCAAAACCACGGATAGCAGGCCACACCGCTGGTAATCCGAGACTCGAATCGCCACGAAACAGGGGACTCCTGTTCCACCCGATCTCTCTGGCTGTTTTCTTTGCGCCCAGTTAGCGTCTTCAGAAATTGTGATTGCCATGGTGCGGATCGTAGTCGAACTTCATCAATCCATCCCGGTAGTCGATGGAGATCGTGAGTTCTCGGAGGACGGTATGACCAAGAATGCCGGACACCTCCACGCCTGCCGACCGGCTGATGCCAGCCGTGTCAAACGAGATCAGATCGTTGTTTCGTTGCTCGATCCCTGCGAAAGTCAAAACAATTTTGTCGCTGGTCGAGAGCTTCTTGACCTCGCCACTGATTCCCTGGACACCCACCGGTGAACCCCCCCGCACCTTGGTGACGGCTCGGGCGGCCTCAGGCGAAATACTCGATGTAAAGGCGCCGCTGTCTACCATGAAGAGACGCTGGGTCGTGCCGTTGAGAACCGTGGGTATGATTAGAAGATGCCCGGAGCGGAATACGGGCGTGTAGTCCTTCATGGTGGGGCTGACGTAGCGGTCCTGGGGGCCGCCGGAGGCAACGCCGGCAAGTGCCGCGCCGGGGGAAGGCGTGCCTGTAGATGCCGCGGGCGCAGCACTGGCCCCCTGTTCGCCGCCCTGGGTGTTGAGAGTCTCGGCCGGCCCGCTGGCGTCGGATGGTCGTGGCGGAAGTTGCGAGAGCAGAAATTTCCGCATGGGATAGTCGAGGGTGACCAGGAAGTTGCTGAACACGTCGGTGCCGACGAGGCCGTCCACGCCGACAATGTCCTCGCGATCGCTCACCTGCACCGTGCAGTCGTGAAACTCCAGCGACCCCACGCGGATGGAGTCGACTTGAGCCACGAATCCGCCCTGCGGTCCTTTGTCTCCCACCCCTCCGATCTGGATTCGGGAATCAGGCTTGAGCCCGGCCCGTTGCGCGATGGAGTAGCCGATGACCAGCCCCGAAGCGCCGGTATCAACCTCGAGACCAGCTTCGCTTCCGTTGAGAAGTACGTGAAGTCCCCAGCCTCGAATGTGCCGCCCGCTGCCATCCGTCATCAGCGGAACCAGTGGAAGCTCCGTGGAAGTGGTAGCCGAGGCGACGTGACAGGTCTTGTCGGGCGGATGGGCCGCCCACTCCTCCAGTCTGCTCAGACCTTTCTCAAAGCGCGTTCGCTCTTCAGGGTCGAGGGCGTTAGCCGAAGCCAGAAATTCTCTTTGTCGGTCGATGCGCTGCGCCATCGGAAGCGTCCCAGCCAAATCATCCGGATATCGATGTCCGAGGGGTCAAGGGCGTGGGCCGTGGCGATGGCTCGGCGCTCGGAGGCGTACATGGAATTCAAGCGGTAGATTCGTGCGCGGACCAGGTAGAGACGCGGGTTACAAGGGTCGATATGATAGGCCTGATCAGCCGTGGTGGCCGCTTCGCCGAGCTTGCCCTCCCGATATTCCACCTCGGCGAAGGCAGTGAGCAGTGGCGCCG
>Ga0302326_10034296_pt1 | contig 10060 bp, 7 predicted proteins | sample Palsa_T0_3_FD_202264 | JGI IMG/M metagenome (GOLD analysis project Ga0302326, IMG submission 202264) | Peat permafrost microbial communities from Stordalen Mire near Abisko, Sweden - Palsa_T0_3 | ecosystem: Environmental > Terrestrial > Soil > Palsa > Peat permafrost | place: Sweden: Abisko...
CGCGCGGCATCGAAGATATCTATGAGCTGACCTACATCCGCAAGGATGGCAGCCGCTTTCCGGCGGTGGTGTCGATTACGGCGTTGCGCGACGATCCCGGCAAAATCATCGGCTATCTGTTGATCGGCACCGACAATACCGCGCGCAAGCAGGCGGAAGAGGCGCTGGTCAAGGCGGGGGCGCTCCAGACTGCGATTTTCAATAGCGAGAATTTTTCGAGTATCGCTACCGACGAGAAGGGCGTCATTCAACTGTTCAACGTCGGCGCCGAGCACATGCTGGGTTACACGGCTATCGAGGTGGTGGACAAGATCACCCCGGCCGATATTTCCGATCCGCAGGAAGTGATCGCGCGCGCCAAGGCTTTGAGCGTGGAACTGGCAACGCCGATCACGCCGGGCTTCGAGGCGCTGGTCTTCAAAGCCTCGCGAGGCATCGAAGACATTTACGAGTTGACTTACATTCGCAAGGACGGCAGCCGTTTTCCGGCGGTGGTGTCGGTTACGGCGCTGCGCGACGATCCCGGCAAGATTATCGGCTATCTGTTGATCGGCACCGATAACACCGCGCGCAAACAGGCGGAAGACGCGCTCATCAAGGCAGGGGCGCTGCAGAACGCAATGTTTAACAGCGCCAACTTCTCGAGTATCGCCACCGACGAGAGAGGCGTCATTCAACTGTTCAACGTCGGCGCCGAGCACATGCTGGGTTACACGGCCACCGAGGTGGTGGATAAAATCACCCCGGCCGATATCTCCGATCCGCAGGAAGTGATCGCGCGCGCCAAGGCATTGAGCCTCGAGTTGGCGACGCCGATTACGCCGGGCTTCGAAGCGCTGGTCTTCAAGGCATCGCGCGGCATCGAAGACATCTATGAGCTGACTTACATCCGCAAGGATGGCAGCCGCTTTCCAGCCGTGGTATCGGTTACGGCCCTACGCGACGACCAGGGCGGGATCATCGGCTATCTGTTGATCGGCACCGATAATACCGCGCGCAAGCAGGTCGAAGCCGAGCAGAAGGTGCTCGATCAGCGCCTGCGCGATCAACAGTTCTACACGCGCTCGCTGATCGAATCGAACATCGACGCCTTGATGACCACCGATCCGGCGGGCATCATCACCGATGTCAACAAGCAGACGGAGGCGCTTACCGGTTGCACGCGCGATGAGTTGATCGGCGCGCCGTTCAAGAACTATTTCACCGATCCGGAACGGGCCGAGGCGGGCATCAAGCGGGTGTTGAGCGGCAACCGGGTGACGGACTATGAGCTGACTGCGCGCGCCCGCGACGGCAAAGAAACCGTGGTGTCATATAACGCGACCACGTTTTACGACCGCGACCGGAAGCTGCAGGGAGTATTCGCGGCCGCGCGCGATGTGACCGAGCGCAAACGCTTTGAACAGACGCAGCAGGAAAATAACGTCGAGCTCGAGAGAGCCAAAGCGGCTGCGGAAAAGGCCAATCTGGCGAAATCGGATTTCCTTTCGAGCATGAGCCACGAGCTGCGCTCGCCGCTCAATGCGATCCTCGGCTTCGCGCAGCTGATGAGTTCGGATACGCCGCCGCCGACGTCCGCCCAGATGGCGAATATCGATCCGATCCTGCACGCGGGCTGGTATCTGCTCGAACTGATCAATGAAATTCTGGATCTGGCGCAGATCGAATCCGGGAAGCTGGCGCTCTCGCTCGAGCCGACTTCGCTATCGGAAGTGATGCTCGAATGCCAGGCGATGATCGAGCCCCAAGGGCAAAAGCGCGGCATCAAGATGGCTTTCCCCCGCTTTGACATTCCTTACTTCGTGGATGCAGACCGCACCCGGCTGAAGCAGGTGATCATCAACCTTCTCTCGAACGCCATAAAATACAACCGGGCTAATGGAACGGTGTTGGTGGACTGCGCCAGGATCACGCCCGAGCGCGTCCGCATCAGCGTGAGGGACACTGGCGCGGGCCTGCCTCCGGACATGCTGATCCAGCTATTTCAGTCGTTCAACCGCCTGGGACGGGAGTCTACCGCGGAGGAAGGCACCGGCATCGGCCTGGTGATGAGCAAGCGCCTGGTGGAAATGATGGGCGGCTCGATCGGGGTGGAGAGTACGGTCGGGTCGGGAAGCGTATTCTGGTTCGATCTGAACGCGGCGGTGGCGCCGCACCTTGCGCTCGACCGGGAAGATTCCCCCGAAATTGCCCAAGCGCAGCGTCAGAATGGCGCGCCGCTGCGGACGCTGCTCTATGTGGAGGATAACCCGGCCAACCTGAAACTGATCGAGCAACTGATTGCGCGCCGCCCGGATATGCGCCTGCTGAGCGCGCGCGATGGAAATCGGGGGGTTGAGTTGGCGCGCGCCCACCACCCGGATGTGATCCTGATGGATATCAATCTGCCGGGCATCAGCGGTATCGAAGCCCTACGAATCCTTCGCGACGACGTGGGGACGGCGCACATCCCCGTGGTTGCCCTCAGCGCGAACGCGATGCCGCGCGACATCGAGAAGGGCCTGCAGGCGGGGTTTTTCCGGTATCTGACTAAGCCAATCAAGATCCACGAGTTCATGGAGACGATGGATGTCGCGCTCGAATTCGCGGGACAAGCCGCCGGTCAGGCCAAGTGAATCGAGCCCGGTTCCGTGGTTAGTTCAGCCGACATCCTAAACGCAAGGATTCTGGTGGTTGACGATCAGGAGCCCAATGTCCGCCTGCTCGAGGGCATGCTGCGGATTGCCGGCTATGTTTGCGTCGAATCGACGAGCGACCCGACCCGAGTGTGCGAACTCCATCGCCACAACCGTTATAGCCTGATCCTGCTCGATCTCCACATGCCCGTAATGGACGGATTCGAGGTGATGGAGGGCTTGCGGGAAATCGAAGAGGACGCCTATCTCCCGGTCCTGGTGATTACGGCGCAGCCGGATCAGAAACTGCGCGCGCTGCAGGCCGGCGCTAAAGACTTCGTCAGCAAACCATTCGACATGGCCGAGCTGCGCGCGCGCGTGCACAATGCTTTGGAAGTGCGCCTGTTGCACTTGAAAGAGAAAGACCACAGTAAGGTTCTGGAAGAGACCGTCCGGGAACTGGAGGCCAGCCGCGAGGTGGTACGCCTCAAAACTCTTGCCGAGCGTGAAAGCAGCGAGCGGGAATTGGCTTTGGCGCAGCAGACTCAGGAAAGCCTCCTGCCGCGTTGCCTGCCTCAGTTTGAGAATTTTCATATTCGGGCGTTCAACAGCCCCACTCGCTATGTGGGAGGCGATTTCTACGACTTCCTGCAACTCGCTTCCGGGGACTGGATGGGCGTTCTGGCGGATGTCTCGGGCAAGGGGATCTCCGCGGCCTTGTTGAGTTCGATGGTGCTGGGCGCGCTCAGTATGGAGTTTCACGCGGGGACGCAGCCTTCCGTGGTCTTAAACCGGGTGAACCGGCTGCTTTGCGAAAAGTCGCTGCCCCACCAGTTCGTGACGCTCTTTCTGTTTCTCCTAAGCCCGGATGGCACGGGGCAATATCTTAGCGCAGGACATAATCCGGCCTATTTGTTTCGCGCGGCTAGCGGAAAACTCGAAGAGCTGGCCTCCAACGGCCCTTTCCTCGGAATGTTCGATTCCGCCGATTATCCATCCTGCGCCTTACACCTTGAGAAAAGTGACATCCTGGTGGTTTACTCCGACGGCTTGACGGACGCGCAGAACCCGCGCCAAGAGATGTTCGGGGAAGAGAGACTGTTGAAGACGATTCGCCAAGAAGCGCCATTGGGAAGTCAGAGGCTGGAGCAGGGATTTTTGAGAGCCATTGAGGAATTCACTGAAGGTACGCCGCAGACCGATGACATCACTTTCGTGGTGGTGGAGAAATTTAAGTAGCGCCGGCGGTCTTGCCGCCGGTTCTCTTGCGCGATTGCGAATGTGGGGAATAATCCAAGAAAAACACCGGCGGCAAGACCGCCGGCGCTATAACGGCGTAAACTCTTACCTTGCGGCTACGAGTTCCGGCTCCGTATGAAGTCTGACCTCGGCGGACTCGGTCGTGGCGAGAATCTCTTTCGCTTTCGCGACTTCGGCCGCGGTCCCGTTCACGATCAGCAGGAATTTGTCGCTCTTGATGGCCGCTTCGTAGGCAAGCACGCTGTCCTTCGGGATACCCATGCTGACCAGACCGGCGCCCAGCGCGCTGAGGCCGCCGACTATGGCCGCGCCTTCGAGAGCGCCGACAATCCACGCAACCAACGGTCCTGCCACCAGCAACGGGCCGATGCCTGGGATGGCAAAGAAAGCGCTGCCGAACAACAGGCCCCAGAAACCTCCCCAGAAGGCGCCGACCTTGCCCCATCGCTTCATGCGGTCGCCGGTATTGTAATAACCCACCACCTGCTCATCGGTGTGGTAATCCTTCGCGACGATCGACAGACTGCGCATGTCGATGCCGGCTTTTTGGAGATCTTTAACGGCCTCTTCGGCCTCAAAATGGGTGTGATATATCGCGGCTACCGTTTCGAGTTTAGACATTGCTTGTTTTCTCTACCTCGATCTAAGTGCACAAATAGCGCCAAACTTAGGCTTTCGCGGATGCGATTCGCCGGGGATGGCCTAGACGCCCAGTTTGGCGGATGCGAGCCGCTCAAAGAGTGACCAAGTTTGGTCACTTGACGTGCGACGGTCAGTGAGAGTAAGCGCGGGACCGCAAGACTGCTACAGCGTGGAACCAATCTTCGTCCGGCGATCCTTCGGGACAGCCTCGCGCCACCCAGAGGGCATGCGCCAGGGCGGCGATCTCGTTATGTCCGAATGCGGCTACGCCGTGGCCGGCGGTAGCCGTCTGATGAGGATGTGCTTCCTGGTCGTGCTCCAGGGTTTGCCGGGTATGCTCGTGTCCGGTAAGGTGGTCTTGCTTTCCGTGCTGCTCGGCGACACTATGGGCATGGGCGGCTTCATTGTGTAACTCGGCTGCCCGCGGGTGATTTTCGTAGTGCGATCCTTGCATGGCGTTACCTCCTGGGGAACGTCTTACTTTGATTTTATCTGCACGAAGCGGGCCAAGGTCTTGATGCGGCCGCGCAGGGCGTCGCCTCGCGCGACAACGGCCCATCAAATGCTTGTGTCTCGTAGGCGGGACATGACCGCCGAGATCTGCAACACGCCGAACCTGCGGCTGGCAGACTTACCGGATCAAAGGACAAAAAAGAAATGAAGCTATTCAAAGCAGCAACGACGGTGTGTTTTATTGCGTTAGTAGGCGCGGTAGTCGCCCCGGGCGCCAAGGCAGACGATTGGAATAAGAAGACGACGGTCACCTTCAGCGGACCGGTGGAAATTCCCGGAGTGCACCTTACCGGCTGGAAGGTATTGCCCGCCGGCACCTATGTATTCAAGCTGCTCGATTCGCAATCCGACCGGCACATCGTCCAAATTTTCAGCAAGGACGAAAAGACGGTGATTGCCACGATTCTGGCGATCCCGAATTATCGCCTGAAAGCGACGGACAAGACCGTGATCACGTTCCGCGAAAGACCGGCCGGCGAACCCGAAGCGATCCGCGCCTGGTTCTATCCGGGCATGACTTGGGGCGAGGAATTCGTGTATCCGAAGGCGAGGGCCGCGGAATTATCCAAGACCGAGAACACGCCCGTCCTTTCCACATCGGCCGAGATTCCTACCGAAGTCGCCGAGCCGATCCAGACGGCGGATGCGCCGGTGGTTCTGCAGATGAGGCAGGCGCCCGTTATGGCGATTCAGCCGAGCGGTGAGGAAGTGCAACTCTCCGAAGCGGTCACCGCGCCCCCGGCGCCGACCCAGGAAGCGGATCGGGCGCTCCCGGCTACGGCGAGCTCGCTGCCGCTAATTGCTCTGCTCGGCCTGCTGGCGCTTTGCGCCACGTTCGGCTTCCGCCTGGCCGAAAAGCGCGTTGACTAAGGGCGCTCGTGGTCAATCGCGCGGCGGGCCATACATGGGGGCGCTGCGCGAGGAGTATAGATCGGTAAGGGAGAAAGCAGCCATGCGACAGAGAGTGATCCCCATATTGGCGTCCGCGGCGAAGCGGCGGCAGAACGGGAACGGAGCCGGGACTGGTTGCCACGCTACCAAGTCGCGCGGGCTGGCCGTGCTGAATTCACCGCTCTTGAATAAGGGTACGGCGTTCACAGCGGAAGAACGGACCGCGCTCGGTCTCACGGGGCTGCTTCCTCCGGATATCGGCACGCTGCAGGGTCAGGCTAAGCGCGCTTACAATCAGTACGAGCGGCTGCCCGACGCGCTCAGCAAGAATATCTACTTAACCTCCCTGCACGACCGCAACGAGGTGCTGTTCTACCGCGTGTTTTCCGAGCACCTGCGCGAGATGATCCCCATTGTCAACGATCGCACCGTCGGCATGGCTATGGAGCAGTACCAGCATGAGTGCCGCCGGCCGCGCGGCGTGTATCTCTCGATCGATCAGCCCGAAGGGATCGAAGAGGCGTTTGCCAGCCTCGGCGCCGGCCCCAACGATGTCGATCTGATCCTGGCGACCGACGCCGAGCAAGTACTGGGAATCGGCGATTGGGGTATCGGCGGCATCGAAGTGTCGATCGGCAAACTGGCGATTTACACGGCGGCCGGAGGAATCGACCCGGCGCGCGCGGTTCCGGTGATGCTCGATGTGGGAACCAACCGGGAAGGCCTGCTGGAGGATCCGACATACATCGGGAACCGGCATCCAAGGGTGCGCGGCGAGCGTTACGACGCCTTTATCGACGCTTATGTCAAAACCGTGACCAGGCTCTTCCCGCACGCGCTGCTGCAGTGGGAGGATTTCGCGCCCGGAAACGGACGCCGCATTCTCGAGAAATACCGCAGCCGGTTCTGCATTTTCAACGACGACATGCAAGGCACCGGCGCGATCACGCTGGCGGCGGCCATCTCCGCTGTTCGCGTGTGTGGGACGCCGCTGCGCAACCAGCGTATCGTAATCTTCGGTTCGGGTACGGCGGGGATTGGCATCGCCGACCAGATTCGCGACGCCATGGTGAGCGAAGGGCTGTCCCAAGAGGATGCGGCCGCGCGCTTCTGGTGCGTGGATCGCCAGGGGCTGCTTACTACCGACATGGCCGGTGAACTGCCCGAGCATCAGGTGAACTATGCCCGCCCCATCGCCGAAAGCCAAACCTGGAAGCGCGATATTAATGGAACCGGCGTGGCCCTGGCCGAGGTGGTGCACCGGGTGAAGCCGACCATGCTGATCGGCGCGTCGACAGCCGGCGGCAGTTTCACGGAAGCGATCGTGCGGGAAATGGCCGCGCATACGGAGAGGCCGATTATCTTCGTGCTTTGCCACCCGCGGGCGTGCTCGGAGGCCAACCCGGCCGACGTGATTGCCTGGACCGACGGGCGGGCGCTGATCGCCACGGGCAGCGCGTTCGCCCCAGTGACATATAAGGGAGTCACTTACGTTATCGGCCAGTTGAATAACGCTATGCTGTATCCGGGCCTGGCTCTGGGCGCGATTGTCTCGCGGGCGCGCCGGATCAGCGATGGTATGTTCGCGGCGGCGGCGAGCGCCGTGTCGAGTCTGGTCGCAGTGCGGCAGCCCGGGGCGTCGCTTCTGCCCCATGTAGACGATTTGCGCAGCGTGGCGGGGACGGTGGCGGCGGCGGTGGCGGAGGCCGCGATGGTTGAGGGTTTGGCGGGAGTGGAACTCGACGATATCGTGCAACAGGTTCAAGACGCGATGTGGCAACCGGAATACTGTCACATCCAGGCATGTTGAGTGCCCAACCTGTGGCGCACGCACTCTTGCGCGCCGCGTCCCCACTCATGGGGACGCTTGCTTTGCACCGGCTAAGAGCCGCCTGAAAGGCGGCTGCTGCGAGGTTTGGCTGCCCCACGGGGCGCGTGGATCAATATGAGAATGGCAGTAAACAATCTCCGGATCGCGACGCTTCTTCTGGCGGGTCTCGCGGGCAGCGCCAAGGCTCAAGACGCGGAGCCGTACAAGATCTCCGTGAGCGTCGACCTGGTGGTGTTGCACGCTACGGTGCGCGACCCGAAAGGCGGGTTTGTCTCCGGCCTCCGCGAGCAGGATTTCGCGGTCTACGAAGACGGCGTGCGGCAATCAATTAAGCTATTCCGCCACGAAGACATCCCGGTTACGGTAGGTCTGGTGATCGACCATAGCGGGAGCATGGGGCCAAAACTTCCGGAAGTGGTCGCCGCGGCCCGGACTTTCGTCCATTCCAGCAACCCGGACGATCGCCTGTTCGTGGTCAACTTTAATGAAAAAGTGACTTTGGGTTTGCCCGATTCGGTGAGCTTCACCAATCGCGCCGAGCAACTCGAGCGTGCGATCCTGCGGATGCCCGCCACGGGCATGACGGCGCTTTACGACGCGTCGATCGAGGGGCTGGAGCGATTCCAGGAGGGCAGCCGGGATAAGGGCGCCTTGATCGTGATCAGCGATGGCGGAGACAACGCCAGCAAGCATACCTTGGACCAGTTGGTGAAAATGGCGGAGCAATCGAGCGTCGTTATGTATGCGATCGGCGTCTTCGATCCAACCGATGTCGACCGGAACCCCGGCGTCCTCAGCCGTCTCGCCAAAACAACCGGCGGCGAAGCCTTTTTCCCCGGCCAACTGGATGAGGTGGTAGCGATTTGCGAACGCATCGCACGCGATATTCGCAATCAATACACCATCGGATATGTTTCGAGCAGTACCGGGAAACCCGGCGTCTTCCGGTCGATTCGAGTCACCGCCAGCGGCACGGAAGGCAAGCTCCCGGTGCGCGCGCGCTCGGGTTACATTGCCGGCGGCGGCTCGCCGGTAAAGCATGGGGCCACCAAGTGAAGATCGTATTCAAAAAAGGGGCGCTGAAACGGAGTCTGCGGCAGTTCCGGTGGGCGTTCGGCGCGGCAGCCGTTGCGATGCTGGGTTATTGCGGGTTTGCGCTGGCGGATAGCTGGATGTTCCAGAACCGCGAGAACCGGCTGCTCGAACAACTCTTGCACGATCGTCAGGCCGCCAACGGAGCGGCCGCGAACCGCGGAGTAATCTCAACCGCGTCTCTCACTTCGCCGCATCGTCCATTGCCGGCCATGACCCACGGGCTCATTGGCCGGATTGACATCGCGCGTCTCGGCGTATCAGTGATTGTCATAGAAGGAACCGGCGGCAAAACCCTCCGGCGCGCGGTAGGCCACATTCCGGGGACGGCGCTGCCGGGTCAGCCGGGCAACGTTGCCATCTCCGGGCACCGCGACACGTTCTTCCGCCCGCTGCGCAACATCCGGCGGGACGACATCATCACGCTCACCACGTTGCTCGGCGAGTTCCGTTATCGCGTGGTCTCGACGAAGATAGTGAGTCCGAACAACGTGACTGTGCTCGACCCGAGTAAGACCGAGGTCCTTACCCTGGTTACCTGCTATCCCTTTTACTACGTTGGCTCAGCCCCCGACAGGTTTATCGTTCGGGCGGAAAGAGTGATCTGACAGAAATAGCCTTCACTGATCGCCTTCGGCTGCGGGCTGCTTTTCTTGGAGCTCGTGTCCATCTGAAGGGGGCGCCCTGGGTGGTTGGCGACAGCGCCGGCGCGCGATGCCGTCAATGGGTGGCTGCGGCAACGGCAGCGAAGGGCGAGACACGAAGCGATCGCTGCCTAATGCCGCGGAAAGATTCGTGCGAGCTGGGCTTTCCCTCAACCAAGACATGCACCTTGCGCTGAGGGAAGTGTTCAAACTCGGATTACGATTTTCCATTCTGCTGGAAATCCAAGTCGCCAGGCGCCATCGGTTCGCCGGCACAAAGACTGTCGATGAACGCGCAGTAGCGGGGCGCCGCCTGGGCCATGATTACTCTCTGTCTCAGCCAATAGGCCCGTAGTCCCGGTTCCTTGAGCACGCCCCGAAACGTCTCGCGGCCCCTGGAGAACTGTTCATCGCTTAGGAGCCGGTCCTCGTGCTGGGTAAAGTAGTCCTCCATTGCAATCATCGCGATGCCGCAATGGTAATGGAACTGTCGCTGTCTTATTAATTCAGGGGTGGCCGCGCCCCCGTTGCCCTCGATCCAAGCCGAAACAATCTCGGCGTTCATAAATCCG
>Ga0302326_10034297_pt1 | contig 10060 bp, 6 predicted proteins | sample Palsa_T0_3_FD_202264 | JGI IMG/M metagenome (GOLD analysis project Ga0302326, IMG submission 202264) | Peat permafrost microbial communities from Stordalen Mire near Abisko, Sweden - Palsa_T0_3 | ecosystem: Environmental > Terrestrial > Soil > Palsa > Peat permafrost | place: Sweden: Abisko...
GTGTAGCGGAACATCGTCCCGATGCCCGGCAGCTTGCCCTGGCGATACAGCGACAGGATCATCCCGAACAGGCCGTAGAACTGGGTGCCCTCCATGCACTGGCCGAACACGAAGATGTTCTGGGCCAGCAGCTGCTTGTCGCGCGGGTCGTCGAGATCGAGCTCGCGTCGCAGGTCGGCAGACAGGTCGGTGACGAACCGGTTCTTGGCGACGATCGTCGGGATGTCGGAGAACATCGCCTCGCACTCGTGCGGGTCGATCCCGAGCGAGGAGATCATGTACAGCAGCGAGTCGGCGTGAATGTTCTCCTCGTGCGCGTGGCGACCGAGCACCAGTTTGAGCTCGGACGCGGTCACGAGTTGGCGGACGACATGGATGATGTTGTCGCCCACGATGCCCTCGGCGGCGGAGAAGTAGCCGATCCCCATCCGCACGATCCAGCGGTCGATCTCGCTCAACGCCTCGTCGTCGCGCCACTGCTCGAGGTCTTTGGCCATCGGCACGTCCTCGGGCTCCCAGTGGTTGGCCTTCATCGTGCGATACAGCTCATACGCCCAGCCGTAGCGCAGCGGCAGCAGATTGAAGGTCATCGTCTCGCGCCCGCCGATGACCCGTTTGGCGCTGAGCGCCGCCTCGGCCTTGGCCTTGTCGAGCACAAACGTCCGTGACCCGATCGTGTATGTCTGCTGCATCGCTTCCTCCAGTGGTCGGAGGAAGGGGAGGACCCGACTGCGCGCACTGCGCGTCGGTCGCCGCCGCCCTTCTTCCGAGGACGTTTTCGTAGCGGCGTGGGGCTAGGCGACCGGGCTCGTCCTCCGCTGCGCGAAGGCCTTACCGTTGCGGGACAGCGCCGGAATCGACCGGACTTCGCTGGCGACCACGTGCCCCGGTATTCCGAGGCACGTGGAACCTACGCCCTAGCTCGGACGGATCAGCCCCCGGGTTCGATTGCCGTGCCGCCGAGGTAGCCGCCCGAAGCTTGGCGTTCCCGTCACCACGTCCGTTACCAGATCGCCAATCCTGGGCGTGCGGCTCGGTGCGTGGCGAACTCCTGAGACGCCTTCTCCGATGTTCACCGTACCCCAAGCCGTTCGCCAGCTGCTGGCCGATCGTCACGGGCCCTGACGCAAGCTGTGGCGCACCGAGGCAGATATCCTTTACTAGGGGTCGCTAGAGTAAAGGACGTGAGCTTGGTATCGCGAAAGAACCAGATCACGATCCCGGCCGAGGTGATGCGGGAGGCAGGGCTCGCGCCGGGGGACGACGTGAAGATCAGAACCCTGGCGCCGGGGCGGATCGAGCTGATCAAGAGCGACGAGCTCGTCGACGAATTCGCCGGCCGCCTCGACTCTGAGACCTACCCGCCTGGGTATCTCGACGATGTCCGAGCGGGATGGGCGTAGTCGTCTTCGACAGCGATGTCCTGATCGGCTTCTTGAATCGCGACGACGCCCATCACGATGAAGCCGTCGAGCGGGTCCGAACATCGCTCGCGCCTGGAAATCGTCGCCTGGTCTGCGCGGTCAACTACGCCGAGATCATGATCGGGCCGGTGCGCGCCGGCACGCAGGAGCTGGTCTGGCAGATGCTCGTCCAATTCAACGTCGAGACCATCATCGTGGATACGCCGCTGGCCGACCGCGCCGCCGCAATCCGGGTTCGCACCGGCCTGAAGCTGCCAGACGCGTTCGCGCTGGCGACCGCGATCCAGGCCGAGCACCGCGGCGGGAAGGACGTCGAGATGGCAAGCTTCGACGCGGCGGTGCTCAGGGCTTACGCCAACCTTCACCCGAACTGAGCCGGCTGTTCGCGGCGTCGCCGCGATTGCTGTCGTGCCGGCGATCCGAGCAGTAGTAGGACTCGGGAACACCAAGTCCTACTACTGAACAGGAAACGAACGACTCACGACACGAACTAGGCCTCGTCGCCGAGCGCGACGATGTGCTCGGGTAGCCGCTCGTTGTCGCCGTACATGAAGTGGTTGTGCATGTTCTCGGAGAATCGGCTGGCCTCGGTGGTCTTGCCGACCGCCTCCGCGGTCTCGCGGACCAGCATCGGCGAGGCGCCGCAGCAGACGCCGATGTAGTTGATGCCGAGGTCGTAGATCTCCTTGGCGAAGGCGCCGATCTCGTACCGGTTGGCGTACAGCGGGTCCAGCGCGGTCGGGAAGGTCCGGCCGTGCGGCGAGGGCACCCGGGCGCGGTCGTCTGAGAGGTTGAAGAACGTCGGTTCCTCGGCGGTGGTCCGGTAGGGGATCGGCAGTGCGCCGACATGGCACGACACAGCCGCGCGGATCTGCTTCAGCCAGGGCAGCATCGTCTCGGGCCCGCGGAAGCAGTTCATGCCGACCACGTCCGCACCGGCCTGCTCCAGCCGCTGGCAGGTTTCGACGATGCCGACCCCGTCGGCCATCTCCTCCATCGCCATCGGCGCGATCGTGAGGACGACCGGTAGGCCGGTGGCCTTCGCGACCTCGAGCGCCGCCAGCGCCTCGCCGGCGTAGTAGAACGTCTCGCCGATGATCAGGTCGGCGCCGCCCTCGACGGCCCAGCCCACCATCTCCTCGAACATGCCGCGCACCGCGGCCTGGCGGGCGGGGTCCTCGGGGTCCCAGATGTTGGTGTTCGAGATGTTGCCGGCCATCAGGTCGCCGGGTCGCTGGTCGGCGACCTCGCGGGCGATCTGCAGTGCGGCGCGGTTCAGCGGCTCGAGCAGGTCCTCCTTGCCGATCACCCGCATCTTCTCGCGGTGACCGTTGTACGTGAACGCTTCGACGATGTCGGAGCCCGCGCGCTGGAAGTCGACGTGCAGGGTCCGGAGCGCCTCCGGATATTCGAGGGCGACCTCGGGGACGAACTCACCGGCGCTCAGATAGCCGCGACGCTCCAGCTCGAACAGGAAGCCCTCGGCACAGATCACCGGCCCGGCGTCCAGGCGCGCGGTCAGGTCCCCGCTGGGGACGTCAGAGGTGGATTCGGTCATGTACTGCTCCTTGGTGGTGAAGGGACGGGGCCGTCACACGAGAGAGCAGACAGTCGCACGTCGACAGCAGCACGCGACCGCGGGCGGCGGCGGCATCCCTGACGATAAGTGCAGGTGTGATCGATTGGCACAGGCCCTCCATCTCTCGTGGCTCGGCACTACACGACGACGCAGGCGGTCTCCTGACTCCCAGGTCGAGCGCTCTCACCCTGCCTTCCCGGGCCGGTGGGCCCAGTGGCGACATCGGGTGCGAGCTCCCTGATCACAGTGGCGAGGACCGTCTCGGACTTGCACCGAATTCCCGGTTCTGCATCCCCGTCGCGAGTGTAGTCGCCGCGGTGTGACCTGACATGCGTCAGGCTTCCTGGTTGCAGCACGGTGCGCCGGTGGGAGCGAGCGGTTGGCTCTGCTCGGTAACGGCAACTGGTCGTTGCTGCCGGAAGACCACGAGTGTGGAAACGGCCGCGTCACGCAGTCGACTTGATGCGCGGTGGTGAACGGTCCCGAGTTCGGGGCGGCAGAGGATGAAGACGGCGGCGATCGGGACCGTGGCGGGGAGTGTGTGGGCGATCGGGAGGAGCATTCCGTAGGCGGTGGCGAGCGCGGTCAGCAGGAGGGCGGCGCGTCGTTGGATGCGGTCGTTGGCCAACGAGCCCCCGAGGAAGCCGGCGAGGACGAGGTCCGGGTAGTCGGTGGCGACCGGGCCGAACCGAGCGCGGTCAAAGGTCGGTCCATGCGCGTGGGCGGTCGCGTGATTCATCAGAACGGTCGACGCGTGCCCGACGCCCTGCGTCAGCAGGCCCACGTCGAGGATGCACATGCAGATCGCGCCGGCGAGCACCCAGCGGCCCGGCACCAGCCGGGCCAGCGCAACCCCCAAGGTCATGCAGCCCAGCCCGGTGAGCAGGGTGGCCGACAGTTGCGCGGTCCATCCAGCCGCCGCAACGGCGAGGACCGCGAGCGCGCTCGCTGTCACGAGCAGCAGCGCTCGGGGTCCTCGGGTGACGGCAACCATCGCGATCGCGGTCAGCAGCGGTGTTGCGGCGGCGGCCAGGATGACCAGCGCGGGCGCCATCGACGGCCACGCGATCACTCCGAAGGTGCCGACGAGGATCGACCCCGGCAGCAGGATCGCCCACAGCGGTGACCGCAGTTTTCCGAGCTGTCCGAGCGCATCGGGTCTCGGCAGCGCGACCACCCCACCCTCGAGCATCGCGAGCACTACGACAGCGACCAACCGGTGGACCGTCACGGCCGGCCAAGCACGATGCCTAACATAAACACAACGCAACGCTAGCAACAGAAATATAAAGGCAACAGAACACAAATACGAGTTCAGCGACGCCTCGGTTGTCGAGCTCGTTGAGAACGAGTGCGCCGAGCGCCGCGCTGATCCCGGCGTTGCAGTACGTGATCACCGGCTTGTCGACGTCCAATCCAGCGGCGGCGAAACGGGGAGTGCTCGCCCGCGAAGACCTCAGGAGGAAGATTGGCCAGCAGCTGGCCGCCAGCCGCGGCCGCTCGGACCTGACCGGGTCGGTGGCCTGTGCCCCGCCCCCGGCTACCCTCAGGTGGGATAGACGGGAGTCGGCGGCGTGGGCGTCTTCCACTGCGTGCTCGTGGGACTCCCGAAGAAGCAGTAGTCGCACAACACCCCGTGGCGCCAGTGATCGATCTGATCGTGGGCGCCGATGAGCTTGTGCGAGCCGATCAGCTCGGTTCCCTCCGCGAGCCCGTCGAGGTACTGCATCCTCGGCTGCGTCACCGTCGAGAGCGCCGGCACCAGGTCGCGGCATCTGGTCAGGAGATCGGTGCGGTGGATTCGAGAGGTCCGGGGCAGTCGCGACCACGCCACCTGCTCGGGTTCAGGTCCGTGGGGACCCTCGCTGAAACCGAACTCAAGCCCCTTGCCCTTCGGACCGACCGGACCGCGCATCGTGCTCTCACCCGGACTGAACCAGACCGCGCGCAGCCAATAGACGTAGGGATGGTGGCGGTCCACGACGTCCGTCAGCCCGACCGCGATCTGGCCCTGCCAGTAGGTGTACTCATTCACAAGGTTGTCTCCTGGCAGGTAGACCCGGCACGTCACCGTCCACGTGTCGTTGTAGATGAGGTCGCCCGTCGGCGCGTCGGCCCGTTGAATCTCGATCTTGGTGGCCGCCGTCGTGAGTGGGACGTCCCAATCTGTCACACCGGGGATGATGTCCACCGCGGTGCCATAGTCGTCACGCGTCGCCGTCCAGCTGATACGGAGTCCGAGGGCCGGGTCGAGCAACGACGCGCCATTGGTGATCCCTAGCTGCACAGGGATCGGGGCAAGGCTGACCAACGACTGGTTATCGTCCGTCGACAGCCCGAACGTCGGAGCGGATGGCACGACGGACGACGGGCCCGACACGCCCACCGACGCATACGAGTCGAGGTCGCCGAAGTCAGGAGCGTCGCCCGGTTGGGCAGGCGACACGACAAGCCCCAACACGTCATAGCTGATGCTCCAGCCGGGCGCCCCGGGGAACGCCTGGTGACCGGACAAGTTCAGCGATCGTTCCTCGTATTGGTACAGGGCGTTGGCGACGAGGGCGGCGACGGCACCGTTGATCGCCCCCGCAAAGATCACCGGACCGAGCGGGAACAGGTCGTCGACTATTGACAGCAGCGTCGCCTCGATTGCCCACTCGACCCCGACGAACTCCCAGTATCCCCACTTTGAGTTCAAGATCGGGCACATCGAGACCGTCAACGTGAACGCGGTCAGGTTGACGACGTCGGCATTGACCGTCAGCGTCATGCAGGGGTAGACAAGCGTCGGAAGGCCAGGGCTGGAGTAGGCCGGATTGGAGTTCTCGACCTCCTGGACATCCAGGGAGATGCTCGTCAGCCGCGTCCCCGGGACCGAGAGTGTGAACCCGACGATGTCCCCGGGCGTCAGCGTGCCGACGACGGTCAGGGTGTTGTTCGGTGTGGTCCCACTGATCGCGATGTGCTCGGTTGGCTGGCGACTGGTTGCGCTGCTCACCTGAAGCGACGACGCCGACGCAGGCCTCGTGAATCTGATCACCGAGCCGGACGCACTGACCGAGATGTCCGCCGGCACTGCCCCCTGCGCGGCTTGGCACAGCCCGGCGGCAATCGAGTCCAATGTGTCCCCGTGGACGACCATGTAGCTGGCGGACTGCGAGGACGCGCCCGGCTGGGCCACGATCGTGAGCGTGACGACGTCGCGCGCGCTCGGCTGCCCGCTGATCGTGACCGTCACATCCGGGGCGTTCCCACCGACGGTGAGGATCTCGGTTGCGCTCACCGGGCTCGTCGTGTCGGTCAGCGTCTGAGGCAGAAACGACACGGGACCCGCGATGGTGATCACCGGACCGGCAACGGTCGTGCTCAGCCCTCGCTGAGCGAAGAATGGGTAGCCGTTGAGTTGACCGGAGAGGCTCGCGGCGATCGACGCCAGTGTGTCGCTGTGGCCGACCGTGTGCTGAGGCGTGATCGCATCCAAGTCGAACTGCGGAAGGTCAAGCCACATTCCGCCGACCTGGGCCGCCAGCGGACCGTTCACCACCGAGCACAGGAAGTCGGCATTGACGGCAACCGCGAGGTTGGTGCCATAGCTGGGTGCGTATCCGTCAGCCGGACCGACGTTGACGTGGGCCCCGAAGATGCCGCCCTCGACCGAGGGTAGATCGCCTGCCGCGTCGTAGCTGAAGTAGAGCGGTGTCGGTGAGTCGGTCGCGATCAGATTGACGAGTTCGGACGCGGAGCCGGACGTGTACGGCGCCACGTCGATGGCGACCGTGAGCGCGTTCCCGGCGACCGGTATGACCGCGATCTGCGTGATCGAGAGGTCGAGGTCGTAGCCGCCGTAACCGAGAGAGAACGAACCGCTGACTCCGGGAAGGGTGAAGGTCGCAGCCTGGGTGGGGACGGCCCGCACCGCTTCAGTGAACGTGGACAGAACGGTGGGGTCGGCGAGCGCCGACTGGTAGACAGCGGGGAGGGGATTGGGGCCGAAGGCGACCTCGACGCTGATGCTCTCCAGCACGACGCTCCCAGGGAGCAGGCCGACTCCGAGCGACGTCGCTGTGGCGGTTGCGAACAGGTCCACGGCGGCAGTCGACTGGAGGCCGACGGTGACCTCGATGAGCGAGTCGCCATTGGAAGTCAGCTGGAGGGTGCCCGAGCATCCGAACGTGACGTCGACCAGGTTCGCCGGGTTCGGCGAGAAAGCGACGGTCGGAGCGAGCAGACTGAGGGACCCGGCAGCGACGACCTGATCGCCGTCCACCTGAACGGGACCGAGCGAGAAGCTCGGCATGGTCACCGAGGCCGCGGCCGCCGCCAGCAGATCATTGACGAGATCGGCGCCGACGGAAACGACGGCGGCATATCCGGCCGTCCTAGGGGAGGCCACCGGTTCCCTGGTGGACGAGCGACGGAGATGTGCTGTGAACGGTCACAGACCGCAACACCATTCAATCCGATCTGTCTGTGCTGTGAGCCCTCGCGCGGCTGCGCTGAGTGCCGCGTACGTGGTTCCGGGGCCTCGTACGCGGCACACGAGAAGCACCCGCAGCGTGCCGGAACCGTAGTTGATCGGGCCTGGGCGGTCAATCCGCCCGCCCGCTCGTGAGCCTCGACGGCGAGGCGACGCCGACCGGCGGCCTGCCCACCGACCAACGGGTCGAAGCGCGGCGTCCGGCTCGGAGCCGATCAACGACCGCCGGTTCAGACGCGCAAGGTGCCCCGGCCAGACACGATGCCCGAGCCCGACAGCCGAACCCGGTCGCCGGCGACGTGCACCCGCAGACGACTCGGACGACCGATCGCTTGCCCCTGCACAATCACGACATCGCCGGGTTGGACCCGACCGTGCCTGACCAGCGCCGCCGCAAGTGGCCCTGCGGCCGTGCCGGTGGCGGGATCTTCGACGATTCCCATCGTCGGGTTGAAAAAGCGCGCATACGCCTGCACATCGTCGGAATTCGGTGGCGCGGCGTAGACGTAGCAACCCTCACCGCCGGCCAGTCGCAAGACTTCACCCAGCGCGTGCTGGTCGACGACGATTCTGTCCAGGACCCCGGGGTTGGCCACGGCGATGAGCAGGTGACCCGCGCCCGTGTCGACGACCTGGGTGGGCAGGGTGGGGTCGAGGTCCTGTTCGTCTAATCCCAGCGCGCTCAGCAGGGGGCGACGATCGACGAGCGCCGGAGCAAAACGCGGTGCCGACTGGTCCATCGTGACGACGATGTCCTGGTCGCCGTCCCGGGTGATCTCGACCGCCAGCACGTCGCCGCCGATCTGTTGTGACCAGGTACTCACGATCTCGTGGTCCAACGCGCCCGTTGCCGCGAGCCACAGCCACGCACCGAGGGCGTTGTGCCCGGCGCCTTCGACCTCCGCGCCGGCTGCGGTGAACGACCGCAACCGGCGGTCTGCGTCCGCTCGACTCGGCGCGAGGAGAAACGTCGTCTCGACCTGGTTGAGCTCCCTCGCGATGCGGCGCATCTGCTCGATGTCGAGCCAGTCGGCGTCCGGCACCACCGCCAGTGGGTTGCCGGAGAGTGGCCGGTCGGCGAAGACGTCAACCAATGCGAAGGTCACCGACGGCTCGGCGGGCGCGGTCACCGCCGGCCCGCCGGCGCGGCGAGTCGCGTCGGGCTTGTCGTCGCCCCTCTTGCTGTCAGCCTGCATCGGAGGTCGAGCACACGATATCCGCGACCTACGGACATCGGTCTAATCAGGGCGCGCTGGAGTTCGCCGGGCGGATCTGGGGGTCACAAGGCGGGGCGCGAGCGCTAGTGCCAACTCGAGAAGCTCCACGGCCTGGAGCATCTCCCCAAAGACGGGTTCACCGTCGAATCGGCGACCAGGAGTCGCTGGTCGGCGGCGTGTCGCGGCGAGCTCGCGGTGCGGCCAGCCCTGCCGTACCGCCCATTCCTCGAGCCGAACTGGAGCCATGGTTCTTTGAGGCCGGTGGGAGGCCGCAATCACCCCCAACGGGTGTGTGCCGCCACTCGTGGGCGCTACGGCGCGGCGGTGGGGTCGGGATCTCCCCGATGTTCGAAGGTCGACTGAACAGCCAGGGGCGCAGTGCCAGCAGGTCGTGATCGCCGAAAGCGGGCCGGAAGGCTCGCTGGCCGGTGAACGCGACGAGTGGTCCTACACGACCTCTCCTCCTCATCCGCCGGCCGGATCGGCTCACACCGATCCGGTCGGTCGGGCGGGAGGGCCGTCACAGGTCCCAGCAGGCGCTCTGAGCGCAGGCGGCTCGTGCTCAGTGAGAGCGGATCACGGAGCGAGCGATCCCGGGTCGTCGACCGTCTCTCGCGCCCGTGTGTCTGAGGCGGACTCGATGGTCGCGAGCAGCCCGTGGTAGCCGACGGCCGTGTCAAAGCTCGCCAGCGGCTGACGGCCCTCGGCGATCGCGGCTGCGAGCTCGCGATACAGGGCGGCGACGTTGCGTGGCGGTCCCAGGGGAACCTCCTGTGGGACGTCCGCGTAGCTCGCGGGCACCTCCAACGGTTGCGGCTCGCCGTCGACCGGCGTCAGCCAGATCGACCACTCGGCGATGTGCATCGACTCGCCTCCCTGGCCGGGGGTGATCGTCAGCACGCCGTCCTTTCCGGCGATCCGGAGGTGAAAGCCGGCCGCCGCGCGCGGGAGGCCACCCTGGATCGTGACCGACACGACGGTGCCGCCAGCGAGCGTGCCGAGCACCCCGACCTGATCGGGCGTGTCGTCCGCGATCCGCTGGCCGGTCTCGACCACGGTCGTCTCCGGGTCAAGGTTGGCGACAACCGTCGAAACCGTACGCAGCGGCTCGCCGAGCGTCCGCGTCAGCGTTGCCAGCACGTGGCCGCCGTTGATCGTGAGCACGCTGACTCCCGCAGCCGGGTCCGTGGCCCAGATTCGCTGCTGCGGAATCCGACTGCCGCCCATCCCCGCGCCAGCGACGAGGCTGACCGACCGCAGCGCGCCGATCCGTCCGTCGGCAATCAGGTTGGCGACGAACTTGGCCCCGGGGCTGTGGAAGCCCTGCAGTCCGACGGCGTGGACGACGCCGGCGGCGTGGGCG
>Ga0302326_10034298_pt1 | contig 10060 bp, 8 predicted proteins | sample Palsa_T0_3_FD_202264 | JGI IMG/M metagenome (GOLD analysis project Ga0302326, IMG submission 202264) | Peat permafrost microbial communities from Stordalen Mire near Abisko, Sweden - Palsa_T0_3 | ecosystem: Environmental > Terrestrial > Soil > Palsa > Peat permafrost | place: Sweden: Abisko...
TGTAGGCGCCGAGCCCGTACGCGGTCAGTGTCGTGTGGTGGTACGTGACGACCTCGGCGACGATCGACGCGTTCCACGCACCGCCCGCGGCGGTGATCCCGCCGGTGACATACGACGTGAGGATGCCGGGGATGATCAGCCGCTTCCACCGCTGCCAGCCGCGAACGTTGAGCACGGCCATCGCCTCGCGCATGTCCGACGGGATCGCCGACGCCCCGGCGATCACGTTGAACACGATGTACCACTGGGCGCCGAGCGCCATCAGCAGGATCCCGCCGATGTTGAGGCTGAGCCCGAGCTTGATGAACACGAACGTCGCGAACGGGAACAAGAAGTTGGCCGGGAAGCTCGCGAGGACCTGGACGATCGGCTGCGCGAGGCGCGACACCTGCGGGTTCATTCCGATCCACACGCCGACCGGGACCCATATGAGCGTCGCGAACACGAGCAGCACGACGACCCGGCCGAACGTCGCTGCGCCGAGCGCAAAGCAGTGCGGAATCTGGCCGAGCCCGACGCCGCGGCTGGTGGCGATGAAGTGGAGGACTTCGTAGGCGCCAAAGGCAACAAGGACGGCGACGGCCGTGCCGAAGGCCAGGTCCCCGACGCGCTGGCGAGATGTCGCGACCGGGGGCGGTGCGTCGTCGCGTCCGAGGATCCGCATCGCGCGGCCGAGCGGCTCGGCAAGCCGGGCGCGTAGGCGCCCGAGCACGCGCGGCCAGGACGAGCGCGCGAGGAAGTCGAGCACGACCGAGCGGGCGGTCTCGCTCGCCTCGGTCGTCTCGTTGCGGAACTTCTCGGTCCACGCGACGAGCGGGCGCCAGAAGACGATGTTGACCGCGATCACCATGATGATCATCGTCGCGATCGCGAGCCCGACCGCGCCCAGGTCGCCCTTCTCGCTCGCCGCGAAGACGAACGAGCCGATCCCCGGGAGCGAGTACTTGTGATTCGCCACCGTGATCAGTTCGGAGGCGACGAGGAAGAACCAGCTCCCCCCGAAGCTCATCATCCCGTTCCAGACCAGCCCGATCGCTCCGCTCGGGACCTCGATCTTCCAGAACCGCTGCCAGCGGGTCAGCCGCAGCGAGTGCGAGAGCTCGTCCAGCTCGCGCGGCAGGCTCTTCAGCGAGGCGTAGAACGAGAACGTCATGTTCCACGCCTGGGAGGTGAAGATGGCGAAGATCGAGGCGCACTCGAGCCCGAGCTCCGAGCCGGGGAACAGCGCGATGAAGGCGGTCACGGTGATCGTCAGGAACCCGAGCACCGGGACCGACTGGAGGATGTCGAGGATCGGCACGAGCACCTTCTCGGCGCGGCGGCTGCGGGCCGCGGCGTAGCCGTAGAGCAGCGTGAACACCGTCGAGAAGAACAGCGCGATGAACATCCGCAGCAGGCTTCGGGCCGCGTCGTATGGGATCCGATCCGCGTTGGTCGAGATGTGCTCGAGCCCTGAGGGGCTGAACGACGCGGTGGCGCCGTGGGCCCACGCGTAGGATCGCGTACAGCAGCACGACGACGGCAACCAGCACCGCGACGTCGATTGGCGAGAAGGGGCGGCGGAGCGCGCTCCGCGATGGCATGTAGCTGCGCAGCGTTGGCAAAGCCGGGCAACGCTAGCTGCGTGAGGCCGGGCACGCTGTGAACGCGGTGTTAAAGGCGCTCGGGGGCAGGCAAACGACCGGGGCCGAATCGATCTAGACGGCGACGGCAGTGCTGTTTGCAAGACTGCGCTGCGATGGCTTCACGCAGATTCCCAGCGGCTGCGCGCGTGGCCTTGTTCCTTGCCGCGCGGGGGCGCTGTGCGGAGTGTGGAGCTGAGCTTGGCCCTGGCTGGCACGCCGATCATGTGGTGCCGGTGCGGGTGGGTGGGAAGACCGAGCCTGCGAACGGCAGGGCGCTATGTCCCCGGTGCAACCTGCGCAAGGGCGGCAGGTTGGCGTGATGGTCGCGCCGAGACGCTGGCAGGCGGCGTTCCTCGCCCAGCACGCCGACACCTCGGACCGGGATTTCCTGCTTGTAGCGACGCCGGGCGCGGGTAAGACGCTCGCCGCGTGCCACGCGGTCCGCGCCTCCGGAGCGTCGCAGGTCGTCGTCGTGTGTCCGACGACGGCGTTGCGATCGCAGTGGGCAGACATGGCGGATGTTGTCGGCTTGCATCTCGATCCGCGCTGGCGTAACGCCGACGGCGCCTGGAATCCCGATGTTGACGGGGTGGTTGTCACCTACCAGCAGGTGGCCTCTGCGCCCGACCTGTTCGCCCACCATCTCTCCCGACGGACGTTCGTCGTGCTCGACGAGGTCCATCATGCGGGCGAGTCAGCGACGTGGGGCACGGCGCTGCGGGCGGCGTTCGACCAGGCGGATCGGCGATTGTCGCTGTCGGGCACTCCATTTCGCTCGGACGCGCGGGCGATCCCGTTCGTGCGCTATGACGCGGACCGACGCTGTTCGCCTGACTTCGTCTACGGCTATGGCGAGGCGGTCGCAGATGCGGTCTGCCGTCCGTTGGCATTTCGGCTGCTCGACGCGACTTTGCGTTGGCGGGTGGACGCGCAGGAGCAGATCGCGGCGTTCGCCGATGAGCTCGAGCCGCTTGACGACGCCCGGCGGCTGCGGACCGCGATCGATCCGAACACGCCGCTGTTGCCGCAGATGTTGCGTGACGCGGACTCGCTGCTGTGCAAGGCGCGAGCCGTGCTCCCCGACGCGGCCGGGCTCGTGCTGTGTGACGATCGCGCGCATGCGAGCGCGACCGCCGCGTTGTTGCGAACGATCGCGGGCGAGAAGCCGGTCGTTGTCGTGAGTGATGAGGCCGGGGCGCACGCTCGGATCGATCAGTTCGCGCGGGGCGGCGCTGACGCGGCCCGGTGGCTCGTGGCCGTCAATATGGTGAGCGAGGGTGTCGACGTCCCAAGGTTGATCGTCGCGGTGTACGCGACGGTCAAGCGGACAGATCTGTTCTTTCGGCAGGCCGTCGGGCGGGTCGTCAGACGCCGCAACCAGGATCCGGATGACCTTGTGGCGACCGTGTTCCTGCCCGGGGATGAGACCCTGAAGGCATGTGCGGAGCGCGTCGAAGTGGAGCTGCGCCAGCAGGTCAGTGACGAGGTTGCGCCGGCGTTTGAGGTGGAACCGCCGCTTGGCGTCGGGCGCCGCCGGGACTTCCAGGCGCTCGATGCGCAGGTACAGCCGGGCGGGATGATCGTCGCCGGGGTGCACTACCAGCGCCACGAGGTCGATGCCGCTCGGCGGCTGCTGCGCGAGCTTGGCCAGTCCGAGCGGGCTCTGCGCTCCGTGCTCGAGTTCGTCCGGCGCGAACGCGTCGGGTCTGAACCGGGGCCGCCGGCTGCGGCTGGATCTGTGGGCCCGCCCGGGGGTGCATCGGCCCCTCCGATCCCTTCGCACCGCCGTCTCGAGGCCAAGCGACACGCGCTCGATCGGCTCGCTCGACGGTGGGCGGAGCTACGCCGCGCGATCGATCAGAGCTACAGCTGGCCGCAGGCGCAGGCGCGCGTCAACCGGGCGATGGGCGTCACGCGGAGGAGCAACGCCGGCGAGCGTGAGCTCGACGCTGGCCTTGCATTCCTGCGCTCGGAACTCACCAAGCTCGCCAACCTGTACCCGGACGAGGCCGAACGCCTGCGGATCCCGGGGAGCGTGGAAGCGATCGACAGCCGATTGCTCGCGGCCACGACGAACCGCTCTCCGAACCCGTAGTGTGCTTTCAGAGGCGACGACCGGAATCGAACCGGTGTAGACGGCTTTGCAGGCCGCTGCGTAGCCACTCCGCCACGTCGCCCGGGGTGCCTAGGGTACCGACGCGGCGCGGGCGAGCTAGTGAGCGGTGGTGGCGCGCAGCAGGACGCCGTTGCCCGACGGGTCGCGGACGAGCGTGCCGCCGTCGACGTCGCTCTCCGGCACGCCGGCCGCGCGAACGCGCTCGAGCACCGCAGCCAGTTCTGCCCGATTGGGCAGCAGCACATCGAACGAGCGCAGCCCGACAGCTCCGGGCGCGGGCGGACCCGAGCCGGCGCTGTGCCAGGTGTTGAGCCCGAGGTGGTGGTGGTAGCCACCGGCTGAGACGAACAGCGCGCTGGGATAGCCGCGCACGGTGACGTCGAAGCCGAGGATGCCGCTGTAGAACGCTTCGGAGGAGTCGAGCTCGGAGACCTGAAGGTGCACGTGACCCATCGTCGTCCCGGCGGCCACGACAGGCTCGGTGGCGTCGCCGCCGTGGAGCTCTGCGAGCACGCCGTCGAGGTCGAGGCGGACCGTCGCCATCTCGATCTGTCCTGCGGACCACGTCCACTCCTCGCGCGGCCGGTCGCGGTAGATCTCGATCCCGTTGCCGTCCGGGTCGGACAGGTACAGGGCCTCGGAGACGAGATGATCGGAGGCTCCGTCGAGCGGCCAGCGAGCCCGCGCGAGCCGCGTCAGCGCCAGCGCCAGGTCCCGCCGCGACGGGAGCAGGATCGCGAGGTGAAAGAGACCGGTGGCACGACGGTCGAGCGCCGGGGCGGCCGAGTCGCCGAGCAACTCGACCAGCGCCGGGCCGCCAGGCGGTCCGAGCGCGATCGTGCCGTCATCGCGCTCGCTACCGAGCAGTCCGACCGCGCGCTCGTAGAACGTGCGTGACCGGGCCAGGTCGGAGACCGTCAGCCGGACGGTCCCCATCGTGGTGGCGGGGTCGATCGAGACCGCTTGGCGGGTCTGCAGAGGGGTGGCCATCGACATCTGAGATTACGCCGCCTTGGCCAGCGCTCCAGCGTGGTCGACGAGATTGGCCACCACCTCGGCGACCCGTTCGCGCAGCTCGAGGTCGATCAGGACACCGTCCGCGTCGAAGCGCTCGGGCGCCCTGGCCAGCGGGAGATCTCCCTCCGTTACGCGCGCGCCCGCGAGGCCGAGCGCTTTACGCAGGTGGTCCTGGGCCCACACGGCGCCGTAGTCGGTGACCGAGGCGCCGACCACGGCCACCGGCTTACCCCACAGCGACGACTCGCGGTGCGGGCGCGAGGCCCAGTCGACCGCGGTCTTCAGGTGACCGGGCATCGTGCCGTTGTACTCCGGTGTGGCGATCAGGACCGCGTCGGCGGATCCGATCGCTTCGCGCAGGCGCGCGACCTCGGGCGCCGGCGCGTCGGTGTCCTGGTCCTCGTTGTAGGGCGGCAGCAGCTCGAGCCCGTCATACAGCTCGACGTCGACGCCCTCCGGGGCCAGCTCCGCAGCCGCGCGCAGCAGTGCCGTGTTGTGAGAGGCAGCACGCAGGCTGCCCGAGATCGCGAGCACGCGCATCGATTACGCCTCCTTGACTGCCGAGACGCTGACGATCAGCTTGACGTCGTTGGAGACCAGCAGGTTGCCGTTCGGGAGCGTCTGGTTCCAGCTCAGGTCGAAGTCGCGGCGGTCGACAACGCCCTCGACCTCGAAGCCGATCCGCTCCTTGCCCCACGGGTCCGTGCCGCCGTCAGCGGCCGTGCCGGTGAGCTCGAGCGGCTTCGTGATGCCCTTGATCGTGATCTCGCCGGTGAGCTTGATCTGGCCGTCATCGGCCGCGTCCAGCGAAGTCGTGTGGAACGAGATCTCGGGGTGCTGCTCGACGTCGAAGAAGTCGGGGGCCTTGAGATGCCCGTCGCGGTTCTCCTCGCCGGTGTCGACGCTTGCAACCTCGACGGTGCCGTCGAGGACGGGCGTGTCACCGCTCGCGTCGATCGTGCCCGCGAACCGGTGGAAGGCGCCGCGTACAGTCGCGATTCCCATGTGCCGCACCTCAAAGCCGACGTTCGAGTGGCTCGCGTCGATCGTGTAGGTACCGGTCGGGATTCGCTCGGGGGAAAGGGTGGTGACTGACATTGGAGCTCCTTTTCGGGAAGTGCTTGACTGAGCAACTATCGTAGCAGAAGTGCTTGTGCTGTCAAGTATTGAGGGAGCAAGTGGCTGTCCGGACCTGCGCATGCGCCCTCGGACGCGCGCGCCGCTGGCGTCCAGCTACTCAGCCGTGCAGGATCCGCCGTGCTGGGTCGCGCCCGGGAGGCGGCCGAGCAGCGCTGCGAGCGTGTCCATCTCCTCGGAGGTGAAGTGCTCGAGGAACAGCTTGCGGATCCCGGCCACGTGTGTGCAGCCGGCCTGGCGGAGCTTCTCGTAGCCGGCGTCGGTGAGCCGCGCGTACGACACGCGCGCATCCTTCTGGCACGAGACGCGCTCGATCAGGCCGCAGTCGACGAGCCCGTCGATCAGGCGCGTGATCCCCGAGCGCGTCAGCATCGTCGACTCCGCGAGCGCCGACATCGGCAGCATCCGGTCGGGCGCCTGGGAGAGATACAGCAGCACCTCGTAGTCGCGTGAGGTCATCCCGTGCTCGGCGACGAGGTCGGCGTCGAGCACGCGCAGGATTGACGCGTGGCTCTGCAGGTAGCTGCGCCACGCCTCGAGTGCGGTGCCGTCGAGCCGAGAGGGGATGGTGGTAGCCATAGCACCAAGTGTAGTTGACGAATCAACGGAACAAATTGCAGACGAGCGGGTGTAGGGTGCAGCACGTGGAGGGCACCACCGGCGAACGTCAGGCCGACCTCGTGTTCGAGGGCGGCGGAGTGAAGGGGATCGGGCTCGCGGGCGCCTACCGCGAGCTGTATGACTCGGGCTACAGGCCCGGCTGCGTGGCGGGCACGTCGGCCGGCGCGATCACGGCGGCCCTCGTCGCGGCCGGGTACACGGGAGACGAGCTGCAGCAGGTCGCGCTGCATGGGATGGACTTCAAGAAGTTCGAGGACCCGACGTTTCTCGATCACTTCGGCGTAGCCGGCAATATCGGCGAATTCCTGCACGCACGCGGGATGCACAGCGGCAAGTACTTCCTCGGCTGGATGCAAGACCAGTTGAAGGCGAAGGGAAAGACCAAGTTCGGCGATCTCCGGGACCCGAACCCGAGTGCCGAGAACCGGACCTACAAGCTCCAGGTGGTCGCATCGGACATCAGTGCGCAGAGCATGATCGTGCTGCCTCGCGATGCGCAGCAGCTCGGGCTCGGCGACCCGGATGAGCTCGAGATCGCCGAGGCCGTCCGGATGAGCATGTCGATCCCGGTGTTCTTCGAGCCCGTCGTACAGAAGGACACGCAGGGGCGGGCACATACGATCGTCGACGGCGGTCTGCTGTCCAACTTCCCGGTCTGGCTGTTTGACTGCCCGCCCGGCACGCGGCCGAGCTCACCGACGTTCGGGATGCTGCTGGTCGCGCCGCATCAGTCCGCGCCGCTCGTCCAGCACCCGGTCGCCGACGCGGCGCTCCCGCCCGTGACCTCACCGATCGAGTTCGCGAAGGCGATCGCCTCGACGATGATGGAGGCGCACGACCGCTTCTACGTCGAGCAGGAGAACTTCGCGCGGACGATTCCGATCCCGACGCTGGGGGTCAAGACGACGCAATTCGACATCGAGCCCGCGCAGGCCCAGCAGCTGTTCGATTCGGGCGCTGGAGCCGCGAAGACGTTCCTCCAGGGCTGGAACTTCGACGCATACATCGAGCGGTTCCGCAGCGGCCCGGCGCCAAGCCGGCGCTCGACCGTGCTCGGCTGAAGCACGCGCCCAGCGCGCTACGCCGCCGCTGCTGAGCGCACCTGCGCGTAGACGGCCTGCTCGAACTCGAGCAGCACCTGCACGATCGCCTCGTCGAAGAACGGCAGCACCTGGGTCATGAGCGCGGCGCCCACCCCGGAGGCTCGATCGATCCAGTAGTAAGTGTTGAAGATCCCGGCCCAGTCGCCGGTGCCTGCGCTGCGCATTCCGGGGAGGTCGACGTTGACGAGATGGAAGCCAAGTCCCCAGCCCTGCGGCACGCCGAGTGCCGGGACGTCGTTCGACAGCGTGTGGTCGGCGGACTCCATCAGCTCGGGCATCGGGATGCCCTCGATCTGGTCGCTGAACGCCAGCTCGACCGTATCGGCGCCAAGGATCCGCGTCCCGTCATAGTCGCCGTCGTTGAGGATCGCGCGGATGAAGCGCCCGTAGTCGGCGATCGTGCCGTAGCCCCCGTGCCCGGACGACGCCCACTCAGGGTTGGGCGGCAGGTCGAGTTCCAGCTCGGCGAGGGCACCGTCGGGCGTGCGTGCCTTGATCGGCATCAGCCGCGCGCGCTGCTCGTCGGTCGGCGAGAAGGTCGTGTCCGTCATCCCGAGTGGCTCAAACACGTGCTCGGCGAGGTACGCATCGAGCGTCTGTCCGCTGACCGCCTCGACGACAAGGCCGAGCCAGTCTGTGTTGACGCCGTACTCCCACATAGTCCCGGGGTCGCGCGCCAGCGGACCCATCAGGCTCGCCTTCAGGCCCGTCATCGGGCTCGGCAGTCCGGTCAGCTCTGCGTAGCGGAACAGGTTCGCGTTGACAAAGAAGTAGCCGCAGCCGGCGGTATGCGTGGCCAGCTGGCGGATCGTCGCCTTGGTCTCGGGCGCCCGCAAGCGCGGTACGTCCCCGTCGAAACCATCGAGCACCTGCAGCTCGCCGAACTGCGGCAGGATCGACTCCACGGTCGCGTCGAGGTCCAGACGGCCCTGTTCGACGAGCTGTAGCGCGCCGGTGGTGGCGAGCGCCTTGGTCATCGAAGCGATCCTGAACATCGTGTTAGGGGCGGCGTCGCCCGCCGTACCGTCGTAAAGGACGCCGTCTCGGTCGACAACGATTGCCGCCACTCCCGAAAAGGTGCCGGCGTCCACAGCGCCGCTCAGCAGCCCGTCGATACCCGTGCCCTCGAAACCCATGTCACCGCTCTCCTGATTCGCTGTTGCCGCTGCGACCATAACCGGTCGCGACAGCCGATCCCACCCCCGGGCAACAGGAGACACACCATGAGCAACATCGAGTCCGCGCTCGAACGAAACCGGGGCTTCGCCGCCGCCGGCGGCCATCAAGGCGCCGTCGTGTTCCCCAACCTGCGCCTGTTCGTGATCACGTGTCTGGACCCGCGCGTCGACCCCGCGCACTTCCTCGGTCTTGGTCTCAGCGACGCGTTGGTCGTCCGAAATGCCGGCGGGCGGGTCACCACGGAGGTGATCAACGATGTCGCTTTCATCGGCCAACTCGCCGAGAACGCACTGCCCGACGGTCCGCTGTTCGAGGTTGCCGTGATCCACCACACCCAGTGCGGAACCGGAGCGCTCGCCGACGACGCCTTCCGCCGCCGCTACGCCGAGCGGATCGGCGCCGAGGAATCGGCCCTCCGCGAGCACGCCGTCCTCGACCCCGCGGCGACAGTGACCGAAGACGTCGAGCGCCTCCGCTCGGCACCGGCGATCTCCCCGCGCGTCACGGTCTCCGGGCACGTCTACGACGTGGTCAGCGGCCTGGTGGAGACGGTCATCCCCGCCAGCCGCTGAGAAGCTCACCGGCGGGCCTTGCTCAGATCAGCCCGAGGTCGATCGCCTGCGTCACGGCGTCGTCGCGCGAGCTGACGCCGAGCTTGCGGTAGATCGACGAAGTGTGCGTCTTGACCGTGTTGATCGAGATCGACAGCTCGTCGGCGATCGCGCGCTGGGATCTCGGGCTTCGCAACTGGCGCAGGACCTCGAGCTGGGCCTCGGTCAGAGACTTCGAGTCCGTTTCTCGTCGCCGCGGGCGGGCGAGCGCGATCCGGCGCTGGACGCCACCGAGGAGCGTCGTCAGCGTGCCGGCGTCCTCGAACGAAGTGAGCAGCTGCTCGGCTTCGTCGAGCAGCGTCAGCGCGCCGGCGTGATCACCGCACGCCTGCAAGACCGGTGCTGCCCAGAGCAGTGCGTACGCGTGCCACGCGGGGACGGTCCCGCCGCGTAGGAGCTCCAGGGCTCGCTGCATCTGTGCGGCCGCGGGCTTGACCCGGCGGGCGGTCGCGAGTGACCTTCCAACTGCGACGTGCGCCAGACCGGACACCTGGTTGTCCGCCAGCCCGGCCCCGGCTGCATATGCGAGCGCGCGCTGCGCGGCGCGCTCACCGTGGTCGGCATCGCCCTCATCAAGGGCGATCAGCGCCGAGGTCGTGAGCGCCGTGATGAATCCATATGGCCGTCGCTCGGCCTGTGGGTCACGCATCG
>Ga0302326_10034299_pt1 | contig 10060 bp, 11 predicted proteins | sample Palsa_T0_3_FD_202264 | JGI IMG/M metagenome (GOLD analysis project Ga0302326, IMG submission 202264) | Peat permafrost microbial communities from Stordalen Mire near Abisko, Sweden - Palsa_T0_3 | ecosystem: Environmental > Terrestrial > Soil > Palsa > Peat permafrost | place: Sweden: Abisko...
GAATACGGCATCATCGGCATCAACGAAGGCATCATCTCCACCGAAGTGGCGCCCTTCGGCGGCATGAAGGAATCCGGTATCGGGCGGGAGGGTTCCAAATATGGCATTGAGGATTACCTGGAGATCAAGTATCTGGCGCTGGGTGGATTAGGGACTTGAGCATTTGATTCCCCGCTACGCCCGGCCCGAGATGACGGCGATCTGGTCGCCGGAGACGCGCTTCCGCATCTGGTTCGAAATCGAGGCCCACGCCGCCGACGCGCTGGCCGAACTCGGCGTGATCCCGAAGGCGGCGGCCGCGAAGGTCTGGGCGATGGGCCGCGACGCGAAATTCGATGTCGAGCGGATCGATACCATCGAGCGCGAGGTCAAGCACGACGTCATCGCCTTCCTCACCCATCTTTCCGAGATCGTGGGGCCGGAAGCGCGTTTCGTGCACCAGGGCATGACTTCTTCCGACGTGCTGGACACCTGTCTGTCGGTGCAGCTCGCGCGCGCCGCCGATATCCTGATCGCCGATGTCGACTCGCTGCTGGCCGCGCTAAAGCGCCGCGCCTTCGAATTCAAGGACACGCCCACCATCGGCCGCAGCCACGGCATCCATGCCGAGCCCACGACCTTCGGCGTCAAGCTGGCGGGCTTCCATGCCGAATTCCAGCGGGCGCGGGCGCGTCTCATCGCGGCGCGCGCGGAGATCGCGGTTTGCGCCATTTCCGGCTCGGTCGGCACCTTCGCCAATATCGATCCGCGCGTCGAGGAGCATGTCGCCCGGAAAATGGGCCTTAAGGTCGAGCCGGTGTCGACGCAGATCATTCCGCGCGACCGCCATGCGGCGTTCTTCGCCGCGCTCGGCGTCGTGGCGAGCTCGGTCGAAAGGCTGGCGACGGAAATCCGCCATCTGCAGCGTACCGAAGTGCTGGAAGCGGAGGAGTATTTCTCGGAAGGCCAGAAGGGTTCTTCCTCAATGCCGCACAAGCGCAATCCGGTGTTGACCGAGAACCTGACGGGTCTCGCGCGCATGGTGCGCGCCTATGTAGGGCCGGCGCTGGAAGACGTGGCGCTGTGGCACGAACGTGATATTTCGCATTCCTCCGTCGAGCGCTATATCGGGCCGGACGCGACGGTGACGCTCGATTTCGCGCTGGCTCGCGCCGCCGGCGTGGTCGACAAGCTGCTCGTGTACCCGGCGCGCATGAAGGAGAATCTGGAGCGCACCCGCGGGCTGGTGCACAGCCAGCGCGTTCTGCTGGCGTTGACCCAAGCCGGCGTCGGGCGCGAGGAATCCTATTCCATGGTCCAGCGCAACGCGATGCGCGCCTGGAACGGCGAGGGCGATCTTCTATCGCTGCTGAAAGCCGACAAGGACGTGACCAAAGCGCTACCGGCGCCGCAGCTCGAAGGGCTGTTCGATCTGGAGTATCATCTCAAGCACGTGGACACGATTTTCAAACGCGTGTTCGGGGCGGTGGGTGCATAGCGGATAGTCGAAGGAACAATTATGGGCTCGGACAGGTTTGCGCTTTGGATCGGCCTCGCCGTCGGCCTCGCGCTGGCGCTCTATACGGGCTGCCATCTTCACTCGAACAAGTTCCCGATTTGCGGCGATCTTCCGGCCAGCAGCCCCGTCATCGTCTCATTCGAGCTGTCGCGCTCCATCGACGACCTGGGGCAAATATTTGGACCGCGGGTCCATACTGTTGGAGAGGCTTGCGAGCGGCCTGCCGTCAACAAGCTCATTCACCGCCTCGACACCCGCAATCGCGCCGACGAGCGGATCATCATTCCGCTCTATGTCGTGTTTCTCTTCTCATTCTTCCTGGGCATGCGCGGACTCGACCTGCGGCTGTCGTGGACTGGTGCGGTCGTGGCCGTCCTCGCGGGCGTGGCCGACTGTGTCGAGGATGTCTGCCTCGGTCATCTCTCCCACGATTATCATTTGCCTTCGCTGTGGCTGGCGTTGTTGCCATGGGCGACGAGCGTCAAATGGATGGCGCTGGGCGTGACCGGCCTGCTGGGCGGATTCATCTTCGCCAAGCGCGGCGGATGGCGCGTGCTGCTGGCGGAGCTCGCCGCCGTCATCTTTGCAGCCACCATCGCTGCAGTCTTCGATCGCGCGCTCGCGCCTTATTTGGCGGTAGCGCTCCTCACAAGCTGGCCCGCGCTTATCGCCATGATGATTTGCGAAATCCGCTGGCCTCAGTCGGCTCGCAGCACATAGCGCACCGGCAACGTCTTCAACCCGCTGACGAAGGTCGATTGCACGCGTTTGGGCGTGCCGGCGAGTTCGATGGAATCCAGCCGCTTCAGCAATTCCGAAAAGAACGCCTTGATTTCCATCTTCGCCAGGTGCTGTCCCAAGCAAACGTGCGCGCCGTAGCCAAACGCGACGTGGCGGTTGGGTTCGCGGTCGACCTTGAAGGCGAAGGGGTCGGGGAACGCGTCCTCGTCGCGGTTGCCGGAGATGTAGAGCAGCTGCAGGCTCTGGCCCTTCGCGATCTTTCGTCCGCGAAGCACGTAATCCTCCATCGCGGTGCGCATGAAATGCTGCACCGGCGTGGCCCAGCGGAACATCTCGTCGACCGCACCCGGCAGCAGTTCGGGCTTTTCCTTCAATTTCTTCAGCTCGCCGGGATTCTCGACCAGCGCCTGCAAGCCGCCGGCGATGGTGGAGCTCGTCGTGTCGTGGCCGGCGGTGGCGACGATGATGTAATAGGACGCGGTCTCGATATCGCCGAGCGGACACCCCGCCACCTTGCCGTTGGCGATGACGCTGGCGAGGTCTTCGCCAGGATGGGCGCGGCGCTCGGCGGTCATTTTGTTGAAGTACATGAAGAAGTCCATGATCGTGTTGCTGCCGCCGGGCGTCTCCTTGCGCTGCATGTCGGGATCCTGGCCGCCGAACAATTCCTGCGTCAGGCGCAGCATCAACGGCTCGTCGCTTTCCGGCACGCCCATGATCGACATGATGACGTGCAGCGGATAGTAGACCGCGACCTGGCGCGCGAAATCGCACTCGGGCCCCAGCTCCATCATGCGGTCGACGGAACGCCTGGCGAGCTCGGCCATGCGCGCTTCCTGCTTCTTCAGGTTTCCGGGCATGAACCAGGCCTGCGTCAGCCCGCGATAGGCGCGATGGTCGGCGCCGTCCATGTCGATGAGCGTGCGGAACGGCGAGACGCGGCCGGTTTTCGGATCGGGCCCGCCCCACATCGCGGCGAGGTCGGCTTCCGCCTTCTTGTCCATCAGGACCGAGCGCGGCTCGTTGTGGAACTGGTCGTTGAGCTTCTCGATCTCCAATATGTCGGCATATTTGGTCAGCGCCCAATAGGGGCGGAACCCGTCGGGCTCAGTCCAATGAACCGGATCCTCCTTGCGCAATTGCGAGAGCCAGGCGTGGAGCTTTGCCTCGTCGCCATAGGTGGCGGGCGAGGCAATCGCGTTGTCGAGCGCGGACGCACTCATGGGATTCTCCTAAAATGACGATAGCCGTTGCCGGGATTGTGGGGCCGGCGCTGCAGCCCGGCAAGGTCGTCGGCCACATTTCGGCCCCATGGCCGCGCTCTGCTCGCGCCGGCGAGAGACTCATCCGGAGGGGATCATGTTGGCGCGCAAGATCAAGACGTCGTGGCCTGCCGCGGGCTTGCTGCTGCTGGCGGCGATCGGGCTTTCGGGCTGTTTCGATCTCGACCAGAGCGTCGCGATCAACCGCGACGGATCGGGCCGCTACGAAGTTTCCGTAGCGGCACGCGGCGTCGTCGGCGAGGCGCTGCAGAACGGCAAGACCAACATCAATATCGGCCACAACCAAAATGTCCGCACGCGCAAGACGATCCAGGACGGCAAGGTCACCCAGACCTCGATCATCGACTTCAAGCAGCTTTCCGATCTGTCGCTGTCCAGCGAGAGCATCGCCATCAAGGTGCGCGGCCACGATCTGTTCGGCCTGGGCCAGACGCATGCGATCTTCCGGCGCGTCTTCCTGGTCGACCACGCCAGGCGCGAACAGGGCCACGACAACAGCGACGATGATGCGGGCAAGGGAATCCTGGTCAGCATCTTCGGCGATCACACCTATGCCTTCCGCGTCAGCCTGCCGGGATCGATCGACTGGATCGCGCCGGTCTGGGTCGGCGACACGCAGGTGATCCCGCAAGTGAGCGGCGATTCCACGCGCGGGTACACGATCGTCTGGCGCATGCCGCTGGCGAGCATGCTGATGGCAAAGTCGGTGCACTTCTCGGTCGGCTTCTCGGTCTACGGCGCGCTGTCGGACAGCGAGACGCGGCGCGACGATCACAACGCGACGTAATCTTGTTTTCCTCCCCCGCTGTTGCGGGGGAGGGGGACCGCGAAGCGGTGGAGGGGGTGCGTGTAGCGATGAAGAATATTCTTTGCCGCACCACGCACCCCCTCCGCCTCGCTGCGCTCGGCACCTCCCCCGCAACGGCGGGGGAGGAAATCAAGCTTCACTTCTCCAACGCGAACGCGACAACTTCGTCGCCCCGCTTGGTGCCGGATTTCGAATGGCCACCGGCGGCGATCACGACATATTGGCGGCCGTGCCAGACATAGCTCATCGGCGTCGCCTGGCCGCCCGCGGGAAGCCGGCCGCGCCACAGTTCCGCGCCCGTCTTCGCGTCGAAGGCGCGCAGGTAATCGTCCATCGCGGCGCCGATGAAGACCAGGCCGCCCGCGGTCGCGATAGGTCCGCCGAAATTGGGCGTCCCGGTCTTGCCCATCAGATATTCGGAGAACGGCAACAGATCCTCCGTCGTCCCCAGCGGAACTTCCCAGATCACATGTCCGTCATGCATGTCGATGGCGTGCAGCATGCCCCAGGGCGGCGGATTGCACGGCAGGCCGAGCGGCGAGAGCAAGACTTCGCGCTTCATGCCGTAAGGCGTGCCGGCCTGCCGCGAAACTTCCTTGTCGGGATTTGCCGCCCGGGCCGCATCGAAATCCTTTCGCGGGATCAGCGTCACCAGATGCATCGCGCTCGTGGTGTTGACATAGACCACGTCGCGCGCGGCATCGAAGGCAAGCCCACCCCAGTTCGAGCCGCCGCCGGTGAAAGGATAGAGGATCGTGCCTTGCGTGGATGGCGGCGTGTAGATGCTGCCGGCGCGCGCCTAGGCGATCTTGTCGCGACAGGCGCCGCGAACCCAGAAGGTCAAGCCGTAAGCGTCGTCCGGCCGCGCCCGGATCGGCGACAGCGGCTTGGGCGCGACGGGAAATGGCTGCGTCGGCGAAAGCTGCTCGCCGGGCGCGCCGTTCTGCGGCACGGCACGCTCCTCGACCGGGATCAGCGGTTGTCCGGTTTCGCGGTCGAGGGTGAAGACCATGCCCTGCTTGGTCGTCTGGATCACGGCCGGCCGGGTGTGGCCCCGATACGTCACGGTGCCCAGCGTCGGCTGCGCGGGGATGTCGTAGTCCCAGACGTCGTGATGGGTGACCTGGAACGCCCAGGCCAACTGTCCGGTCTCGACGTGCAGGGCCACCACGGAATCGGCATAGCGGTTGTCGCCGGGCCGCATCCCGCCAAAGAAATCCGGGCTCGGACTCGTCGTCGGCAGGAAAACCAGCCCGCGCTGCTCATCGACGGATATGGGCGCCCAGACATTGGCGGCGCCGGTCAGCGCCGCGCCGGCGCCGGACCAGCTGGCGGCGTTGGGCGCCGCGGGGCCGCGCGGGATCGGATCGAAGCTCCATGCAGGCCGGCCGGTCAGCGCATCGTAGGCATGCACCGTGCCGCGAATCTCTTCGACGCGCTGGTTGTCGTCGATCGAGGAGCCCACCACGACGATGCCATGCGAAACCGCGGGCGCGGACGTCGACTGAATCCCACCCGGGCGGTAAAAGCCGATGACGCTGCCATCCTTGGCATGCATGACATTGAGCTTCATGCCTTCGGGCAGATTGAAGCTCGCCGGAATGATGCCCAATTTGTGAGCTTCGGCATCGTCCGCCTGGGTGGTGTAAGCGAGCGGCGGCGCGTCGCCGCGCATTTCCACGGCGATCGTCACGGTGCCGCGATTGCCGAAATTCTGGCACGGCTTGCCGGTCCTGGCATCGAGCGCGATCAGGCGGCGATCGTTGGTGGCGACGAAGATTCGCGCGGCGCAGACGGCGTTCGCAGGACCCTGCCAATAGGTGACACCGCGGCAGACATCGTCGTTGGGATAGCGCACTGCGGGATCGATCTTCGGATCGAAGCGCCAGAGCTCTTTGCCGCTGCCGGGATCGAGCGCGCTGACCTCGTCGAACGGCGAGCAGACATAGAGCCGGCCATCGGCGAGGATGGGCGTGTCCTCGAACGCGGCATGCTTCATCGCCGCGCCCTTGCTCGCCATGTCGCCGGTCGAATAGGTCCAGGCCTCCTTGAGCTCGCCGACATTGGCGGGCGTGATCTGGGCGGCGGGCGAATAGCGCTGCCCCCCTTCGTCGCCGCCATAGGCCGGCCAGCCCGCATCGTTCGCGAAAGCGGGCGCGGCCGCGATTGCCGCAAGCACGAATGGGAGAGCCCGCATCATTTCTTCGCCTCGCCCATGACTTGCCGGCCCGCGATCGCCAGGAGTTCGTCCAGCTTGCGGCGGATCGCGGAATCGGACTGCGAAATCTTCTTTGCGGCGAAATCGTCGCGCAGCTTGGCGAGCATGTCGTCGTCGCCGGCTTTTTGGAAATCGGACCGGATGACCGCTTTGGCGTAATCTTCGGCCGCGGCGCCTGACAGGCCCATTTCCGCCGCCGCCCAAAGGCCAAGCAGCTTGTTGCGGCGTGCCATCACCTTGAAGCGCAGGTCCTCGTCATGCGCCCATTTGGACTCGAAGCCTTTCTCGCGCTCCTTGAATCCGTCGCTCATCAGGCAACCTCTTGAAAGAGAAGGACAATATGCGCCATTGCGGATCGCGTCCCATCACAATAGCGCAAGGCCCGCTTCGGCGCTAAGGGCGTGGCGGCGGGTCGCTTCCGCAACGTTGCCGCAAGCGCCCGTCATCGCTAGATTGTGTCCCCAAACGGGGGCGCTGCGCCCCCTTTCGCATTTTGGGCGGAAAGGATTTCCCGATGAAACGCCGCCGCATGATCTACGAGGGCAAGGCCAAGATCCTTTACGAGGGGCCGGAGCCGGGCACCTTCATCCAGTATTTCAAGGACGACACCACCGCGTTCGACGCCACCAAGAAGGCGGTGCTCGACGGCAAGGGCGTGCTCAACAACCGCATCAGCGAATACCTGATGACGCAGCTCAACGCCATCGGCGTGCCCACCCATTTCGTGCGCCGCCTCAACATGCGCGAGCAATTGGTGAAAGAGGTCGAGATCATTCCGCTCGAGGTGGTGGTGCGCAACATCGCCGCCGGCTCGCTCGCCAAGCGGCTGGGCATCGAGGAAGGCAACGTGCTGCCGCGCTCGATCATCGAGTATTACTACAAGAACGACGCGCTGCACGATCCCTGGGTGAGCGAGGAGCACATCACCGCCTTCGGCTGGGCCAGCCCGCAGGATCTCGACGACATCGTCAATCTCACCATCCGGATCAACGATTTCCTCACCGGCCTGTTCCTCGGCGTCGGCATCAAGCTGGTGGACTTCAAGGTCGAGTTCGGCCGGCACTGGGAGAACGACTATATGAGGATCGTGCTGGCCGACGAGATCAGCCCGGATTCCTGCCGGTTGTGGGACGCGGTCTCCAACGAGAAGATGGACAAGGACCGCTTCCGCCGCGACATGGGCGGCGTGGTCGAGGCCTATTCCGAAGTCGCGCGGCGTCTGGGAATCATGCCCGAATCGGTGCAGGGAGAGAACAAGGGGCCGATGCTGGTGAAATAGGTTTCACCCTCCCTCAAGGGGAGGGTGGAAAGAGGTGAACGTGAAAGCGCGCGTGTTCGTCACTCTGAAAAACGGCGTTCTCGATCCGCAGGGCAAGGCGATCGGCAACGCGCTGCATGGGCTCGGCTTCGGCGCCGTGGGCGAGGTGCGCCAGGGCAAGGTGATCGATCTGGAATTGTCCGAGAAGGACGAGGGCAAGGCGCGCGCCAGCCTCAAGGACATGTGCGAGAAGCTCCTCGCCAACACGGTGATCGAGAAATACGAGATCGAAATCAGATAGGGAGACGCTCATGTTGAAACAGGCCGGTTGCTGTCTCGCTCTCGTATTCGCGCTATGCGGTCCGTCCTGGGCGGACGATGCACAGCAAGCCGTCATGCCGCCTGCGGCCGCGCCCATCGCAAAGCCGAGCGACGCGCAGCTTGCCGCGGCGCGCGATCTGCTCGATGCGGCCGGCGCGAAATCCGTGCTGAACGCCTTGTTCGCGTCGCTGGTCCCCATGGAGGTTGCCGGCATCCGGCAGAAGAACCCCCATGTGTCGGACGAGGCCATATCCGCGTTCACGACCGCGATGCAGGATGAATTGAGCGCGAACACCGATCAGCTCATGAACATCTATGCCGAGCTTTATGCCGAGCACTTCTCGACCGAGGAACTTCAGCAGATCAGCGCCTTCTATCGCAGCGATGTGGGCAAGAAGGTCATCGCAACCATGCCGCAACTGCTCAAGGAGTTGCAGCCATTGGCCCTGCGTTGGGGCGCGGAGCTCGGTGCGCACGTGCGCGAACGCGTCAATGCGCAGTTGCAAAAGCGTGGAGATTCGCTTTGAAATCCGCCGTCGTCGTTTTTCCCGCTTCCAATTGCGACCGCGATGCTCAGGTCGCGCTGAAGGCAATGACGGGCAAGGACCCGCACATGGTCTGGCACCAGGATAGCGAGTTGCCCGATGTCGATCTGGTGGTGCTGCCCGGCGGCTTCTCCTATGGCGATTACCTGCGCTGCGGCGCGATGGCGAGCCAGTCGCGCATCATGCGCGCGGTCAAGGCGCATGCGGAAAAGGGCGGCGCGGTCCTGGGCATCTGCAACGGCTTCCAGGTGCTCACCGAAACTCATCTGCTTCCCGGCGCGCTGATGCGCAACGCCGACCTCAAATTCGTCTGCCGCCCGGTCGATCTCGAAGTGCGCGAAACGCAGAGCGCATTCACCCGCAAATATTCGAGCGGCCAGAAACTCAGCTTCCCGGTGGCGCATGGCGACGGGAACTATGTCGCCGACGAGGAGACGCTGAACCGGCTGGAAGGCGAGAACCGCGTGGTCTTCCGCTACGCCGCCGGCGACAATCCCAACGGCTCGGCGCGCGACATCGCCGGCATCCTCAACGAGAAACGCAACGTGCTGGGCCTGATGCCGCATCCCGAGCGCGTCGTCGATCCGCTGCTCGGCGGCACCGACGGCAAGGCGATGTTCGAAAGCCTGATCGAGGCGTTGTCCTAGGCTTCTTGCCATATGCCCTTGATTTTCTACCTAGAGTAGCCATCTACTGCCCATGATGAGTCGATCCGCCGTCGCCAGTTTCCCACCCTCAGCCCCGCCCAGGGGGGAGGGGGTGCCGAAATCCGAAAAACGAATACGAAGTGTGGAAATGGGGGTGGACAGTGCCACCCCCCTCCCCCCCTCGATTTTTTTAGGTTCGAATACCGCCAGCCGATTCAAGGTCTTACGGGAAAGGTCGACCCGGTGACCGCGATCACGCCCGAATTGGTCAAGGAACACGGCCTCAGCGAGGACGAGTATGGCCGCATCAAGCGCCTGCTGAACCGCGAGCCCAGCTATGTCGAGCTGGGCGTCTTCAGCGTGATGTGGAGCGAGCACTGCTCCTACAAATCCACCCGCGTGCACCTGCGCAAGCTGCCGACCAAGGCGCCATGGGTGCTGCAGGGGCCGGGCGAGAATGCCGGGGTGATCGACATCGGCGACGGCGACGCCTGCATCTTCAAGATGGAAAGCCACAACCATCCCAGTTTCATCGAACCCTATCAGGGTGCGGCCACCGGCGTCGGCGGCATCATGCGCGATGTCTTCACCATGGGCGCGCGGCCGATCGCGATGATGAACGCGCTGCGCTTCGGCGAGCCCGGCCATCCCAAGACGCGCCATCTGGTCGAGGGCGTGGTCAAGGGCATCGGCGGCTACGGCAACTGCATGGGGGTGCCCACGGTCGGCGGCGAGGTCAAT
>Ga0302326_10034301_pt1 | contig 10059 bp, 10 predicted proteins | sample Palsa_T0_3_FD_202264 | JGI IMG/M metagenome (GOLD analysis project Ga0302326, IMG submission 202264) | Peat permafrost microbial communities from Stordalen Mire near Abisko, Sweden - Palsa_T0_3 | ecosystem: Environmental > Terrestrial > Soil > Palsa > Peat permafrost | place: Sweden: Abisko...
TAATTTCTCGGCGAAGCCGTCGAAGACATGCGCGGTGAATCCGCGTCCCGCCAACAGTACAACCGGCCGTCCCGTTCCGCCCCAATCGAGCACCTCCAGTTGGACGCCCTCTTCCACCGTTACAAACTGCACCTTGTGTTTCGACGGATCGTGCCAGGGAGCGGACTCTTGGGCACAGGCAGCTGTGGCGACCGCCACACCTAGGACAAGCAAACGAAGGGTGATGCGACGATTTCTCTTCACGGACAGCGCCCACCTGAAGACAGGCAAAGCTCAACCTTACGCCCGATCCGCCCTGAGTTCCATCAGCCGTCGCCACTCGACTAATTTGACTCCCGCAGCCCAAGCCTCCCTCACAAGCGAATTTGCGAAGCGCGGAATCAGCGCGCGGCACAGATACGTACTTTTCGGGAAGACGAGGAGCTGCATAAAGTTAGGAAACCTGAGAAATTCGGACCTGGATTTATGACATTGCGAGCAGGATGGACAGGCGTTCATAGCCATGAAGTTTCTGGATGGCATGACGCTGAAGCATCGCATAGCGGGCGGACCGATGGAAACCGAGCTTATCCTGACTCTGGCCATCAAGATTGCGGACGCGCTGGACGCGGCTCACGCGGTGGGCTGAATGGCGGCAAAAGCATGGTACAAGAAGGAGAACTTTCCTCGCCATGCTTTGCTGGATGAACATCCTCGGAGGTGCGCTAATCACAGAATCACGGTGACTTTTTCCACACCCACGCGTGTCAACAATAACTAGCTCTTCCGCCTTTCACATGACACGAAGAAAAGCCGCCCGAGACCGAGCGGCTTTCTGTGTTCTCTGTAGATTTGCCTACGGCACAACGAAGTTAACCGAAGTCCCCCAGTTTGCGTAACCATCCCTCGTTCCATCGCAGGTCCCGAGTGTAAGGGTGAACTCAGACCCCACGCAGTTTGCGTACTGGATGTAATTGCTCGCGAAGTAGATCCTGCCACCTGACCCTGGTAGGTAGATTGCGTTACTGTAGTCTCCCCAGCGAGGTTGCAGAGGACCCGGATAGCCTTCGTACTGCGTAAAGCCGTCGTGAGGCGATTGGCCCAAATCTGCAATGTTGACCTCAGATTTCAAGAGGCCGTTCGAAGTGCTGCTGAGTCGGCCGTACGCGGAGCTCGGGTATTCGCTATGACCCGACGCTGAGAAGGTGATGATGGCGCCGCCGTTTCCTCCGTCCTCGAAGGAAAAGCCTTCCGCAGCCATCGCTGGGAATTCGAGGTCCTCATGCTTCGGCGAAACATACCCCTGGCTCGTGAGGGTAAAGAATCCGGAGGTGTCGAAAGTGTCGGTGCCGATGACCCAGTAAACCGCGCCCTGATGCACTTCGGGCCTTGCTTCCGACGAGTATGTTTGGGCGATCTCCGTGGTGGCGGCGCCCCAGATTTGATGCTGCGCCTGCGAGGCCTGCGTTACATTGTCGCCGTTGGTAGCGATTCCGCTCTCGGGGCAGCGAGCGGGCGGCGGGGTACCCGAACTGAGTCCGGCGGCTCCGCATTCATCGCCCAACGGTATTGGCCCACTCTTTTGCTCCGCCAAAGCACCCACGCTGTAGTAAAACGACACACCGGAGAATAGCTGGCCGCCGAACTGGATCCGGGCGCACCTGGAGCAGTTGGGGCTTTTTAGGTACTCGAGGCCGGTCCAGTCGAAAACGGCGATTCGATTGTCACCCAGGCCGTAAAAGTCGAGCGTCTCCAGCATGAATCCGGAGCCTCCATGACTGTTGTCGTACTGGGATGGGTCGGGCGGGTGCACCGGAATGACGGAATACCAGCACGTAATTCCAGGCAAATGCAATTTATCATCGGAAAAACACGTTCCGTTGGGTGTCGGGAGCAGACCCATGTTCTCAATGGCGACGTTGAAGGCAGGGTTGGGCTTTCCATCGTCCCCAGTGACAGGGAAGCCCAGTTCGAGGGCCTTCTTGTCAAATGCAAACTCTTGTGCACCGTTGAAAAATCCTTCGCCAAGGCCAGGCCCATCGAGCGGGAACTCGTCGTAGAACAGGAGGAAGGCGTCTCGAGTGGTTGCGATTTTCGCAAAGTCATTGATCAGGTAAGGGTAGCCAGGCTCGGCTGGGTTGTAATTGGCGTCGACGAAGTAGACGTTGTAGGGGCCAAAAGGATCTGAGCCTACAGTCACTGCAATCCCTTCGTAGCATGTATGGGCCACGCCAGCAAAACAACCTGCAAAAGTCCCCCCGCTGGCCTCGCTGGTTGATGAGACAAACTCCGTAAAGAACCAGTGGCCGCCGTTGTCGTGATCGTAGACGCACGAGGTGTCTCCGCCGCTGCTCCACCCTCTGCTCGCAAGTCCCATAATGGTGTCGAGGGGGATAACCGCTGATGCCCGGTTCAAGGCTGTGTCGAAAACTAGAATCTCCCCGAGGTTGTTAGCCTCGACCACATACCCATTACCGGCGCACAGGCCCTGGTCTGGGGGTTCAATGTCAACTCCTAAAATGTTGGTGCTCTGCTCGCCGCTGTCGACAGCGTTCAAGCCCATCACGCCGGTGGCGCCGCCCGAAGATACACTAATGGTGTCGCAGCCCGGACCCATCGGTTCGCAACGAACAGTTGGAGGGGTAACCGCAACCGCGGCCTCGGCCTCGGTGTGCGGGAGACGCGAATAACGGCGGGCATCCGGTTCGGGCATAACTCGCGGGATAGAAAAAAGAAAAGATTTGGTTCGCGGGTTCGTGACTGCTGGTTCCCCCGAGGCGAGAGGCGCCGTGGACGGAGAGAAGAAGGGGCCCGTGAGCAAAGAGCAACCATAGTAGTTGCAGCCGGTGGCGGCTGGACCAGCAAAGGTGGCCGAATATTGTCCTAAACTTGATGATGCAACGGTGTTCGGTTTGGCAACTGAGGCGCCGGTGCCTGCTTCGGCTGGATGCGCGAACCAGGCTGCGACGGCCAGCGTCACTGCCAGGGACAGTAGTGCTGATCTCGATTGGCGGAACATAGGGTCCTTCCACTGAAAGAAGATTTAGAAGCCAAGAAATATAAAAGGCGGCGGGGTCGCGTACGCGGATTCATTCGTTTCACCGTCAGAGCAGCCTACGCAGCTCCACCGCGAACTACACCCGCTACGACCGAGGATAGTAGCCGCTCCAGCTGGCCCTGTCAATCGTCTGCTGGCGAACCGTGGCGAACAGTGCGAACAGCGAGCCTCGTGGCTCTGGCCTTCGCCCGCCGAACCTGCGGCCTGGTTGAGCCGCAGGTGTCTCCGAGGCCTCCCGGTTCTCGCGCATGAAGTTCCTAGGCGTGTCTGGGGTCTTCGACTACGCCGGACCGAACAGGAGCTCGCGTTAGCGCGCCTGTTCATGTTGCCTTGAACTTCGAAAAGGTAAAACGGAAAACAGGCTGGCGCCAGAATCGGGCCAGGAAACGACCTGGAAGGGCTGATCTTTGGCGCCCGCCAACGAACTAGCAACAGTCAGTAAGAGAATGGAGGCCGCTACACGTCGCATATTTCCTCCGCCATATCGCGACGTGGATACGCGATTTTCACTGCATTAAGTCCGAAAACTGTGGGCATTGTACAACGGCTCCGCTTGCTCTTCGAGAGGGCCTTTTCCGACACAGCTGTAGTAAGCAGCGTCGCAGGGCGGTCGAGGTTTTTAGGTCCGAACTGAACCTGCTTCGTTGCCTCCGGATGCATCGGATATGCTAACCACCCGCCCAGGCAATTGGTGGTGTGGGGACTTACACCCCCGCTAGATTCACAGGCTTGTCTTGCGATTGCGCTCCGACGGTCCATGTGGTAGCTTTCTCTCTCGTATTTCCCCCCATCGCGCAACGATTGGCGTCCGACCGCGATCTGCATTCGTCACGATTTCTATCTAGAAGTTGCTTCGCAGATGTGGCTGTGTACCTTTAACGGCCGTACAAGGACGGGATATGCTACGAAATCATCATGGGAATTGCCGCGTCAGCGGCGCTGCCGTTCTTATGGTTCTTGTTTTCATCGGCGCGAGCGGACTGCTGGCGATGGGCCAGACCTCGGTCACAACCTATCACTACGACACCTACCGCACCGGTTGGAATCAGAACGAATCGGTGTTGACGCCTGCCAACGTCGGGACGACAGCGTTTGGTCTGCTGCAAAACGTCAAGCTCGATGACCAGGTGGATGCTCAGCCGCTGGTGATGCCGGGTGTCCTGATCACAGCGGGAAGCTATCAGGGCACCCACGACGTTGTTTATGTGGCAACGGAGAACAACACGGTGTACGCCATCGACGTCCACTCCGGGACGATCCTGTTGAGCCCGAATTTCGGAACGCCAGTATCATCTCCGTTGGGATGCAATAACAACGGGCCCAATGTAGGGATCAACTCGACGCCCGTGATCGACCCGAGCAGCAACACGCTGTATGTGATGGTTTACACGCAAGGTGCGAGCGGGCCGACTTATACCCTCCATGCGCTCAACCCGGGAAGTTTGACCGACAAAGTTACGCCGCAAGTCGTGAGCGCGTCGCATACTCTCACCAATGGAACGACATTCAATTTCAACGCGACATACCAACGCCAGCGCCCGGCGTTGCTGCTTGCGAACGGGAGCATTTATGCGGGGTTCGGCAGTTTCTGCGATTACTCGGCGAATCTGTCGCGAGGCTGGCTGCTGGGGTGGACAGCAGGGACGCTGGCGCCGTTTCCCTCAAACCGCCTGAATGACCAACAACCGACTGCGCCGAATAGTTTCTTTCTTTCGTCGGTCTGGATGTCTGGCTACGGGCCGGCCGCAGATGACACGGGCAACGTCCTGTTCGTCACCGGCAACTCGGATCCTTCCGGAACCACATATGACGGCGTAACCAACATTCAGGAGAGCGTGGTCAAGGTATCCTCGACGCTCACCAGCGTAGAAGGTCTGTTCACTCCGGACGATGAGTCGACCCTCGACCAGGAAGACGAGGATTTCGGTTCAGGAGGAGTGCTGGTGCTCCCTGACCAGCCCGGAGCCTTGCCCCACCTCGCGGTTGCGGCCGGCAAGGACGGGAACATGTATTTCATGAACGAGGACAGTCTCGGTGGTTATTCCTCGACGGCGAATAATGTACTGGGCACCTATCAGGTCGGTGGTTGTTGGTGCGGTCAGTCTTACTATGTGGATCCGACGGATGGATTGGGTCGGGTGGTGAGTAGCGGCGGGAATACAGTGGAAGTCTGGAAAGTGCAGACCTCGCCTACGGCAGCTTTGACGAATGTGACAAACGCTTCCGTGTCAAGCAGCTCGGTGCAGGATCCTGGATTTTTCACCTCGATTTCATCGAACGGTACTGCGAATCCAATTATCTGGGCTCTCTCGCGGCCCGCGTCGAACAGCAACGGCAGCCCGATTTCTCTTTATGCGTTTAATCCGGACTCGGGCGGGAGCACCATGACCCAGTTATTCCAGGCGACTGCGGGCGCATGGCCGAATACCACCGGCAATGCGAATCTGGTTCCGGTGGTGGCGAATGGCCTGGTCTTTGTGGCCAGCCACCAGCAATTGCAGATCTTTGGATTGACCGGTACGCCGGCTACGCCGCCAACTTTCAGTCCCGCGCCTGGAAATTACACCTCCGCCCAATCGGTAACCCTTTCTGACATCACCCCGAGTGCCATCATCTACTACACCACGAACGGTACCGCCCCCACCACCAGTTCCACGCCCTACACCGCGGGCAAGCCGATCCATGTGAGCGCCACCACGACCATCGAGGCGATCGCGGCGGCCAGCGGCTATGGCAATAGTGCGGTAACTACGGGAATCTACACGATCGCCACTGCTTCACCGATCACTCCATATATCCAGGTGAACAGCGGGAGCTGGCAGCAGGTCGCTAGCGTGACCGTATCTCAGGGAGCTGTAGTCAACCTCGGCCCGCAACCGCTCACAGGGGGTTCCTGGAGCTGGACCGGTCCCAATAAGTACACCTCCACTTCGCGTCAGATCAACAGCATTCCCTTGGGCACGGGTACCAACACTTACGTGGCTACTTACACCAATACCAGCGGAGCGACAAGCACGCAGACATTTACCATCACCGTGACCGGCGCGTCCACTCCGATCGTACCTTATATCCAGGTGAACAGCGGGAACTGGCAGCAGATCGCTAGCGCGACTGTATCTCAGGGAGCTGTCGTCAACCTCGGTCCGCAACCGCTCACCGGCGGTTCCTGGAGCTGGACCGGTCCCAATAAGTACACCTCCACTTCGCGCCAGATCAATAGCATTCCGTTAAGCACGGGCATCAACACTTATGTGGCTACTTACACCAATACCAGCGGAGCCACAAGCACGCAGACATTTACCATCACCGTGACCGGCGCGTCCACTCCGATCGTACCTTATATCCAGGTGAACAATGGGCGCTGGCAGCAGATCTCCAGCGAAACTGTGTCTCCCGGAGCCGTAGTCAACCTCGGTCCGCAACCACTCACCGGCGGTTCCTGGAGCTGGACCGGCCCGCACGGTTATACGTCGACCTCGCGCCAGATCAATAGCATTCCCTTGAGCACGGGTACCAACACCTATGTGGCTACTTACACCAATGCCAGCGGAGCCACGAGCACGGAGACGTTTACAATCACTGTAAATTAGCTTACGGGGACCGTCCTGACCGAGGTTACGACGGGTCAGGACGGTAACAGAGCGCAGGTTCACCTGGGGGTAACCATGGGAGATGGGAGGTTTTCGAACCAGGCTAGGAAAGGCACGCTAACTGTCGAAGACAGCGCCAATGACAATCCACAGACATCCAGTCTGACGTGCACCAGCGACTGAACCAACTATTTAACTCGCTGTTTTGCCCTGCAGAGGTACGGGGCTTTACCCGAAGGCCGCTTCAGTGTCAAACGGCGCCAACAGATTACATGACCATGGTGAGCGTAACCGCAGCCACGTCAATCATCGCTCTGGGGGTATCGCACGCTGCTATGTGAGGCGCCAGACACTTGCACGACCGCTCACTCTGCTCTTCTGAGGAAGACAGCCTTGCTCACGCTTTGGTTTTTACAAGCTGCTGTTTCGCCGTAAGCCTCCGCCATCTGTCAGGGAAACAGTCGGTAGAACAATCAATTGCGAGGCCCTAGAACTGCGAGCCTGATTGGCAACTGTCGCAATCAGGCGACAGCGCAAGAGCTAGCCGTGCTTCGCCTTTCGGAATAGGAGCTTTGCCCCCCATTTCGCAGAAAGCTGAGTCAATCTCCTCTTGGCGAATATCGCTTGCCACGGGATTTACCGCAGTTGTGAGGCTCGGCCATCGAACCCTTGTTTTAGTGCCTCGACACAGAGCCCTCGCCCGTCCGGCCGAGCGGAGCTCGGCACCCACAGGGTTCAGATAAGAAACGCACACGAACAAGATATCCGCGTTGTACACATCCTCGTTCGAAAGCGACAATAGACAACCATGAAGCTAACCCTTCGCGAACTAGCCGAGAAGCTCGGCTGCCGTCTCATCGGAAACAACTCCATCACGGTGACGAGCGTGTCCAGTCTCGAATCTGCCAGGAGCGACAGCCTGATTTTCGTAGAAGCCCTTGAGCATCTTGACGCCGCACTGCGCTCTGCGGCCGCTGCCATAATCGCCGGGGAATTCGCGAGCGCCACCAGCTCCAAGCCAGTCCTGATTTCCGCGCATCCGCGCTTGGCCTTTGCGAGGGCCGCCAGGCTGTTCCGCGATCCCGCCGGGAATCGCACAATTCATCCCTCGGCGATCGTTCCCGCGTCCGCCAAATTCGGAAAAAACGTTTCCGTCGGCCCCGGCGCGATAATCGGCGACAACGTCAAGTTAGGAGATGAAACCACGGTCGGTCCCGGTTCGGTCATCGGCGACAAAACCATCATAGGAAGCGACTGCCGCATCGATTCGAACGTCACAATCTACCCGGGCACAACTCTCGGCGACCGAGTAATCGTGCAGGCGGGAGCCGTCCTCGGCAGTGAAGGCTTCGGGTACGTTCGCGACGCCGAGACCGGGCGCCACGAACGATCCCCACAAATCGGACGCCTGGTCATCGAAAATGACGTAGAAATAGGCGCAAATTCAACCATAGACCGAGGCGCGCTGGACGAAACCTGCATCCGCCAGGGAACGAAGATTGACAACCTGGTCCACATCGGCCACAACGTCCAGATAGGCGAGAACGTAATCATAGCCGCGCAAACCGGCCTATCCGGCAGCGTGACCATCGAGGACAACGTAATCATGGGTGGCCAGGTAGGGATTGGCGATCACGCTAGAGTAGGAGAAGGAGCGATGCTCGGAGGGCAATGCGGCATCCTGCCCAAGAAGATCCTGCGCGGAAAAGGCATCATCTTCTGGGGAACCCCGGCCCGTCCGCTCCGGGAGTATCTTAAGGAGTTGGCGTTTTTATCTCGATCGGCAAAGAAGGAGCGCTGACCATAATCGAGTGAATAGCACAGTCGGTCGCGAGCGCCTGAACCGAAGTGCAAACGCTAAATGCCAAGAGTTCTTTTCCCATGCCCATAATCGTCGTCGGCGGTCACTCCCGTAGCGTAGGCAAAACCAGCGTAGTAGCCGGCCTGATCGCCGCCCTGCCCGCCTCCCACTGGACCGCTCTGAAAATCACGCAATACGGACACGGCGTCTGCAGCGCCAACGGCGAGCCCTGCGACTGCGCCACCGCCGACCATTCCCTGGCCGTGTCGGAAGAAAAAGACCGCAGAGGAGAGAGCGACACTTCGCGCTTCCTCGTGGCCGGCGCCGATCACTCCTGGTGGGTCCGCACCCAGCAAGGCCGCCTGGCAGAAGCCATGCCCCGAATCCGAAAGATCCTGGCCACCACGGAAAACGCAATCATAGAATCAAACAGCATCCTGCGCTTCCTCAAACCCGATCTTTACCTAACTGTGCTAGACCCACAGACCGCGGACTTCAAAACCTCCGCACAAACTTTCCTCGACCGAGCCGATGCCGTGTTGCTGCATTCCGCAAACTCGAATGACCCAGCTTGGAAAAATGTTTCAATGAAACCAGTAATCGGCCGTCCCACGTTCAGAATCCATCCCCCGAACTACATGACTCGAGAAATCATAGAGTTCGTCCGCACGCGCCTGGCTCCAACCGTCAAACAATCTTGAATTCCGCGAGACCAGGCGGCCAGAGATTCGGTACTCTTCTCCAGCAAAATCGCGAAACGATAGTCCGCGCCCTCAAACGCTCCAACCTTGCCGGCGTATTTCTCCGCCCCAATCATCGCATCCTCCGCTAAAAACGCCGAGTCGCAGTTGCATGCCGGGAAATTGTACGCTTCCGAACGAAGCTACGAGCCCGGCTTGATATCGACCGCCTTGTCGTTTTGAAAAGTAATTACCATGGGCTTTCCGCCATCTGGATAATGTAGAGTTCGCGAACCGTAGTCGCCGCCCGACCCTTCCGGCACGCCCATCCCAATGGCGAAGTTCGTCTGCAACTCGCTCATCCCGGCCTCCACTTCATGAGCATCGATTTTCTTCCAGATATCCCCCGGCCAGTGCTTATAAAGCTCATGTGGGTCTTCAATAAAGAAAATGTCATCCGAATAAATCTTGAAGTCGCCGTCTTTCTCCGCGCCTATCGGCACCGCATACTCCTTGCCGTCCAATGAAAAACAAGCCATCACCTGTCGAGTCCCCGGAGCCTGGGGAGAAACATCGGTTACAACGTCCTCTATAGCGAGCTTCTGCAATGGCGACAACGTTCCCGCCTCATGCGCAAAGTCTGTCTTGCGACGCTCCCGATTAAATGGATAGTAAGTAAGTTGATAACCAAGCTTGACCCAAACCGGCTGCTCGGTCAGTTGATGTGCCGACTTCAAATCATAAGGACGCAACTTCCTGGGCGTAACGTAATAATCTGCCTTCAACGCCGTCTCGATCTTGGGCGTCGAGTCGGCCTTCATCGCCTCGTGCCGTTCGTAGACAATGTAAGCCGCGCGCCCGCCCGCAAGCACGATAGCGGCCACCATAAAGATCTGCAGTTTTTTCTGAAGCTCCGGATCAATCGCCATGATCTAAGAATGGAATCGCATC
>Ga0302326_10034302_pt1 | contig 10059 bp, 9 predicted proteins | sample Palsa_T0_3_FD_202264 | JGI IMG/M metagenome (GOLD analysis project Ga0302326, IMG submission 202264) | Peat permafrost microbial communities from Stordalen Mire near Abisko, Sweden - Palsa_T0_3 | ecosystem: Environmental > Terrestrial > Soil > Palsa > Peat permafrost | place: Sweden: Abisko...
CCCAACGCGCGAAGCACTCAACGTGGCGCAGATTCGCGAACTCGATGCGGTAACGATCGGCCAAATCGCGGCCGGCGAGATCATCGAGCGGCCCGCGTCGGTGGTCAAGGAACTCGTTGAAAACGCCTTAGATGCAAACGCGGGACGCGTGACCGTTACGATCGAGCGCGGCGGCTTCGATCTGATCGAAGTCGTCGACGACGGCAGCGGCATCGCTCCCGAGGATTTGCCGCTCGCGCTGCGCCGTCACACCACGAGCAAGCTGCGCTCGGCCGGCGAGCTGGAATCGATCGGGACGCTTGGATTTCGCGGCGAGGGATTGGCATCGATCGCTGCAGTCGCGCGCGTGGAGATCGTTTCGCGGCAATCGTCGAGTCCGGTCGGCGCGCGCGTCCGCGGGCACGGCGAGCAGATCTCCGCAACGGAGCCGGTCGCGGCGCCGGTCGGAACGAGCGTGCGCGCGGAACGTCTCTTCGAGAACGTGCCCGTTCGGCGCGAGTACTTGCGCTCGGCGAGCGCCGAGTTCAATCGCATCTCCTCGTGGCTCTCCAGCTTCGCGCTCGCCTATCCGGATCGGACCTTCACGCTCCGGCACGACGGCAAGGACGTCTGGGTGATGCCCGAGAGCGGCGATGAGCGCGAACGGCTGGCGATGGTCTTCGGCCGGCAATCCGCATCGAAACTCATCGAGCTCGACGGCGGCGCGTCGCGCACGCTCGGTGGACGGCTTCGCGGTTACGTGAGCGCGCCGGGCGACGACCGGCCGGACCGCCGGATGCAGTTGCTCTTCGTCAACGGCCGGCTGTTGCGCAGCAGTCTGCTTGCCGGCGCGTGGACGAGCGGCTATTCGACGTATGCGATGAGCGGCCGTCATCCGTACGGCGTCCTCTTCCTCGATCTCCCGCCGGATCACGTAGATCCCAACGTGCACCCAACCAAGAGCGACGTACGGTTGCGGTTCGGCACGCAAGTCTTCGACGCGGTGCGCCGCTCGATGGCTGCGACGCTCGGCGCCGACGCGAAAACGCGATTCGCCGAGCAGGCGGGAGGCGGGCTGCCGGCGCAGCTCTCGCTCGGACCACCCGAAGACGTGTCGGCGAGCGGACTACGAGTGCTCGCGCAGCTCGACCGGACGTTCATTCTCGCAGCCGACGGCGAGTCGCTGTTGCTCGTGGATCAACATGCCGCACACGAACGCATCGCGTACGAGCGCATCGTTGGATCGGCTCGCACGCAAACGTCGAGCGAGCCGATGCTCGTTCCGCAGATCGTCGAGCTCGACCCCGCGCGCAGCGTGGTGCTCGACCGTACGATCGAGCTGCTCAAGGAGGGCGGTCTCGAGATCGAGCCGTTCGGCGAGCGCACCTACCGCATCGTCGCGACGCCGTTCGGCTACGGCGCACGGCGGTTCGACCTCGACGGCTTCATTGACGACCTTAGCGAGGATCCGAAACAGCGGGACGTCCGCGAGCGCGTCTGGGCCTCGCTTGCGTGTCATTCGGTCACGGTCGCCGGCGAACGGCTGGAGCTCGACGAGATGACGAGCCTCGTCGAACGCCTGCAGTCGTGCGAGAATCCAATGCACTGCCCGCACGGGCGTCCGACGATGGTCCGTTTGAATCCGACCGAGATCGCGCGCATGTTCAAGCGTGTCTGACGCTGCGCCCATTCTGATTCTCGCCGGCTCGACGGCAAGCGGAAAAACGGAGCTCGCGCTCGAGTTGGCCGCTCGTTTCGATGCCGAGATCGTCGGGGCCGACTCGCGGCAAATCTATCGCGGGATGCCGATCGGGACGGCGGCGCCGACGCCGGCACAGCTCGAGTTGATCCCGCACCACCTGGTCGGCTTTCTCGATCCGTCGGAGCGGTATTCGGCCGCGCGCTACGCCGGCGACGCACTCGCGGCGCTGCGCGAGATTCGCGCTCGTAATAAGCGCGCGATCGTGACCGGCGGCACCGGTTTTTACATTCGCGCGCTGGTCGGCGGCGTGGTACTCGCGCCGCAGTTCGACGAGAACGCTCGCGAGCGCCTCGTACGCGAAGCGCGGCTTCACCCGAGCGAGGTCCTCCACGCGTGGCTCGCGCTGCGCGATCCGCAACGGGCGCGGGCGCTTGCGCCTAACGATACGTATCGCGTCATCCGCGCGCTCGAGATCGCGCTCGCCGGTCCCGATTCGTTGCGGCGCGACGCGCCGGCGCGGACGCTTGCAAGCGACGGATTTGCGTGGGAGCTCGTCTTTATAGACCTGCCGTGGAGCACGCTCGACGAGCGGATCGAGCGGCGCACGGCGCGGATGCTGGAGGCGGGCCTCATCGAGGAGGCCGAGCGCATCGGCAGTAGCGCCGTGGCGGCCAACGCAGTCGGGTATCCGCAGGCATTGGGGTACGTGCGCGGCTGGAGCACGAAGGACGAACTGCGCGCGTCGCTTGCTCGCGCGACACGCCGCTACGCGCGGCGTCAGCGCGCGTGGTTTCGCAGCGAGCCAAACGTTCGGTGGATCCCTCCGGATGCAGTCGGCGCCGTCGTACGGGAAAAGCTCGGCTGGCTTCCGAAGCGTGGTTGATGCTCGTTGCGAAAATGCACGGAGCGCGCAACGACTTCGTGATCCTCGACGGACGCGCCGAACCGCTTACCGATGCGGCGTCGTTCGCGCGGCGAATCTGCGATCGCCGCGCCGGAGTCGGCGCCGACGGTTGCATCGTGCTCGAACGCTCGGATCGCGCGGACGTCCGCATGCGAACGATCAACGCCGACGGGAGCGAGGCGGAGATGTGCGGCAACGGCATTCGCTGCGCCGCGCGCTGGCTCGACGAGGCCGGCGAAGGCGACCGCATTGCGTTCGAAACGCCGGCCGGCATCGTACGCACCGAAGTCGTCGCGCGGGAGCCCGAGTATCTCGTGAGCGTCGCAATGGCGACGCCGCACTCGAGCGCGTTCGAACATCCGGACGTTCCGGATGCGGCCTTCGTCGATACCGGCAATCCGCACGTGGTGGTCGTCGTCGCAGACGTCGATGCGTTCGATCTCGACGCAGCCGCGCAGCGCCTGCAGCGCGATCCGCGGTTTGCCGGGGGCGTCAACGTTCACGCGATGACGCGCCGGTCCGACGGAGCGCTCGCGGTTCGGCACTGGGAGCGCGGCGTCGGCCAAACCATGGCGTGCGGAACGGGAGCGATCGCATGCGCGGCGGTCGCGGTCGAGCGGGGCATCGCTTCATCGCCGGTCGAGCTCGTCGTCCCGGGTGGACGGCTCGTCGTGCGATGGGACGCAGCCATCGTGTATCTCGTCGGTCCCGCCGCGCACGTGTTCGATGCTCGCCTCCTGTAACGCCGGCGGCGAGATCGCGTTCGATCCCACGCTGATGCCGCTCGCCGACGGCGGCATCGTGCGCGAGCCGGCGCGCGACGAGTTGATCCCCGCACCGCCGGGAAGCATCGAAATGATGCTGCCGCAGCGCTATCCGCTGACGACGATCGGACCGATCGCCGGGCGAAACGCGCTCGCCGTCGCCTTGCCGGCTGGGTACACGCGGCTCTTGCTTCCGGCTTACGCGCCCGCGCGCAACGCGCCGATGCTGCCGCTGTTTGGCTACACGTTTGCCTCCGCGATCGGCGATCGTTTGCACGTCGCCGCGATGCGGACCGACGAGAGTGAGGATTGGGAGCCGCGTCACTTCGGCGACCGCGAACTGGAATCGCTCATCGAACGGCGGCTGCGTGCGCAGCCGGGCAATCGGGTGCTCGCGCAGGTCGCGCTCTGCTCGCGCGAGTACGGCTGCTTCACCGCGCAGAACGTCTTCCTCGAGCGCGGGGAAGCCGCGCTCCCGGTTTCGCCGCGGTGCAACGCGCGCTGCATCGGGTGCATCTCCGAGCAAGAGCCCGATACCGGCATTCCGTCGCCACAAGCGCGCATCGCCGAGGATGCCGCGGCACGAGAGCTCGCGGCGGTCGCGATCCATCACTTGGAGCGCGTCGGCGATGGCATCGTTTCCTTCGGGCAGGGCTGCGAAGGCGAGCCGCTGCTGCGCTCGATCGCGATCGCGCGGGCGATCGAAACGATTCGCGGCAGCCGCGCCAACGGAACCGTCAACCTCAACACCAACGGAAGCATGCCGCGGGCGCTCGAGCGCTGCATCGACGCCGGCCTCGGCGCCGTTCGCGTGAGCCTCAACTCGTTTCGCCCGCGCGTCTACGCGGCGTACTATCGTCCGCAGGGATACGGGCTCGATGACGTCTTAGAGTCGGTTCGCCTAGCGCTCGCGCGCGGGCTGCGCGTCAGCTTGAATCTGCTCACGCATCCCGGCGTCACGGACGATGAAGAAGAAATTGCGGCGATGGAAGCGTTCCTGCGCGCGTCGCCGGTTTCGCTCGTGCAGACCCGTACGCTCAACATCGATCCGGCGCGCTACTTCGATGCGGTCGGGCGGCCGCGCGCGCCGCTCGGGATGCGGCGCGCGATCGAGCGGATTCGTTCGCTCGCTTCGGTCGGCAACTTCACGCACACCCACTAGCGCCGCGAGCATAGCATGAGGCTTTCGCGGATCCTGCTCGTCGTCGCGCTCGGCATCGGTTTCGGCATCATCGAGCCGGGCCGGCTCACCTATGCGTTCGGTCACGCGACGCTCTACGTCTTCCTGCCGGTGCTCCTCTTCGAAGCGGCCTGGAATCTCAACTATCGCGCGATCCTGCGCCAGTGGGTGCCGATCGCCACGCTCGCGGGTCCGGGCGTCTTGCTGACGGCGTTCATCGTGGCGGGCGCGCTCGCCGTTGTGCGGGTTCCGCTCGGCGCGGGACTCCTGACCGGCGCGATTCTGAGCGCCACCGATCCGATCGCCGTGGTGGCCGTCTTCCGACGGCTGAAAGTTCCGCGCACGCTCGTAACGATCGTCGAGTGCGAGTCGCTCTTCAACGACGCCGTTGCAGTGGCGCTCTATCGCGGCGTTTTGGCCACGCTCGTGATCGGCGGTGCGAGCGCGAGTGCGATTGCGGCGATCGGTGCGCGGACTGCTGCCGGGGCCGTCCTGGGTGCGGTGCTCGGAGTCGCCGTCGCGTGGCTGCTCGCGCGAGCGCTGCGCGGCCGCTCGGACGTGCGGCTCCAGATCGGCGCGACGATTCTCGCCGCGTACGGCGCGTACTTCGCGGCGGATTACTTGCAGCTCTCGGGCATCTTCGCGACGATTGCGTGCGGCATCGCGCTGCGCTACTACGAGCGCTCGTGGATCACGCTCACGATCGCGGAAGACGTCAATAGCTTCTGGGACTTCGGCGCGCTCGTTGCCAACGTGCTGGTCTTCTTTATGGTCGGGGCGTCGCTGCAGATTGGGCGCGTTGCGGCCGAACCGATCTTTGCCGTGACGTGCATCGTCGCCGTGGCGCTCGCGCGTATCGTCGTCGCGGGGCTACTCTTGCCGAGCCCCTATCCGCGCGAATGGATCGGCGTCGTTCGCGCGGCAGGCATGCGGGGAGCGCTCTCGCTTGCGCTGGCGCTCGCGCTCCCGGCTGCGATTCCCTACCGCGACGCGATCGTCGACGCGACCTTTGCCGTCTCGCTCGCGACGCTCGCGGCGAGCAGCCTCACGCTCGCGCGGACCGTGCGCCGCGCGGCGCTTTAGTCAGACGCCGAGCGGATAGGCCTCCTCGCCGTGCAGGGCGACGTCGAGGCCGCGCGCTTCTGCGCCCTCGTCGACCTTGACTGGCGTCACTATGTTGATCAGCCAAAGCATGGCATAGGTGAACGCAAAAGCCCACGCGCTGCAAACCGATGCGGCGACGAATTGCTTGCCGAGAAACGCGGGATTGCCCGCAAGCAGACCGTCCGCACCGTTGGGGTTCCAGAGCGTCGATGCGAAGACGCCGAGCAGCACGATACCGAGGAATCCGCCGACGCCGTGCACGCCCCAGACGTCGAGCGCGTCGTCCCAGCCAAGCGCGTTCTTCAAGGTGACCGCGAAGTAGCAGACCGTGCCGGCCGCAACGCCGATGATTACCGCGGTCGTCGGCGAGACGTAGCCCGCCGCGGGCGTGATGGTTGCAAGGCCCGCTACCGCACCGGTGAGCAGGCCCACGAACTTCGGCTGCCGTCCGCGCGCCCACTCGACGAGCAGCCACGTGATTGCGGCAAAGGATGCCGCGATGTCGGTATTTAGGAAGGCCGATGCCGTGACGGCATCGACGCGGAGCTCGGAACCGGCGTTGAAACCGTACCATCCGAACCACAGCAATCCCGTGCCCAGCGCGATCAACGGCACGTTGTGCGGCTTATTGTCGATGACGTGGCGCCGCCCAACGTAGAGCACCGAGGCGAGCGCCGCAAAGCCGGCCGAGGCGTGCACGACGATGCCGCCCGCGAAATCGAGGCAGCCCCACTTGGCCAGAATGCCGTCCGGGCTCCAGAGCATGTGCACGAACGGGAAATAGACGAAGATCAGCCAGCCGGTGAGGAACCAGAAGTAGGCCTTGAACGTCACGCGATTAGCAAACGCGCCGGTGATCAGCGCGGGCGTGATGATCGCAAACATCATCTGATACGCGATATGCACCACGAGCGGGATGCCCGCATCGTTGCCGGTGAACATGGTGTGCAGCGTGACGCCGTGCAGGAAGGCGTAGGTTGCCGGATTGCCGATCAAGCCGTGCCAATCGGGTCCGAAGCTCTCCGAGTAGCCGAACGCAAACCAGAGAACGGTCGTCCATCCCAGCGACATGAAACTCTGCATCATGATCGTAAGCACGTTCTTGCGCTGGACGAGGCCACCGTAAAAGAACGCGAGCCCCGGCGTCATGAGCATGACGAGGCTCGCACAGAGCAGCATAAAACCCGTATTGCCGACGTTGACCGGCATCGACGCAGTATTCATGGCGTGGCGTTAGTCCCGGCCGCTTGCTATTCCCGCCTGGTCGGGCTAGTTCATGAACGAGAGTCCCGCGCCGACGTACTGCTCCTTTTGGCCGTTGACGAGCGTCGGCGAGAAGCCATACTCGACGTCGAACTGCAGGTGGTTGCCGAAGTCGCGCTGGTAGACGAAATCGAAGAGATTCTTCGAGCCGAAGCCCGGACCGGCTGCGGAGTAGTACGCATACTCAGCCGAGAGCTGTGACGGGCCGCCGGGGAGCGCGGCGCTCAGTTCGACCGACGGGATAAAGGCGAAGTACGACTGCGGCGTCCCGTACAGATTCGGACCGCTCAACGCGTTGAAGCTGAACGTTCCGACGAGACCGAACTCACTGTTGAGCGTGTAGCCCCAGTTGAAATCCCCGGTAAACTCGGCGTTCCCGGCGGTAAAGGCCTTGCTGCCGGTCGGGAACGTCAGCGCGCCGTAGACGCCCCAATCGGCCTTGGAACTAAAACCGAGCTCGTATTTCGTCGCCATGCTCACGTCGCCGGCGCCGCCGACGGTCGGCGTTCCAACCGACGTCGTTTCGGCGCTGGGGAAGCCGAACTCGAAATCGAGATGCGGATCGGCGGTGCCGACGCGCAGCAGCGCTTGCGGATAGTTCGCATTGCTGCCGCCTCCGATGCCGGAGTAGGTGGTGTTCGTATAGCCGGTCTCGAGATCGAAGCGTCCCGTCCGCACCGTGCAGACGCCGGTCGAGACGGTTGGACGGTTTACGATGGAGAGGATCGATCCGCACGGGTCGCTCGGCGCACTCGGCGACGGCGAGGGTGAGGGCGATCCCGGCGTGCTCGAGGGAGCCGGCGCTGGCTGCGCCTGCGCCGGGCCGGTTGCGGCGATGCCGCAGGCGAGGGCGACGGCTGCAAGGAGCGCGATGCGTGTCATAACGCTCCTCATTATACGGATCGACGCCGAAATCGAGCAGCCGTCATCCGGATGATCCAGGCGGACGTCCTTTCGGATCATCCGAACGGCGGATACCCTCGCCGTGCCGCCTGCGGTACGCTCATACGCGTGGCAGTGGAAATAGGTGTGATCGCGCTCACGATCGTCTGCTTCGTCATCCTCGATCTCTACGTCGCGGGCTGCGACCGGGTGTAGCGTGGGATTCGACGATACGCTCGGACTCGTGCTGACCGTGCTCGGCCTCGGGTATCTGGTCTTCGCGATGCTGCGGCCGGAAAAGTTTTGATGACGTCGATCGGCTGGGTTCAAGCGATCCTCTTCTTTGCGATCGTCGCCGCGCTGACCAAACCGGTCGGCGCCTATATGGCGCGCGTCTTCGCCGGCGAGCGTACGCTTTTGAGCCCGGTCCTGCGCCCCGTCGAAGGGTTGATCTATCGCCTCTGCGGTGTTCGTGAAGACGAAGAGATGACGTGGTACGTCTATGCGCTCTCGATGCTCGCGTTCTCGCTGATCGGCCTGGCCTACCTCTACGTGCTGCTGCGGACGCAGAAATGGCTTCCGTTCAACCCCGCACACATCGACAATATGGCGCCCGACCTCGCCTGGAACACGGCGGTCAGCTTTACCACCAACACGAACTGGCAGTTCTACTCCGGCGAGACCGCGATGAGTTATCTCGCGCAGATGGCCGGTCTCGCTTGGCACAACTTCGCCTCGGCCGCCGTCGGCATCGCGATCGCGATCGCGGTCGTGCGCGGGCTCGTGCGCACCGGCGTGAAGACGCTCGGAAACTTCTGGGTGGACGTCACGCGCGCGTCGCTCTACGTGCTCTTGCCGATCTCCATCGCCGCGGCGTTGTTTCTGGTCTGGCAGGGCGTTCCGCAGAACTTCCATGCCTACCAAACGGTGAAGTCGCTCGAAGGCTTCGCGCAAACGATCACCGGCGGTCCGATGGCGTCGCAGGAGGCGATCAAGGAGCTCGGCACCAACGGCGGCGGCTTCGTGAACGCAAACTCGGCATCGCCGAACGAGAACCCGACGCCCTCATCGAATCTTCTGGAGCTGCTGCTGATCTTCGTGCTCGGCGCCGGCTTGACGTACACCTACGGCAAGATGGTGAAAGACACGCGCCAGGGCTGGGCGATCTTCATCACGATGGCCATTCTGTTCTTTGCGGGCTTCACGGTGGCGTATTGGGCGGAGTCGGCCGGCAATCCGATCGTCCACGCGCTCGGCGTTGCTGGCGGCAACATGGAGGGGAAGGAGTGCCGATTCGGCGTTGCCGGCTCGGCGCTCTTTGCGACGGTGACGACCGACACATCGTGCGGCGCGGTGAACGCGATGCACGATTCGTTCATGCCGCTGGGCGGCTTAATTCCACTGCTCGACATGCAGCTCGGCGAGATCGTCTTTGGCGGCGTCGGCAGCGGGCTCTACGGCATGATCCTTTTCGTGGTGCTCACCGTCTTCATCGCGGGGTTGATGGTCGGGCGCACGCCGGAGTATCTCGGCAAGAAGATCGAGCGTCGCGAGGTGCAGTTCGCGATTCTCGCGGTGCTGGTGACGCCGGTGCTCTGCCTCGTGCCGACGTCGATTGCGGCGGTCTTACCGGCGGGTTTGGCGACGCTCAATAACGGGGGTCCGCACGGATTCTCGGAGATACTCTATGCGTTCACGTCGACCAACGCGAACAACGGCTCCGCCTTTGCCGGTCTCGGACCGAACCTCTTTTACAACCTGCTCACCGGCGTCAACATGATGTTCGGCCGCTTTGCCGTCGCCGTTCCGGCGCTGGCGTTGGCGGGCGCGCTCGCCGGCAAGAAGGCCGTTCCCGAAAGCACCGGCACGTTCTCGACGCGGTCGCCGATCTTCGTCGCGCTGCTGATTGGCGTGATCGTCATCGTCGGCGCGCTGACGTTCCTGCCCGCGGATTCGCTTGGACCGATCGTGGAACACTTGCTCGTCAATCAAGGGAAGACGTTCTAATGCTGAGCAGACGGCGGCTGGAGCGGCGCCCGAAAGCGCGCTCCTTGTTCGACCGCGGCATTCTGGTGCGCGCGTTCTGGGACTCGTTTGCGAAGCTCGACCCGCGCTGGCAGGCCCGAAATCCGGTGATGTTCGTGGTGGAAGTCGGCGCGGCAGCGACGACGGTGTTTTTCCTGCGCGACGTGCTGCGCCACGGCGGCTCGCCGGGCTTCGACTTCGCCATCGCCGCGTGGCTGTGGTTTACGGTCGTCTTCGCCAACTTTGCCGAAGCCGT
>Ga0302326_10034304_pt1 | contig 10059 bp, 3 predicted proteins | sample Palsa_T0_3_FD_202264 | JGI IMG/M metagenome (GOLD analysis project Ga0302326, IMG submission 202264) | Peat permafrost microbial communities from Stordalen Mire near Abisko, Sweden - Palsa_T0_3 | ecosystem: Environmental > Terrestrial > Soil > Palsa > Peat permafrost | place: Sweden: Abisko...
CGATTCAGTGGAGTTCCAGCGTGGCTCTGCTGGTGATGGGTGCATTCACCCTGTTCTCCGATGCCGCTCACAGTTTTGGTTGTGTGACAGGCTGGCTGTTGAGCCTGGTGATTGCCTGCATGCTCACATTGTGGTCCTGCTCCAACACAGTGTTGGAAACAAGGGGAGCCGCAGTGTAAGGCACGAGTCTGCGGAGTCGCGTTGTGGTGATTGTGCGGGTGGTTTCCAGATGATCGATTGTAAAACTATAGCGGAAGCTATAGCGAACGTCGGTACTCTTTTTCCAGATAATGGGTTCACCTTCCAGGACCTGAACTGGAAGGAAGCGTTTTACAGCTTCCGCGCATCGCCGGCGAATTGCCTCGCACGCGAATCGATCCGCTCACCCAAGCCGAGTTACTGCGGTCTGTGGAGTTCGTACTAGCGGTCGCCGCCGACGGCGGCATCTTCGGCGATCGAACCTATGAATTGTTGGATCCGGCCGGATTATCTATACTCGCGGAGTATATCTGGCATTACTTCTTCGAGGACTTCGCGCCCTTCATAGTGAAGAATGTCCTGATTCCGTTGCAAGGCGCAGCGTCCCAGAAGGTTCGAATTGCGCTGGTCGGCGATTGGGGATCGGGTGACTATTCGCCCGCCGGTCCGGCCGGCGATGTGATGAGTCAGATTCAGAAGCTGCAGCCGGACTACGTAATTCACCTAGGTGATACTTATTATTCGGGCACTGCAAATGAAGAAAAGACTAACCTGCTCGCCGGCTGGGGCGGTGTAAGTGGCAAGTCCTTCACGCTCAATTCCAACCATGAGATGTATGACGGGGGTTTTGGCTATTTTAAAACTTGTCTGGGCAGTTCGTTGTTTGGCGCCCAGCAGGGTGCTAGCTACTTCGCCTTGCAATATGGCGATGCGGCTCATGGCGGGCCGTGGACCATCCTGGCGCTCGATACCGGCTACTGGTCCACTTCAGCCCTGGTCATGGATGGCAGCATTTGCGATCAGACTTCTTCGCGCCACGGATCCACCGCACAATTGGATTTCATCTCGCACCTCGGGCTATCTCCTCAGAAAGTGATTGTGCTTACTCACCACAATCCGATCTCATACGATGGATCGAGCGTTGTTCAGGATAGCTCAGGCAATGATCTGTTGTCACAGGTGGGCCACAGCTTGGGAGAGCCGGCGGCATGGTACGGGGGCACGTGCATAACGCCGCGGTTTACTCCATGCCGTCTGTCGCGGGTTCAATGACCCGTTGCCGCTGCCTGGGTCATGGAGCAATCCCGTTTGGTCCCGCTCGCGGCCTCGCCGCGGCCCAGAATCCCATACCGCCTCACCCAAAGACCGTCGAGTGGTATGCCCATACTCCTAATCCAGACCCCGCTACCGCACCGCGCGTTCTGAACGGATTCGTCCTGCTTACGCTCACGATTGGAGGAGTTGTTACCGAAATGTTTTATGATCAGACTGGGGTAGTGGCATACCAGCCGGCACCATATCAATTGGGGTAAAAGGAACACGAAACCTTAGCCTTGGGCTGCGCGTTTCAGGAAAAGAAATGGAGAAGGTAGGTGGGGGATTCATGGCTGAAACGTTTGGCGGCGCGGCATTGGGCCGGAGTCGCTCTGTTGTAGCGAAGGTGCTCGAAGACTCTGTTCGCTCAACTCGGGCTTCCGGCAGCAAGTCTGCGGAAATTTACTCTGCTTAGTCTCGAGGGCCTATTCTCTCGTCGCTGTCTGGCGCACTCGGATGTTCCAAAAGCGAACGTCCGCCCTGGTCCGGGAGTAGACGAACCATGCGCTTTTCTTCTACCGTTGCGACCGCAGCCGCGTAATTCGGCACAATCGAGAGTTCATTTAGCCAGAGCGTTTGCGGCTCCATGCCTGGGGTCCGAAGCGTGATGGACGATGTCTTGCCTTCGACGACGTCGGTGACATCGACATCGGAAAGGGGGATCGACAGTCCGCGGCCCACGGCTTTGATGACCGCTTCCTTCGTCGCCCAAAGACGGAGGAAACCTCTCTCGGTACGCGAAAGCCACTCCACTTCTCGAGGACAGAAGAAGTTTTCGGCGATCGAAAGCTCTGCGGTGTTCGCCCACCCATGTTCGATGTCCACGCCGCATGGTACTCCCGACGTTACGGCGATCAGCACGCAGTCGCCCGAATGCGAAACGTTGAATTCCAGTGCCGCAGAAGGTTTAAGCAGCACAGGCTTCCCGTGACTCCCGGCGTGAAACTCCATACCGTGGGGCGGAGCGCAGCAGTAAGAGGAAAGAATCCGACGAAGTCCTCCTCGAGCCACGATAGAACGCACTCGATCCTCTTCGAAACGAAAGCGACCGGCGCGCGCCCTCTCGTCTGTGGAGAGCAGACTCTCTAGGATTTCACGTTCGGGGATATCGACTCTGGCGGAGACCAGCCAGAGGTCACAGTACCCGGGCTCGCAGGATCGTGGTCGTCCTTCCGTGTAGTCCAACACTTGCCTCGGAGTTAGGAGCTGCATCGACGAAGGATACCTTAAAGGATGTGTTGTTGACGCCGTACCCATATTTAACGCTCGCCACACGGCTCAATCGTACGGTATACTCCTCTTGGTTTTCCCTACTGAAGGTGGAGTAGACGGGCTTTGCGGCGGTCACCATTCTCCTATCCAAGGTCCGGCACGCTGGCCTTACGGTGGCGCTGGACTCACAGGTCTAACAAATCTCCTTTACGAGGTCAAACGCCTCAAGCAAAAATGCGCCTGCGCCCTGTCCAATCCGAAAGACATTGCCCTCTTCCGAAGCTTATCCCGCCCAAGCTTATTCATTCATACCATCTCCTTTCAGTTCGAGTCCCCTTCGCTCCGCTTCAGATAGCGCGCGTGTCGCGTCAGCCGACAAGACGTAATGGGAAAGCGTCCTGGCCAGCTCATGCACGTTCGGTTCGAGGACGATGGTTTCGTGCGTACCGGGAACGTCGGCCACCGTCAAGGGACCCTCGACTAGAGATGCCCAGCCGTACGCCCCGTCGGGATTGAAACGACCGTCGGTCTCGCCCAGGCTCTCCGATGCCTTCAACAACACCAGCTCGCCCGGGTAGGGACGCGGCTGGTAGCGCTGCCCCGCCTGTCTCATGACGTCTGCCAGCCGGAGCAGCCGGTGCAGCAATGCCGTGATCTCCTCCTCCGTGCCGAACGCGACCGCCTCGCGCGCGACCCTTCGCGCTACGTACCTGACGGTTTCGTCGTACGGGAGCTCCGGCACGTCCTCTTCCCTCATGGGAACTCCGATGACGCGTGCGAAGAGCGTGACGACGCGCGGATCGGGCGCGTGCGCCGGCGCCATGCCAGGAGGCGCGCAATCGATCAGGGCCAAGGTTGCGACTTCTTCTCCCTCGCGCATGAGAATGGTAGCCATATCGAAGGCGACGACGCCGCCGAGAGAGTACCCACCCACGTGATAAGGACCGTGCGGCTGCTCCGCGCGCAGTTCGAGGACGTAGCGCCGGGCCATCGCCTCGATGGAGCGCAGAGGCTGCTCGGCATCCATCACGCCTGGCGCCTGCAGCCCATACAGGCGCACCGCCGGACGCAGATGGTCGGCCAGCGCCTTGTAGAGCATGACCGCCCCGCCACCGGGGTGAACGCAGAAGAACTTCGGTCCGTCGCCAACCGGTGCGAATGGCACAAGAACGGATGACCGCGACGCTTCAAGCGAGAACGCCTTGGCCATCGCCTCGATGGTCGGCGAGCGATAAAGAACGCCGAGAGGCAAGCGCCGCCCGAGCCGCTGTTCGATCATGGAGAATAGCCGCGGCGCCAGCAGCGAATGGCCGCCGAGGTCGAAAAAATTGTCGTGGACCCCAACGCTTTCGCGTCTCAGCACCTCTGCCCAGATCGACGCCAGGGCCCGTTCGAGCGGCGTCGGCGGAACGTCAGTGGTGGTGATCACCGTCGGCACGTCCGGCGCCGGCAGCGCCGCGCGGTTCACTTTGGCGTGCGCCGTGAGCGGCAGCGTCTCGAGAAACGCGCAGGCCGACGGCACCATGTAGTCGGGCAGCGCTCTCTTCAGATACGTCCGCAGCTCCGCGCTGCTAACCGTATGTCCATCGCGCGCGACCACGTACGCCACCAGGCGCTTCTCGCCCGGTGTGTCGTCGCGCACGATCACCGCATTGGCCGCGACGCCCGAATGGCCGCTCAGCACAGCCTCGATCTCGCCCAGCTCGATCCGGAAGCCGCGGACTTTCACCTGGTCATCCGCGCGGCCCAGAAACTCCAATTCCCCGCGATCTGTCCATCTCACCAGGTCACCCGTGCGATACAGCCGCCCGCCCGCCCCGTCTCCGAACGGATCCGGCACGAACCGCTCCGCCGTCAGATCCGGGCGCCCCATGTAACCGCGACCCACTCCGGCGCCACCCACCACTAATTCTCCCGGCACCCCGACCGGCAGCAACGCCTCGCCCGCGCCCACCACGTACGCTTGCACGTTAGCCACCGGTCCGCCTACTACCCCGACCCTGCTACCCGGCCCAATCCGGTGGATCGCGGTATCGACCGTGCACTCGGTCGGCCCATACACGTTGTAGAATACCGGTAGTTCCGACACCGCCAACTGCTGCCACAGTTCCTGGTCGATCGCTTCGCCGCCCACCAGCACCGCTTCCCGCACGATCGGTCGGCCGTTCGCCACTGCGAGCACCGTCTTGAGTTGCGCCGGCGTCATGTCCACCACGTCCACCCGCTGCGCCTCGAGATAGGCCAGCAACGCTTCCGGATCTAGCCGTACCTCCTCGGGTACCAGCACCAGCGTGTGCCCCAGCGCCAGTGTCACCACCTGCTTCACCGAACCGTCGAAGGTTAGCGGCGCGTTTACCCCCACGCGCAACCGTTGCCCGCGGTGATGTCGATAGATCCCGTGCTCGAGTGCCGTCACCAGGTTCACTACAGAGCGGTGCTCGATCTCGACCCCCTTCGGCTTCCCAGTCGACCCGGACGTATAAATGATGTATGCCGCATCATGCGCGCACCCCCGCCGCCCCGCCGCCCCGGCCGCATCCTCATCGCCTTTCGCGCGGCTCACAGGGTTCACCAGGATGACAGGCATTCCGCCAAGCTCTGACGATTCCCCGTGCCGCGTCACAACGATTCGCAGTCCGGCGTCCTCCACTATCCACGCCAACCGCTCCGGCGGATACGTCATGTCCAGCGGCACGTACGCGGCGCCGGCCTGGAGGATCCCGAGCAGCGCCATCATGGTCACTGGCGAGCGTTCCACAGTGAGGCCCACACGATCACCCGGCCCCACACCCAGCGTGCGCAGGCGGCGGGCGAGGCGATTGGCGCCTCGGTTCAGTTCGCCGTAGCTCCACACCGACTCGCCGCAGATCAGCGCCGGCGCGTCGGGTATTCGCGCGGCCTGGGCTTCGACGAGTTCATGCAGACAGCGCTCCGCGTCATAAGGGGCCTCGGTCGCGTTCCACTCGATCAGATGCGCCTGTTCGGCCGCTGTCAGGACCGGCAATTCGGACAGCCGTGCGTCCGGCTGCGTCGCCGCCCCGGCCAGCAGCGTCTCCAAATGTCCCGCCATCCGCTCCATCCGCACCGCGTCGAACAAGTCCGTGCTGTACTCCAGCGTCGCCGTCAGCCCGCCCGCCTCTTCCCGCACATGCCACGTCACGTCGAATTTCGACGTCCCCGGGGATACCTCTAGCGGCGTCAACCGCACACCCCGCAACTGCAACTCCTCGCGCGGCGTGTTCTGCAACACCACCATTGCCTGGAACAGCGGCGTCCGGCTCGGGTCCCGCTCCGGCCGCAGCCGCTCCACCAGCAACTCGAACGGCACCTCCTGATGCGCATACGCCCCGAGCGTCACCTCTTTCACCCGCCCGACCAACACCCGGAACGTCGGGTCCCCCGACACGTCGGTCCGCAGCGTCAGCGTGTTCACGAAGCACCCGATCAGCCCTTCGATTTCCGGCCGCGTCCGCCCCGCCACCGGCGTCCCCACCACCAGATCCGTCTGCCCGGTGTAGCGCCACAGCAGCGTCTGGAAAGCCGCCAGCAGCACCATGAACAGCGTCGCGCCCTCCGCCCGCCCGAGCGTTTTCAGCGCCTCGGTCGTCTCGCGTGGCACCGTAAGCTGTACCACCGCCCCGCGGTCGCTGCGCGTGGCCGGCCGTCGGCGGTCCGCCGGCAACTCCAACGCCGGCACGCCGTCCCCTAACCGCTCCTGCCAGTACGCCAGTTGCCCCTCCAGCGCCCCGCGCCCCAGCCAGTCCCGCTGCCACGCCGCAAAGTCCGCATACTGGATCGCTAGCGTCGGCCACGGCGACGGCCGCCCCGCCGCCAGCACCTCGTAAATCGTCGCCACTTCCCGCGCCAGGATTCCGACCGACCACCCGTCGGCCACGATGTGGTGCAGCGTCACCAGCAGCACGTGCTGCGCCACGCCCAGCCGCAGCACCCGTGTCCGCAGCAGCGGTCCCGTCGCCAAATCGAACGGCCGCTGCGCCTCAGCGCTCGCCTGCCGTCGCACCTCCGCGTCGCGCATCGGCTCCGCAAGCCCTGCCAGATCGGCCACCGTCAGCGGTATCGCGACCTCCGCTTCGATCACCTGCCTCAGCTCGCCGTCAACAGTCTCGAACCGCGTCCGCAGCGCCTCGTGCCGCCGCACCACTTCGTTCAGCGTCCGCTCCAGGACTGCCACATCGAGCGGGCCGTCCAGTTGCAACGCGGCGGGGATGTTATAGAACGCCGACGCCGGTTGCAGTTGGTCGAGGAACCACAGGCGCTGCTGGGCGAATGACAGCGGCAGCGCGTCCTGGCGAGACACAGGCGTGATGGGGGACAGCTCGCTGGGAACGGCTCCCTTCACTACCTGGGCAAAGGCTGCCAGTACCGGAGATGCGAACAGATCCTTGATGCCAACATCGATCTGCAACGCCGCACGCAACCGAGAGATCACGGTAACGGCCAACAGCGAGTGGCCGCCCAACTCGAAGAAGTTATCGTTGCGGCCCACGCGTTCCAGCCCCAGCGTCTCCGCCCAAATTCGCGCCAGCGTGGTCTCCAGTTCGCCCACCGGAGCCTCATATCCGCGCGTCACGTAGGCATCCGCATCCGGCGCCGGCAATGCCTTGCGATCCAGCTTGCCATTGGGGGTGAGCGGGAACTTAGCGAGCGCCACATACGCGGCCGGCACCATGTGTTCCGGCAGCCGAGCGCCCAGGTGGGCACGCAGCGCCTCCACATCCACAGAACCTACCTTCGCCGTGACATAAGCCACCAGACGCTTGTCGCCCGCCTGATCCTTGCGCGCCAGCACCACCGTCTCCTGCACGCTGGGGTGCTCCGCCAGCCGGGCTTCAACCTCGCCCAACTCGATGCGGAAGCCGCGAATCTTCACCTGGTGGTCGTTGCGCCCCAGATACTCGATCTGGCCGTCCGGCCGGAACCGGCCCAAATCTCCTGTGCGATACATCCGCGCGCGCGGATCGGCGCTGAATGGATCCGGCAGGAAGCGCTCCGCCGTCAGTTCCGGGCGGTTGAGATATCCGCGCGCCACGCCAGCTCCGCCGACGTACAGTTCGCCCGTCACGCCGATCGGCGCCGGTTGGCCATGCCCGTCCAGGATATAGATCCGCAGGTCCGGGATCCACCGGCCGATCGGACTGGGTCCCGGCGACATCGAGTCAGCCTCCGTCAGCGGGCGATACGTCACATGTACGGTGGTCTCGGTAATCCCATACATGTTGATCAGACGGGTCGCGCGATTGGCTTTCCTGGCATACCAGGGTCGCAATGTAGCGACATCCAACGCTTCTCCGCCGAAGATCACGAGGCGGAGCTGATGACCCGCCGTGGAATCAGCCTGTGCAGGGATCAACTGCCGAAACGCGCTGGGCGTCTGATTCAGTACCGTGACCCCCTCCGCGCACAACAGGCGGTAGAACTCTTTCGGTGATCGGGTGGTAATTTGCGGCACGATCACCAGCTTGCCCCCATACGCAAGCGCGCCCCAGAGCTCCCACACCGAGAAGTCAAAACCATAGGAATGGAAGAGCGTCCAGACATCGTTGCGGCCGAAGTGGAGCCAATCCCGGGTCGCGGAAAACAGGCGAACGACGTTGGCGTGCTCGACCATGACGCCCTTGGGATTGCCGGTCGATCCCGACGTGTAGATCACATAGGCTAGATGGTGTGGTTTCAGTCCCAGAGTTCCTGTGTCCAGGTTGGCGTTGGAGCGATCCGCCCACGCTTCCTCGTCGGCTTGCAGGTCAACCACCGGAATTGACCCGGATGTCAGGACGGGGGCCAAGGCTTGGCGGAGGCAGGCCGACAGCTGTGTCAACAGCACCGCGGGCGCGCTATCCGCGAGCATGTACTCCAGCCGCTCCACCGGATATGCCGGGTCCAACGGTACGTAGCCGCCGCCCGCTTTCAGCACGGCCAAGATCGCGACCACCATCTCCGGGCCACGCTCCGAGCACAGAGCCACGCGGTCGTCCGGCTTGACTCCCAGGCCTCTCAGATGGTGCGCGAGACGGTTCGCACTGCGGTTGAGCTCGCCGTAGGTGAATGCCTGTCCTTCGTGCGCCAGCGCGATTGCATCGGGCGCCTGCGCCGACTGAGCCTCGAACAGCTCATGGATGCAGCGGTCCCTTTCGAACTCCGCGGGAGTAGCGTTCCACTCGGTGAGCAACTGGCGCCGTTCGCCGGCGCTCAGCAGATCGATGCGCTCCACCGCCTCGCTCTCGCCGGCCACCATCGCCGTCAGCACCTTCGCCAGGTACCCCACGTGCCGCTCGATCGTCCCGCGGTCGAACAGCGCCGTCGCGTACCGCAGTCCACCCACGATCCGGCCGTCTATCTCTTGAAGGTCCAACTCCAGATCGAACTTCACCACCGGGTACGGCACCGGCTCCACCTTCGCCTGCAGTCCCGGAAGCGCCAGCACCCCCTCGGCCGTGTTCTGCCACGCCAGCATCACCTGGAAAATCGGCGCGTGCCCCAGGCTCCGCGGCGGTTTCACCGCCTCCACCACCTGTTCGAACGGCAGTTCCTGATGCTCCTGCGCCTCCAGCGCCCGCTGCTTCACCCCCTCCAACATCTCTCCCACGCTGCCGCCTACCGCCACCCGCAGCGCTTGCGCGTTCACAAAGAACCCGATCAGCCCTTCCACCTCCGGCCGCGTGCGATTGGCGACCGCCGTCCCGATGACCACTTCCTCCTGCCCCGACAGCCGCCCCAACACCGCCGCCCATCCCGACGCCACCAACATGTACAACGTCATCCCACGGCGTTGCCCCAGCGCCTTCAGTTCCCGCGTCAACCCCACTTCCAACTGCACTGCCACCACGTCCCCGGCATAGCTCTGCTCCGCCGGCCGCGGCCGGTCTTTGGGCAGTTCCAGCAGCCGCGGCGCCCCCTCCAACGCCGCCCGCCAGTACCCACTCTCCCGCTCCCACGCCTCCCCGCTCAGCCTTTCCCGTTGCCACACTGCGTAATCCCCATACTGGATCTCCAGCGGCGCCAATGGATCCTCTTCCCTTTGCCGATAGGCCCGATACAGCGCGCTCATCTCCCGCGCGAGAATCCCCAATGACCAGCCATCCGACACGATATGGTGCATGCTCACCAGCAGCACGTGCTCTTGCACTCCCATGCGGATCAGCCGCCCACGAATCAGAGGACCCCGCTCCAGGTCGAAGCGTCGCGCGGCTTCCTCCCGCTTCCGCCGCTCCAACTCCTCTTCCGCCCCACGCCGTCCGCTCAGATCCTCCTCCGCCAGCTCAAACCCGCAATCCGGCCCCATCAGCCGCTGCACCGGCTGTCCCCCGATCCGTTCGAAACGCGTCCGCAGGGCTTCGTGACGCCATACGATCCGGTTCAGCGCCCGCTTCAGCGCCGCTCCGTCCAACTCGCCACGCAAGCGCAGGCTCATGGCGATGTGATAGGCTTCGCTCACACCCTCCATTTGCGCCAGGAACCACAGGCGCTGCTGGGCGAATGACAGCGGCAGCGCGTCCTGGCGAGACACAGGCGTGATGGGGGACAGCTCGCTGGGAA